>Ga0180432_10001584_pt1 | contig 35855 bp, 26 predicted proteins | sample SS_ome_10_FD_132414 | JGI IMG/M metagenome (GOLD analysis project Ga0180432, IMG submission 132414) | Hypersaline lake sediment archaeal communities from the Salton Sea, California, USA - SS_1_MS_2 metaG | ecosystem: Environmental > Aquatic > Non-marine Saline and Alkaline > Hypersaline >... | reverse complement strand
GCTGGTGATGACGATGCAGTCTAAGCCTGCCTGAGCCTCCCGGGCCCCGAAGTGCAGCGTGTGTTGGCCCGCGGTCAGCAAGGCTGGCTGGTCGATCTGCCCTTCGGCATCCACGTGATCCCATCCCCACGTCCATTCTCCATCGAACGGCGGTATCTCGTAGTGATACGGAGAATCATCGTCCACCGAGACCCAGAATGAGTTGTGGTTCCAGTCCGAGCCCCTCACCCGCGCCCAAACATGGTACGCGTAGGTCGCCGGCACGTCGAATGTGAAGCTGATCTCCCCACCAGACCAGTAGGCCGTGGTCAACAGATAGCCACACTCTGATGCGATTCCACTCTGGCGCATGGTGACGGGAGAGGTGAAGTGAGCTTTCTCAGCCTCGTGCTGCCAGGCATAGGTAGCTGATGGCCCCTCCCCGATGCTCAGAGTGTACCCGGTTCCTGGTCCCCAAGTCTCTGGATCCAGGCTCCCAACGACCACGTAGTAGACTCCATCACCAGGGGCGATCCATCCGATACACGAGTTTCGCCCCCCGCCCCCACCGCCCGATGCCAAGAGAGTGGAACCATCCAGGTCATAGAGCTTCAAGACAAGACCAAGGCGGGGACCGAGACTGGTCGTATGGATGCAGTACGGCATTCCTTCTGCCGCTCGGAACCGTACCCAGTCCTGATCGCCCGGCGTGTTCAGTGTATGCAGTGCTGACAGCTCAGCATCGACGGGCATCTGCGGTGCCAGCTGGTGGTCCCCGTCCGGCTCATAGTTGTCTCCTCTTAGCCCTAGGGTACCGTATGCCTCCAACTCCGCGATTACGACCACGCGACTGCTCGCATCCTGGGCGGTCTCTGCGACCAGGCGCAGGAATCGCGCCACGACTCCGGAGATCGGAAACACGCCGGCCGACCCTAGATCGACATCACTGAATCCACCAGTCAGCACCGTTCGATACGTGATGCCATCTAGAGAGGCTTCCACACGGAAACTGCCCAGAGCCGCTTTCTCTGTCAGTCCCTCGGCGGGTCCCGGATGGATCACGACTGACGACAGGGTGACTGGCCTCCCGGATGCGAGTTCGACTGTCGTGGCTTGCTCCCCCGTTGGATCAACCGGAGCGACCCAGGCTGTGGAGCGTGATCCATCGATCAGTCGGCTTTGCTCGGCCCAGGCCAGCTGACCCGTTGCCTGCTCGATGGCACCCCCATTCTGCACCGCCGCCCAGTTGCCCAAGAGAGGCTGCTCAGTCAGCACCCCGCTCATCGCCTCGTAGTGACTGTCCCGCAGATCTGTGAGAGGGGCCTCCTGAATCGTGATTATGGTTCTGGAAACAGCGGGCTCCTCAAAGACCCAGGCCCAGATGAACCTTGCGCCACTCCACCCCATTCGGCCGAGTTCCCAAAAGCGAGCCAGCCTCCCCAGACCAAGAGTGATCGCGTTCTGGCTGAATCCCCAACCGAACTTGTTCAACACGCGCGGAAGAAAGCCTGGGTGACTGGTATTGAAGCGTACTATCTTGCGGATCGCATCCCATGTTCGGTCGGGATTGGCCAGATCAGCGGTGATCCCTGCGACCTCCCCCGCCGGTATTCCCATCTCTTCTGCCACGTCATGTAGCTGATCCACGACAACATGGAGCATCTCGGTGGTTGTGGATTCCGACTTGCGGTATAGTTGTCCGCTCGCTGATGCAAGGGCCGAGGCAGCCAAGTTCGCCAAACCGACAATGAACGTGCTTCCTACGGTGTCTCCGTTCTTGTTGGTTTCTATCTCGATGCGACTTCCTTGAGGGATACGAGCCCAGTGGTCAACCATGGCTCTCTGCCCGGGCATGATAATCCCCCAGTCCCAAGTGTGAAGAGGAACATCCTCTCCATCGATCCTCATGCGGAACTGCCGGCACAGTATCGACCGGTTCTCCATGCTGAAGCCTGAGAGAGTGAACGTCCCATCCGCTGCCTGCGTCACGGTGCCCCTATTGACATCTAGGATCTGATTGGAATCGCCGATGTGCTCCACAACCATTGTCCAGCCTGTTGGCGGACGATCTCCTCCCCTAACCGCTATGCTTGTCCGACACTGAGATCCGTCAGCAGACAGTATCTCGTGCCAGAGACCATCGGGCGACTGGTACACAGGGAAGAAAGTGTGCACACCAGGTACCGCGAAGGAGCGCTCAGCGGAGAAGGAGAACTGGCTACCTGGTGAGAGAGTCACGTTCCAGATCCACGGGAAGTCGTGCACGTCGGTTCCCAGTGGTCCGCGGCCACCAATCCCGATCCGAGCGAAGCCGAGACTGACCGCTTCGTCATTGCGGATCGTGAAGCTGCCGGCGACACGCTCGCCAATGGCGGGGTCGTGGGGATCGAGCATCAAGGGCTGGATGAGTGAAACGCGCGTCTCAGGAGGGTTGGGCGGGATGGGACTTGCCCCAACGTCGAACTCGTACGCTCGACCAAGTCGTTGCTCGTTCCCAGAAGTCCTCCAGGCTGCTTGAGCCAGGTAGTGGCCAGCCTGGAGCGGGTGCTCACTACCCGACTCGAAGCGAGTGGTACCGCCAGGATGGAGATCTACCCCGACCTCGGACCAGACACTCCACTCCTCCGACCCGTTCATCAGCACGCGAATCCCCAGAGTCTCCAGGCGAACGGCCAGCGTGCCAGCGTTTCGCAGGCTGTATCGTCCCATGAGTCTATCACCCACTCTTGGCGGCCAGTCTCCGGAACCGTCTGACCACAGCCGCAACCCACCCACGACCTCGAGCTCATCAGCGGGTGGCGAAGTCCGAACGTCAATCCACGCTTCGCTGATGGTATCATTCTCGCGATGGACGTCGCTCCAGTCGCCGCCACGAGGCCTGTAGTTCGGACGCAGCCGCCAGCTACCCGCAACATCGAAGCTCCGGTCACTAGAGTAGCCGTACTCCTCACCCGGCCGCAGGGTGAGATTCTCGATCCAGTGGAAATCCCCGTGGGTACCGTTCAGATCACCGTTCAGCCGCCCTTGTACACCCAGGTGGTCCAGCGTGATCGCCTGTCCACCGATGTTCCGTACACGATACGAAGCAGAGATCTCCTCACCGACCGTCGCATCGGCCCTGGACAGCGACAGATCCTGTATCAGCACCAGCCTACCCGGAGCAGGCACATCACGAACGCTGATCCACTCCTCGTTGATCGTACGATTCTCGTGGTGGACGTCACTCCAATCCCCGCCGCGAGGCTTGTAGTTCGGCCGTAGCCGCCATCTACCGGCGATGTCGAAGCTCCGATTGCTGGAGTAGCCGTACTCCTCGCCGGGCTCGAGGGCGAGGTTCTCGATCCAGTGGAAGTCCCCGCGGGTACCGTTCAGATCTCCGTTCAGCCGCCCTTGCACACCCAGGTAGTCGAGAGTGATCGCCTGTCCACCGATGTTGCGCACGCGATACGAAGCAGAAACCTCCTCGCCGACCGTCGCATCGCTTCTGGACAGTGACAGATCATGTATCAGCACCAGCCGCCCTGGGGAAGGAGGCGGAGGAGGAGGATCCTCGCCGCAGACGTCATATCCGGCTTGCTCAATGTAGATCCAGCCCGTTCCACCACCATCGAGGCGCTCCCGGCTGATGTCCCACCATTCCAGTCCATCGGCGTGGCGAGGTCCGTCGATGATATCGACCTGCCAGTTGTCATTGGGCACAATGGTGTGAACAGAATAGCCCAGGCCCGATCCGTGACGGATCTCCGCCCCGCCCCTGAGACCCACACGCTGCCCCACCCCCCAGGTGTAGCATGCATAGGCCCTGGGTACGTTGACTGCCAGAGCCAAAGTGAGCAGTGTGCTGATCGCAACCCACAGTCTGATTGCTCGGTCCACTACGCTGCGCTGTGCGAGCCGCTGTGCAAACATCCCTTCCCCCCCGGCACCCTCGGTGCCCTTGAGTAGCGGCGGGTGGCCTCTGCGAGATTCGCTTGGCGTTGTGCGAGCCGCCGCGCACTACCGGTGATGAAGAACCCGTTCTTGTACGCTTTACCTTGAATTATAGCGATGCCACAGCGTTGCGCATGAACTTTCGCTTCCCTGGGCATGACATTCGTGTGAGAGCACTTTGACACGATCTTCAAACGAACGAGGACAGGGATGAGGAAGCGGACGACCACCTACGCCACAGGGCAGCGCGCCGACAGGTCCGCGGCACACCGAAGGAAGCACTGCTGCTCCCGAAGTGCAAACACGGGCGTCGCACACGAAAAAGACCCCGCCCACCCCTCGACTGTGCGAGGGGTGGCGGGGTGTTAAGCTTCGAGTAGTACTACAGCATGATGCTAGAACAGGTGGAACGCGGCGATCACCGGCGCGAACAGGGACGCTACCAGGGACATCACGGTGATCAGCGTATTGAGTGACGGTCCGGCCGTGTCCTTGAATGGGTCACCAACCGTATCACCCACCACACTGGCCTTGTGTGCGTCCGACCGCGGGCCACCGAACTCCCCGGTCTCGATGAACTTCTTGGCGTTGTCCCACAGTCCACCGGCGTTCGACATCAGCAACGCGAATATCACTCCTGTGAAGATGGCCCCGCCGAGGAACCCTCCCAGAGCCTCGGGGCCGAGGATGAAGCCCACCAGCAAGGGAAGAACGATGGCCAGGAAGGCAGGTATCACCAGGGACGATAGAGCCCCTTGCGCAGCCAACCCCACACAGGTGTTGTAGTCCGGCATTTCCTTTCCGGCAAGGATGCCGGGGTGCTCGCGGAATTGTCGTCGGATCTCCTCGATCATCTTGAAGGCATTGTCCGTGACGGAGAGCATGGTCAGCGCGCTGAAGAGCGGAGGCATGGCTGTCCCGAGCAGCACACCGGCGATCACCACCGGGTGCCTCAAACTGATGGTCAGCTCGATGCCTCTGGCGCCCACGACCTCAGCGTAGGCTGCGAAGAGAGCCAGCACGGTCAGGGCAGCAGCACTGATGGAGAAGCCTTTGGTAATGGCCTTCGCCGTGTTACCGGCCGAGTCGAGCACGTCACAGGTCTCGATGACCGATTCTGACATGCCCACCATCTCGGCGATGCCCCTTGCATTGTCGACGATTGGTCCGTAGGCGTCAGACGAAACGATCATGCCGCTGACGGCCAGCATGCCCACGGCGCTGACACCCACTCCGTAGACGCCGCTTATCCCGGACCACTCGGCCAGATAGTATGAGAGAAGAGTCGTGACGGCGATGCCGATGATCGAGGGAACTGTGCTCACCAGACCGTAGCTGAATCCGGTGATGATGTTCACAGCCGCCCCGGAGCCCGAGACACGAGCGGTCTCCAGGACCGGTCGGTGCTCGGATGACGTGTAGTAGTCACTCGTGAAGCCAATGACGACGCCCGTGACCAGGCCGGTCAGCGTGGGCCACAGCACGCCCAGGTTGTAGTCGCCCATCAGCACCAACACCACTGTGAATAGCCCGAAGATGCCACACGTGATGATCGTTCCTGCGTTGAGGGCTCGTCCGGGCTTGCCGCTCTTCCCCACTCGAACGAAACGAATACCTATGAGTGAAGCGATCATGCCCATGGCGCACAGCAGTAGAGGGAAGACGGTATACTTGAACTGTGCTGCGGCGTCACCAGCGAAGAGCGAGGAACCCAGAACCATGACCGCCACAGTGCTCGCTACATAGCTATCGAAGATGTCCGCACCCATACCGGCCACGTCACCAACGTTATCCCCAACGTTGTCCGCGATCACCGCCGGGTTGCGCGGATCATCCTCAGGAATCCCGATCTCAACCTTGCCCACCAGGTCTGCTGCGATGTCCGCCGTCTTGGTGTAGATGCCCCCACCTGCCTTAGCCAGCAGTGCAAGTGCCGAAGCGCCGAAGCTGAAGCCCAGGACGATCTCAGGGTCACCGGTGAGAAGATAGATCAGACTCATCCCGATCACCGCCAGGCCGACCATGGACAGTCCCATGACCGCGCCCGCGTAGAACGCCACTTTGAAAGCCCGATTGATGCTCTCGTAGGCCGCGATTGCGCTTCGCACGTTCGCCGCCACCGCGACCTTCATTCCCAGGTACCCTGCGATGGCAGAGCAGATCGCCCCAGAAACGAACGCCAGCGCCATCTCTACGCCACGCAGAGGCGAGAGGCTCACGACTCCCATACCCAGATGCTCTATGTCGAAGCTGAAGACAGCAGCGATCACCAACCCGAGAACCACCGCCACCAACGTCAGAGCCATGTAGAGTCTGCGCAAGTACGAGGTCGCCCCATCCCGAATCCACGACGCCACGACTTGGGCATCCTTGGAGCCAGCGCTCTGCCGGTGAACCCAGCCGTACAGCCAGACGGCCACCCCGATAGAGACTCCACCCAGCAGAATCGCGACTATCACCCAAGTAGTAGAGATCACCATAACCACCCCTCCTGTTCACACCCTGGGGCACCTAGCCCCGCTTTCTAAGATGAAGCGCCCTTCAAGCTCCAGCAGCAGGTCCGGCGAAGGATCGAGAAAAAGGCCCTTTCCTGCTGCTGTGCCGATGGGCGCTCTGAGCAAACGCACTGGTCTTCTACCCTAGAACACCGGCCCGAAGCAAAGCGCTACTCCGCGGCCGCTACATGTTCGCTGACCGCCACCAACGATAGTGGTCAGCACGTAGTTCTTCTTGTGAGGGCAGAGGGAAGTAGAGAATTTCCTCCTCGACCCTCCTACCCACGAACAGACCATTCTGTATCGTCCGATACGGGAACGAAGGCTCTGCCGAACGATCGACCATCTTCGTTTCCACGGTCTTGTGCCTCAGCTCCACCAAACACTCCCGCAGATGATCGATCCCAGGATACGGCAGATCCCGGACAGCTCCATACTCCGGGTCCTCGGCGAGCTCCCCGAGTCCCAGCTCCACGAAGCACACTGCCGGCAAGGAGAGCAGGCTCGTCGGGTTCCGCACGATCAGGTCGAAGAAGGCACGCGGCCCCAGCCTGCTGACTACCCGAGTCCGCACGGGAGCTATCTCATGGTACAGATGTGCCCCCGTAGCCTCTTCGGGCACCTCCGCACTCGGATCCAATCCCAACACGCGCCCATCCTGAGTCACCAGATACAGTCTCTGAAGCGCCCCCAACGGGACGTGCTCCAAAACCCGGTACACGGAAATATAGATGGACCTCTTCGGGGCCCCATCCTCGTGTGGCACGCACCTTCGAATGCCCTCGTCTATGCGGAAGAAGTCGTCCCTGAAGTCCGGGTCAACCTCGCAGAAGATGGCCTGCCCGCGAGCCTTCTTCTCGGCACCAACCGCGTAGTACGTGCCGAATTCCTCCGGGCTTAGCATCGAGGCGATGAGTGCTTCGGGTATCATCGAGAGGTACAGGTGAGTAGTCATAGTCCCCTTCTCCATTCTGGTCTGGCGCCGCTTCTGCCGAGTTTGTGCCCGCGCTCCTGGCCCTGGCGCTCCAGGTTCTATTATACCCCTTTGGCCCACATTGGCAATTCGGCCCACCGCGCCTTCAGAATCCTGCAGCGAATGCCGGCAGCGAGTGTATAGCAGCGCGTGGCCGAGCCCGATCCTAGGAGGATCGGCTCGGCGCAGTGGCAGCACTCGCTTGTGACGTGTCCCATCGAATGCCCGAGGACGTCCGTCCTGTTCACAGTTGCTGCCTACCTGTATTGTGGTATAATACCAGCGAGTCATACAGAGGGGACGGGAGGTGATGCTCGTGGGAAGTGTAGTCAAGAAGAGACGCAAGAAGATCGCCAGGCATAAGCATCGCAAGCTGCTCAAGCGAACGCGCTGGAAGAGACGCAACAAATAGCGCGATGTATGTCGGCTCCGAAGGCGATCGGTTTGGCGACGCGCGTGACGTCAGCAGATGATGATTTGCTTTGTTTTCCTCCACTGGCTCACCCATGCTCACCGATGGTAATGGCCGGGGGAGTGCCCGTGGAGAGCCTCGCAAATGCGGTTCCCGTGGCAGCGATGGATTAGCATCAAGTGGTTGTATCCTGGTATGGGCATCAAGCGATGGCTGCTGCTTCTCGCAGTAGGCATCACTCTGATTAGCCTGGGCGTGGCCTATCTGTTGACCGATATCTACCGCCAGCAGCCCTTGCCAAGGGTCTTCTATTACTTGACGCTTCAGTTCATCCCGCGTTTGTGTCGCGGGTTGCTGTTTGGAACGCTTGGACTGGCAGCCATTGTCGTCGCGGTGTTCCGGCTGAATGTCTCGCTTCTGTCGGTCTTCGTGGAGCCGGGCCAGGACAATCTGGCCGAGCTGGTATACCGGCAGCGCGTGCGGGAGCGGGGGCCGCGAATCGTGACGATCGGGGGCGGGACGGGCCTGTCCTCCGCACTGCGTGGCCTCAAGAGTCACACGACGCACCTGACGGCCGTCGTGACGGTAGCTGATGACGGCGGTAGCTCCGGACGACTTCGGCGAGGGCTGGGAGTGTTGCCCCCAGGAGATCTGCGCAACTGCATAGCTTCCTTGGCCGATGCCGAGTCGCTGATGGCTAAACTGTTCCAGTATCGCTTCGGTGCCGAGACGGAACTCAACGGTCACAGCTTTGGCAATCTGTTCATAGTGGCCATGGCCGCGATCACGGGGAGCTTCGAACGCGCGGTTGAGGAGTCGAGCAGGGTCCTTGCGGTGAAAGGACGGATTCTGCCCTCGACCCTGGAAGATGTCACCCTCTGCGCCGAGGTCGCCGAAGGAAAGTCGGCTCCGTCGCAGCAGATCGAAGGCGAATCGAGCATCCCGGAGGCCGGGTTGCCGATCGAACGTGTCTATCTCAAACCTGAGTCGGCGCGGGGCTACCCTGAGGCAGTCAGAGCCATTCTGGAAGCCGACCTGATCGCGATAGGACCGGGCAGCCTCTACACTAGCGTGTTGCCCAACTTGCTTGTGTCCGACATCGCTGCGGCTATCCGTACGTCCCAGGCTGTGAAGGTCTTCGTCTGCAACGTGGCCACCCAGCCCGGCGAGACCGATGGCTACGGCGTGTCCGAGCACGTGGAGGCCGTTGCCCGTCACGTCGGACCGCATCTGTGTGACTACGTGGTGGCAAACGATCACATCGATCCCGCGTTGAGCACCGGAGGCGCAAGTGAATGGGTTCTCCCGAACGGCGTACCGCCGGGAGAAGGTTCACTGATCACCGCGGATCTCGTTGACCACGAGAACCTGTGGCGGCATGATCCGGAGAAGCTTGCTCGCCTCCTGATTCGACTGTGCCGCGAGGACACAGACTCGAGACAATACCCGTAGCACCGGGCCGGGGTTGCCGGCCCAAGTGGGAACGTGGCGCTGGAGAGTTCCAACGCCACCATGCAAGAAAGGAGCTAGGAAGAAGTGACAGTCAAAGTTGGCATCAATGGGTTCGGGCGCATCGGGCGTCAATCGTTCAAGGCCTTCATGGATCGTCATCCTGACGAGCTGACCGTGGTCGCGGTCAACGACCTGGCACCGGCAGAGACCAACGCCTACCTACTGCAGCACGACTCCAACTATGGTACCTTCGAGGGGACCGTAGAGCTGCAGGGGGAGTACATGGTCGTCGACGGACACAAGGTCAAGGTGCTGTCGGAAAGGGATCCTTCCCAACTGCCCTGGGGCGACCTGGGCATCGACATCGTCATCGAATCCACCGGCGTCTTCAGGGACGCGAAGAAGGCGGCCATGCACCTGCAGGCGGGCGCCAAGAAGGTCATCATCAGCGCCCCTGCCAAGGGCGAGGACATCACCATCGTGCTGGGGGTCAACGAGGACAAGTACGACCCCGCGGCGCACCACATCATCTCGAACGCATCCTGCACCACCAACTGCCTCGCGCCGGCTGCGAAGGTGGTCTTCGACGAGTTCGGGATCCGCAAGGGCTTCATGACCACGATTCACTCGTACACCACGGACCAAAGAATCCTGGACCTGGTGCACCCCAAGGATCTGCGCCGTGCCCGTGCCGCGGCCCTGAACATGATCCCCACCACGACCGGGGCAGCGAAGGCGGTTGCGCTGGTCATACCCGAGCTGAAGGGCAAGTTCGATGGCATGGCCATGCGCGTGCCCACCCCGACAGTCTCGATAGTTGACTTCGTGGCCTTGGTCGAAAAGTCGACCACCAGCGAAGAGATCAATGCGGCTTTCCAGAAGGCCGCCGACGGTCGACTGAAGGGAATCCTGGGCTACACCGAAGAGCCGCTGGTCTCCATGGACTTCAAGGGCGACACCCGCTCCTCCATCGTGGACGGCGTCAACACCCAGGTGATGGACGGCGACCTGGTGAAGGTGCTGGCCTGGTACGACAACGAGTGGGCCTACTCCTGCCGCATCAGCGACTTGGGCGCCTACATCGCGAGCAAGGGGATCTGATCGCGAGGGCTCCCGGCGCTACGCTGGCGAAGTGCAACAGAAGGGGATGCGCGCTAGCGCGCATCCCCTTTTTCGTTCGCCTGCTGTCCCGGCTCACGGTCGCCGGAGAGTGCCTTGCCTACGAGAAGAGGCGCCGGCGTGCGGACCACGCCAGGTTCAGAATCGCATACAGGCTTCGCGAGTAGACTCGATCGTAGGCTCCGATGTACCGTACCGGCGTACCTCCGAAACCCTCCTTGAAGCGCTGCACTCCCGTCAGGGCAGCCGTTGGAGACCCCGGCTCCTCATCAGGAACGCCCCAGAGATCATACTGCCGGCACCCTCGCTCCTTGGCCCAGAGCATCGCTGCCCACTGGAGCGCATGGTTGGGCATTCGGTTGCGATGTCTGTTCGAGGAGGCCCCGTAGAAGTAGTAGGCAGACGCCCCGAAGGCGAAGACCATAATGCCCGCCACAGCCTCTCCCTCGTAGCGAGCCACCAGCAACACGCCACGCCCTTCGGCAGCCAAGGCTTCCCACGCAGCCCGATAGTAACCCTCGCTATGCACCGCGAAACGGTCCCTCTCTCCGGTAGCCCTCATCAATTCATAGAACCGACCCAGATCTCCGTCCGAGCCCTCCGCTACTTCGATGCCCTTCCGGGACGACAGACGGACGTTGTAGCGGGTCTTGGATTTCATCCGCGCCAGGAGTGTGCTCTCATCGACATCAAGGTCCACCGTGATGGTGCGCCGAGGCTGGATCGTCTGAGCACTGGAGCGCAATCCTACGCCCGTCAGCCACTCCGTGCCTGCGCCATCCCTCCACTCGGGCTCGACCTTCAGCGCGATCGCGCCTCGGTCCCTGGCCACCCGGTGAACCGCGCGCCACAGAGACTCCGCATGCCTTTGGTTCGAGGGTTCCAGGCATGGCCCCTTGGGGACGTAGGCCAGACAGCGGTAGGGTAGCCTTCTCAGCAGGATCTGTGCGCCGGCCACCAGCTCTCCTCCGTCCTCGACCGCCACGCGCACAACACTCCAGCCGAAGGCCGACTTGAACTCCCCCCAGGCCCAGCATTGCAGCAGGTGTCCGTGAGGAGACGCGGAGACCATACTGTCCCATTCCTCGTGAGAGGGAAAGCCCGGCTCATCGGATCGCAACGTTCTCATACTGTGTAGACGCTCGCTCGTGATTCTCAGACTGCTGAAGCCCGGTATACTCTGCAGCCAGTATACCACGCCGCGGAATCAGGGCCAAACCTGCGTGACGCCGGGCCACCCGCCTCGTCTTACATTGCAGGGGAGATCCGTGCTTGCGGGGCATGGTCTCTCGGAAGGCCACCGGAGGCTCGCGCCCGAGACGAAGAATCGCATCGAAGCACCTCTTGGGGTGCCTTCTGTGCAACCGTCCATGCATCGCGCGCCGTCCGGTCACACCGTCCCAATGGTGGGGCCGGGAATCAGACATCCGCACACGAATCTGTTGACATGCGTCTGCCGATATGATAGACTACCCACATCAGTCATGACTGACGTGGATTCCCTATCTCGGAGGTCACCCCACAGGGGAGAGCAACCCGACACCCAATCACGCCCCTCAAGCGGACCGCAGGCAGCTCCACCCGGATCGAGACATCCAAAGGAGGTCCCCGCCCATGCGTGAGAAAGGCGTTCCTGCCCCGCGCAGAGCACAGCAGTTGGTGTGGGTCGCTTCGTCGATCGGTGTTGCCCTCATGCTGATCATCAGCCTTCCCGTGCTGGCGACGCCCCCCCTGGATCCGAGCGTCTCGCAGCAGCTTGACGGGCCCCACCCCTCCTCGATCTCGCACACGTTCACAGGCAGCGAGGTCGCCGACACCTACCTGGATCGAGACGCACCCTCCCAGAACTTCCATGACGCGAACAAGCTCTCCATCGATCAGGTGGGCCGCATTCGCCCGCTCTACTACGTGGACCTGTCCTCGGTCATCGAGCCACCGGTGATCGTGGAAAGCGCGGTGCTGACGCTCCACATTCTCGAGCCCTACGGAAACAAGGCCACCATCCGCGCGTGTGCCCACGAGGTGCTGAGAGACTGGGTCGTCGGCGAGGCCACGTGGGACTTCGCCTCTGCCTCGCTCGATTGGTACGAGGACGGATGCAACTCGACCAGTCCGCCGGAATACGCCGATAGGATGGCGGGATGGGTGGACTGCCGGTACTTCGACGCGGCGGCTCTCCAGAACGGGGTGGGCATCGTTCAGTTCAACTTGACCACTCTGGTGCAGAAATGGGCCAACGAGCCCGAACGCAACCACGGGCTGATATTGCTGGGCAACGCATCTTCTCGAGTGACCTGGCGCGTCGCTTCGGCAGAGCACTACATTCCGAGCTGGAAGCCCTATCTGGAGGTAACCTGGGTCCCAGGAGGTCCAACGCCGACGGCCACGGCCAGCGCCACGGTCACCTCCACCCCGTCTCCAACCCTGACTCCCACGCCCACACTGACGCCCAGCGCGTCACCGACGCCGACCCTGACAACCTCGCCATCGCCGACGCCGACCGAAACGGGTGTGCCGTCCCCAACGCCAACGGACACCGCCACCCCGACCCCCACTCCAACCGAAACCGCCGGGCCATCGCCAACACCGACGACCCCGACTCCGGCCCCGCTCCACCTGCCCCTGATCTGCAGGCAGTACTGCCCGCCCACCATCGTGGTTTGGAACGGCGGATTCGAGGACGGTGTCTTCGGCTGCTGGGAGCACGGGGGCGATCTTGCGCAGAGGGTCACCGGACGGCTGCACAACGGCGACTATCCCACCTCCGGATCGTTCTGCGCCCAGTTGGGCGAGCCGGTCGAGTGTGAGGAACACCCGGCGGCATCGACCTGGATGTACTATACGGTCTACGTTCCGAACTCGGCTAGCGGACCGCCGCCGACCGTATCCTTCCGCTACCGCATATTCACAAACGACATCCTTGACTGGAGTTCCTTCCGCGTAGAGATCCGGGACCAGAGCAACGTTACCCTCGAGCAAATCCTACGGGATGGATACGATCCTCCGGACCGGGTCAACATCTGCTACAACGATCTTGGGTGGAGATCATCCATGCACGATCTTAGTCCATACAAAGGAATGGCCATCCGACTGTGGTTCGACACCCGGAACGAGTTCACCGGGGGCTTGGGCACTTGGACCTATGTTGACGACGTCCTGTTCGCGTCGGAAACCAGTCGAGATCTGTGTGCTGTGACGCGGCCGTGACCGATACTCGCGATCTGAGAACGCCTCCAACTCCTCTGTCAGCAAGCTCCTTCTCTCCGCGCCACCGGACGGGGGAGACCAGCCTGATGCCGGCCCATAGAACACTCTTGCGAGGTATGCCCGGGCTTGGCAGAAGGCTTGTCTCCAAGGTTCCTGTACACGTCGGGCCTGCAACTCCCTCCGAGCCGAGCGCAGTCCGACTGCTTCCATTCAGAGGCACTCGTATGCCAGCATCAACAGCTGGTGGAGGGCATCCCGTCAGCGCCTCAGATCGACCCACTCTCTGGGCAGCGTCATGCCTTCGCGGTGACTAGGGATTGGCCAGCCCTACACCTGCTTGGAACTCTGTCGCTTGCTGAAGAATATCCCCTCCACGACAAGCATGCCGACCACGCCAGCCTCTTTGGGCGTCGCCGGTCCGGGACTCGGAGGCCTCGGCCTGGGAGCCGGCGTTGGAGCTCGAGCCGGTTCCTTCGTAGGTGGTGCTTTCGTCCTCTCTGGAGGCGCAACAGTGCCCTCTGTCACAGTCGAAGCTTCCGTCGGTGTGGTCGTTGGGGTCGGCACGAGAGTAGCAGTCGCCGTCGGCGTAGGAGTCTCGGTTGGCGTCGCCGTCAGAGTGCGGGTTGGCGTTGGCAAAGGGGTCACCGGGCGATCACCGAAATCAACCTGCTTCTCCAGTTGATCGCCTCGGAGATCCACACTGACCTTGTTCTCCGTTACCGATGTGTAGCCGGGGGGATCAATCTCTTCAAGACGATACTCTCTCAGAGCAAGCTCAGAGAGACGGTACCACCCGTCAGAACCAGTGGTGTAGGATGCCACACCTCGTTCATTCCGATCAGTTAGGATGACAAGCGCCTCAGGCAGGCCAGGCTCTTCAGTCTCCCACTGCATGTTCTGGTTCACATCGTCGAAGACGATGCCGTAGATGGATCCAGCTATGGGTCCGGCTGTGGGCGCACAGGTGGACGTGGGAGAACTGGTGGCACTAGGAGTCGCGATTGGCGTCCGGGCAACGGCCGTCTGAGCGGTAGCAGTCAGGGTCTGTGCCATCTGAGCCGCTTTCCTCACTGGATCCTCATACAGCAGGCCGATGTCGATTCCGCTACACACAGCACCCACCAGAAAGATCGGCACTACCATGCCCGCCGTGCTTCGTAGGCTGGGGACCATCAGCGAGTCCACTGCCACTCTGAAGCACCTCCAAGCCCCCAGCCTCGTCACGCTCGAGAGGTCAATAGGATTACTTACAAACTGCTTGCCGAGGGCCGAAGCCATGATGATGGCAACGTACATTAGAACGTTCACTTCCAATTGCCGCACAAAAAGCCACACATCGTCAGCACGTACTCGCAGCAAACGATCGATCACAGCGGCGGGAGTCGGTGTGGGAGTCGGAGTGCGACTCGGCCTGGCACTGGGAGTGGGAGTTGCAGTCGGAGCTGAGACAAACCCGAGGGACACCGGTGTTGAGAAGCGCGGAGTAGGAGTAGAAGTGTGCGTTGGAGTACACAGACCGATATTGGCGCGGACCGACACCAACGCGTGGCCAGCATGCCTGAGGAACCCAGGGAGCGGCTCGCCCCGCAGGTCTTCGCATACGCCGGGAGGATAGCTCACCATAAACAGACCGAGCGACAGCAGGCACACGAAGACCAGAGCCACATCCATAAGGGCCACGAACCGACATGCTCGGATCAGTCCGTGCGGCCCCGCGCCCGGTCTGGGCTTGGAGTCCTGCCTGTGATTGCTGATTGCCCCGAGCACCTGATTGAGAGGCGTACCCCCCTGGCGAGCGCATCTTACCGTGAGCTCGCGAGCATACTTGGCTTCGCTGCCGACGTTGAAGACGTCCTTGGCCTCGGTGCGCGAGATGGAATCCTGCCACCAACGAGGTCGCCGCCATCGCACAAGCAGAGCCAGCACAAGTAGCAGCTCGAGGGCAAGGACGGTCCAAAGGTAGCCCGGAGGCAGGAGACAAGCCGCAAGGGTCGTCAGTGCGGCCACGGTGATCCATGCCCCTATCCTGATAGTCCTCACGAACTTCCGAGCCCTGCTCACCGCGCATTTCAGCTGCGAAATGAGCAGGAGCCCGCAGATGATGCCCGACCACCACAGACCGTCAGGTACCGGATCTCCAGCAAGGACCCCAAGCACCTCAGTCCAAGACCAGTACATGTGGCGCTGTAGGTAGAGGTCAAGACAGCCCGACCTGGCCAGCACATACAGCGGCAGTTGGGCAACCAAGAGCAACAGGACCATCTCTCCAAGAACGGAAGACCAGCCTGCGGCCAAGGCGGAAATGCCAAGTCCTAGGGCGGCGGCGGCCACGGCTGCTCGGGCAGGGCGGACACTCAGTAAGGAACAGAGCCCGAACATGCACAATCCGACGAAGAGCACGAGAAGGAACCCGAGCCAACCCCACAAGGACCACCTCCCGGCAATCCAGACTCGGAGCTGAGGCCACATCCGCTGCCACCACGCCTCTGTCGTTCTGCGCAGCCGTTCACCAGCCTGACGGACAAGACCTAGAAGTGTCCCTCCCTGCTGAGGCGCACGTGCTCGCTCTTCCTGAGTCCTCTCCTCCGGGATCCCCTGGTCCATCATCATCCTCCCCGCTCCCACCAAGGCACACCAATAGCTGCACTGCCAGGCTAGCTGCCGCCGAGTGACTGGCGCGATGGAACACAGCATCTGAATAGACGATGGGAAGCACTGCTCCAGCGATGCCGCCGGTCTCCGTATCCCCCCCATACCCGGACACAACCGGGCCAAGCCAAAGCGCAGAAAGCGGCTCGGGCAGTCAAGTTCCATCATACCACAGAACCGGTCTCTTCGCCGTCGTATAACTCTACTCTCGCTATAGGGGATTCTCCACAGATTGTGACAGGATTCCTGTACAGTCTCTGTAGGGCTATCACCTCGCGCAATCTGAGAGCGTCTCGGTCCAGGGAAGGCCAACGCACTTGACGTTCCGAGATCACCCAGGCGACGGTCCATTCCGGGCGGTCGGGCAACAGGCCTCAGGCAGCTTGACAAACCGCCTCTTTAGTGTACAATGCCCGCTAACGATGCAAAGGCTGTGATGGAAACGAGTAGCTGGGACTGGTCATCAAGAGAGTCCGGGGAAGGTGGGAGCCGGACATGACGAACCCAGCGAAGATCCTTCCGGAGCCGCCGACCGAAAGGCTCGCCCGAGTAGGCTTGGCCGGACTCGCCGGCCGTTACACCGGCGGAGGTATGAGCGCGTACCTCGCTGAGTGAGCGGTGCACGCTAAATAGGGTGGTACCGCGGGAGCGGCTCCAAAGGCTCTCGTCCCTATGGACGAGGGCCTTTTCTGCATTCTGCGCAGGAGGAGAGAGATGTTCAAGGAAGTGTCCAGCAAGGTCGACTTGGTGAAGCAAGAAGAAGACGTACTGCAGTTCTGGAAGAAGAACGATATCTTCAAGAAGAGCGTGCAACAGAGGGAAGGCGCTCCCAAGTACGTCTTCTACGAAGGTCCACCGACGGCCAACGGCATGCCGCACATCGGCCACGTGCTGACGCGCGTGATCAAGGATCTCTTTCCCCGCTATCACGCAATGAAGGGCGAGTGCGTGCTGCGCAAGGGCGGTTGGGACTGTCACGGCCTGCCGGTGGAAATCGAAGTCGAGAAGGAGTTGGGCTTCTCGGGCAAGCCGGCCATCGAGAAGTACGGTATCGAGCGTTTCAACGAACGGTGCCGGGAGAGCGTCTTTCGCTACGTGGAGGAGTGGAATCGCCTCACGGAACGCATCGGCTTCTGGATAGACCTGGACGAGCCCTACGTGACCCTGACCAACAACTACATCGAATCCGTCTGGTGGATTCTCAGGCAACTCTGGGACAAGGAATTGCTGTACCAGGGCTACAAAGTCGTGCCCTACTGCCCCAGATGCGGCACCTCCCTGTCCGATCACGAGGTGGCCCAGGGCTACGCCCAGGCTACAGACCCATCGCTATATGTCAAGTTCCCCTTGAAGGACGACCCCGGTACCTACTTCCTGGTGTGGACCACCACCCCATGGACCCTGCCGGGAAACGTGGCCCTCGCCGTGCATCCCGAGGTCGAGTACGTGCAGATCCGTCAGGAAGGAGAAGACCTCATCCTGGCCCGTGAGCTGCTCGACCAGGTAGTTCGGGGGGAATACGAGATCGTCAAGACCATGAAGGGCAAGAGCCTGGTCGGGAAGCATTATCACCCGCTCTACACCTTCCTGCCCGTGGAACAGGACTACTGCTACGTGATTCCGGCGGAGTACGTCACTACGTCCGACGGTACCGGTATCGTGCACATCGCACCTGCCTTCGGCATGGACGACATGGAGATGGGCCGAAAGCACGACCTTCCCGTGCTACAGACCGTCGGGCCACGCGGCAACTTCATAGACGAGATCACACCGTGGCGAGGACACTTCGTCAAGGACGCGGACCCACTCATCGTGGAGGAACTGCGCCGGCGGGGGCTCCTATACCACATCGGCGAGTACGAGCACACCTATCCATTCTGCTGGCGCTGCGACACTCCCCTGCTCTACTACGCCAAGACAACCTGGTACGTTCGCACCACCGCTCGCAAGGATCGCCTGCTCGCTAACAACGAGGAGATCAACTGGTATCCCGAGCACATCAAGCACGGCCGGTTCGGTGATTGGCTCTCGAACAATGTCGACTGGGCACTGGGTCGCGAGCGCTACTGGGGCACTCCACTGCCCATCTGGGAGTGCCGGTCCTGCCAACGGCAAGTCTGCGTCGATAGTGTGGCCGAACTGGAGAGAAGGACCGGGCTCGACCTTCAGGCCCTCGATCTCCACCGCCCTCACGTGGATAAGGTCAAGTTCAAGTGCGAGGAGTGTGGCGGAGAGATGCGGCGCGTTCCCGAGGTTATCGACGCCTGGTTTGACTCGGGTTCGATGTCTGTTGCTCAATGGCACTATCCCTTCGAGAACCGAGACGCGTTCGAGGACCAATTCCCGGCGGATTTCATCTCCGAGGCCGTCGACCAGACCCGTGGATGGTTCTACACCTTGCACGCCATCTCCACCCTGCTCTTCGACCAACCATGTTTCAAGAACTGCATCGTCCTGGGCCTCGTTCTGGACTCAGAAGGTCGCAAGATGAGCAAGTCGGGAGGGAACGCCATCGATCCCGCAGACGCCTTGAAGGCAGCCGGAGCAGACGCGGTACGATGGTACCTTCTGACCGCGTCCCCCCCGTGGAACGCGCGCAAGTTCTCCATCGAGCTGACCGAAGAGGTGCTGCGGCGTTTCTTGCTAACCATCTGGAACACCTATTCGTTCTTCGTGACCTATGCCAACATCGATGGATTCGATCCCAGGCAACACCGCATACCCGTGGCTCAGAGGTCTTCTCTGGATAGATGGATACTGGCGGAGCTGAACGCAACCATCCGAAAGGTCACCGAGGGACTGGACCACTACGCGCCCACGGAGGCCGCTCGGCCGGTGGAGCAGTTCGTGGACTACCTTTCCAACTGGTACGTGCGTCGATCGAGACGGCGATTCTGGAAGAGCGAGCACGACGACGACAAGGCGGCCGCACACCTGACGCTCTACGAGTGTCTGACCACTCTGACCAGACTGCTGGCACCTTTCACCCCTTTCATCACCGAGGAGCTGTACCAGAACCTGGTGCGTTCGGTGGATCCAGAGGCGCCGGAGAGCGTCCACCTCACCGACTTCCCCCAAGCAGACGAAGGTTTGATCGAGGAACAGCTGATCGCTGATACACGGCTGCTCATGCGTCTGGTCAGCATGGGCCACTCGGCACGGAATCGGGCCGGTCTCAGGGTACGCCAACCGCTGGCCGAGTGTGTCGTGAAGCTGCGATCACCCAAGGAGCAACCGCACGTGGAAGGCCTCGAGTCTCAGCTCATCGAGGAGCTCAATGTGAAGGCTCTGCGATTCGTGCAGGATGAGAGCGAGCTGGTCGACTACCAGGTGAGCGGGATCCCCAGCCTGCTGGGGAAGAAGTACGGTGCGCTCTTCCCCAAGATCAAGTCCTCACTGTCCAGTATGGATCCATCGGCCGTGGCCGGGCGAGTCCGCTCGAAGGAGCCCGTCGAGATGGTGATCGATGGGCAAGAGATCGCGCTTCTGCCGGACGAACTCACTGTCAAGACACTGGAACGACCCGGCCACTCAGTGAGCGCTGATGGGGGATACCTCGTCGCGGTCTCGACGGTTCTATCCGAAGATCTACTCCAGGAAGGTCTCGCTCGAGAGGTGGTGCGTCGCATCCAGACCATGCGGAAGGAAGCCGGATTCCGCATCGAGGATACGATCGTGACCTACTACCAGACAGATGAGCCCCTCGCCGACGTGTTGTCGGAATGGGGCAGCTACATCCAGCAAGAGACGCTATCGGCCGAACTCTTGGGGAAGACTCCCCCGAAAGAAGCGTTTGTGACCGAGCACGAGATCAGCGGACACACGATCACTCTGGGACTCGTGCGGCAGTAGCGAGTCCGCCGCCAGGCTCCACCGATGAGATCGCGACAGGCAGCGATGGTCCGGATCAGGCACCGGTGGGCAGCGGCACGGCACTCATGGTCGGCACAGGACGACCACGTACGAATCGTCACCCGGGCTCAGCCAAGGGGTTCGGAAGAGCGTGTGAGATGACCCACCGCTTGCGCACGAGGCCTGAATGAAGTACAATACTCCCAGGGCGGAGTACGATACATGGGGAGGGTGATCGATGGAGATCAAGGCTAGATCTGCCAGTCCGCAAGACCTGCGGGCGTACCTGCTCAGAGAACAACAGCGCCTGGCCACTGAGATCCGCACCAGAGCCGTGCACGGGCGGGCGCACGCCGGATATGGCAATCACATCGCTGATGATGCTACCGAGGTCTTCGAGCAGACCAAGCACCTGGCCTTGCGGCGAGGCATGGAACGGCGCCTCAGTGAGGTCCAGGCCGCGCTTCAAAGGATGGAGGACGGTGGGTACGGGTCTTGCGTGACCTGTGGGAAGCGTATCGACCCGGCCAGACTGAGGGCACTTCCGTCGGCAGGCCTCTGCCTGAGTTGCCAGATACGCTCTGAGGATAGAAAGGGGACGAGTTGGGACAAGACCAGAAGATGAGCGGCACAGAGAAGAATCTCCCCCGGAACCGAAGGCGCGAAGTGCTCTTGATTGGCATCGCGTTGCTGGTGATCATTCTGGACCAATTGTCGAAGTACTATGTCAGGACCTATCTCTCCCCCGGCGTACCCTGGAACCCAATCCGTTCACTCCAAAGATACATCAGCCTGACCTACATCACCAACACAGGAGCAGCGTTTGGCCTGTTCCCGGCCTTCGGCACCTTCTTCGCAGTCATAGCCATCGTGGTAGTGGTGGTCATTCTTGTCTACCAACGACACCTCTCCGGTGTGCATTGGCTGATGCACGTTGGCCTGGGACTACAGCTCGGGGGTGCTGCAGGCAACCTGATCGACCGGCTTCACCTGGGTCACGTAGTGGACTTCATAGACATCAAGGTCTGGCCGGTCTTCAACGTGGCCGACGCCTCCACCGTCATTGGAGTTGCCTTCCTGGCTCTCAGCCTGTTGCGCGAGGGCGAACAGGAGACCCAAGAGCAAGCTACCCCAATTGAACCTGATCCCATCCAATAGGTGCGGGGACGATTCGCGGTGGCAAGAGACAGACCGAGTGCCCCAGGGCCTCGGTCTTCTTGACAAGCCCACAGGTGCGAAAGACGGCATGGAGCTTCTCACTTTCAGCGGAGACCGGGACCGACTCGACCGATTCGTTGCAGGAGAGCTCACGCAAGTCTCTAGGTCCCAGGTGAAGAAACTGATCAAGCAGGGACTGGTCACCGTCAACGGGCTGCCCGTCAAGCCGGGCTTCCTCCTGAGCGAGGGAGACAGCATCGAGGTACGAGCCCTTCCCCAGGAGTCTGCCAAGCTCAAGGCCGTCGAACTCCCACTCACGGTTCTCTACGAGAGCCGCGACGTAGTCGTCCTCGACAAGCCTGCCGGCGTGCCCGTGCACCCTGGCCACGGCCATCCTGATGACACCATCCTGAACGCCCTGCTGGCTCGCTATCCTGAGATGGCCGACATGACCGATCAGGAGAGACCGGGGATAGTCCACCGCCTGGACATGGATACCTCCGGAGTTCTGGTCGTCGCGCGCAACGAGATGGCACAGCGATTCCTGCAGGCGCAGTTCAAGGCGCGGACGGTCCGGAAGACCTACCTGGCGCTGGTGGAGGGACACCTACTGCCCGAGTATGGCGCAATCGAAGCGCCCATGGGCAGAGATCCCAAGAACCGGCGGCGCATGGCCGTAGCAAGGGACGGCGGTAGAGACGCCCGCACGGAGTATCGCGTGCGAAACCACATCGGGGGCTACTCGCTACTGGAAGCCTATCCTCGAACGGGACGTACCCACCAGATCCGAGTGCACTTCGCATCGATCGGCCATCCGGTAGCCGGGGACAGGGTGTATGGCCCACGCAAGACGGAACGTCGTTTCGGCAGGCAGTTCCTTCACGCGTGGAGGATCTCCATTGTCTTGCCCGGCAGCGCCGATCGAAGGCTGTTCCAGGCCGATCTGGCCGACGACCTCCAATCGAGTCTCGACGCTCTGACCCGCGAGGCCCGGCACCGCCCCTAGAAGTCCTTCTCCGTACGAGGGAGTTTGCTCCGCTACGCGAGTTGAGGCACCGCCCTTCGAGAGACGATGCCTCAACACACAAGGAGGAGGAAAGAAGGAAGCACCCGGCTCTTCGATCTCAGTGCCTGCGAGGGTCAAGCAGGCCGCCCACACAAGCCGGTTCCGCAGTGTGCCTCACTCATACTGACGCAAGAATGCGATCCTGGATACTGTTGATGTGGCACGAAGCTGGTCAGAAACCAGCGCCACTCCGCTCGCCAATCCCATCAAACGAAAAGAAGCTCCCCGCGAGGAGCTTCTGCGTACAACATCAGGCCCGAAAACCGGTGTTCCAGGTAGCGCATGGGGGATTCGAACCCCCGATCTCCTCCTTGAGAGGGAGGTGTCCTGGGCCTCTAGACGAATGCGCCATACCTGATCCTAGCCGATTTTATCAGACTTGCACCATCCTGTCAAGTTAGCCCTGTGGGGGGAAAAGTGGCAGGATCAGCGGCGCCGGGCGACCGTTGAGCAGCCTTGAAGGTAACCCGGTTTCGTGGTACAATTGACAGCGTGGAGCAACAAGCACAGTCCTACCAAGCCGAAAGACTCGCCGGCCGCGACGCACCACGAGTCGGACTCAACGCTCACCTGCTATCTCTTGACTCGACGTATCGCAGTGCCGGGGTTAGTCGATACATCCACAATCTCATGCGGTGCCTGCCGACGGCCGATGCCGCCCTGCGCTACGAGGCCTTCACGTCCGTGCGTGGCGGTGCGTACCCAGGCTGGCTCCTGCATCTGTCGCACCTGCCTACGCACCGCCCCCTCGCCCGAATGCTGTGGGAGCAACTGTGCGGACCAGTCTGTACTCGCAAGCTCGACCTACTGCACTCGCCGGTCTACGTCTCGCCCTTGCTTGCACCTTGCCCGACCGTGGTCACGATCCATGACCTCAGTTTCATCAAACTGCCGGGAACCTTCCGAGCAGGCAACAGAAGCTACCTCAGGCTCTTCACGCGGTTGTCCGCTCAGAAAGCTGAGAAGGTGATCGTGGTGTCCGAGAACACCAAGCGAGACGCGGCCCTGCTGCTGGGTATCCCCTTGGAGCGGATGGTCGTGATCCCCAATGGTGTGGACGCTGCCTTTCGTCGCGTTCAGGATCGAGCCCTCGTGGCCGAGTTTCGCCGCAGGAGAGGCTTGCCCTCAAAGTTCCTGCTCTACGTCGGGACCATCGAGCCGCGGAAAAACCTGACAACTCTGATCCGCGCCTTCGCCCGGCTCAAGGAGCGAGGCAACGTCGACCATGCGCTGGTGATTGGCGGCAGCAAGGGCTGGATGTATGAACCAGTGCTGGGATTGGCACAGGACCTGGGACTATCCAGGGAGATCCTCTTTCCCGGATTCCTCTCGCCAGAAGAGCTGCCTCTGTGGTATAATGCGGCAGACGTGTTCGCATATCCCTCGCTGTACGAAGGGTTTGGCCTGCCACCGCTGGAAGCGATGGCTTGTGGTACGCCGGTGATTGCCTCCAACGCGTCGGCGCTGCCGGAGGTGGTTGGCGTCGCCGGGGTACTGGTGGATCCCCTCGATATCGAGGCCTGGGTCGCGGCCATGGAGGAGCTGTTGCTGAATCCGGCTCTGCGTCGCTCCTTGGGTGACGCTGGGCTGCAGCGGGCGAGACGCTTCACCTGGCAGCACTCCGCGCAGATGACGGCGCAGCTATACCGAGAGATCATCGCTGATCGGACGCCACACTATGTCTAGAACTATCGAGCGCTGGTTTGCGGCCGTGAGGGTTCTCATGGATGCAGCACTGATCCATCTGAGCTTCTTCACCGCGTACAAGGTACGGTATGAGTATCAGTGGTTCAGGGAAGTCCTGCCCCGCTACCATCGACCGTACAGTGTGTTCCTCCCCAGTGCCCTTGGTCTCACGGCCATACTGCTCCTGCTCTACTGGATGGATGGAGCGTATGCCTCATCGCGAGGACGCACCTGGCTGGATGAGATCAACGATCTGTTGCGGGCCACGATAACGGGCACCGCGACCATGATGGTCATTGTGTTCCTGTATCCACCCTTCTTCTACTCTCGCCTCATATTCGGATATGCAGGGGCCTTCATCGTACTGTTCCTCAGCATCAGCCGTCTGCTGCAGGGGGCTATCAGGGGACACCTTCGGAAACGCGGGATAGGTGTCAGGAGAATCCTGATTGTGGGGGCCGGGGAGACCGGGCGTACGGTAATGCGCAACCTGCTGGCTCAGCCAGAGATGGGCTACGAGATTGTGGGCTTCGTCGACGATGCGCCGGAGAAGAGCCACACGGACATGGGGCGTCTGAGGGCGCTGGGCGACACAGCCAACATCCCCAGTGTCGTAGCCGAGCACGGAATCGATGACGTCATCATCACCCTGCCCTGGATATCGCATCGCAAGATCATGCGGGTCATGAACCAGTGCGAGCGTCAGAACGTGGGCGTGAAGTTGGTGCCGGACACGCTCCAGATGAGCATCAGTCGTGTCCAGGTCGAGGTACTCAACGGGATCCCTCTGATAGGCGTGCGAGAACCGTCCATCCGCGGTTGGAAGCGAGCCGTCAAGCGGGCTGTCGACGTCCTCCTCGTGGCCACCGGACTGGCCGTTCTGTCGCCCCTCATGGCACTGATCACTATTGCCATCCGCTTGGATTCGCCGGGATCGGCGATCTTCAAGCAGGTTCGCGTGGGCCGAGACGGTGAGGAGTTCCTACTGTACAAATTCCGCACCATGCGAGAGAATGCGGAGCAAGACAAGAAACACCTCTCTCACCGGAACGAGGCCGGCGGTCCGATCTTCAAGATACGTGACGATCCTCGCTGCACCCGCTTGGGGCGTTTCCTGCGACGGTCCAGTCTCGATGAGCTCCCACAACTCTACAACGTGCTACGCGGGGAGATGAGCGTGATCGGGCCACGTCCACCCCTTCCGAGCGAAGTCGCTCGCTACAAACCCTGGCACCGCAGGCGCCTCGATGTCTCGCCCGGGATCACAGGCCTGTGGCAGGTCAGTGGTCGCAGCGATTTGACCTTCGACGAGATGGTGTTGCTGGACCTGTTCTACATCGAGAACTGGTCGCTGCTTCTGGATCTGAAGATCGCCCTGAGGACCGTGCCCACGATGCTGCTCGGTACCGGCGCCTACTAGTGAGGCATCGGTCGAGGAGCTTGCTCTACGAGAGCTCTCTCTGACACGGTCGAAGCCGACCCTTGACGTGAGAGTCAGCCCAGGAGACAATCCCATGAAGTTACGCCTTGCCAAGCGCGACCGCCAAGCCCTGATCGAGTTTCTTCGCGATCTGATCCGAATACCCAGCCTATCCACTCACGAAGGAGACCTCGCTCGTCGACTCAGGGATGAGCTGCTTCGGGTTGGCGTCGACGACGTGCGCGTCGATCGGATTGGCAACGTCATCGCGCGGGTAGGACGAGGATCGGGCAAGAAGCTACTCTACAACGGGCACATGGACACCGTGGGCGTCGGCGACCGTTCGACGTGGCGGCGAGATCCCTTTGAGGCACAGATCGTCAAGGGCGTGATCCACGGACGCGGTGCAGCAGACATGAAGGGGGCCCTGGCAGCCATGGTCTATGCAGCCAAGCTGCTGGTTGACTCCGGAGCGAAGCTGGCCGGCGACCTGTACGTGGCGGGGGTCGTGCAGGAAGAGCCCTGCGAAGGGCTGGCGATGCGCGTTCTGGTGGAGGAAGAAGGCATCCGGCCGGACTGGGTGGTGCTCGGCGAGGCCACCAATCTGCAGCTTGCGCGAGGCCATCGCGGCAGAGTCGAGATCCGCGTCACCACCCAGGGCAAGTCGTGTCATGCCGCCACACCCCAACTGGGAGACAACGCCATATACGCAGCCGCACGAGTAATCGTCGGAATAGAGCTTCTTGCTGCACAACTGGGCCACGATTCGTTCTTGGGCGCGGGCAGCACCGCCGTGACTCGGATCGAGAGCACCGCAGGCAGCAACAACGCCATACCCGATAGCTGCACTCTGTACATCGACCGTCGGCTCACGGGGGGAGAAACGGAAGCCAAAGCCCTCGCAGAGGTGAAGAGAGTCGTGGCGAGAGAGGGCATTGCCGCACGCGTCGAAGTGTCCGACTACGAGGCTACCAGCTACACTGGGTACGCCTGTCAGGCCAGACAGGCCTTCGCCTACTGGGTCACTCCCGAGGATGCCCCCCTCCTGCGCCAGGCCGCCAGGACCATCGAGAAAGTGCTGGGGTATGCTCCAAGTGTGGGACGATGGGAATTCTCCACAGACGGGACCTACTCCTCGGGAGTTGCGGGCATCCCCACCGTGGGCTTCGGCCCGGGAGAGGAGCGCTACGTGCACACGGTCGACGAGCGCATCCGTGGCACGGACGTGGCTGCAGCCGCGGAAGTATACGCTCAACTCGCCGTCGACCTGCTCGGGACAGAGTGAAGTGAATTCTCCTGCACTGTGCCCCGCCGCAGCGACCCACCCTGGCTGCGCAGCATTTCCTGGGTCAGCACGTCGAGTCTGTTCTCGATACGCGTGTCGCCGGCTCCAGTCATAGGATGCACGCGACGCTGAAAGGATGCCCTGAGTCAGACTACCCCGAGCGTAGCTCGCACGCATAGTCGGCGCTCGAGCCTCAGTCCCGCACTACCCGTCGCGTAGCCTGATACACAGTGTATGTTGGTCAGGGTCGCACCGTCCGGGCCGGATCAGTGTGGCTTGGCCTGAGTACCGGATCCATCCCGGACTCGCTCGCATCCTCCCAGCCCCACTCCATTCGCCTGGCGTACTCTTCCGCCACGGGGAGCAGCATCCGGTACACTTCCTCTGGCCGATCCTCGGGTTCCATCCGAAACACCGGCGCCACTATGACATCGGGCGCCATTAGCTCCATGATATCCTGGTACCAAGCCAACGGGCTCCCGCTCTCCGACTTCCAGCTAAGGTAGATGAACGCTCTCTTCCTGAGGCTGTCCTTGAAGTGGAGCGAATCCGCGTGGCTGTACGTATCGTCCAGATCTATGGCTCGAGGTGACAACTCGTGTGCAACGTAGGCAGCACGACAGGGATTCGGACCGCAGTTGTGTAGCCCACCTGCTCCGAACACCCTGAAGATGCGAGCGTGATAGGGTGCGGAGAACTCTGCATAGACCTTGGGGCCGGAGTTGGCGCACATGTCATCACTCACATGCCCCTTCATCCCCTCCAGAGACCACAGGGCAGGAGAATCAGTGGCGGTGATGTTGTCCTCGCTACCTGCAGCGTCAATCCCCGCACGGATGGTGGCAGAGTACAACTCCTGGATCATGCCAAGCAGCATGTGCAGAGCCTCACGAGCCGTGTAGAATGACAGGTACAGATTGGTCGGACCCAGCAGATCAGCAGCAACGTTTACCCCTCCCGCCGCATCAAGCAGTGACACCGGCACAAAGCCTCCCCCTGCCTCAGCGAAGATCCGGATGCGCCGGAGTCCCTCCGGCAACCAGCCACCAACACCGTGCCGCACACCTCAGGCTTGACAAACCACTGAATCTGTGGTAGTATATGGTCGACAGTATGTAGTCGGTCACATATCGTCGACCGCGGATTGCACCTGACAGGTAGCAGTGAGCCTGAGAGTCGGGCACCACCGAGAACTTCGAGTGCCGGAGCAGGGACTTGGTATGGCAATGCAGGGTGAGTTGGGGTCGCATCCTTGCGTTGCCCGACCGCATCCGTCATCCTCCGCACTCACGACCACGCAGAAGGGAGTCACTCACTCCATGAGTAGACCGTCGATCAATGTGGCAAGGGCACGTGAGATCATTGACTGTCGAGGAGATCCAACTCTACAGGTGGATGTGCTCACCGAGGCAGGAGTGTTGGGACGCGCGGATGTACCCTGTGGCCGATCGACGGGTAGACACGAAGCGGCGGAACTTAGGGATGGCGAAAAGCGCTACCGCGGTCGAGGTGTACGCAAGGCGGCGGCCAATGTGAACGACGTTATTGGCCCGGCCATCGTCGGCAGGGATGTGACCAGACAGCGGGAGTTGGATGAGTTTATGGTCGGGGAGTTGGACGGGACGGCCAACAAGGGTAAGCTGGGGGCCAATGCAATTGTGGGCGTATCACTGGCTGTCGCACGGGCAGCTGCGGTGACCGTGGGTGTTCCGTTATACAGGTACATTGACGCCAGCGCCTATGTCCTGCCAGTTCCCATGATCAACCTAATCGGTGGCGGGAAACTCGGCTCGAGTGATCTTGAGATCCAGGAGTTTCATGTCGTGCCGCTAGGAGCAGACAGTATCGGGCACGCGCTGCAAATCGCAACAGAGATCAACTATGAGTTGAGCGAGCTCATCCTGGCCAAGTATGGCAGAATGGCACTGAACACTGGAGATGAAGGGGGATTCATGCCGCCCATGAGGGGCATGCGCGAGCCGCTAGAGTGTCTTGCTCGGGCAGTGAAGCGGGCCGGGTATGAGCATGAAGTCGCCTACGGCATGGATTGTGCCGCGACACATTTCTATGACACCGAGACCGAAGCCTACCACCTGGCGGGGGAGCACCTGACACGCCAGGACATGATTGCGCTGTACAAGGATCTGGTGTCGGAGTTCCCCATTGTCTCAATCGAAGACCCGCTTCACGAAGATGACTGGGAGGGTTTTGCGCAGATTACGGCTGAATTGGGTATTCAGATCGTTGGTGACGACCTGTTCGTGACCAACCCCGAACGCATCTGCAAGGGCATCGAATTGAACGCCGCGAACGCACTGCTCTGGAAGGTGAATCAGATCGGAACACTCACGGAGGCACTGGACGCCGCTACTCTCGCTTTCCGGAACGGGTATGGTGTTCAGGTTTCGGAACGATCCGGCGAAACAGAGGATCCAATCATCGCTGACATTGTCGTGGGTCTGAACGCGGGCCAGATCAAGACGGGTGCACCGGTCCGAGGAGAGCGCACCAGCAAATACAATCGACTCCTGTTGATCGAGGAGGAACTTGGGGCTCAAGCCAAGTATGCCGGCCGGGGTTTCCGGCAGCCGGTTGGGCGATGATCATCTGGTCTGCTATCTGACAGTGCTGTGTGGAAACACCTGGCGCAGTGTACCTGGCTTTTGTTGCTTTCACCGGGGGACTGGTTTCATGTTTGTCCAGAATCGAGTCCAATTGCTGAGTCACGGATCCATTGAGTTGCGGCGTACCAGTCTTGACATCGTGGAGCATGCACTCGAGGCGGCCGATCCGTACCCTGCGGTCAAGAAGCTGGTTCGTCTCGACGGCGAACACCTGACGGTCGGCGAATTGTCATGTGATCTGTCTGAGCATGGTGAAGTCTACGTATTGGGTGCAGGGAAGGCGACTCTTAGAATCGCGGAGGCTCTTGAGGATGTTCTTGGTGATCGTATCCGACAGGGGTTGATCGCAATCAAACGCGGACAGCCGCATGCCTTGCAGCGCATTCGTGTGATCGAGGCTTCTCATCCTTACCCTGACGAGACGAGCTACCAGGCAGCTCGATCGGCAATGGCGTTGGCCAGGCGTGCGCAGGCGGGCGACGTTGTGTTCACGGCCATCACAGGTGGAAGCTCGGCACTTCTTTGCCATCCGGTCGACGGTGTCACGCTTGAAGAGAAGAGCCAGCTTCACAAGCTGCTCCTTGGGTGTGGCGCGAGCATCTTTGAGATCAACGCCGTCCGCAAGCATCTGTCCAAGGTGAAGGGCGGCCTGTTGGCCCAGATGGCTTTGCCTGCGCAGTTGATCAATCTAACGGTTTCTGACGTGATTGGAGACCGCCTGGACTACATCGTGGGGCCAGTTGTCGCGGACACGTCCTGCGTCTCGGATGCAGTCGACGTTCTGCAAAAGCACAGCCTCTGGGACCGTGTCGCACCTTCGGTGCGTGCTCACCTAGGGAGAGGAACCGAAGTTGAGACACCGAAGGTGCTAGACAAGCAGTCCGTGCATACGTTCGTGGTTGTTCCAAGTTCAGCAGCCGCCCTGGCTGCGAGTATACGGGCCGATGAGCTTGGGTTTCGTCCACTTGTTCTGACCACATGCTTGACCGGTGAAAGCAGGGAAGTCGGGGCTTGTCTTGGGGCGATCGCGCGAGAGATTGCTGAGAGGCATCGACCGACCGCGCCTCCCTGTGTCCTCATTGCTAGTGGCGAGAACACAGTCGCAGTGCGTTCTACGAGTGGCTCCGGCGGGCCGAGCCAGGAATTGGCTCTAAGCATAGCCGGGCACATTGAGGGCCTATCCCAGGTCGTTGCGGCCTGTCTTGATACGGACGGTACGGATGGACCCACGGACTTCGCAGGGGCGATTGTTGACGGCCTGACGCATGCTCGCGCTCGGGAGCAAGGCATTGATGTCTATCGTGCCGTCCTGAGCCACGATGTGACCTCGGTGCTAAGAGACGTGGGAGACATCGTGAACACAGGTGCGACGGGGACAAACGTGGCCGACTTGGTTGCCATCGTTGTTGGGCGCTAGAGCACGCTGCGATCATGCAGGGCTCTCGGAGAACGGAGGTGGCTATGGCCAGAACACGCAAGGCCCTACCAAAGATCGAGACCGAGTCTATAGCAGACAAGGCTAGAAGAGCCGTTCGCGACCACGTGCTTGCGGGGGAGCTCAAGCCAGGAACCCAGCTCGTCGAGGGGCAACTCGCTGAGCAGCTTGGGGTTAGCCGTGCTCCGGTCCGGGAGGCGTTACTGAAGCTCGAATCGGAAGGCTTGGTCGAATCCGTGCCCAACAAAGGGACCTTTGTGGCAGACATCAGCGAGGAAGATCTGTGGGAGATCTACACGGTCCGGGCCGCACTGGAAGGTGTGGCTATGCGGCTCGCTGCCAGAGAGATGGACGGTGACCAGCTAGGCGCGCTTGCGCAGATTGTGGAGCGAATGGAGCAAGCCGCTCGGGACGGCGACGCTGAGCGGGTCTCGAAGATCGATCTTGAGTTCCATGAGGCAGTTTGGGCGCTGTCGGGGAACAGGCGGTTGTACCGGCTCTTGGCGAGCATGACTGCTCAGATACGTATGTTCCTGGCTCTGAACGTCAAGGTCTACGAGGACCTTCTCGACAACTGTTTGGAGCACGTGGCGCTGCTCGGTGTGCTGAGGTCTGGAGATTCCGAGAGAGCGGAGCAGCTCATGGTGAAGCACATCAGTGAGGCGGGGGAATCGAGCATTCACTATCTGAGGGACCAGAAGCGACTATCCGGATCCCGTGGACGCCAAACACAGACGACGGTTGATGAGGCCTAGCACACACTCAGCGGCAGTTTCCGGCCAAGAGTCAGCTTGAACCTCCTCAATGCCTGCACCGGGAGACGGCCGAGGGTGCCAAGTCAGGTCGCTACAGTCGCAAGGGGCTAGAGAGAGATCCTTCAGTCCGGCAGATTCCCACGCTCGGGCCGAGAAAGGAGGGGGGGTATTTGAGGCGATACTAGCCGCAGATCAGTTTCGCGAGGTTCAAAGGCGTGTAGACTGACTACCAAAGGAGGAAACAGTGTCTAGGGCGAGAACGATCTTGGCGTGGCTCATGCTGATGGCAGTGTCTGTTGGAACGGTGCTCTTGGGGTGCAGTCCTGCCGCCACACCGACTCCGACCTCAAGACCTGAACCAACGAAGGCGGCAGAGCAGGCGACCCAGGCACCCGCCGCAAAGGCAACTGAGGCGCCTCAGTTTGACTGGCAGAGGAACGCGGGGGCTAACGTCAACCTGATCCTGGTGAAGCACCCCCTTTCAGAGTCGCTCATCGGGATGATGCCCAAGTTCGAGGAGTTGACCGGTATCACGGTAGGCTACGAGATTCTAGCTGAAGAGGAGTACTTCGACAAGGTGCCCGTTGCCCTCTCAGCGGAAACGGGCGAGTATGACGTCTTCATGACGGGAGCGCAGCTGACCTGGCCGCAGGGAAAGGCCGGCTGGCTCGAGCCGTTGGATGGATACCTCAACGATCCAACCAAGACTGACCTTGAGGCCTACGATATCGACGACTTCTTCCTTCCACTGCTGAAGGCTAACAGGTGGACGGGAGAAACGGGGACAGGCGTTGGAGAGGGCACTCAGTGGGCTATCCCGGTGCAGGTCGAGTGCTTCCTCACAGCCTACCTTGCGGATCTGTTCGAGAAGTACGGACTTGAGCCTCCCGCTACGCTGGATGACCTGTACAATGCCGCCGTGACCCTGAGGGAGGGCGAGGGAGGAGACTTCTACGGCATTGTGGAGGAGGGCATCCGGGCGTCCGCCATGGTTGCAAACTGCTTCCTGCCCTGCGCGGCCTCCTATTGTGACACGGCAATGCCCGATCTGGATATCGTGAGCGGTGAGTTCAAGTGCGTCTACAACCAGCTGGGCATGGTGGAAGCAGCTGACCTCTACACTCGCATGATGAGGGAAGCAGGGCCTCCCGGCTGGCAAAGCATCACCTGGTACGACGCGAAGGGACTGTTCACAACGGGCCAGTACGGAATGATCGTGGACTCGGACTTCTTCGCAGCCAGCTACGAGGACGTTGAGACCTCGTCCGTAGCAGGCAAAGTGAAGTATGCGATTCCTCCCGCGAAGCCCGGGCGAGCACCAAGAACGAGCGTGTGGACATGGGCCTTGGGACTGTGCGCCCAGTCGAAGAGCAAGGACGCGGCCTGGTACTTCATCCAGTGGGCAAGCAGCCCTGATGTGATGCTCGTAGGCACGCGGGACTACAAGAACTTCAACCCACCGCGCAAGTCCGTGTGGAATCACCCTGATGTCGTGGCAATGACCGCGGAATGGGGCATGGGGACCTACCGCGAGGCGGTTGGCGAGACGATGGACAAGTACGCGGAAATCCTGCAGTCGCCTCACGCTGAGGGTCAGTATGTCGGCGACCGGTGGGCTGAGGCCTTGCACGCCATCTATGATGGGACGCCAGCGCAAGCAGCACTGGACGAGGCAGCAGCGGATGTCGATGAGCATCTGGCGGCGATGAACGTCGTTCCCGATTAGGCAAGGGACAGAGCCAAGGAGTGGAGCAAGCCGTGCTTGCTCCACACTCCGTTGTCGGACACAGGAAGGCCCGCGCCCAGCTTCGTGCTAGGCGGTTGGGGGAAGCTCAATAGCGAAGGCAGGCGACAGATGGCAGAAGGGAAGCATGGGAACGGAGTCCGCCAGTCAAAGCAGCCGAGGAGAAGATGGGTTCAGCGCAACCTAGCCTATTGTCTGATAGCGCCGGCTTTTCTCATCCCTTTGGCGCTAAGCCTAGTGGGTGTGCTCGGGAACTACTATAGCCTCACCGACTATGACATCCGCTACGGCATTCGGGACTACATCGGCTTGGCCAACTACGTTCGGGCCTTCACCAAGGACCGCATGTTGTGGCAGACAGTGTGGTTCATCGTACGGTTCACGATCATCGTGTTGGTCGCGGAAATCTCTCTCGGCTTCACGATCGCGCTAGCGCTCAGCACGGTGAGTCAACGGCTATCAAGGCTGGCTCGGACAGCCATGATGGGTCCCCTATGTATCGCGCCGGTGATCGCAGCACTGATGTGGAAGATCGCGATGGGACCCGTACAGGGCATCCTGAACCACGTGCTGGTGATGGTGGGACTGCCAGCCGTAAACTGGTTGGGCGATCCTCGGATCGCCCCGTACGCCGTGGCTCTGATCGACGTTTGGATATACACCCCTTTCGTTGTGCTTGTGCTCAATGGTGGGCTGCAGAGCCTGCCACGGGCACCTTACGAAGCAGCTATGCTGGACGGGGCTTCCGCCTGGTTTGCCTTCAAAAAGCTCACGCTGCCACTTCTGAGACCGTTCTTGCTGATAGCCGTGCTCTTCAGAGCCTGTGACAGCCTCAACGTGTTCGATATCATCTACGCCAGCACGAAGGGCGGGCCTGAGAGAGTCACCACCTCGTTGGCCGGATGGGCCTCGGAGAACGCCTTTAGATGGTATCAGCTCGGCTATGGGGCGGCTCTGGTAACGATACTCTATATCATTGTGTATGCGGTATCGAGGCGGCTTCTTCGCCTCATGACGGCAGGAGGACTGAGTGAATAGGGGACGAATCAACTGGGGCAAGCTAGCCGCCAGGCTCGTCATCGTTGGGTATCTTGCCTTTGTGGTGCTGCCTTTGATCTGGCTACTCCTCATGTCACTAAAGGGACCGCTAGACGTGATGGCACTTCCGCCGAAGATCATATTCAAACCAACGCTCGAGAACTATCGGCGGCTCTTTCTCGGGACGCAGCGTAGCCAGTACGAAGTGGCACGGACCGACTTTCCGCGCGCGCTCTTGAACACGGTCATCGTGGCTGGCGGAGCTACGGTCCTCTCGCTAGTCACCGGAGTGCTTGCTGCCTACGCTTTCGCACGTTTCCACTTCGCCGGAAAGGAGAGTCTGGCGTTCACGATCCTCTCTCTGCGGTTCGCGCCGGCTTTGGCGACCTTGATTCCAACATACGCCCTCTATAGGCGAATCGGCCTGTACAACACCCACATTGGGCTGATCTTGATCAGCCAGGTCATCTCGATGCCCTTGCTCATCTGGGTAGTGAGGAGTTACATCGAGTCGATTCCCATCGAGTGCGAGCAAGCCGCACTGGTTGATGGCTACTCCTGGTGGGGTGCGTTCAGGATAGTAGTCCTTCCGCTGGCGTCGCCTGGCATTGCAGCCACGTCGGTGCTCGCCTTTGTCTTCTGCTGGAACAACTTCATCTTCGGGTTGTTCTTAGCTGCCAGGCAGACACAGACCCTGGTCGTGGCTACCCTTGCCTTCATTTCCTATGAGCAGGTACTGTGGGGCCAGATGGCTGCAGCCTCGGTCATGACCGTGATCCCCGCGATGGCCTTCATCTTCATGGTGCAGCGATGGCTTGTGCGCGGTCTGACCTTTGGTGCAGTCAAGGCATAATCCGATTGAGGAGAGAGCCGCAATGGCATGTATCGTGCTGAAGGACCTTTGGAAGAAGTACGGCGAGGTAGAGGCAGTCAAGGGTATCAACCTAGAAATCGAAGATGGCGAGTTCTTCAGCTTCCTAGGCCCGTCGGGGTGCGGAAAGACCTCCACTATGAGGATGATTGCCGGGCTGGAGCAGATCACCTCGGGGAGCATATGGTTCGACGGTCGACTGGTGAACGATGTCAAGCCGGCTGACCGGGATGTTGCGATGGCCTTCGAGACGTATGCCTTGTATCCCCCCCTCACCATCCGTCAGAACTTGGCCTTTCCTCTGCAGGTGAGGGGGCTGGCCCAGAAGACAGTTGACGAGAAGGTGAAACACATCGCGGAGATCCTCCGACTGACAGAGGTGCTTGACTATCTGCCTCACGAGACAAGCGGAGGGCATCAGCAGAGAACATCACTGGGCAGATGCATCATACGCACTCCCAACGTGTACTTGTTCGACGAGCCTCTCTCCCACGTCGATTCTGAGGCACGGCGAGAAATGAGGGGCGAGATCAAGAGACTGCAGAAGACCTTCGCGACGACTGCCATCTGGGTGACGCATGACCAGCTAGAGGCCATTGCGCTGGCGGACCGCATCGCGGTCATGGACTCTGGCGAGTTTCAGCAGGTGGGGACAGCGGAAGAGATCTATCACCATCCCCGCAACATCTTTGTGGCCCGGTTCAT
>Ga0180432_10001582_pt1 | contig 35888 bp, 30 predicted proteins | sample SS_ome_10_FD_132414 | JGI IMG/M metagenome (GOLD analysis project Ga0180432, IMG submission 132414) | Hypersaline lake sediment archaeal communities from the Salton Sea, California, USA - SS_1_MS_2 metaG | ecosystem: Environmental > Aquatic > Non-marine Saline and Alkaline > Hypersaline >... | reverse complement strand
GCCGAGCGAAGCGAAGGCAAAGAAACCGGGAACCCGCCCCGAAGGGGTGGGCCTGCGCCGAGCGAAGCGAAGGCAAAGAAAAGACGAAGCCTTCCCGCCAGTCACACCAGAAAGAAGGTCATGATCCTCAAAAGCATTGGAAACACCTGGCGTGTTACAATTATTTTAGGTTAAAGAGGAAAGGAGTCATCCATGGATATCAAAAAGGTTTTTATTGTAGGCTCGGGGACCATGGGCAACGGCATCGCCCAGGTGTGTGCCCAGACCGGGATCCCGGTCACCATGTGCGACGTGTCGCAAGAGGTCCTGGATAAGGCCGTCAAGACGGTGAGCTGGTCTGTTTCCAAACTTGTGGAAAAGGGCAAGATCGCCGGTGACGTGGACACCATCATGGGCCGGATTGAGACCTCCACCAAGTATGACGGGGCCGCAGATGCGGATCTGGTGATTGAGGCCGTGTTTGAAAAACTGGAAGTCAAGCATGATGTATTCAAGCGGCTTGACGAGGTGGTGGGGAAGGACACCATTTTGGCCTCCAACACCTCGGCCATTCCCATTACCCAGATTGCCACGGTGACCGGCAGGCCGGAGAATTTTGTGGGCCTTCATTTTTTCAATCCTGTCCCCATGATGATGGCCGTGGAGGTGATTCGAGGTCTGGCAACCAGCGACGAGACCTTCCAGTACGGTGCTGATTTTGTCAGGCATATCGGTAAGGAACCCATTATGGTCAACCGGGATATTGCGGGCTTTATTTTGAACCGGATCAATATGGTTTCCAATATCGAGGCCATGCGCCTGGTGGAGCAAGGGGTGGCCACTCCGGAAGACATCGATAAGGGTATGCGCCTGGCCTTCGGTCGCAAGATGGGGCCCTTTGAAACCGGAGACCTCGTGGGGCTCGAAGTTTCCCTCATGGCGTACAGCAATGTGTATGAAGAGGAAAAGGAGCTTCGGTTTTATCCGCCTTCCATTATGCGGCGCAAGGTCCTGGCGGGGCAACTGGGCCGGAAGACGGGTAAAGGCTGGTATGAGTACGGGGAGGATGGCACCCGAAAAAAATAGACAGGCGAAAGGATCTGCTACCATGGAAATCAAAGACAAGGTATTCATGATTACAGGCGGGGTTTCCGGGCTGGGTGCCGCCACGGCCGGGACATTGGTGCATGCAGGCGGGAAGGTGGCACTCGTGGATCTCAATGAGGAACTGGGGAAGAAACAGGCGGATGAGCTTGGTAAGGGGACCCTCTTCTTTCCTGTGAACGTGACCGATCATGAGGCCGTAGACGGGGTGGTTGAAAAGGTGAAGGCGGCCTTCGGGACCATCCATGGGGTGCTCAATTGCGCAGGCATAGGCGGATCGGTCAGGATCGTGGGTAAGGATGGCCTGGTCTCTCCTGAGTGGTTCACCAATATCCTGAACGTCAACCTGGTGGGGACCTTTAACGTCATCCGGGCCACGGCCCCTATCCTGATTGCCAATGAGCCCAGCCTGGAGGGAGAAAGGGGGGTGTATATCAACACCGCCTCCATTGCCGCCTTTGACGGCCAGGTAGGCCAGAGTGCCTACTCGGCATCCAAAGGCGGGATCGTGTCCATGACCCTGACCCTGGCCAGGGAATTTGCCCGTGACGGTGTCCGGATCATGACTATCCTGCCCGGGATCTTTGATACCCCGCTCCTGGGGAAACTGCCCGAAGATGTGCGCCAGCGGCTGGGCAAGCAGGTCCCCTTTCCCCCCCGTCTCGGGAGACCTGAGGAATTCGCGTCCCTGGCCTTTCACATCGTGCAGAATCCCTACCTGAACGGTGAGTTCATCCGCCTGGATGGCGGGCTTCGCATGGGCTTCGGCAGGAAATAGAGACGGAAGGAGCCGAAGGATATGGATTTTGACCTCAATGAGGAGACGGCGGCCTTCCAGGATGTGGCCCGGCGGTTCGCTGAACGGGAAATTCTGCCCAGGTTGAAAGAGGAGGAATTCAAGCGGGACCTGGTGACCCGCATGGGAGAGGTGGGCCTTTTCGGGTGCGCCTTCCCCCCGGGGTATGGGGGTGCCGACTCGGGTTTTCTCGCCCATTCGGTGGTCTGCGAGGAGATCTCCCGGGCGGATTCAGGGCTCCGGTCCCTGTTTAACCTCCAGGCCATGACCGTCCCCTATACCATCATGGAGTGGGCGAACCCCGAGGTCAGGCGGAGGTATGTAAAGGACCTGGTGCTGGCCGAAAAGATAGGATGCACCTGTTTTTCCGAACCGAATGTGGGCTCTGATATCGCCTCCAGTGAGACAAAAATCGAGGACCGGGGGGATCACTACCTCATCAACGGCGCCAAGACGTGGATCTCCAACGGGACGGTGGCCGATGTGGCCATCGTATACGGATCCTTTGACCGCAACCTGAAGCACCGGGGCATGTGTGCCCTGGTGGTGGAGACGGATCAGCCCGGGTGGACCACCCGGGAGACTCCCAAGCTGGGGGACAAATCCTCCCCCATTGCAGAGATTCATATGGAGGATGTGAAGGCACCCAGAGAGAATCTTCTGGGTTCATGGGGTGAGGGTTTCAAGGTGGCCATGACCGCCCTGGACAGGGGCCGGATCAGCGTGGGAAGCGGCGCGGTAGGTCTAGCCCAGGCGTGCCTTGATGCATCCATTGAATATGCCAACCAGCGGGTCCAGTTTGGAAAGCTGATCCGGGACTACCAGTTGATCAAAGGACTTATCGCGGAGATGGTCTCTATGGTTGAAGGGGCGAGGCTCCTGGTGAGGCGGGGGGCGTGGCTGAATGACCAGGACCGTCCCTTTACCCGGGAGATTGCCGTGGGCAAATACTTTGCCGGGGAGGCCGTCGTCAGGGCGGCGGGTATGGCCATGGAGATCCACGGCGGGATGGGCTATTCCCTCGAGCTGCCCGTGGAGAAGTATTACCGCGACTCCAAGCTCTATCAGGTGGGAGAGGGGACGGCCAACATTATGCGCCTCCTCATCGCCAACGACGCCCTGGGGGTCAAGAAGGCCAACCGGCCCAGGATCCATGTGCCCAGTGATTTCCGTGATCTGGAATAAAAAAAGGAAAAAAGACGATGAGTCATTTCAAGGTGAATGAAAGAGACCATTTTTTTATCCTGAAGGAGCAGTTGAACTACGGGAGCCTCTGCACCCTGGAGCGGTACCGGGAACTGGATGAAGAGACCCTGGACATGCTGGTCAATGAGGCCCTTAAGTTCGCCAAGGGCGTGGTGGCACCCTTGCAGGAAATCGGAGAGGACTGGGGAGTGGTCTTTGAGAGCGGAGAGGTCCGTTGCCCCCCTGAATTCAGGGAGGCCTTTAAACTCTACGGTGAAAGCGGCTGGACCGCGGCCGCCCGGGATCCGGAATACGGGGGGCAGGGCTTTCCCCACATGATGCGGATTGTGATCAATGATCTCATGTATGGGGCCTGCCAGGCCTTTAATATTTTCCCCAGCCTCACCCATGGCGCGGCCCACCTGATCGAGAGCTTTGCCACAGACGATCTGAAGGCCCTGTTCGTGCCCAAGATGTATGGTGGAGAGTGGTCCGGCACCATGTGCCTGACTGAGCCCAACGCAGGATCCGACCTGGCAGCGGTTCGGACCCGGGCGGTCAGGGAAGGAGACCATTATAAGATCAAGGGTAACAAGATATTTATTTCCGCCGGGGACCACGATGTGGCGGACAACATCATCCATCTCCTCCTGGCCCGGGTCGAAGGGGCGCCCGAAGGGATAAAGGGGATCTCCCTTTTTATCGTCCCCAAGCTCGGGGTCAACCCCGACGGTTCCCTGGCCGGCCCCAACGATGTGGTGTGTACGGCGGTGGAGAAGAAACTGGGCCTTCATGCCTCCCCCACCTGTGCCCTCAGTTTCGGCGACTCTGACGGGTGTATAGGGTACCTTTGTGGAGAGGAGAACATGGGCCTGGCCCACATGTTCCAGATGATGAACCAGGCCCGGATCAACACGGCCGTGGTGGGAAGCACCCTGGGAAGCCTGGCCTATCAAAATGCCCTCGCCTATGCCAAGGAACGCATTCAAGGGAGGGATATCGACCGGAGAAGCTCCGGGCCCGTACCCATCATTGATCACCCGGACGTGCGCCGCATGCTCCTGGAGATGAAGGCCATCGTGGACGGCATGCGCTCCATGATATATACGGTCGCCATGTGGTCGGACCTGGCGCTGGAACTGCATGAAGGGGCGGAAAAGGAGCACTACCAGGCCCTCCTGGACTTCATGACCCCCATTGTCAAGGCCTACTGCTCGGAGATGGGATTCAGGATTTGCGAGATGGGTATCCAGTGTTTGGGGGGCTATGGGTATTGCAAGGAATACCATATAGAGCAGTACCTGAGGGATGCCAAGATCGCCTCCATCTATGAAGGGACGAACGGGATTCAGTCTATGGACCTCATGGGCCGCAAGATGCGCATCAACGACGGGGCCCCCTTTAAGGCCTTCATGAAGGAGATTAAGGGTTTCTGCGAAAGAAATGAAGCAGAGACCTTTCTGGGTCCCCGGGTCAGGGAACTCCACCGGGTGGTGGATCGCCTGGGAGAAGTGGCCCTGGAGATCTCCGCCATGATGAAAAGCGATCCCCTCCAGTGGGCCTCGCGCACCTATCAGGCGCTGCTCTGTTTTTCGGAGGTGACCATGGTGTGGCGTCTTCTTGACATGGCCCTGGTGGCCCGGCGGGCCATTGATGAGGGACGCAAAACGGATTTTTATGTCGGCAAGGTGATGCAGGCCTCCTATTATCAGGATGTGACCTTTCCCCAAACCCTGGCCAGGCTGGAGACATGCCTTCGCCCCGGCCGGGAGGTGATTGATATACCCCTGGAGGCCTTTTGAAAAAGGAGGGTCCCTTTATGAAAGATATCTCGGAACTGCTCGGAACCCGGTATCCTCTTATCCAGGGGGCCATGGGGGTGATCTGCAACCCGGAAATGGTGGCGGCGGTGTCGGAGGCAGGGGGCTTCGGCCTCCTGGCCACGGCATTCCTCTCAGAACCCGAACCCTTGATAAAAGCCATTGAGGAGGTCAAAAAGAGGACCCGGAGGCCCTTTGGAGCCAACCTGATGGCCATGAATCCCATGTCCCTCACCTTCGGGGAAGTCCTTGCCGACCACGGGATTCAGGCGGTGACCACCTCGGCGGGCAATCCTCAAGGGCTGGTCTCTTTTTTCAAAAGCCGGGGAGTAAAGGTGCTTCACGTGGTTCCCAACGTGGAGAACGCCCTCAAGGCCGAGGCCGCAGGGGTGGATGCGGTGATCGCCGAAGGGAGTGAATCAGGGGGCATTCAGGGAACAAAGGGGGCCTCCACCATGGTCCTGGTCCCTGCGGTGGTTGATGCGGTAAGCATACCGGTGGTCGCTGCCGGGGGAATCGGGGATTCACGCGGGTATCGGGCCGCCTTTGCCTTGGGGGCGAAAGGGGTACAGGTGGGAACCCGCTTTATTGCATCCCGGGAGTGCGTCGCCCATAAGCGGTATAAACAGGCCCTGTGCGAGGGCAGGGAGACAGACACGGTACTCATAGACAGGGGCAAGGTACATGTACGCGTCATCCGAACCCCCCTCGCAGAGGAACTCTTGGCAAGGCCCGGTGAATTCAACCACGCCCAGATGGCAAAAAGCCTTGAAAAGGCCTGGATCGGCGGTGATCTAAGGGCCAACACCCTCGCGGCCGGTCAGGTCGCCGGCCTCGTAAAAGAGGTCAAAACCGTTGGTGAGATTATAGAAGAGATGGTGACAGGGTAGGGGATGAGATGATCGAAGAGGTCTTGCCGAACATATACAGACTGGAAATCCCCCTTCCTCGCAATCCGCTCAAGGCGGTGAACTCCTATGTGATCAAGGATTCGAACCGGAACCTCATTGTGGATACGGGATTGAACCGGAAGGAGTGCAGAGAGGTCATGGACCAGGGACTGGCTGAACTGGGCATAGGGCTGGAAGAGACGGATTTCTTTATCACCCATTTGCACGCCGATCACTTTGCCCTGGTTTCCAGCCTGGCAACGGAACGCTCACAGGTCTTTTTCAACAGACCCGATGCCGAGGCCCATGCCCGCGGCAATGTGTGGGATAAAATGGGTGAGTATGCCAGTGTCCACGGGTTTCCTCATAAAGAGCTGGAGGCGGCCCTTCACATGCACCCGGGCTATAAATACGGCTCCCGGCTGGACCTCTCCCTCACCATCCTTGGACAAGGAGATATCATCCATGTGGGGCCCTATTCCCTGACTTGTGTGGAAACCCCGGGCCACACCCGGGGGCATATGTGCCTGTATGAGCCCAACAGAAAGGTCCTCTTCTCCGGTGATCATATCCTGGGTGATATCACCCCCAACATCCAATCCTGGTCCGATGATGTACATCCCCTCCGTGAATACCTCTTAAGCCTTGACAAGGTCTATGAGATGGATGTGGCCCTTGTTCTGCCAGGCCACAGACGCATTTTCAGGGATTGCCGCAAAAGGATTCAGGAGCTCAAAGAGCATCACCAAAGGCGGGCCCAGGAGACCCTCTCTATCCTCGAAGGGGGCCCCAGGACCGCCTATGAAGTGGCCTCTCAAATGACCTGGGATATAGACCTGCGGTCATGGCACCTTTTCCCTCCTTCACAGAAATGGTTTGCCACCGGGGAGACCATCGCCCATCTCAAGTATGTCGAGGAGCAAGGGTGGGTGCACAAGGAGATGATCGGCGCAAGGCTCGTCTATTCGCGAAAGGACTAGGGGCCGGGAAGTGGATTTGGACGAGGGGTTGATCAGGGAGATAAAGGGATTCCTGGACGAGGAAGAGGGCTGGCGGCTCTATGAGACTGCCCTGGAGGCCAGCAGATGGGGTCCCTGCCTGGAGATCGGGAGCTACTGCGGCAAATCAACGGTGTATTTGGGCACGGCCTGCAAGAAACATAATGGGATCCTCTATTCCATTGATCATCACAGGGGCTCGGAAGAGCAGCAGTCTGGTGAGGCCTATTCTGATCCTGACCTCCTGGATCCGGAAACCGGCCGGGTGAACACCTTCAGGGCCTTTAGGGAAACCGTTGAGCGGGCCGGCCTGGAGGATACGGTGGTGCCCATGGTGTGCCGGTCTGAGGTGGCGGCCCGGTCATGGTCAACCCCCCTGAGCCTGGTCTTTATAGACGGAGGCCATTCCTATGAAGACGCTTACAGGGATTATGTCTCCTGGGCCGGGCACATCATGCCCGGGGGATTCCTGATGATCCATGATGTCTTCATGGATCCCCGAAAAGGCGGACAGGCCCCGTATCAAGTCTATTGCCGGGCCCTGGACTCGGGCCGGTTCTTGGAGCGGGCCATGACCAAGACCCTGGGCGTGCTCCAGCGTCAGGGGAGGAGAGGTTGATGATGCCTGGAAGAAAAGGGAAAAGGCTTCCAGAAGGCATGGCTGAAGAGCCGGCTTGCTGAGCTGATGCCAAAGAGCAGGTCCGCGGCCAGGAGAACGGCTGCGGCCGTCCAGGTGGTCTTTTCCCGGGTATAGATTTGACCATCCGGGAAGGTAAGTCCGGTCCAGAATGCACCGTCATCGTATTTTTTATCCTGTATCCACGCGAAGGCCATCTCCGCCGACCTGAATTCACCCATGGCCGCCAGGGCTATGACCAATTCTGAGGTTTCGGCCATGGTCAGCCACGGCCTGTCCAGCACGCAGCGCACCCCCCAACCCGGAATGGCAAAGGCATTCCAGGACTCCTGGATCCGGCGGCGGGCCTCTTTCCCGGTAAAGACGCCGCAAAGAACCGGGTAGTACCAGTCCATGGAATACCGGGACTTGGTGCGGTCAAAGAGCTGGGGCCGGTACCGGATGGCCTTCCCGAGCTTCATCCTGGCCACTTCCCATGAGGGCCTTTTTTCACCCAGAATGGAAGCGGTTTTAAGGGCACAGGTCAGGCTCATGTAGATGGAACTTGACCCGGTGAGGAGGGCCTTGTGGTCTATACTGCCGTCGGCCCTTCTGGCCCAGAAGACCTCTCCGCCTGTGCCTTGTAGGGTGGTCACATAATCCACCGCCTTGACCACGGCGGGCCACAAGGCCCGGAGAAATTCAAAATCCCCTGTGGCCAGGAAATAGTGGAGCACACCCACGGCGATATAGGCGGTCATGTTCGAGTCCTTGTAGGCGTCGGACCTGGGCTTGCCCCCCTCATAGCAAGACCACCAGCTCCCGTCCGGGAGCTGGGTCAGCGAGGACCAGAGGTAGGCCCTCTTGGCCTCCTCGTAAAGACCTCCCACGGTGAGGCCCATGGCGCTCTCGATATGATCCCAGGGATCTGTCTTGCCGCCCCGGGACCAGGGAATCTCTCCGTTGGACTTTTGGACGCTGGCGATGAATAAGGAACCTGTCAAAATATCAGCCAGGGGGTAGTCGATTTTTTGAAGGGTGAAGGCCTTGGACATTTTTCTCCTCATTGGAAGTCGGGGTTGCATTTACTCCTTCCTCAGGTAAATCACCGTACTTTTACCCAAGAAAGGATTCAGGAGGTGGCTCAAAACGCGCATCAGCAGCGGTTTTTTCATCATGTCCCAGACCAGGAAGCGGTGATAGAGCTTGACCATGGCGGAATCGGTCCTTCCGGGCCCTACCAGGCATTTAAGCCACCAAAAGGGGGTGTGGAGACTGTGGGCGAAATGGGACGCCCATTTCTTAGTTCCCGCCTTTTCCAGGAGGCCGGTAAGCTGACCTTTTTTATAAATGCGTACATGCCCTCCCTCTTTATTTCTATACTCCTCGGAGAGAGCCCAGCACAGCCGTTCGGGCAGGTACCGGGGTACACTGACCACCAGGTCCCTGCCGGTTTTGAGGACCCGCACCACCTCTTGCACCGCGTCCACGTGCTCGGGGACGTGCTCCAGGGCCTCGGAGCAGATGACCAGGTCAAAACAATCGTCTTTAAATGGCAGACAGGTCATGTCCGCCACCAAAACCGCCCAGGCGCCCCCCTGGTAGGCCCCCAGGGCCTGTTCATGGTCCAGGCGCTTCCTGGCCTTGAGCACTTCCTCAAAGCTTACATCGGCGGCAACGGCCTTTACGGGTCCCCTTCTCAGGGCCGCACCCGTATGGCGGCCCGATCCGCATCCCACATCGAGAACCCTGGACCCCACCGTGACCCGCAGCTTCTCAAAGTCCACGGTGATCATGGATCACTTCCCTGTATACATTAACAGATTTTTGAGCGGCCCTCTTCCAGGTGAAATGGTCCCGGACCCGTTGGAGCCCTGCCTCCCCCATTTCTTGGGCCCTTTCCAGGTGGTCCAGGAGATCCATGATCGCCCTGGCCAGGGCCCCTGCGCTGGCCGGGGGCACAAGGATCCCGGCACGGCCCACCACCTCCGGCAGTGCCCCGCCGGTGGTACTGATTACAGGGACACCACATGCCATGGCTTCCCCCGCCGGTAGCCCGAATCCCTCGTAAAGGGAGGGTACCACGGCTATGCTGGCCCGGGCATAGGCCTGAACAAGGGCTTGGTCTTCGATCCTGCCCGTAAAAGTGACGTGTTTTCGCAGATCCAGTTGCCTGATCAGCCTTTCCACCTCTCCCCCCTTCCTGGGGGTGCCCACAACGGTCAGCCTCAAATCATGGGACTCAGATACGAGGGCCACGGCCCGGAGCAGGTAGTGGAGACCCTTGAGAGGGATATCGGCGCTGTTGGTCACAATAAGCCGGTTTTTTCCCCGTTGAACGTGGGGGAGGGGACGAAAGAGATTTGTATTGATCCCATTGGGAACAGTCCTGAATTTTTTCAAGGGGATCTTGAAATCCTTGCTGATGTCGGCCTTGGCGCATTCAGAGACGGTTATAATATGGGACAGGGAACGGGAGACCCGCTTCTGCATCCCCACAAAGGAAAACCACCGCATTTGCTGCATCTTCCGCCAAAGGGAGGGGGCGGATCGGACGGCCAGGTCACGGTCCACGGTAATGGGATGATGAATGGTGGCCACAGTGGGCAAAAACCGCCGGACACCCCAAAGGCCGTAGGAAAGGCTTTGGTTGTCGTGGACCACGTCATACTTTCTGAACCCCTTGCGCAAGAACCGGTAGGCCCGGATCCCAAAGGTAAAGGGTTCAGGAAAACCCATGGTGCAGACCCCCACCCATTCAGCGGTATTGAGGGGATCGGAGAGCTCCTTGAGGGAGGGGACCCGGAAGAGGGTCTCGGGATTATAGAGGTCCAGGCAAGGCAACTGGACCACGGGCGTGCCGTTGTCAAAGGCCGAGTCAGGTGGGCCCGACAGGATTTCCACCTCGTGTCCCAGGTCCGCCAGGGCCTTGGCGAGGTTCTTGATATAGACGCCCTGGCCGCCGCAGTGGGGATTACTCCGGTAGCTCAGGAGGCATATCCTGAGAGGACCCTGGTTGTCCTTTGTCATGGTTTGAGCCCCCATAGGGGTGTTATGGCTTTCAAGTCCGGCGGAGATACCAGAAATTCCACCCATTCCCACCGGACTCGGCCGTTATTCCGGGCCAGCCTCAGGGTACCCTGCTCAAGGGCGGTCTTGAGGCTGGCCATAAGCCGGTCGTAATCCGGGGGGTCGGCACCTTGGAGTCTGGATGCCAGTTCCCGGAGGGCGGCCTCAGCGCTGCAACCCCCGGTTTTGTCCTGCCACGTTCCCTTTTCCTCAAGGGTATTTCTCATCATCAGTTCATGCATGCGCACCGTGTGTTCCAGCCCCTTGATTTGACGGGCTTCTTCCTCGGTGGCCGTTCCCCTCTCCACATGGTCTTTACAGAGCCCCAGCCATTCGTTGAACTTGTCTTCCCACTCAATGACCAAGCGGTCAAGTTCTTTCTTGCAAGCCCCCGGCGTTTCCGCCACGGCCCGGTTGGCATGGTATTGGGACCAGTCATGGGTGAGGATCTTGATTTTGAACTTCCCCCTTTCCTCCCGGACCTCGGTGCCCGGAAAAGGGGCCAGCACGTGGAAGCCATAAGAGGCCCCCATGTCCTTGAGGCGCCGGGCAAATCCGGCTGTTCCCTCAAGGGTTTGTTGGGTTTCCCCGGGCAGGCCCAGGATAAACGAGGCATGAGGGGCTATCCCCGCCTCAACACACATGTTCACCGCGGAAATGACCTGGTCGAGGGTGATGCCTTTTCTTATGACCCTGAGTATATCCGGGTCGGCGGTCTCTACACCGAAGCTTATGGTATGACACCCGGCTTCCTTCATCTTGGAAAGGGCCTGGCTGGATACGGTATCCACCCTGGCGAAGCACGCCCATCCGGTGTTGAGTTCTCTTCGGATGATCTCATCGCAGACGCTGATACACCTTGTCTGGTTGGCCGTGAAGAGATCATCGGCAATGTTGATTTGAGGAAACCCAAGGCGGACAAGGGACTCCATCTCATCCGCGACCGATTCAGGATTTCTGTAACGGACCCTGGGACCAAGCATCTTCCCGCCCACACAGAAGATACATTTGAAGGGGCAGCCTCGGCTGGTGGTCATGGTGATGGGCATGCCCAGGGCCTTGTACCGCCCCAGGGGAAGGAGATGCCTGGCCGGAAGGGGGAGGGCGTTCAAGTCTACAGGATCGCCCCTGGTGCCGGAGCTTCGGATCCCGGTCCGGTCCCTGTACACGAGGCCGAGCACCCCGGCCCAAGGGGTACCCTTTTCGACGGCCCTCGCCAGGTCCACCAGCGTCTTTTCGCCCTCCCCGGTGACAATGATATCCAGTTCCGGACAGGCCTCCATCGTGGCCTGCGCTCGAAAGCTTACGTGGGGTCCGCCCATGACGGTCACCATGTGCGGATCGGCCCTTTTCACCTGTTTAACCAGCGTCAGGGCGTGGTCAACCGTCATGGTCACGGAGGTTATTCCCACCATGTGGGGCCGGAATTCCCCGAGCACGGATTCAAGTCTTGTCCTTGAGTAAGGAATCACCACGAAATCAAGAATCCTTACCTCCACCCCGGCCTGCTCAAGGGCTGCCGCCAGAAAGGCGAGTCCCAGGGGGGGAGAGGGGGTTTCAGATATGGGGTAGAAGGGGTTGATGAGTAAGGTGCGCATGAGGCCTCGTCAACACAACAGCTATGCGCGGAGAAAAGGAACCAAGGCGAGGCCGCAGGATTGACCCCACCTTGGTTCCGTCTTCCTTGGCGCTTCCATTTCCACAATGGTTATGATGTAATCCTGAGCCACCTGCCGAGGATTATTGCTCACTCCCTGGGGGACGCTAAAAGGCTTCCTCCGGGATATCCACGGCCGATATGTCTTCCTGCTGGAGGGCCATGTGCCTGGCGAAGACATTGGTCAAGATGTTTCGGCAGAAATACTTGGCCGTTTCCATTTTGCCCCTGTAAAAGATGCCGTCCGCCGAACCCGGATCCACGCCGGCACCCTTCTTCCGAGCCGTCAGGCCCTGTTCCAGCATGAGCTGGGCCATGAGAGTTTCCGAAAAGCACTCGAGAAAACGGGTGGAGGTCAGGGGGATGAGCGCGAGCCTCCCTTCCTTGAAGTACTGGAGGTACCTCATGGCAAAATCGCCCGTGGCTTGGGCCGCCTTGAAGAGGACCTTGAAATCGGGGGCGAAATCCTGGTCCTCCTTATGTTCCCCTGTAAAGGCCATTACCTCCTGCAACCAGTCCTGAAAGACTTTGCCTCCGGCCATCCCCAGTTTCCGCCCCACCAGGTCCAGGGATTGGATATAGGTGGTCCCTTCCCAGATGGAAACGATCTTAATGTCCCGGGCGTATTGCTCCACGGGAAATTCGCTGCAGTACCCGACCCCGGCCAGGATCTGGATGGCCTCCCGGGTCAGCTCATAGCCGTAATCGGAGCAATAGGCCTTAACCAGGGGGGTAAAGAGTTCCACCCTTTGGCCCGCCTTTTCCCGGGTGGCTTCATCTGGATCGTGAAAGTGGACGTCAATGAGGTGGAAGAGCTTGCCGATCATGGCCCGCATCGCCTCGGTGCCGGCCTTCATGTTCATGAGCATCCGCCTCACGTCCTCATGCTGGACAATGGGGACCCTGTCCGTGCCGCGGTTGGTGAAAGGGGGCCCCTGAACCCTTTCTTTGGCGTAATACCGGGCCGTATCATAGGCGCTTGCGGCCAGGCCCAGGGCCTGCACACCGCAGCCCATGCGGGCCTCGTTCATCATTTGAAACATCTTGGCCATGCCCGTATGGGGTTCTCCAAGGAGAATCCCCCGGCATTTGCCGTTTTCACCAAAATTGAGGGTACACGTGGAGGAACCGCGGATGCCCATCTTATGTTCAATATTGCCGCAGAACACGTCATTGGGTTTTCCCAGGGAGCCGTCCGGGTTGACCCATATCTTGGGGACAATAAAGAGGCTGATCCCCTTGGTTCCCATGGGGGCGCCTTCGATCCGGGCGAGGAGGAGGTGGACGATATTCTCGGCCAGGTCATGCTCCCCGCAGGTGATGAACCGCTTGGTCCCCTCGATCTTGTAAATGCGGGGATCTTCCGTCTCAGGGTCGGGGATGGCCTTGGTGCGCAACCACCCCACGTCAGAGCCCGCATCCGGTTCGGTGAGGCACATGGTCCCACCCCAGACACCGGTGTACATCTTTTCCACAAACATGGCCCGGTCCTGGTCGGTACCGAAGTTTTCCACCAGGCGGCCATTGCCTACGGCCAGGCCCGGAAAGGTCATAAAGGCCATGTTGGCCCCGGTAAAGTATTCGCCGATAAGGCCGCCCATGACGGCGGGCAGGCCCTGTCCGCCGAATTCAGGATTACTGGAAAGGGCGATCCACCCGTTCTCGGCCATCACCTTCCAGCAGTTGTGAAAGGAGGCGGGTACCGTCACCTTTCCGTCCTGGTAGGTGCAGCCATCCCGGTCCCCATCCTGCATGGCAGGACCCAGGACCTCCCGACAGACCTTCAAGGCCTCGTCGATAATCATGGTAAAATCGTCCGGGGAGAAGTCCTGATAGGCCTCATAGGTGAGGAGCTTGTCCATATCCAGGTGCTCGAAGAGCACAAACCTTGTATCCCTGTCATCGCGTCGAAAATAGTTCACACCCATTTCTTGTTTTTCCTTCCTGGGAAACAGAGCCCGGGCCCCGACCTTCATGGAGAGGCCGGGACAGCCGGGGGGGGTTACAAACCATAGTCTTCCCGTTCAATAATGGTGGCCACACCCTGTCCTCCGCCTACACAGGCATTGGCGCATCCCCAGTGCCCGCCCTTTGCCTCCAGGATCCGGGCCAGGGTTCCCACCAGACGGATCCCTGTGGCACCGAGGGGGTGCCCGATGGCGGTGGCCCCGCCCATTACATTGACTTTTTCGGGGTCGATCCCGAGTTCCTTGATACAATTGAGGGCAACAATGCAGAAGGCCTCGTTGATCTCCCAGAAGTCGATGTCAGAGGCCTGGAGCCCCGCGCTTTTCAGTGCCCTCTGGCTGGCCGGTACAGGGCCTTTTCCCATAACCGTGGGATCCACCCCGGCAAATCCGATGGAACGGAGGGTGGCCAGGGGCTTGATGCCTTTCTTTTGGGCCGTCTCTTTTGACATGAGCAGCATGGACGTGGCGGCGGCGTTGAGGGGAGAAGAGTTGCCCGCCGTAATCACGCCGTCCTCTTTAAAGGCCGGCTTGAGGGTGCCCATCCCCTCTGCAGTGGCGTCGGTGCGCACGGCCTGGTCCTTGTCCACGGACATGACCGTGCCGTCCTGCTGCTCGGCGTCGATGGGAAAAATCTCGCCCTCGAAGAATCCTTGAGCTTGGGCCTGTGCCGCCAGTTGATGGGACCGGGCCCCCCATTTATCCATGTCCTCTTTGGTGTAATCGGTCTGGGAGAAGAGCTTCTCCGCGGTGAGGCCCATGTTCATGGTGGTCATCATGTCCCAGTGTTGGTACGAAGGGTCTGTGAACAGCGCCAGGTTCGGGGCTATAAGCCCCTTGTCCACCGTATAGCCGCCCATGGGAATCCGGGTCATGTGCTCATAGCCGCCGACCAAGACGATGTCTGCAAATTCCTGGGCGATTTCCATAAAGCCGATATGAATCCCGGCCATGGCGGACCCGCATTGCTGATCCACGAACTTGCCTGGAATGGTTTCAGGCAGGTTGGCCTGGAAGATGGGGAGGCGTCCGCCATAGGCCCACTGTTCCCCAACCGCCGTGGCACAGCCTACCAGGAAATCATCGATCTCCTTGGGATCGATGGCCGTCCTTTTGAGGAGTTCAGGGAGCAGCTTGGCCAGGAGCTCGTCCCCCCTCATCTTGCAAAACCAGTCCCTGGCCGGGTCATTGGGCCTTGACCTGGACTGGGCTGTCCTCAAATACCCTGCAATCACGACTTCTTTCATGAGTAAACCTCCTTGACGCGAATTTATTGACGACTTAAAAAAACCTCCAAAGTCCGGCAATGCTTCGCGGTTACCGGTCTTGGTAAAAAGTCTTTCCTGATTCGGCCATCTCCTTGATCAGGGCGGCCGGTTCAAATCGAGGGCCGTATCGCTTCTCCAGCTCCAGGAGCTTTTCATAGACATCTTTCAGACCCCACTTGTCCGCGTACCTCAGGATGCCGCCCCGGTAAGGGGGAAAACCCGTACCATAGATCATGGCCAGATCCATGTCCTGGGGCCGGTCGCAGATGCCTTCTTCGATCATGAGGGCGGCCTCGTTGATGGCAAGGGCCAGCATGGCGTCCACGAGCTCCTTTTTGGACATGCTCTTGGGAGCGACGCCTTTTTCTTTGAGATATTCCTGAACCGTATCCACGACCTTTTGATTGGGCACCGGTTTCTCTCCACTGTAATCAAAATAGCCGGCCCCTGTCTTACGGCCGTAACAGCCGGTCTGATAGATCCTTTCCATGAGGGGGTGGACCTTGTAACGGTCCCCCAGCCGCTTTTCAAAGGTCTTGCTCACATGGTAGTTGATATCAATACCGGTCAAATCCGACAACGTGGCAGGGCCCATGGGCATGCCGAAGTCCACCATGGCCTCTTCGATGAGGGGCCCGTCCACACCGTCGGCGGTCAGATAGACGGCTCCCCCCATGAGGCCTCCGAGTTGCCTTGACACATAAAAGCCGGGTCCGTCATTGACCACGATGGGGATCTTCTTGATGGCCCTGGCAAAGGCCACGCTTGTGGCCAGGGTTTGATCAGAGGTCTGCTCCGCACAGATGACCTCCAGGAGCTGCATCCGGTGGGCGGGATTAAAGAAATGAAGACCGATCATCCGGCCGGGGTCCTTAAGGACCGAGGCCATCTCCGTGATAGGAAGGGCCGAAGTATTGGTGGCAAAGATCGTATCGGGCCCGCAGATCCCTTCCAGCTTTTTCCAGATTTCCTGCTTGACGGCCATGTCTTCCACCACGGCCTCGATGACCAGGTCCACGTCCTTGAGGTTTTCCAGGGAGGTGGTGGTGAAAAGGTCCTGAATCATGCCTTCCAGGTCCTCCTGGGTCATCTTTTTCTTTTTAATGGGGTATTCAAAGGTCTTTCGAACGGAGGCCACCCCTTTCTGAAGGGCCTCGTCATTGATATCCCAGAGGACGGTCTTGAAACCTCCGCTGAGTAAGAGGTTGACGATGCCGGATCCCATAACTCCCCCGCCCAACATGGCCACCTTCTCGATCTTGGCGGGCTGAATATCCTTGATCCGGGGAAGCCTTCCCGCGGCCCGGGTGTTGAGGAAAATCCCGATCAGGTTCTTGGCCACGTCCGAGAGCACGCAGTCGCAGAAGAGTTCCACCTCTCTCTCGATATCCGCGTCAATGTCAAAGCCGAGGCCTTTTTCCAGGGCCTCAACGGCCTTAAAGGGGGCCACGTATCCCTTGGCCTTTTCCGCGGTCATGACCTTGGAAAAGCCGATAAGAGATTTCTTTTCTGCGGCGCTGGGCAGCCTGTGGTTGGCATTGCGGGTCATCCGGATGCGGAGGTTCAACTGCCCGGAGATGAAACGGCGGGCTGCATTCAGGGCCGCCTCCATGAGGTTTTCCTGGTCCACCACTTCGTCCACCAGGCCGCGACTATAGGCCTTTTCCGACTTAACAGGTTTGCCCGTGGTGATCATCTCCAGGGCGTTGGGCAGGCCGATGAGGCGGGGGAGCCTCTGGGTGCCGCCGGCACCGGGTATCAGACCGATTTGCACCTCAGGTTGTCCCAGGTGGACCCCTTTTGCCGCCACCCGGTAGTGACAGGCCATGGCGGTTTCCAGGCCTCCTCCCAAGCAGTTCCCGTTGATGGCTGCGATCATGGGCTTGGGACCGGTCTCGATACTGCTGAGGAAGCGGGCCGATTCGAGGGCCCTGGGCAGGATATCCTCCCTGGTCTTTACGAGCTTGAGCTGGGTGATGTCTGCACCGGCAATGAAGTTCTTCCCCGTACCTGTCAGGATGATGGCCTTGACCTGGGGATCCTCGTAGGCCTCGGTCACGGCATCACGGAAGTCCTGGCCCATTTGGGGCGACATCTGGTTTACCGGGGGGCTGTCGATGGTGAAGACGGCCACCTCCTCCTCAAGTTTCACCTTGATGGTTTTGTATTCCCTTTTCATGGTGCCTCACTCCTCTGCTTGTTGATAAGTGCTTCGATCCGCAAAGGCCATGGCGGGGGGACCCTCAGGTCCCGCCACAAGCACCCTTTCATGGCCGCCGTGAATCAAAGGACTAGGGTTGATTGACGTGCCTCATGGGCAGATGGTACAGGGGCTTACGGGCGCCCGGCCTTGATCCTGGCCTCTTCCTCCACCCGGAGTTCTTTTCGCAGGATCTTGCCTACCATTGACTTGGGAAGAGCGGCCCGGAATTCCACACTTTTCGGCACCTTGTAAACCGCCAGCTTTTCCTTGCAGAAGGTGATGATTTCTTCTTCACTGGCGGATACTCCCGGCTTGAGAACCACGAATGCCTTGACCGTCTCCCCGCGATAGGCATCGGGCACTCCCACGGCCACTGCATCCTGGACCTTGGGGTTCTGGTAGAGCACTTCATCGATTTCGCGGGGATAGATATTGTATCCGCCCGCAATGATCATATCCTTTTTGCGGTCAACAATAAAGAAATAGTCGTCTTCGTCCCGGACCGCGATGTCCCCGGTGTGGAGCCACCCGTTCACGAGCTGGCCTGCCGTCTCCTGCGGGTTGTTCCAGTAGCCCTGCATCACCAGGGGACTCCTGAGGACCAGTTCCCCGGGCTCACCAGGGGGCACTTCTTGTTCCCCCCCCTCCAGATCCACGAGACGGACGTCCGTGTCCGGCCAGGGCAACCCGATGGACCCCGTCTTTTTGAGGCCCAGGACGGGATTGGCAATGCCCAGGGAGGTGGTTTCACTCATTCCCCAGCCTTCGCTGAAGGGAATTCCCATTTCCCGGGCCTGGTCAATGAGTTCTACGGGCATGGGGGCGGCGCCGGAGTTGATCAGGCCCAGCTTCCTGGCAAGATCCGTCTCTGCCGCATCAGGGTGGGTGATGACGGCCTGGATCATGGTGGGTACGGCCGGGAAAAAGGTAATCTCCTTGAACCCCCTGATCAGGCCCATGAGTTCGTCGATTTCGAACCGGGGCACCAGGATCTGGGTGGCCCCGTTAAAGACGGCCCAACTCATGGCCACAATCGTGCCGTAGACGTGAAAATAGGGAAGGACCGCGAGTACCGACCGCCTTTCCACAGGAATATTTTGCGTTGTGGTCCGGCCCCAGAGGGTACTCTGCAGGGTGGCGGCCACCAGGTTGGCATGGGTCAGGACCGCCCCTTTGGGGATTCCCGTGGTTCCCCCTGTATACTGAATCAGGGCCGGGTCCTCGGGCCTTGTTTCAACCCGCGGGAGCCCGGTCCCCGGCGCGGAGTCCAGGAGGAGGGAGAAGTGATGCCAGCCTTCTTCCAGTTCCAGGTCAGCGGGTGAACTCCGGCCGAAACCGTCGATATAGTCCGTGATTTTGGTCACCACCACCCGGGGGAGGTCGACCACCCGGCACAGGGCGCGGACATTGGAAAGAAACATGTCAAAAGTGATGAGGGTGCTCATACCCGTGCCCTGGGCGATGGCCTTAAGTTCCTCGGTGGTATACAAGGGGTTGAGGTTCACCACAATGGCCCCCAGGTACAAGACCGCATGGTAGGCGATCACATATTGGGGACTTGTGGGGAGATGAAGCCCTACCCGGTCCCCCTTTTGTACGCCCAAAGCGCCCAAGGCATTGGCCATGCCGAGGACCTGTTGCCGTAAGTCCCAGAAGCTTGTCTCGGTTCCGTAAAAGTGGGTGGCGGGCTTGTCCGGGAAACCGCTGGCGGTAACCTGGAGGAGTTCATGGGCGGGGATGCGGGGGTAACGGATGGCTGTGGGCACATCAAAGTCATAATGTCGTTGCCAGGGTCTGGATGCTATAGGCTCCACCTCTTTGCTCCCTCCACTGGGTTCGGCTCCCCATGGGATACCGGGGCAGGGCCTGGAATGGGCCCTGCCCCGGATATTGAGCTTTACTCTATACTCTACACCTAAGTCAACAAAAAAAGGCCATTTTTAGTTGACTTATCAGTGAATTGAGTTCATATACTTCGTTTACGAACCGGTGCCCGGCCTTCCCCTATGCCCCCTTTGCCGGATAAACCCACTGGGATGTGAGATGTGGAAAGGGCAAGTGATCAGTGATCAGGTCAACCTTCGGTTGACAGGTACTGGTTACTGGGGATTGGGGATTAGACCATTGCCCCATGCAGGCGGGTGCGCTGCAAAGACCAATACCAAATAACCGATACCCAATACCGCGGCACTTGCGCCTCCACTTGGACCCTGGAATCCTGGAATCCTGAGGACGAGACATGAAAATCAGTGAGCTGGCCCGGAGATCCGGGGTTCCCAAAGAGACCATCCACTATTACATCCGGGAGGGCGTTCTTCAAAAGCCCCGTAAGGTGACCAAAAACGTGGCCGATTATGATGCGGGCTATATCGAGCAGATCCGCATCATCAAGGGACTCCAGGACAACTACTTTCTGCCCCTCTCGGTGATCAAGAAGATCATGAGACAGAGGAAAAAGCAGTCCCTGTCCGAACAATCCTCCTCCCAGCTTCTCACCGAATACTTCAGGCCCCTGGACCGGTTCCTTGCCACCGAGATTACGGGAAAGGAGGCCTTTCGCAAGGCCACCGGCCTTGGAAGGGAATGGCTCCGGAACATGGAAAAATGGGGTGTGATCACCCCGGAGATCTGGAAGGGGAGGCCCGTGTACTCAAGGGACAATGTGATCCTCGCCAAATTAATGGTGGATATGGACCGCATTGGCTTCGGCCCCAAGAACGGATACAAACCGGAGGTGCTCAAGCACATCTCCGATTTCATGCGGGAGTATGTGAGGAATTCTCAGAGGGAGTTCTATCAGTCCAGCCTGGAGCGGTTGACTTCCGAGGAACTTATTGAAAAGGGCAGCAAATTCACCGAGATCATGAGCCTCTTCTTTTACCATCTCTACCATAAACTGGTGAGGGAGGAATATAGAAGGCTCCTCACATCCCTTGAAGAGGAGACAAGGGACAGGGGGTACGAGAAAGGCGGGGTCCCCAAAGGGGGCATGACCCAAAGGTGGGGAGATGAAGGATGAACCAAAAGGGTTCAACGGAAGGGCGGGTTTTGGGGGTCTTTGTTCTGGCCATGATGAATGTGGCCATCATTGCGAGTCTAAGGGCCTTGCCCCTCATGGCAAAGGAGGGCCTTTGTCTGGTCTTTTTCTTTGTGGCGGCTGCGGTCATGTCCCTGATTCCTACGGCCCTGGTTTCCGCCGAGCTTGCCACCGGATGGTCCCGGTGCGCAATCCCCAGCACAATTACCCGCGCGCCATATTCCTGGCCACCCTGATCATCCTGGTCATCTTCATCCCGGCGGCGGTTGCCTTTGATGACGGGACCCCGGAGTACAGGGCCTCGGTGGAGGAGAGTTACCGGAAGCTCCAGATCAGGGCGACCATCTATGGTGAGCCCCCCGAACGGGGCTCGGGTATCAGACTGGGAATCTACCAGGTCCAGGCCGCGTGCGGGCCGGGTGCCACCGAAAAAAACATGGCCCGCCTTGAGAAGGCGGTGGAAATGGCCAAGAAATATGACGTCCAGCTCCTGTCCTTTCCCGAACTCTACGTCCCCGGCTACACCCTGAGTCCCCAGGAGGCCAAGAAGGTGGCTGAATACAATGACGGCCCGAGCATCTCCAAGGCCAGGGACGCCGCAAAGCGCTACCATATGGCCTTGATCGTCCCCTACGCGGAAAAGGTGAACGGTCCGGACGGCACCACCCGATACTATGACAGCATAGCCGTCATCAGCGAGAAGGGGGAACTCCTGGACAGTTACCGCAAGACCCACCTCTACGGACAGCAAGAGCGGGACAACTGGTGCTTCGGAAAAAGTGACTACCCGGTCCATGCCCTCTTCGATTTCCCTGTGGGTGTGCTCAACTGCTATGAATGCGAGTTTCCGGAACTCCAGCGGATACTGGCCCTTAAAGGGGCAAAGCTCATAGTGGGCCCCACGGCGGCGGATAACTATTACAGGCTCCCCCACGGGCAGAGGAGCAAGGTGCCTTATCCGGATATTTCCCGGATCCTCATCCCGGCGAACGCCTACGCCAACAATATCTTCTTCGCCTATTCCAACCGTGTGGGCTATGAAACAAGGGGAAAGGACCAGTGGCATTACCGGGGGAACAGCATCATCTGCGGGCCCCACGGGGATATTATCGTGGCCGCTGACCACGAACAGGACACCTTGCTCATAGCGGACTGTGTGGCCGCCTATTACGGCATGACCCACCCCGCGCCCAAGTACTATTATCTCAAGGACCGGAGACCCGGGCTCTACCAAGAGCTGGTTTCGGAAAAGGTGGATTTCGTGGATACCACAAATGCCCCCATCGTGCCGGGCACGGACCTGTTGAAAGGGGGGTATACCTATCCTGTCTACAAGGGGGGCAAGGCGTATCCCCCAGAGTAAGGCGCCTTATGAGAGTTTGTGGGTTTATATGAAACGGGCGGATTCCAGGGTCCAAGTGGCGGCGCGAGCGCCGCGGCATTGGGTGCCGGTTATTTGGTATTGGTCTTTGCAGCGTACCCGCCTGCATGGGGCAATGGTCTAATCCCCGATCCCCAGTACCCGGCACCTGTCAACCGAAGGTTGACCTGATCACTGATGACTGATCACTTTCTCTCACGGGTGCAGTGACCCGCCCTACGCTGCAGCACAAAGGCCTAATCCCCAATCCCCAGTACCCGGTACCCGTCAACCGAAGGTTGACCTGATGACTGATCACTGATCACTTGCCCTTACCTCCGGGCCAGTTTACTCTTCTTGATCTTGCCGGAGGCCGTCTTGGGAAACTCCTCGATGACCTCCATGCTCTTGGGGATCTTATAGGCGGCTAACCGTTCTTTGAGGTAGGCGACCATTTCTTGGGGGTCCATGGTCTCTCCCTTTTTCAACTTAATGAAGGCATGCCCCACCCGGCCCCACTTCTCGTCCGGGACTCCGATAATGGCCGCTTCAAATATCTTGGGGTGATTGAGGAGCACCTTTTCCACTTCTGCGGGATAGACGTTTTCCCCTCCGCTGATATACATGTCACCCATCCGATCCACGGCGTAGACAAAGCCGTCCTCGTCGATCCGGCCCAGGTCCCGGGTGTGGAGCCACCCGTTTTTGATGGTCTCCCGGGACTCCTCGGGAAGATTCCAATACGAGATCATCTGGATGGGGCCCTTGACCAGGATTTCTCCGATCTCTCCCGGTTTGACCGGGCTCTGGTCTTCATGGGCCACCCGCACATCTCCGTGGAACACGGGCAGTCCCACGGCCCCTGCCTTTTCCCGGGCCTTTTCTTCCGGGACCCACAGCTCGATGGATGTCTCTGTCTGGCCGAAGATCTGCCGGACCGGAAGGCCCCTGTCCCGGGCCTCGTGCATGAGGTCGGCGGAGATGGGCTCTCCCCCCACCAGGATGGATCTGAGACTGGAGAGGTCGTAATCCTCAGGCCGGGTCTCTTTGAGGAGGGTGTTGACCATGGTGGGAACAACCATGGCCTGGGTGACCCGGTGTTTTTCCACGAGGCCCAGGAAGTCCCCGGGGTCAAACCGGGGGCTGAGGATCACCCTCGCGCCCGCATACAGGGAAGGGACGGCCATGATATTGAGTCCCCCTGAGTGGAAGAGGGGGAGCACGCACAACATGACATCCTTTGAATAGAGGTCGAAGTAGATCTGGGCGTTGAGGGTGTTGAAGAGGGTCTTTTTGTGAGAGAGGAGGGCCCCCTTGGGCGTGCCTGTGGTCCCTGAGGTATACATGATCATCTGGGGTGTATCCAGATCCACTTCCTCCGCTACAGGGGGTTCCCGGTCCGACGCCCCGCAAATAAAGTCTTCATAGCGCGGCATGTCGCCCCGCCCCTCCGGACCCCACCCCACGCAAGTAATACCGGTTCCCTCAAGAAAGGTCTCCGCCTTTTTCACAGAGGCCTCGAATTCCAGGTCCACGAAGAGGAGCTTGAGACCGCTGTCCCGGATTTGGTAGGCAATCTCAGGGGGGGCCAGCCGGAAATTGAGGGGCACAAAGACAATCCCTGTCTTGGAACAGGCGAAATAGAGTTCCAGAAACTCCGGGCAGTTGCGGCTCAAAAGCCCCGCCCTGTCGCCTTTTTTGAGGCCCAGAGCCAGCATGGCATGGGATAGGCGGTTGATCCGCCGGTTCATTTCCCCATAGGTCAAGACCCGGTCCCCAAAAAGTATTGCAGGCCTGTCCGGGCAGAAAAGACTGCGCTTATAAAGCCAAGTGCCGACGTTCATCGACCCAGCGCCTCCTGGCCCGCCTTGACGATCCGGATCAGTTCCACCATGCGATCTGCCAGGAGCTTGGCGGAGAGGGTGCCGAAGTCGTCCTCCATGGCCATATACCTGGTCCCCTTCTTGACCCGGCCCTTGCCCTCTATGCTCGAAAGAGAGCCGGCCCCCAGTTGATACGCCCGGGAGGTGGCGATAATCATCTGAAAGGCAAAGAACATGGAATTCATACTGGAAAGGGCGGTCTCTATTCCGCCCCCCCGGAAAAAGGCCACAGCAAGGGCCCCGCCAACCCGGTTGCGAAGGCGGCCCTTGTATTCATTGCCATGTACAAACACACGGAGGCGATCGATCATATTGGCCATGAGCCCCGACAGGCGGCCGAAATGGACGGGGGTGGCCAGGAGGATGCCGTCCGCTTCAAGGATCCTTGGGTAGATTGAAACCATGTCGTCTTGCTGGACGCAGAATTTCCCCGGGGACTGGTTTCGGACGCACCAGTTGCAGTGTTTGCACCCGTCAAAGCGCTTGTCGGCCAGGGTGATCAATTCCGAGGTGACTTCGCCGCCTTGTATGTGGGACAAGGCCTCCTGGAGGAGGTTTTCCGTATTTCCCTGTTTCACCGGGCTTCCACAAATACCCACAATCTCCATCACGACCTTCTTTTTCATTCACTCCCTGAGTAACTCACGGGCGATGATTATTTTCTGGATCTCCGAGGTGCCCCCGCCTATTTCCAGGAGCTTGGCGTCGCGCATATAACGCTCCACCGGATACTCCCGAATGTAACCATAACCGCCAAGGACCTGTATGGCGTCCAGTCCTGCCCTGGTGGCCATGGTGGATGCATAGTACTTGGCTATGGCCGCCTCCTTGGTGAGTTTGATCCCCTGATCCACAAGGGGACACAGGCAATAGGTATACTGGCGGATGATGTCCAAGCGGGTAGTCATGTCGGCCAACAGGTTCTGGACCATCTGAAAGGCGGCGATGGGCTTTCCGAACTGAACCCGTTCCCGGGCGTATTTTACGGCCGCGTCCAGGCAGGCATGGCCTATTCCCAGACCCGTGCTGGCACCCAGGATGCGCTCCTCATCCAGGATCTCGAACATGATCTTGAATCCTTGCCCTTCTTCCCCGAGGATCTGATCCCGGGTGACCGTCACGTTTTCAAAGAAGACCTCCCCGGTGGGGGAACACCGCATGCCCATTTTTTTAAAAGGCGTTCCTGTGGAAAGGCCTTCCATGTCCCGTTCAAGGATAAACAGGGTCCCCCCTTTGGCCCCCTTTGTCCCCTGTTGGCGGGTGACCACCATGAAATAACGGGCGATGGGGCCGTTGGTGATAAAGGTCTTGGACCCGTTCAGGACAAAGGCCTCTCCCTGGTTTTGATAATGGGTCTTCAAAGAGAGGGCGTCGGAACCGGATTCGGGTTCGGTGAGGCAGAAGGCGGCGACATGATCTCCCTCAATGACCGGGGGGATGTAACGGCTCTTTTGCTCATCGGTGCCGTATTTGGAGACGAGAAAAGAGAAATTGGTGGTGCACATGTTCATGGACATGCCGAAGCCTGCGGCAATCCGGCAGAACTCCTCTTTGATCAGGGCGTTGGTCAAGAGATCGGCACCACCCCCACCGTATTCCACGGGAATGGTGGAGCCAATGAGGCCGTTTTCCCCCGCCTTTTTGTAAACTTCCAGGGGGAACCTTTCCTGCTCGTCAATTTCCTCCGCAATAGGTGCCAGTTCGTTGGCGGCAAATTTCCGGGTCGTTTCCCTGACCATCCGGTGTTCTTCCGAGAACAGCATATCAAGGAGTATTTTCATCTCAGCTTCCTTCCAACGGCCGGGGTGCGTCCTCTTGTTTTCTTTTGGCCAAGAGTACTGTCGTGGTCCCGGTTTGAACGATCTCCCCCCTTTGATTAATGATCTCCTTGTCAAAGGTGAGTACGCCTCGGTCCTTTTTGGAGGACTCCCGCATCTCTTTGACCCGCTGGACCACATGGACGGTATCCCCGATCCTTATGGGAAGGTGGAATTTCCAGGTCATTCCCAGAAAGGCCAAAATGGTCCCCTCCATGATGCCCAGCATCTGGGAGAGCCCGGAATGGATGACGATGCCGAGCATGCCATGGGCGATGCGTTCTCCAAAGATGGTCTTTTTGGCGAATTCCTTGTCGGTGTGGAGCTGGTTGGTGTCCCAGGAAAGGGCCGCAAAATTGACCACGTCCGCTTCGGTCACCGTGCGGGCCTTGGTGACAAACTCCTGTCCCACATAAAAATCCTCAAAATAAGACGGTTTCATAGGCCTGGATCCTCATTCCTGTCCATATTTCTCTCTCAATACCCTTTTAAGGACCTTGCCCCCGAAAGTCCCTTTGGGGAGCTGGTCCACAAGGACCACGGATGTGGGCTTTTTATGGCTTGCCAGACGTTGGCGGCAGTGATCGATGACGGCCTCCTCCGAAAGGGAGGCGCCCTTTCTGGGGACAATAACCGCCCGGATGGACTCACCCCATTTGGGGTGCGGCACCCCGATCACCACGCCTTCTTTCACATCGGGGTGGAGGGAAAGGACCTCTTCGATTTCCCGGGAATAGACATTGATGCCCCCGGTCTTGATCATGTCCTTGAGACGGTCCACCATGTACAGGTAGCCCAGGTCATCATATTTTCCAATATCCCCGGTATGGAGCCATCCGCCCCTGAGTGCCCTGGCGGTCTCCTCGGGGTTATTGTAGTATCCCTTAAAGACCGTGGGGCCCCTTACAATGATTTCTCCTTCTTCCCCTATGGGCAGGTCACGGTCTTCCGGGTCCACGATGCGCACCTCGGTACACATGTAAGGCCGGCCCACGCTGCCCCATTCCCGGGGCTGGTCCCCGGGTTTGAGCACCGTAACCGCCGGTGACGCCTCAGTGAGGGCGTAAGAGCCGTAGAGCCGTCCATTGGGCCAGAGCTCCTTTTCAATCTGTTCCTTGAGATCCTTGTGAAGGAACCCTTGGGAACACAACCACCGCTTCATGGAGGAGGTGTCTCTGGGACGACGGCGATTGGCCTCCAGGAGCATGCGGAATATGGTGGGATTACCCGTAATAAAAGTGGTGCGCTCTTTTTCCACCGCATCCAGATAAGCCTCGGGGTCGAAGGTCTTGCTGCCGATAAAGGTGGCCCCGGCATACATGTAGGCCAGAAAGCGGCTCAGGGCGGCGGTGTGGTAGATCTGCATGGGGTAATAGACCCTGTCCTCCGGGTCGGGGCTTTGATTCTCCGTGGTCACACAGATGATGTTCCAGAGCAGGCTTTTGTGGGTGAGTATGGCCCCTTTGGGTCTGCCCGTGGTGCCCCCCGTGAACATGAGAAACGCATCATCCTCTTCCACCACCCCGGACTCGGGTTCATCCTCCTTGGCCCGGGTGAGGAGGTCCTCGTAATCCAGGGCGAACTTAGGGGTTTCCCCGCCCAAGGAGACCACGGTTTTGATGCCGGGGAGGGCCTTGACCAGGGCTTCCGCCCGGTCGGCAAAGTCCGGGTGAAAGATCAGGGCCTCACAGTCCGATGACCCGGCCTGAAAGGTGATGTCTTCCAGTGTACCCCTGGAGTCCAGGGGCACCGTGACAATGCCCTTTTTGAGGTGCCCCAGATAGACCTCCATGAGGGAGGTGCAGTTGTTGGAAAGGGTGGCCGCATGCTGTCCCCTGACCATTCCGGCCCCTTCTGCGGCGTGGGCCCACCTGTTCACGCGCCTGTTGAGGCGGTCATAGGTCAAGCTTTGGTGATCATCTTTTACGGCCACCTTTTGGGGATACTTGCGGGCCGACCGGGCAAAGGCCTCACCTAGAGTCATTTCCATGGCAACCTCCTGTTAAAGCATTGTTCCTGTCCGTGGCGGTTTTTCGGGCTGGGAGGGGGACAGGGATTCCCGGAATTTTGTTCAGGCCGTGTTCAAAAGGGGAAGGGTCTCCCGGGCCTCCTCTGTGGTGGCCAGTTCCAGGCCCAGTTCACGAATAATTCGGGCCGCCTTCTCCACCAATTCGGCATTGCTCTTGGCCAGCACACCCTTGGACAGGTACACATTATCCTCAAAGCCCACGCGCAGGTTCCCCCCCAAGAGGACACCCATGGTCCCCATGGGGATCTGATGGCGTCCGATCCCTATGGCCTGCCAGGTATAGCCTTCGGGAAGGCTCTCCTTTAAGGCCAAGAGATTTTTGAAGGTGGGGGGAATGCCGCCCATGACGCCCATGACAAAGCTGAACTGATAGGGTGGATCAAGGATTCCGGCCCGGCGGATCCAGTAATCCACATTTTGAACCATGGAAAGGTCATAGGCCTCGAACTCGGGCATGACCCCGAGTTCTTTCATCCGTTTGGCATAGGCCTCCATCATGTCAGGGGTATTGGGGAAGAGCTTTCTCCCGAAATTCATGGAGCCTGCATTCAAAGAGGCTGAATCGGGCTGGAGCTCTTCCACCGGTCTCAGCCTGTCTTCGGCCTTGAGGCCGAGGGTGGTGGCCCCTCCACCGGTGGTTATCTGAGTGATAATAGGGCATGCGTCCCTGACCGCATCCAGATAGGCCCGAAAGACTTCCAGGTCGGAAGTGGGTTCCCCGGTGTCCGGGTTGCGCGCATGGAGATGAACCACGCATGCCCCGGCTTCATAGGCCCGTTTGGTCTCCTGAGCCACTTCTTCAGCCGTGATGGGGAGATTGGGGTTGTCTTTTCTCGTAGGAATGCTGCCGGTAGGCGCCACGGTGATGATGACCTTTCGACTCATGTTCCGTCTCCCTGACTCAGTGTGGAAGTGTGTCCGGTGTCTGCCATCTCCGGCTAGGTGAGAGGCCGGAAATACACATCCGTGATGGTCCCATGCCTTTCATCGCGAAAATGGGCCTTCACCCGGGTTCCCACCTTCACCTTTGAGACATCTTCCACTTCCATGTTTGTCATCATAATGAAATCGGTGCCGTCCAGTTTGACGTAAGCGCATATGAAGGGGAGCTTTTTGATAAAAGAGCTGGTGGTGAAATACTGGACCGTGCAGGCGGTAATAACGCCGGTCCCTTCCAGAGGCACCCACTCCGTGGGTTCGTAGCAGATCGAGCAGTGGTTCCTGGGGGGGCAGTATACCTTGCCGCACGTGGGACATCTGGCCCCGTAGATGCGTTTGTTTTCCCGCAGTTCCCGGAAAAAACGGGATTGCTGGCCATAGGTGTACTTGAAAATGATTTCCATCTTGTCCGGGATTTCCAGGGGGGCGTCCATGGGCACCTTTCCCGAGAGTTCCTCTTCAAATTCCCTTCTCAAATACTCAATGGGGATTCCGTACTTGTCATGGTGGTACTCATACCATTTTTCTCTTTCCGCCTCATTCATGACTATCCCTCCCTTCCCAGGACCAGGCATACGGTCCAGGTGCAGAGTGTCCCTCCAATGCTTTGAACCAGTCCCCGGCGGGCGTTTTCCCGCTGTCTTTCTCCCGCCTCGTTCCGAAGGTGCAGTCCCACCTCAATAGTCTGCATAATGCCGGTCGCTCCCACTGCATGACCGCACCCGATGAGCCCGCCGCTCAGATTGACCGGAATCTCGCCCTCGGGCATCACGGTCCCATTGTCCACCAGGTCGCCTCCCCGGCCTTCTTCACAAAAGAAGCAGTCCTCATAGGCCATGATCTCTGTACCCGTAAAGGCATCATGGAGTTCGGCCAGATCCAGTTGTTTTAGGGGATTGTCAATACCCGCCATTTTGTAGGCCCGCTTTGCGGCCTGGCGGGAGGACTCAAAGGTGTAGATGTTGGGCCTGTTACCGGGCATGACATAGTCCACCGAGGCCCCCACCCCGCTGATCCAGACGGGCTTGTCCGTGATCTTGCGGGCCACCTCTTCCGAGGCCAGAATAACCGCCGAGGCCCCTTCCGTGTACAGGCAATTGTCATAGAACTTGAAGGGCTCTACAATCTTTCTTGAGTTGAGCACGTCTTCCACGGTCAGGACCTTGGGGGACTGGGCGATGGGGTTCTTGGTGGCGTTGAAGTGGTTCTTTACGGAAACCTTGGCCATCTGCTCCTCGCTGGGATTGCCGAACTGCTCCTGATGGGCCACCACGGCCAGGGCGAAGCCTGAGGCCGCCGTCCTGCCCGCGGGGTTATCATAGGTCATATCGGCTGTATACAGGATGGCCCTGAGGACCTCCGGTGTGGTGATCTGCACCTCGTAATTGTAACAGTCGTTACACTTTTCCACGCCCAGAACCAGGCAGGTGTCATAGAGCCCGCTTGCCACCTCCGAGTATCCGATGCGGAGTGCAGAGCCTCCTGTGGCCCCGCCCGAATTAACCCTGACCATGGGTTTCAACCCCAGGCCCAGATAATCGTGCACAAAGGCGTCTGGCTGGTACTGGCGCTGGAAAAAATCGTTGTAAATGCCGTAAACCGCGCAGTCCAATTGGTCTCGATCCATGCCGGCGTCTTCCATGGCCATTCTGTAGGCGTCGAAGGCCAGCTCGAAATAGGTCTTGTCGACCCACCGGGCCTTGAACTTGGTTGTGCCCATCCCCACGATTGCGACTTTTCTCATAGAATCAATCCTCCCAAAGGCTGAATAGTGGTCATTTTATCCTCATTTATGGCTTTATCCAGGGGCATCTCATATCCGGCGGGTGCGGTGACCCGCCCTGCTGATGCCACTCCAGGATTCGGGGATTCCAGGGTCCAAGTGGCGGCACGAGCGCCGCGGTGTTGGGTATCGGTTACTTGGTATTGGTCTTTGCAGCGTACCCGCCTGCATGGGGCGATGGTCTAACCCCCAATCCCCAGTAACCAGTACCTGTCAACCGAAGGTTGACCTGATCACTTGCCCTTTCCAGAGCCCTCGGTTCCGGGTAAGAGGCCTCGGGTTCAGCACCCTTTTCCACCTTGTGCTTGACATGATTTAATTAATTTTATAATTAAATTTCAGACTAATTGTCAAGCAGAAAAAAGGGATCAGCCCTGAGAAGGGGCCTCTTTTTGAACCTCAAAAAACGGGATAAAGGTATGAGACTCTTTGAAACCGGAAGGATCGGCAAGCTCGAAATAAAAAACAGGATCCTCATGGCGCCCATGGGCATAGGGGCCCTGGCCGAGCCTGACGGAAGGCTCTCGGAGCGGGCCATTGATTACTACCGGGCCAGGGCACAGGGCGGCGTGGGCATGATCATCACCGGCATGACGTGTGTGGACGTGGAGGTGGAAAAGAAGGCGGAAGAGGGCTTAGGGGTTTTTACCCGGGTTGATTCGCCCATCCACATAGGCCGGCTCGCCGAGTTTGTGGAGGCCGTCCACGACTAGGGGGCGAAACTGTGCGTCCAATTACCCGCGGGGGGGGGGGGGGGGGGCTTCGGGGACATCCTCTATAAGGGTCATGCCGTGGCGCCCTCGCCGGGTTCGTGCTTTTGGAATCCCAGGATAAAGGCCAGGGCCTTGACCACCGGGGAGGTGGAAAGGCTGGTCAGGGCATTTGCCAGGGCCGCCCTTTTTCTGCGGGCCGCCGGTGTGGATGGGGTGGAACTCCACGGCCATGAGGGATATCTCCTTGACCAGTTTCAAAGCGCGCTGTGGAATCAAAGATCTGATAAGTACGGAGGTGATCTGGAGGGGCGTCTCAGGTTTCCCCTGGAGGTGATCCATGCCATCAAGGCCACCCTGGGCCATGGCTTCCCCGTCATATACCGCTTCGGCCTGGTCCATCACATCAAAGGGGGCCGGGAAATGGAGGAGTCCCTTGAAATGGCGAGGCGATTTGAGTCGGGCGGGGCCGACGCCCTGGAAGTGGACGCCGGTTGCTATGAGACCTGGTACTGGGCCCATCCCCCCACATATCAGCCTCCCGGGTGCATGGTGGATATGGCCGAAAAGGTTAAAGAGGTGGTCAATATTCCCGTCATTGCCGTGGGCAAACTGGGCTACCCTGAACTGGCTGAAAGGGTACTCAAGGAGAAGAAGGCCGATTTTATTTCCCTGGGCAGGGCCCTCCTGGCCGACCCCGAATGGCCGGAGAAGGTGAAAGATAAGAGATTCCAGGAAATCAGGCCGTGTATCGGGGACCATACCGGATGCCTGAGCCGGATCTTCCGGGGAAAATACTTGAGCTGTACCGTTAACCCCGAAGCCGGCATGGAAAGGGCCTTTGCCCTCAGGCCGGCAACAAAACGCAAATCCGTGCTCATTATCGGCGGGGGCCCGGCGGGCATGCAAGGGGCGGTGGTGGCGGCCCGCAGGGGACACAGGGTCTCCCTCTGGGAAAAAAGGGACCGCCTGGGCGGTAACCTGATCCCGGCCTCTGTGCCGGCATTCAAAAAGGATCTCCGCACCCTGGTGGACTATTTGTCCACACAGGTGCGCACATGGGGGGTGGAGGTGAGACTGGGAAAAGAGGCCACCCGGGATGGGGTGGAAGAGGCGGATCCCGATGTTGTGGTAGTAGCCGCAGGGGCGGTTCCCCTCGTGCCCCAGATCCCGGGAAGGGAAAAGCTCCGGCTGTGTACCGCCGTGGATCTTTATCTGGGCCATGGGGAGGCGGGTGAAGAGGTGGTGGTCATCGGCGGGGGAGCAGTGGGATGCGAGGGGGCGGTCTATCTGGCCCGCATGGGAAAAAGGGTGTCAATCGTAGAGATCATGGGTCGCATCTGCAGGGGGGAGAACGGGGCCAACCGCCAGCATCTCATGAAGATGCTGGCGGGTGAAGGGGTGACGGTGTTCACCCGATCCAGGGTGGAGGAAATCACCGAGAGGGGTGTGGTTTTGAAGGGCCAAGGCGGCGACGGAGAGATCCGGGCCGACAGCGTGGTGGTGGCCGCAGGACTCAAACCGGAATCAATGCTCATTGAGCAATTGAAGGGATTGCCATTCGAGGTGTACGCCGTGGGGGACTGCGTCAGGCCCGGGCGGGTCATGCAGGCCATCTGGGAGGGTTTCCGCACCGCCCGTTTGATATAGAAAACCCGTAGAAAAGACCAGCCTGGGAGCCTCGGAACAAAAGAAAGGAGGTCATGATCCCCACAAACACTGCAAACACCGGAAGGGTTACGAAAACCCTTGCGTGGAGCCGGGTCAAAAGAACCCCTGCTCAGGCCGTGGATCAGGAGGGGGGAAGGGCGTCCAGGAAGGCCATCACCGCCTTGTTGCAGGCCGCGGCCTGCTCCACCAGGAACTGATGGCCACCCCCCTCCATGACCTGGAGAGAGGCGTGAGGAATCCGCCCGGCCAGAATTTCCGAATTCTCCGGCGGGATAAGGACGTCTTCCTTCCCCGTCAAGACCAAGGTAGGGCCCTGGATACGCGGAAGGGCCTCCCAGGTGTCGTGTTTCTGTATGGCCTTCCACTGGCGCATCATGATATCCGGGGACCGGGGATAGGCCCTGGACACTTCCTGGTACTTTTGGACGAGATCGGGGGCCTTTTGGAGAGTGGTGTCCGCAAAGAAGCACTTTGCCGCCTTTTGGGCCGCTTCGGGCGTACCGGTGGTCACATACTCGCCCATAAGGGACCCGATTTCATCGGAGGCCCTCACGGCATGATCGCCGCCGCAGTGGGTGCAGGCCAGGACAAGCCCGTTCACCCTCTCGGGGTATTGAATGGCGACCTCCTGGGCGATCATCCCCCCCATGGAGAGACCCAGGATATGGGCCCTGGGGATTTCAAGGGCCTCCATGATCCCAACCGTGTCCGCGGCCATGGTCTGGATGGTGAAGTCTTCTCCATTGTCGTCGGAGCGGCCGATTCCACGGTTATCAAAAGCCACCACCCGGTACCGGGATGAGAAGTCCGGTATTTGTTCATACCAGTGATCCGCGTTACTTCCCAGACCGCGGATCAGGATCAGGGGATATCCCTCCCCCTGCATGAGATAGTAGAAAGACATGCCTTGGACCTTCACTTTGGACATTGTCGAACCTCCCTTTTCGGGTTTAGGGATTTAAGTGCCCTCAAAGCCTGCTATTGGGCATGGAGCCTGGGTGCGATGATGATGTTGACCCGCCGGTTCCAGGCACGGCCCTCGGGCGTATCATTGGAGGCCACCGGGTCATAGAAGGCCCGCCCCACCGCCTCCATGTTTTTGGGGCTCACCCCCGTCTTCTCCTGGAGGTAACGGATGACCGCCGAGGCCCGGGCGGCGGAAAGCTCCCAGTTGGAGGGGAACTTATACTGATAGGCCTCCATGATAGGGACAGGATCGGTGTGCCCGATGACCCGGACCTGCCTGTCTTGGATATTTTTGAGGATGTTCCCCACCTTGTCTAAGACCTCTTGCCCCTCCGGTGTGATGGTGGCCTTGCCGAATTCAAAAAGGATGCGGTCTACAAAGGTGACGGAAATTTTTTCCGCGATCCGCTTGATGGTGATTTCCTTGTTTTCAATCCGTTTCTTGAGGTCACCCACCAGGGCGTTGTAAGTGGACTTCATTTGCTCGATCCTGCCTTCAGCCGCGGATTTTATCTTTTCAAGATCCGCCAGCTGATGCTCCAGGGCCTTTACCTGATCCTGGAGATCCTGGACAACGGCTTCTCTGGCGGCGAGGAGGTGCTTTAACTCGGATACCAAGTCCTGGGCCTCTTTCAGAGAGTCTTGGAGGGTGGCGAGTTGTTCTTCCTTGGAGGCCAGCCGGGAAGTTAAGGCGTCTTTAGCCGTCCGCACCTCTTCCAGTTCTCTTTTCAGTTTTTCCATGGCCTCCTTACGGGCCTTGTTTTGCCGGATTTGCGCTTCAAGGTCCTGAATGTGGGTCCGGGCCTCTTTTAAAGAGTTCTGGAGGGACGAGAGCTCTTCCTCCTTGGAGGCCAGCCGGGAGGTTAATGCGTCTTTGGTCGTTCTTGCTTCTTCCAGGTCTTTTTTCAGCTTTTCCAGGGCCTCCTCGTGGACCTTGTTTTGCCGGATTTGCGCTTCAAGGTCCTGAATGTGAGTCCGGGCCTCTTTTAAAGAGTTCTGGAGGGACGAGAGCTCTTCCTCCTTGGAGGTCAGGCGGGAGGTTAATGCGTCTTTGGTCGTTCTTGCTTCTTCCAGGTCTTTTTTCAGCTTTTCCAGGGCCTCTTTGAGCTCTGAGAGGACCTGATCCTTGAGGCTTACCGCGTTTTCAAGGCCGGAAAGGCGGGCCTCCATCCCCTTAAGTGTATCAAGATACTTGGATTCCAGCCTTTCAGTCCTCTTTTTTGCCGCCTCTATTCTCTCGCCCGCACCCAGGACCTGGCCCTTGAGTTCCTTGATCCTTGTGTCATATTTGGCGATCTTTTGTTGAAGGGCTTGGATCTCTGAATGGCCTGTGGCGAGCTCGGCCTGAAGGGCCTCCTGGACACCCAGCTCATGCTTATGGAGGATGAATCCAAGGACGATCGCCGCTGCCAGCAGAATAGATAACACGACTATGGCAACATTCTTCATGGGTACCCCCTTTTCGTCTTGTCAAAATTGACTATACCAAAGGCATGATGATATTTTCTGCGGGGCCTGTTCCGGGCGAGCCGGACAAGGCCCGGTTCAGACACTTCCGCGCCTAGTGGCCTCTTACAAAGTAGATGTAAGCGGCCCCGCCGACAAGGGCGAGATTGCCCACAATAAAGACCAGAAAATCCGTAGACCCCATCATGAGGAAGAAGGTCTTCATGTCACCAATGCTGTCCCCTGTCTCCTGGGGCAAGAGCCTGAAAAGGTGGTAATATCCCACAAAACCCCAGAGAAAGGCGGCCGGTGTGTTTCGTTTGAGCCTGAGGAGAACAAGGAAAATAACACCAAGAATGATAAGCACGAAGGGATTGCTGAGAAAGCCAAGGACGCCGAGCTTCTCGAAATGAAAAGGGAGTTCATGGATAAAGGCCATTCCATCCCCCTTGTGGTTCCCATCCATCAGCCGGATGGGAAACGCACTCTTGGCTGAATTGATCTATGGACGGGTATTCCCTCACACGTTTGCTTCAGGCCTTGTCCAAGGGTACTAAAGCCCCACGATGCTGATGCTGATCAGGTTCATGGGAGGGAAGCCGCCCATATTGTGGGTGAGCCCGAGCCGGGGATTGCTGATCTGCCTGTCTCCGGCTTTGCCCTGGAGTTGCTTGTACATTTCATACATCATCCTG
>Ga0180432_10001581_pt1 | contig 35888 bp, 28 predicted proteins | sample SS_ome_10_FD_132414 | JGI IMG/M metagenome (GOLD analysis project Ga0180432, IMG submission 132414) | Hypersaline lake sediment archaeal communities from the Salton Sea, California, USA - SS_1_MS_2 metaG | ecosystem: Environmental > Aquatic > Non-marine Saline and Alkaline > Hypersaline >... | reverse complement strand
CTTCTAACTTATTTTATTTTTTATTTTACTTTTATTTTACTTATTACTATTTTTAATATTCGTATTCTTCACGAAACCCCGTTATTTTACGAGAATAGAAAGGTATTAAATACATCCTAAATTCCACATTTCAATAATTATAGTGAGAACAAATACGCCATGGCACTCAATGTGATTACATTAGCAGTTACGGGATTATATTTTGCAAATGCGGTTGGGCACCTTTATTATGGGAATAAGTTGAAAAATAAGTTTCCTGGGCAACATAATTTTAAAGACACCATCTTGTTATCGTTCATCTGGATCGTTGCCGGAATCTTTTTCCCTTTTTATTATTCCGTCGATAATGCATCCATACAATGGTTTCAGAATTTATCCACGTTTTTTGTATGCATATTCACGCCGTTCATGTTGTTTTTAATCTTGTATTATCAGAAAAGGAAGACAAAGAAGGATCCTAGCGTGAGAGCGCGAAGGACTATTGAGAACTTCATGGTAGAATACGACAAGAAAAACGCCGACGAGGAGCTTACCTATAGAACTGACATGACTCGAAAAGCGCTTCACCTTTTTCCGGCAGGCATGATTTTAATATTGTGGTTCTTTGGAGTCTACATCTGGGAAGGAATGTGGGGACATCACGTTATTTGGGGAATTAGTGGCGAAGATTATGGGAGATTTTTAATTTTATCGGTCGGTTTTGGGGGCATTTTCGTGTTTGCCATGCTAGATTATGTGCGCTTGTCTCACATTTATAAGAAAAACATGTATCACTTGTTACCGGATAATGTCTCTAATCTTTTAGGAAACGCCATGAAGCGTAGCGAATTTTTTGAATTCACAAAGCCCGCAGCGTTAGTTTTAGCCTTTGCAACCATATTTTTCGCTCCCTTTCCAGTATTTTGTGCTGCAATGTTAATCGCCACCATAGGGGATGGAGCAGCGTCTATTTTTGGATTGGGATTAGGGAGGATTCATTTTCCAAAAGGAAGTCCTAAAACCGTCATTGGATACGTGGCGGGAGCTTTAGCCTCTTTTGGCGTGTGCATGGCTTCTTACCTGATTTTTGCTCCCAGCCTTTTAATGGCTAAAATAATAATTCTTTCAATTAGTGGTGCGCTAACTTTCTTCATCATAGATTTTTTGACCCTTGATTTAAGCGACAACATGTTAAATCCAATTTTAAGCGCAATCATAATGTCGCTTTTATATGTCTTAATCTAAATTTATATTCAAAAAAAGGCGTCCATCTTTTTTATACCTCTAATTTCTTCGAAGGTTATCCCCAGCGCGTCTAATACTTGTTCCAAGGCAGATTTCAATAGCTCTTGATATTTTTTTGGATCGATGTCTTGAAGCTTTGCCATTTCCATGACTTTTGCGCCCGTTTTTCCCTTGCTTTTTATGAACGTAACGACATTTCCTTTTTGAAATTTATCCAAGATGGCTTTTCTGATTCTATTTGCATCAGTCTCGCTCTTAGCGGTTTTTAATTCCCTATTTAGTTCAAACTCCATGAAATCCTTTGCTGCTCTCACGTGTTGTGGAATAACTTTATCATAGGACTTAATGTTTTTCTGTAAACTAATATTTATTGCATAATCTTCTAGAGTGAAAGTGTCTGGTTTACCAATCTTTTTCTGGTTATTTCTAACCATTTCAATTATCTCGTTCCGTGCTTTATTAAACTCGTCGTCGTTGGTGATTTCTTTTAGAATTTCAATAAGTTGTCCGAATACTTTCTTAATAAAATTGGGCGTATTTTTTTTTTTAGCAACAAGCCCTTTCATATCAACATTTTTGGTTTCTTTATAAATTCCAATATAGTTTTTTTTTCTCCCGGATAATGCCAGGAATTGGTACGTTTTTTCTTCTTCCAGATCTAGGTCGAGTTCCTCCTTGCTCCATTTGGATATTTCTTTGAGTTGTGCTTTTGAAGGATTTAATAAAAATACTGAGTCAGTATCGCCATAGAGCACCGTAATATTCATCTCTTCAGACTTTTCAATTGTTGCCTTTATAGAATAACGCCCTATACCCGTTGTACTTTCAGCAACAGGCAAACAAAAAAGAGGAAAATTCTCGCTCCCAAATACACCATATGATCCATTAATAAAAACTTTTAAAGCTTGTTGAATTGTGTTATAATAATTTCTCTGTTTTTCTGGGATTTTTTTATCTCCAGATTTAGGTTTAAAATATTTCACCCGAATATCTCGAAAAAATCCTACAACATAAGCAAAAATTCCCATTTTATGCGAACACACGTGATGGGGCGTTCCTTTAATTAGATTATCAGTACAATCGTCGTGTGGACACTGTACCGTTTCGTAAGACAAGTTGTATTCCTTAATTATTGAGGGGTATAGACTTGAGAAATCCATGACTACAACTTCGTAATGAATACCTGGTATGGGAGGGATGACGTACGCACCTTGAAATCCCTTCCCATTTATTATTGCAGTTGATCCTCCGCCTTTTTTTAACTCGCGAATCTCTGAACGTCGAGGGATGAGAAAATTCATTTGTCGATGTTCGTAGAAGAAAATATTCCGAATCCACGCAGAAATTTGGTGTCTTAACATATCATGCATTGGAAGTTTTGTCATCCGACAGAGCAATATGATTAAATTCCAAACGAGATTATCGTTGAAAGTTGTCAGGTCTAAAGTTAAAATCGAATCCTTTAGGTTATACCACATGAGGACATTATATTCCATCTCGTGTATTTCTTCCTCGTGTTTATACTTTTTATCCTCTAATAACGCCTTACTAATCGCATTTAACGAATTACGGCCGTAAACTCCTCCAAAAGCATATCCTGAAATACTTCTATTAGAGAAAAAATTAAAGAGATCAACATGAATGCCTTTTCGAAGGTTACATTCTGCAACCATCCTACCAAAACCCCTTTTGACATGGATCGGATTTAAATCCCTATCAATTTTCAATAGATTTGCCCTGTGAAACATGTAATTTAGGTCAAAGTTATCTCCATTAAAAGTTAGAATAATGGGATATTCCCACATGAGTCGAAAAGTTTCAATGAGCAATTCCTTTTCACTCTTGAAAAAGACGAATTCGGCGTCATCGGGAAAATCTTCGTGAGGTTCACCATACTTGAAACCATTTCTTTCTAAAATATATACTAATTTTTTGCCATCCGTAGCAACAAATGATACTGCTATGATTTCTTGCTTAGCTAGTCGTGGATCGGGAACCCTGTAATCGTGTTCACCAATGCTAACTTCGATGTCAATCGCCATTCGTTTAGCGTTAATGATTGGCGTAAGAAAAACATCGAGGTTCCTTTGCGCGAAATCTTGCATTTCAGGATTTTCTTCTTTGAACAAATCAAGAAGGGCTTTACTTACATTTTCCGTTTCTTTAAGGTTTTCTTCAACACTTATTTTTTCTATCTTGCCATTTTTTATGCGATAAACTAAGCCCGGCACTAATCCTCTATCGTAGATATAATTATGATGATACCTAATATCTGCTTCCCAGGCTTCACCATCCAATATATTTTTAATATTATCTCCAGAACCACCAATATTGGTTGGAGTATTACCGTAAATTTTTGTTGCATCTATTTCTTCATCTCGCAGGAGATCGATAATCTTTATATCTTCAAATCGATCAAATCCCTCGTAGTTTGTTAGTTTTACATTGCTTTCCAATTCCGATTTAGGGGCTTTACTGATACAGTAAGGCTCGTGATTTGTCGTGTCAATCCAAATTTTTATCTCTTCTGATTCCAAATCATAAAATTTGCAATAAGCTTTATTTTGTCCCCCGTCATAATCTACATCCAGAAGTAGTCCTTTATCTAAATTTTGAACAATTTCACCTTTTTCAATCATGTATCGCAGGTATTTTGAACTTACCGATTCACGGGAGATATTTGTCAAAGATACATTACCCTCTTTTAAACCAAAAGGCGCGGTGTTTCCTTTAAAAAACAAATCCTTTGGTATTTCTTTGTATGCCTTCTTTTCAGGTTTTGCTTTATCTGTTATTTTTTCAACTTTTTTTTCGGATATTTTGATTTCTGGCTTTTTTTCTTTTTTCTCAATGACTTTCTCTGTCGATTCTTTCTTCTGTTTTTGAATTTTTTTCGGTGCTACTTTTGCTTTTTCTGTAGATGGTTTAGGCGTGGTCATGAACGAAGTCAACGACTTTTGCTTCTCATCAGCGGGTTTCTTCTTCTTTGGTTTTCTCTGATTTGACAAATCTAATAACCAGTAATAAGTATCATTTCAATGTTTTTCTATATATATTATTATTGATTCAATTATAACTCACACTATTAAGAAAAAAATAAATCTGTAGTGAGAGATATTATTTTCGAATTTTTACACCCTTAAATTAAATAAGGATTTGACCTGAAATGACTTGATAATTTCTTCTTCTGGGATTTCTTCTTTTAAATTAGGGTAATCTTCGAGTCTGAGAGTAATAACTTGCGATTCATCCGGTTCTAAGGCAAAGAAATTGTCAGAAGCTACGAAATCAACTGCATCAGATTCAACATGAACGAAGAGTGCGATCTTCTTAGCGTTTATAGTCAACCTGTAATTTATTTCATCTAAACTTTCAATGGAATAAGTAATGTCTGGATTACTAAGGGGGAAATATTTTGGAGCATCAAATAACCGAAATCCACGATGTGATATAGTATTATTTGTAAACGAATAAAATATCACGTTATTTCTCATCATACTTTTGTCTTGATTTATACCACTTACATTAGCATCATCAATTTTTAGAGAGCTACACGGTAATATAGAGGGGCTTTTAGCTCCATTCATCAATAGTTTCCCATCAGAGTTGAAGATTTTCCACTCAAAGACCCCTTCAATTGAAGTTCTAAGGGCATTAGTAAGCCAAAACTCAACAGATTCTTTAGTTTCTTTCACACTGGGAAAAATAGGATTGTAAAATCTTTTAGCGTAATAATGAAGGGCTTTCCATCTTCCAAAATAATCCAGAGATGCCCAGCTTGCTACTGGCCAGCAATCGTTTAATTGCCAATAAAGTGAGCCCATGCAATGATAATGATTCCGATTTTGCCTCCAATGATCTACCCCGTATTTTATTGCTTCTGCTTGAGCGAATTGCGAAAGAAGTACCTGGATTTGAAAATTTTTTGGAAATGAAAACTGTTTTTTTGTATATATCCTTAATTTTCTGTTTTGTGCTTGATTCTTTTGATGATTTTCCATGATAGGGGAAGTAATATCGTATTGTTCGGAGGGACAGTAGGTTCTAATAGTTTTTATCGGCGGAAATGATTCAAATCCATATTCAGACATGAATCTAGAGTTAAATTTTCTATACGCGGAAAAAGATGCACCCCCGTGCCACACGTTCCAAAAATGTGAGTCTCCTTTATCTGGAGAATTTGGATTTTCCTTGTTTTTTGTAAAAGTAAGGCTACCATTTGAGGGAGAGCTTGGCCAATAGGGATGTGTTGGATCCAATTGGTTAATCAATTGAGGAAAGATCTTTTCAAAGATTTTTAGATAATTTTCCTCATAATTTGCGATTTTTTGTTGTTTTTGTTGATCAAGCGTTCCATCGCGAAACTCGTTTAACTGATCCATCCCTATTAATCCACTTTCAAGTAAAAGAGGGATCATTAATTGCTCGACTTCGTTGTTTCCGCACCATAACGCAAGACTCGGGTGATGCCTTATCCTTTTAATATTATGAATTGCTTCTTCCTTTACATTATTCACAAAATCTTCGTGATATGGATACACTGCACAGGCAAAGGGAAAATCTTGCCAAACTAAAATTCCAAGCTCGTCGCAGGTATCGTAAAAAAGATCGTCCTCGTATATACCACCTCCCCATACCCTAACCATATTCATATTGGCTTCCTTTGCGTGATTTAAATTTAGTTGATAAAGCCCTAACTTCTTACCCCTCGGAATAAAGCTGTCTATTGGAATCCAATTGCCACCTTTTGCAAATACAGGAACTCCATTCAATAAAAAGTAGAAGGTTTCACCCCATTTATCTGGATTTCTAACAAGCCGGAGGTCTCTAATTCCCAATTTTTGTGAATGTGAGTCAATGTTTTGTTCATTATGAATGGAGACATCAATATTATAAAGATTTGGTTCACCTAAATCGTGAGTCCACCATACTTCAGGATTATCGAGATTAAAAACTATAGATTGTTTTTTAGATTTTAAAGAAAGCTCTTTAGATTGAAAGAGTCCGTTAGGTGCGGTCAAATCAATTTTTATGGAATATCCAAGGGTTTCAAGATCTTCGTTTTTAGCATCAAGTTCAATATTTAGATGCAATTCTACTGAGTTAATTTTTAAAGTAGGTATTTCTCCTGTATCCCTAATCTCTAACGGATTTTTATTATACTTAAATATTTGTATCCCGTGAACATTGTCAATTTTCACATCGTCAAATCCTAGTAATTCCACGGGTTTCCATATTCCAATATCGGGCAATCTTGGACCCCAATCCCACCCAAAGGAATATTGAGCCTTGCGTAGATATGGAACGCCCGGAAGCGCAGCATATCCAGTGTTTAAATTAACGCCATGCTTTTCGATCTCTTCGCGAGCTGTTTTAGTAGGACTTTTAAATTTTATAGTTAATTTGTTTGAGTTGGGTTTTAAGAGTGATTTTACATTAAATTCATATGTCTTGAACATGTTCTCTGCAAGTCCGAGTAGCGTGTCGTTTAAATCCACTTCCGCAATGGTATCTAATCCGTGAAAGACAAGGAAAATCTGCAAATGATCGAGAAAGTCAGGATTTACATCAAATTCTAATTCATATTGCCAATTAGAATCGTATACCCAGGTCATGTGGTGTTCGTTCATACCATAAAAAGGATCTTCGATGATTTTATTCTCGATTAACGCTTCAAATACAGTTCCTGGGACCTCCACCGGGAGATTGATTGATTTTCCCTCGTGAATTAGCTTCCAATTTGAATTTAACGGAATTTTTTCTACTCTTTTCATGTTCACTCACTGATGAAATTTTCTATTAAGTAAAAAGTTTTTAACATTTTAAGTATAGATGCTATTATTAGTTTTTTAAATAAAAAGCAAAAGTGAGAAATATCATGATTGAAACAGATATAACTAAAATGTTTGGGATCAAGCATCCCATTTTTGGAGCTCCTATGGGTCCATTCTATACCACGGAGTTGACAATTGCGGTATCAGAAGCTGGAGGATGTGGCACATTAAGCCACACGAACTTATTTGGAAAAATAAGCGTTGCAGAAATGAAAAAAAACATGCTACACGTCATCGAACACACGGATAAACCCTTTGGATTCAACATTAGAACGGCACGAATGCAACCTGATGCCCAAACGCTTTGCAGGCAGATACCCAAGTTTATCATGAGTAATCCAAAATTAAAGGAGCAAGTGCGCTATGCTATCACTAGTGCTGGTACGGCAAGGATGTTGCAAGGGAGTAAAGCATACCAAAAATTAAAAGCTAAATCGGAAATTAAAAACTTTCACGTTGCTCCTGCTTTTTGGTTAGCTGGAAAATGTGTTGATGCGGGCGTAGATGGTTTGGTCGTTACTGGTACCGAGGGAGGAGGACATCAAGCGTATGAAAAAATTGGATTGTTAGTCTTGTTGCAGCAAATCAAACAACAATATCCAGACTTTCCAATAATCGCGTGTGGAGGATTAGCAAACGGATTTGGGCTTGCAAGCGCGTTAGCAGCGGGCGCAGGAGCAATAGCAATGGGTTCAAGATTTATAGCCTCAATAGAGAGCGAATTTCACGAAAGATATAAAGCGGTAGTACCTCCAGCTAAAGCCACGGATACCACCTTAGTTACAGGATTTTTAGCTCCAATTAGATTATGGAACAACAATTACACTGCCCATCACGGTTTAGTTGGAAGTAAACAAGAAAAGATTGCCGAAGAAGAGGAATTATCTTTGGAAGATTTGATTGAAGATCAAAAATACTACGAGATGATTTACGACGGAAAGATAGAAGACGGAGCAGTTCCACTAGGACAGAGCATTGGTGCGATAAATAGCCTTGAACACGTAAAGGATATTATCGAAACCATCGTAAGCGATGCTGAAATTCACTTGAAAAAAGCTGTTAGCTATATAAAATAGAATTAAATGGATTTTTTTATCTTTTTTTACTTTTTATTCAGCGAGAATTATCTTATTGAGCTTGGCTTTATTATCATATTCGATTTTATAAGTCTTTCCAACAAGATCTTGTTGTTCTACATCTTCCACATGTATTGATTTAGGGTCAATTTGAGCAAGAGCTCGTCTTCCATCTTCCATGTGACCTATGGCAAGACCTCTCTGTATTGATCCTTGCCGATCGTAAATAAAGGTATAGGCTTCAATCGTCATATTTCCATTTGCTTCAACTATAGCCTCAGGCAAGGCTTCAGCTTCGATTGCTTCTTGAACCTTAGCATGGTTATTTTCGAGCCATGATTTAGCAGGACGATCTTTACCGTAAATTCCAAAGGACTGGGAAGTGTTGTACCCTCCATTTGCTAACACCATGATTTTCATAGAAGGTTTCGATTGAATGAGATCTACGGCGGTTACAATTGAATGTAAGGAATAACTACTAAAGGGACCGCCAAAAAATGAGAGCCCACCTGTGATAGTCAAGTCTCTTTTATCGTTTTCGGGTATTCCAATTTCTTTTCTCGCAATCTCAACCATGCACGGAAAGCAACTATAGAGATCAAATGAGTCAATTTCATCGAGCGTTAGACCTGCATGTTCCAGGACGTGTTTAGAGGCCTCCCTAATGGCGGGCGAATCGTATAGTCGAGGTCGTTGAGAAATAGCAAAAATATTATCAAGATCTGCCCCTCCCATCGGATAAACCCAGAGGTCCTTATCAATTCCTAATTCCTCAGCAAAATCCTCGCTAGTCATTATTACAGCCGCAGATTGATCTACATAAAGGTTTGAAACCATGCGTTTTGTAAATGGATAACATACTTTACGATTTTCAGGGGTGGGGGTGATTATCTCTTCAGCTTTATAAGAAGTTTGGCTCCAAGCATGAGGATTTTTTGACGCAATTTTCGAAAAACTTTCGTAACGCTCTCCAATCTTCTGTAAATGTTCATTAAGACCGTGTTGAGAAGCATCCCTTAAAGCGGTTTCAATAAGAGCGTACACTATCGTAGCATTATTAAAATTATATCTAAACTCCAAATCATTGAGATAACTGACATATGCCTTACGAGCATCATTTCTTACTTTCAATGATACTTTTGGCCAGTCTAACTTGAATCCGTTTTTTGTTCGTTGGTGTTTCGAATAATATGCATCTCCCCCCGTTATTAGCACGACTTTACTCTTACCACTTGCAATCGAATTTGCTGCTTTATTTACTAACTTTTGAGGTGCGCTACCGGTTATTGGCATGTATTCTATATTTTTAGGATGAATATCGAGAGTTTCACATAGGTTAATAGGAGTATCAGCATAAATCCAGCTAGAAATTGTTGTCATGTATAGACTATCTATGTGAGAGATTACACTCTCATTTCCCGTGTTAGCTAGAGCATTTTTACATACTTGAGCAACTAATTTGAGCGGATCAAGGGGATGAGTTGTATCTTTTTTCTGGGTAAACTGAGCAGCACCAATAATTACTGGAATAGCTTCTTTTCTCATTTTTCTTGCGTATTATGTTTATTATACTATTTTAAAAAATCTTGAAGTATGTGTATGATGTAAATATTGGCAATTATTTAAACATTATACATTAATGATAACCAGTAATGAGAACATTTATAAAGGATGTTAAATAAATAATATAGCTTTTAATCTATTTATTCAGTAAGAGTTATCTTGTTGAGCTTGAATTTAGCATCATATTCTATTTTATAAGTCTTTCCAACAAGATCTTGTTGCTCTACATCTTTAATAAGTATCGATTCAGAGTCAATGTGGGCAAGTGTACGACTTCCATCTTCCATGTGACCGATTACAATTCCTCTCTCTATTTGCCCTTGTCGATCGTAAATAAACGTGTAAGCTTCAATAGTTATACGACCATGAGCTTCATTAAGAGGGTAAGGTAAGGCTTCTGCATCGATTTTTTCTTGAATATTAGCATAATTGGTTTCGAGCCGTGATTTAGCGGGGCGATCTTTTCCGTAAATTCCGATTGACTGAGAAGTATTATATCCCCCATTAGCTAACACCATTATTTTCATGGACGGTTTCGATTGAATGAGATCTACGGCTGTTACAATTGAATGCAGTGAATAACTACTAAAAGGTCCGCCAAAAAATGAGAGGCCCCCCGTTAGTGTCAAATCTCTTTTATCATTTTCTGGTATGCCAATTTCTTTCCTCGCAATCTCAACCATACACGGAAAACAACTATAGAGATCAAACGCATCAATGTCATCGAGCGTTAGACCTGCTTGTTCTAAAGCGAGTTTAGATGCATGCCTAATCGCGGGCGAATCGTGTAGTCGAGGGCGTTGAGAAATGGAAAATATATTGTTAAGATCAACGCCCCCCAATGGATAAACCCATAGATTTTGATCAATTCCTAACTCCTCAGCAAAATTTTCGCTAGTAATCAATAAAGCCGCGGTTTGATCTACAAAAATGTTTGCAACCATGCGTTTTGTATATGGGTGACATACTTTACGATTATCTGGTGAGGGTGTGATAATTTCTTTAGTATTAAAAGATTTCCGACTCCATGCATATGGATTTTCTGACGCAATTTTCGAAAAACATGAATAAAGTTCTCCTATCTGTTGTAAGTGTTCGCTAAAACTGTGAGTTGAAGCATTCCGTAAAGCGGTCTCTATTAGCGCATATACATTTGTAGCATTATTGAAGTTATAGTTAATTTCTAATTCATTTAAATAATTGTTATAAGCTTTACGTCGAGCTTCATTTACTACTTGTTTTGAAACTTTTGGCCAATCTAATTCGAGATTGTGCCTTGCTCGTCGATATCTCGAGTAATATGCATCTCCTCCTGTAATTAATGCGATTTTACTCCTTCCCTTTGAAATCATATGAACAGCTTTATTCACTAATGCTTGAGGTGCACTACCTGTTACTTTCACGTAATCTATATTATTAGGGCGTATATCGATAATTTCGCATAGTTCACCTGGAGGATCAGCATAAATCCAGCTAGTAATGGTCGTCATATAAAGAGTATCTATGTAAGATTTTATATTATCATTTCCAGTGCCTTCTATAGCTTTTTGGCACGCTTGAGCAACTAATTTAAGTGGATCAAGCGGATGAGGCGTGTCTTTTCTCTGGGTGAACTGAGCAGCGCCAATGATAACTGGAATGAGCTTTTTACTCATGTTTTAAACTTTTTTTTTATAATGGTACAAATTGAATAGTGAAATATGAAAAAAAATAAAAAATCTTGGATTCTTACAAGAGTATAGATTCTTTATTGTCAATATTCTTTTTGGCATTAAATCTTATCAAAAGTTATGTTTCCTAAAATTGCATCGGCACACATGACTCCTGAATGGCACGCTTCCTGGGTACCTATTCCGTGAGCGTTTTTCCCTGCGGTATCTCCAACCACGTACAATCCTTCAATTCCAGGAATTATTGAGGAAGGTTTATTTTTTCCCGTCTGCGATGGCGTGAGAGCTAAACCTTCAACAGGTCCTTCGGGTTTCCCAGTTGAGGCCGATATATCTTTAGGATATGAAATATCTACGAAATCTAGATTTTTCTCTAAGTCTGGGAAAAAAGTTTTAAGATCTTCCCAATAAACATCTGTCCATTTTTTCCAATCTGGTCCTTTCGATGGGACAAGCGTTCCAAAAATTGCATTCTGACATCCTGGAGGTGCCGTTTTTGGGTCAAGATTTGATAGAATAGGTCCAAAAAATCCATTTGAAAAAGGATATCCTTTTTCTGGCGGGTATCTATCAGCGAAATCGTGTAACGTTTTATGATAACAATTTACAAACCCCCAATGCTCAACCAATGGTTTTTTCAAAGCGAGCTTGAAAGTTATCGAGGATAGAGAAGGTGTCAAGCTTTCAATCTTGTCTATATATGATTTTTCGAAGTAATCCCGTCCAATTAAATTAAGCACTGACCATTTTATTGATAAATTTGAGACAACGATTGGTGCTTCAATCAGTTCATCGCCAACCATGACACCTTGTACCTTATTTCCCTTGATAACAATGCTTTTTACAGGCGTGTTCGTTCGAATTTCGCCACCGTAATGTTTAAATCCCCTGGCCATTGCATCTGGAATGTGTTGCGCAGCTCCACTTATGGGGTAATGCATGCCTTCTTCTGTCATCATTTCAACTTTAAAGCAATGAATAAATTCTGCTGCGCTTGCTTTACCATTACCAATACAAAACATTGCGGCTGTAGCAAATGCAATAAATCCGTGAATGGCTGGATCTTCCGTGTATTTATTTAACCATTGCGTGACTGTTATTCCCTCTTCATACAATTCCCTTAATTTCTTTTTAGTCATCCCCATGATATTCGACATTACAACAGTTAACTCTTTCACCGTGTTCTTAGTAAAGCCCAAGCCTTTCAATGAGTCCATCATCCCTTTACCAGAGCCACCTCCTGCCCCACTTCCCCCCTTTTTTTGAGCGGAAGCTTGTATACTTTTAAGAGCAGTATTCACATTAAAATCATATTGTACATACCCCTCTTGCTTATATATTTTCATTGCCGTGATTTCGTTGACATGTTCTCTTAACTGTAAGTAATCCAATCCCAGCCTTTTAAACACGACACCATATTGCCCATTCAATCCAGAAGAAAATATGTGCACTGCTCTATCAAAAAGATAGCCATTCTTTTCATATGAACTGCAAGCACCGCCAATATATGAATTTTTTTCTAATATCAAAACTTTATGCCCTGCTTGTGCGAGTAATGCACCACAAGCCAGCCCACCAATTCCAGCTCCTATAATAATAACATTTTCTTTCGTCAAGATATTTTACCTCGTTTTTTTAGTGTGAATTGTCTTTATTCTTTGTTCATCAGAATAATACTTTATTTGTTATCATTTATATAACTTTTTTTTCATGAAATTATGAAGAATAATAAAACGAGTGCATCAACATGTCCCTTTTTCGAAGTGTTTTTAAAAATAGAATAAAAAAAGAAAATAAAATTTGAAAAGCCACGAAGGCTTGTTTTTTATTTTTTATTTTTTTGCTAGCTCTTCTTTGTTAATCTTGTCTCCCATGTCTTCAATAGGATCGTAATACTCGATATCACTCCATAAACCTTTTAATTCTTCAGCCCAATGGACTTTTATCGGCATTCCGATATATACATCGTGGAATGAATAATTCTCTGGGAGATTATGAATCCAAACTGTGTCCGCTCCGTCCTGTCGAACAAGAATAACAGGATCTATTACTATTTCACCGGTCTCTTGATCAGTTCTAGGAGACCCTGAACCTGTTGCAACCGATCCAGTATCAGGTAGCGTTACCCATTGATCTGGCATTACAAGGCATCTTCCACAGATTAATTTTGGAGGAAACGACACGTGATTGCACCCCCTACATTTCACTCCAAGAATCTTCCCTTCTTTAAATCCTCTAAGCATTATTCTCATTCTAGATAAATTGAATTTATACTTATAATTGGAAAGATACCAAGCTCCTGGCATGGTTCTTGTTACTTTGTATTGCTTTTTCTCGTAATCTGGTAATGGCATTTTTCTTTTCACCTACCTCCCTTAAATTTTCTCTGTGGTTCGTCCGACATGACTAAGTGAGTGATTAGGTTGACAGCACCACCCCACCCGTGTCCTAGTGCTGTATGGACTGTTTTTGGCACTTGATTTCCAGCTTTCCCCATGATTTGTAATGCTGCCTCTGCGGGTCTTTCCATTGCTGAAGCCCCAATTGCATTGGTTGAATTCACACCACCAGAACAATTTATTGGCAATTCACCATTTAGAGCGGTAATGCCTTGTTCATAGGCTTCTGCTGCGGTATTTTCTTCAAATAATCCCACTCGTTCCACCCACATGAGTTCTTGGTTTGGAAAAGGCGCATAGACCTCTGCGTAATCGATTTCTTTATTCGGGAAAGATATACCCGCCTGTCCGTATGCAACTTCTGCGGATTTCATTGCACCTAATTGTTCAGAGGGATCTACTTGTCCAGCACCAGCACAATCAGCCGCTAATACGGCACTTTCATTACTATAACTTCCAACTCCGTTAACATACACGGGAATATCTGCGATTTGTCTTGCTTTTTCTTCAGTTGTAAAGAGCATTGCACATGCACCGTCTGTAGCAGGACAAACCATCCCATATCTTAATGGAAACGAGATATATGGCGTATCTAATACGTCTTCGATTGTAACGGTTGGCATTTTTAAGTGGGTATACCAGTTTTTAGCAGCGTTTCGCCTGTTTTGGACGACAACGCGAGCCAGATCTTCTTCAGTTGCCCTACTTCTCCTCATGTAGCTCATGGCTTGATAAGAGGCAATACCAATAGCTGCGCCCGCACCCATGTTAGATACTATCTTGTTGTATTCGTATCCTAACTCTGGCATGATTGAAAATTCTCCTAGCGCCACTGAAGCTAATCCCATAGATGTATCACCACACGATTGCTGTTCAAAACCAATCGCCAACACGGTTTCGTACATTCCAGAAGCAATGGCATAATATCCAGCGATCGTTACTGAACCTCCAGTCGTACCTCCAGTCGTCACGCGCAAGAATGGCTTATTCTTGGAGGCCATATGGTCAGTCATCCACAGTTCGGGTATGTTAGCACCTTCAAATGCGGGCATATTTCCGTTTATCACGCAATCAATGTCTTTCCATTCGATTCCCGCTTTTGTGATGGTATCCTCAACCGCTTCGTTAACCAATTCTGCCATGTTCACATCAGAACGCTTCGAAGCATGTTCGCAAAAACCAGCACTTATTACTGCAGGTTGTACTTTAGCACACATATTTAGTTACCTCCTTCTAAAACATATATTATATTATTTTGAGCACAAAAACCTATTTGTCCCGATGCTATGGCCTTTTTAACTCCTGATACTTGATGTTCCTCAGCTTCACCTTTAAGTTGTTTAACCGCTTCGATTATTCTATTCAAACCAGTAGCACAAGGCGTCATCCCCGATGTAGCCCCTCCAGAAGGATTTAAACAACCTTTTGCAACTAACGAATCACCTTTTCCTTTTTCAGCTAATCCAGCAGATTCGGCAAGGATGATGTCTTCACAAGCCGTATATCCGAATAGTTCGGCAACATCGATATCAGATGGTTTAACTCCCGCCATCTTGTAAGCTGCTTCTGAAGCTTTTTCCATTGAAAGACTGGTGGTTAAATCCCGTTCGCCAAAGTAATAAGTTTCTTGGCAGTTTCCAACACCCGTGATCCATACCGGATTGTCTGTTATTTTTAAAGCCTGTTTTTCTGGTGCCAAAATTAAAGCCGTACATCCATCACCCAATAAGGGGTACATGAGTTCTCTCAAGGGAGAAGCTAAATAGTCAGATTTTAACACTTCAGCAGCAGTCATGTCAGCTTTTTGAGCTTCCTGCAGGGCAAGTGGATTTTTAGCAGCATTTTTCCAGTTGGTTGCTGTAGCTTCAGCGATTTGCTCTTCTGATACTCCATATTTTTTCATGTAGGCCCTCATCTGCATCCCACAAGTCGAATAGCTGTTCATTAAGCTTATTGGCCTATCGAATGTAGGATCGAGCTCTAATATTCTGGTACATTCAAATGGCATGCAAGACGGCATGCTAAAACCATATACCATTGCGAGCTTATGGTTCTGACTAAGTATTCTGAACATAGCATATTGAGCAGCATGAGCTCCATCCATCTCCACTTTACTCTCGTCTTTCATGTAAGCTCCGCCAGCCGAAACTTTGAAGCAATTTGAAATCGTTTTTCCGTCGTAATAATCATTCGTAGCAGAAATTACCGTTGTTATGTCTTTTCTTTTCAATCCCGCATGATCTAAAGCGCCTCTTACCGCCGTAAATATGCACTCGTATGGGCTCATTTGCAAGTCCAATTCTGGCCTCACCTGATGATATCCTACTATTCCTATTCTTTCCATATCTAGGCACCTCCAACGGGTTCAAATCCCGCAATATCTTGCGGATGACCTTTTATTCGTTTTGCCCATACTACCTTCAATTTCATTCCTTCTTCTAACTTGTCTTCTGTTGTATTGAGGATTTCTGTCATGAAGGCAGAATCGGCACCATCAACTTGTACTAACCCAACTAGAGCGTTTTTGTTACCTTTTTTAGCTCTACGTTCTGTAATTTTCCAAGGAGTGATCGTGAAATTCTTCAATGTTGCAGTACCTGGCAAATCAACAAATTCCTCTGCTTTTGCAAAACAATCGCCGCATCTATTCCTCGGGGGTAAGAAAACCTTCCCACACTTAGAGCATTTCGTACCAATAAATTTTTGATCTGTAGTGCCATCATAGAATTTATCCATGGCTAACCCAACCCAAAAAGTAAATTCAGCCTTGACCATTCCCTTACTTGTAAAAATATCTCCTTCCATCTTTTCTAAATCTAATGGCAAATTTTTCACCTATTTATTATAAAATTTGATTAATCATATATAGTGATGTCATCATATTTGAATATTCATAAAATTTGATCTTTTCATTCTGAAAAATTGGAGAGAAAATCCATTTTTTACATTATCCATAGAGAAAAACCTTTCTTCTTTCCTTTTAAGGTAGAAAAAATAATATTAATAATGAAAAAAGAAAAAAAAGTGAATTATAGGTTTCTAAAAATGGAACTCAAAGCGCCCGACATTATATATAATTGAATTTGCCGGGATCCACCAACAATTTCTTGAATTCGGGAGATGTTTAAAAGATCGTGCATTAACGTGTTATCACATAGTCCTGCGCCTCCCATTAGATTTGCTGCTTCGTAACAAACATTTTTACTTAAATCTGAACAGGTGTATTTGAATTGACTGGCTGTAGCAACTAGAGCTCTTGCTATATTTGGAGGAATTGTTCCGCCGTGCTTTTCCTTTAAGGCATCATAATCTTCGCAAAATTTGAGTAAACCATAGAATAACGTAGATGTGCGGGCCCATAATTCGCTTAATAACATGCTGACACCTTGGAATTTCATAACTGGTTGATTAAATTGCTGTCGCATGTTCGCATAAATCGATGCAAACGCTATTGAGGTCCATGCTTCACAAATATTCTGTGTTGCGATCATTATTCTTTCTGGCACTAACCCTTCAAAGAGGTGATCCCTGCCTTTACCAACGCCCCCTAACACGTAATCTGAAGGAATCCTTAGATTAGTTAAGTATTCCTTACCGATATGAAGTTTGGGAGCCCATGGGATATATACACGTTCGCATTTCCATCCTTCCCACGAAGTATCTATTAAAAATTGAGCCATCTTACCCGAATTGTTCTGTTCTGCACTTGCATAAGCAACCGCCCATTTCGATTTAGGTGCGTTAGTGTTAAATATTTTCTCACCATTGAGTATAAAACTCCCATCACCTTGAGGGACACAAGTGGTTAATTGATGAGTTGCATCTGACCCCCTTTCAGGTTCGGTTATCAGTATGCAACCCGGAGAATTACCCGTGACCAAGTCTTTAAGCGCATCAAGTCGAACAGGGACGTTGTCATGATGATCCATGAGAGGGTTAATGCTTAGAATCGTCGCACCAAACATCATGAGTAGCTGAGGTTCAAAATAACAGATTGCGAGGGCTCTCATTAGTTCTGCAGTTAATCCAAATGGATCATTGTTCACGTCTATTTCCTCAAATTTATGCGCTCGACATATGTAACCTTTTTTACCGAACGCTCCAATCCAATCATAGATGTCTTCGTCGACTCCGTGCGTTATATTATTCTCTTTTTCAAAATTCAAGCAGAAATCTTGCACTTCTGTAAGAAATTTCATTTCTTCAGGCTTTAATATCGATGCCATGTTCGTGTTCAGAAACGCGTACCTATTTTCAAGGCTTAACTTTTCCATTATTTCATCGTTAATAGCCCGAGCGTAATTTGTTTTAGTATTTACCATCACTTTTCACTATTTATATAACTAGAATTGGTAATAATTGAGATGAAACAAGAAGTATGAATAAAAAACCTTTCTTTTTAAGAAATAGTTATCAGGCTTCTGATTTGTTGTTATTTATAATTTTTTGAATTTCTTCTAATAGGAGGGATTTTTCCTCTATAAACCAATGTAATTCACTCCTTGGGGGCGCTTCGTTATGGATTATCTCTGCCACTTTCTTTATTTCGTCTTCAGACGGCGACTTTACTGCGCCATTAACGTCTTCTCTCAAGAGCACAATAATGTTGTCAGTTTCTAGAGGTTTGATGTCATATCCATCGATAATATTTTTATTTATCTTTGCGCTGAGCTCAGCGAGGTACCAAACACTATCTTCGTAACTTTCTCCCGATTTATATCTTTGAAAGGCGCGACGAGTGACTTCTTCTTTGTCTATGTTCATCTTCGAATTAGAATAAAAATTTAATTAATACTTCTATGTTTAACAATAAAGATAGTTTTGTTTTTAACCATTTCTATTGAGGTTTTCACGCTATAAAACTAGGAAAATTGTGGATTTTTTTAAATTTATTTTAATGCGCATGTTTAGCTCTTCTTTTTTCGTAAGGGATTTCAAAATATTTCCTCGAAAAATGCTTTTTAATAAGATTTGAAACTCCGGCCCATTCGCTAGCAATTACTCCTTGTAATTTCTCGACTTTTTCTTGATACTCGTCAATAAATTCCGCTATAAAAAGATCTAACTTATTCCTTAACATGATTAGATCTTCTCCAATCAAAAGAACAAATATCACATCTCTATCTGGGCTATATTTAAACATCAGTTTCTTATCTCCGTGATCTATGGTCCTTAACTTCTCTTTTCCTTTTACAATCTCACCAAGAATCGTAGTCAGACCTATGATTCCTCCAGATACTAAATCTGATTCCGCTCTTTCTTCTACTTTTATAAATTCATGTTCGTAAAGAAGCAATCCAGATTTATGAATCACATAAAAATGTATCAAGGATTCGTACCATTCCATTTCTTTATGTGGTAATGTTTCTTTTGAATTGATTAAGAGAATTAGAGTAATAACACATGCTAAATATTGCAATCCGATAATCACCATGTTATAACTGTTTATATCTGGTATCAATTGTCTGGAAAAATATACTATTACTATACCATTGAGTAATCCAAAAACTCCGATTGCCATAGCCGTAGTGAATGCTTTGCTATAATTTTTTCTTTTGGCAATATCGCCTATTAATAAGGAGATGGTCATAACTCCAGCCACATATAAACTGATTATTATCATTTCATACATGTGAACTATTGGTAATTCAAATAAATTACTGAAATTAACGATTGTGATGATCAAAATTAATATTGAGATCGTTATCATTCTACCCTTGAAGTCAAAAACATAACCGATTATTGTAACGGCTATCGCAGAGAAAACGAACATAAGTACGAATAATATTAACACGGGGAGGGATTCAAAATGACCTGTAAACATGGCAAAAAAAGCGTCCTTTATTTCGAAAATTGGTGTTGTTAAACCTAAAGCAAAACTAAAGAAGAAAATCAAGAAAAACATCTTTATCAGCTCTAGATTTACATGTCTTTCCTCAAATTTAAGCTGCTTAAGGGGTGGTTTTTCTAGTTGTTTTTCTCTTTGGATAAAATAGATTGCAAAACCGATGAAGAAAAGAGGAGCATATAAAAAAATTGGAAATGAAGTTACTCCAATTTGGGTAAAAATTCCAAAAAAAAACAAAAAAATTATCATTTCAATATATATAAATGCGAGGATTCGCCCCCTTCCTAAAAGACTTGAGTATTCTAAAAACAACGTTGTTTGAATTAAAAATAGAACGGAAACAATGAATGAAGATATAAATATTAGGATAAAATTAACAACAGGCCAATTCGGGTTAATGAGATTTATATTCAGAATAATATTGACCGAAGCAATAATTAAAAAGATTTGAGTGAGTTTTAACCTTTTTTTACTAATGTCTATGATTATTCCTGAAAAAATTGCACCACATAGAGCACCTATCACGACACTTATAAAGAGAAATTGTAAAGTTGGAAAATCATATAAGTCTATTCGATAAAAGCATAAATCGATTGTTAAAGACACGACATTAGCAATTGAACCAAAAATTAATGAAAGTAATACATATTCTTCAGTTTGAATTTCAATGTCTTTAAAAAACCCGCGAAATGGTTTATGCCGTCTTTCTTTATAGATATCTTCTAGATCTCTGTAATAGTCAAAAAAACCTAATAATCCCGGCGATTTAATTCCCGTATCGTAATCGTCTTCTTTTTCTTCTGTGCTTTTTTTTCTGAATAACGTGATTTTTTTCAAATTGTAGTTTATCCCCTTCTATTTGTGACTAATATGTCGGTTTACACATATTAATCATTGGTAACTTTGAGGATAGAAATAGATCAATAACATGATAAAAAACCATGAAATCATCTAATTTTACGTGAAAATCAAACGAAACCACAAAATTAAAATTTAATTTAGGTTTCTATCTATTGTCATATCAAGAATTTTTAATTTTTATTTAAAAACGCCTCCGTGGCTCAGCGGTAGAGCAGCTGACTTGTAATCAGTCAAATAGCCAATTCGGTTGTTTAGATGAACCGGTCGTGGGTTCAAGTCCCACCGGGGGCTTATTAATTAAATAACGCTACTTTCTTAATCTAATATTTTCAAGCAAAGATGAGTATCATTTAATATTAAAAAATCATTTACTATATAACTAAAGAAAATGGTGATCGGAGATAAATAAAGTTAATAGAGTTATTCTTTGCATTATAGACGATGTTCGCTCGAGCCATTTCTTTGATTTAATCGAAAAGGGATTGATGCCTAATTTTAAAAAGCTGATGGAAAACGGAATCTTTTCCAAAACGTGTGTCACGGATTTTCCATCCGTTACATATCCTACTCAATGCTCAATAATCACGGGGACATACACGGGTGATTATCGACGCGAATTGTGCCATGGGGTTCCGGCGTATCATTGGTTGGGGCGATACATTTCACCTCCCTTTTTACGAAATTATGGCGCCCCAGGTTCGGACGAGTTTATACAGATTTATAAAATGAACACTGACTTAGGTGAAAATTGCCAAACGCTTTTGGAAATGATCGGAGAAGGAAATCACGCAAGCATCACGCAATTTATCTCAAGAGGAACAGATTACATTTACCCAGAGAGCAAGGTCAAACTGGGATTGTACTACGAATTTTTACAATACGCCATGAGAAATAGAAAAAGAGCCAAGGGATTGATGGCCTTAGCAAATTCTATCGTCGTGAGAAAATTAATTGACAATTTTAAACGACCAAAAAAATATTTTAAAAGTAACGAGCCCCCTATTGGTAGTAATCTCTGGTTCATGACTTCTGACGTCATCATGCACTTGTTTGGGTACGATAGTTACTTGTATAAATTAAATTTAATGCATATTGACAAAGTAATGGGCATTTTAATAAATGAACTTGACGAAATGGGCTATCTAAAAGATACGGCCATAGCCATTACGGCAGATCACGGGAATTATAAAGCAAAAAGCATTGGAAACATCCTTCCTTTCTACAGTCGAACGGGCCTGACCAATTATCATCCCAAGAAAAATATTACTGGAAATGTAAACATTGCAGAATTCGGAGGAGTTGGAATGTTTAATTTCAAAGGATCAAATAATACGGGCAATGATGCTTACTGGGCGCGACCATCTATTAAAGAGCTTGAGAAATACGGTCCTAAAAAACTAAACATGTTTGAGGAGCTGTTTAAAATCAAGGGAACCAGTTTAATGTATTTCCGAGAAGACGGTAATACATATAAGAAAGGTACTATCCATTTAAAGAGAAAAGACGAGAAGTCAGGAAAAATCCTCTCAGGAACCATCGAATACAAGGGCATCGGCAAGGAGTTTAAAACGAAATACGCTTCTGAAGACAATGAAAATGATGTGTTTGGATTCTTGAAAGATGATAAAGCCAACAAGTTACTAAACGGAAATTTTTACTCTATAGACGAATGGTTAGACGCAACCCACCATCTTGACCACGCCCTATATCCTGACTTGATACCGCGCCATTTCAAAAATCCACGAAGTTCTGATATCATAATCAGCACGAAGGGATCTATTGTATATAATGTGACTCATGGAAAACCTCAAAATGGTCACATTTTCACGCACGATATTGGGCTACAAGAAAGTACCATCTTGCCGTTAATTATTGCGGGTTCTCCAGATATCCCACAAAAGGAGATTTCGTATTGTAAATCTACAGATATCACGCCTACGTTAATAAACTTATTAGGGAAAAAACCACACGATAGTGTCATAGGAAAATCACTTCTTCAGTGATTTAAACAGATTTATTAATGTGATTTGACATAGTTGTATATAATACGAAATAAAAAACCAGGCAACCCAATTGGCCCTAAACGAAATTGAAATATTCGATGGCACATTAACGCTTATTTATGCTATAATTGGGCTTATTGTTGGTCTTCTTATCGTATTGAAATATTTTAAGCATAAAAATCGATTGTTTTTACTTGTTGGATTATCTTTAGTGGGATTAGTATCTACGTGGTACGCGAAGGTAGCATCCTTTGTGAGAGCTCTTATTGTAGGATCAGGATTTCCTCTGGAAATATATGCAATTATTGCGTGTGCATTCCTCCCTTTAACGATTTCTATTTGGCTAATTGCCTTTACTAATCTTTTAGGAATAAAACAAGGGAAAAAAATCCACGTAATATTTGATATTCTAGGCATTTTATTCGAAATATACCTATTCTCGTTTCTAATCATAGATCCAAAGGTAATAGGAGAGTTGGAGGGAAATATAGATGTAGATTTTGGTTTAGTTGTCACGCTTTATCAGTTTTTTCTTGTATTCATAGTTTTGATAACAGGTACTCTTCTTGCTCGTGATTCATTAACGTCCGAAAATCCTGACATTAGATTAAAAGGATGGTTTCTTATCTTTTCGATATATTCATTTGTAGGCGGAGCCATTCTGGAGATATTTAGCTCTACCTCGATTATAATTTTAGTTCTAGCAAAAATTGCCTTAGTCGCAAGTGCTCTTGAATTTTATTGCGGTTTTTTTCTACCCAATTGGGTGAAGATCCTTGTTTCAAAATAAGAGTAACTTTGATAGAAAATATCTAAATCAGTTCTAGCGAAGGGGAAACTTTGGTTCTTTTTTTTCTATAAATGCTTGCATTGATGTCGTAAAATCTTTGGAAGTGGTACATAGAGTTTGCGCGCGATTGTCTAAGTTAATCATTGTTTCCAGGCTTGGAGCGTTCATGGTCATGTTAAGTGCCTCTTTTGTCATGCGCAGTCCTAATGGGCTCTTTGTTAACATCTCACCTGCCAATTCAAGCGCGGAATCTAACAATTTGTCTTCTTCAACAACCTTTAGGACAAAACCCATTTTTTCTGCTTCCTCAGCACCTAAATATCTCCCCGTGTACATTAATTCAGCAGCTCTTGACGTCCCAATTAGTCGAGGGAGAAAATATGCACCACCTAAATCGCCCCCAGACATTCCTATGTTAATCGCACCAATAGAAAACCTTCCCGCTTCGCTTGCAAGTCGTATATCTGCGGCCATTGCGAACGTGAAACCCCCTCCTGTTGCAGGCCCATGAATTAAGGCAATTATTGGTTGACTCGTCTTCCTCATTTTTACTACAATTTGCGCCATTCGATTTTGCCAATATAAAGTCCTCTTGACTAATTCAGGTACGTCTATGTGTTTAAATTTTTTAAAACCTTCTGAAACTCTCCTACCCCCTAAAAGAGGGGCTTCTTTAATATCTAATCCAGCACAAAACGCTTTGCCTTCTAAAGTTCCCCTCATGACCACGACTCGGCAATCTAAATTGACCATTAAATCGTCGAATAGCGAGTTCATGTCTTCAACAAATTGCACGGAAATTGCGTTCATCCTTTTAGGTCTATTCAAGGTTAATATCCCTATTCCATCTTCTCTTAGTTCAAATTTTATTGTTTCATAGTTCAACTTTTTCACCTTCGTAATTTAAGATATACTGACTATCTATTTAAAAATATATAAGCAATCAAATTGTAATTAATTATTAATCAAATATATTTGTGAAAAAAATGTCAGAAAAAGAATTGTATCGCAAGATTACCCAAAACTTCCTAAACGCTGGAGGTATGCCGATACCCATTTCAGATACGGTTATAGAAATAATGAAAATGATGTTTACGGAGGAGCAAGCAAGATTTCTCCTGAATTTTAAGAAATCCTATCGACTCGAGGAGATATATCCCATAACAGATTTAGAGGGGGAGGCTTTAGATAGAATGTTAAAGGAGTTAATGCATATTGGTGCGATCATAGGAATTAAAAGTCGTAGTGCGGGCGTGATAGTATATAGATTAGCTCCGTTTTTCCCTGGTATGTTGGAATTCACGTTGATGCGTGGAGAATTCGGTGAAAAACAGAAGAAACTAGCGCAATTATGGGAGGATGGGTTTAATGAAATGGTCGACATGACCCAAAAAAATTATAATTCAATAGTAAAAGTCTATTCAAAATTACCAGCACTTGATAGAGTCGTTCCAGTTGAAGAATTAGTGGAAGTTCCGGAGGAAGTAATACTACCATTTGAAGAAATCTCGAAGATTGTCGATAAAGCAGAAGTTGTTGGGTTAGCCACTTGTTACTGCAGGCATCGTAAGGATTTATTAGGCGATCCCTGTAAGGTTACCGATGACCGGAAAAATTGTTTTGCTCTTGGGAGATCTGCGAAATTTTTAATTGAGCAAGATTTCGCAGAGGAGATTTCAAAAGAAGAAGCTCTAAAGATCCTGAAATCTGCGGAGGATCAGGGATTAGTTCATAAAGCGTTCCATACTCGATTTGACTTGACTCGCGAGGAGGATGGAATCTGTTCTTGCTGTAAATGTTGCTGTGGTACGTTCGAAATACACCATCGAGGAGCTGCCCCGATGCTGAGCATGACATCGTATATTGCTAAGATTAGAACTGATGATTGTATCGGGTGCGGAACGTGCGTGGAAAATTGTAATGCTTTAGCAATTGAATTAGAGGATGATATTGCGGTTATAGACAAAGACGTGTGTATTGGCTGTGGGGTATGCGTTCATTTATGTCCAGAAAACGCCATCGACTTTGAAAGAACAGGTCCTAGAAAAGTCATGGTTCCTCCAGTAAGATTAAATCGCTAGTAGATTTTCTTTTCTTTTCTTTTCTTTTTTGAAGTTCTTATTTCAAGCATATATTCTCTTAATTTTTGATATATATCTTTTGCAATGTCCGGTTCTTGAGCAGCTAAATCATTTAATTGGAACTGATCTATTTTTCGATTGTATAATTCGTCAGTTTCGGGAAGTTCTGGAACGCTTCCAGGGACGCACGTCCATACTTCAGTGTTTTCCCACATCTTCAAGCCATACATCGATATGAGTTTTAAGGCTTCGGGATCTTTATTTTCGATCCAATGAATGTAGGACCACTCATCCGTCTGAATGCTCCAAGAGAAGTTGTAATACCCCGCAATGGCAAAATCTCTTAGTTTTTCAACTTCACCGCGTAGTAACGGCGTGAGGTTTTTACCTTGCATGTATTTCTTCTGCTTGATTTTATAGAAATCTATTATGGTAGGCGCAATGTCAACGGTTTCTACAAACGAAGAGACTCTTTTCTCAACTCCATCGGGGTGATGAATGATAAGGGGGATGTGGGCTAACTCTTCGTATGGCCACGGCCTACATTTTGTCATAATCCCGTGCCCATGTTGCTTGTTGCCTAAGGGTTCTCCGTGGTCGCTAAGGAAAATGATGAGCGAATCGTCGAACAATTCCAACTCCTTTAATTTGTTAAATAACTTCCCTATCCATTTATCGACCATCGTGATTTTTTCCGCGTACAACATTCGAATGTGGCGGGTTTCTTCCTCCGTGAGATAGCCATCAACGTAAGTTGATACTGGAGCTATAATATCCTTGCCCCCGTAATTTAAGTCGTAAGGGCAAGGCACATCGGGATCGTATACTGAAGGAGGGTCCCAAGGTTCGTGAGGATCAAAACTGTCCACCCATAAGAAGAAATCATCTTTCTCGCGGAACTTGTCTAAATAGTCTATCGAAGCCTTAATGACTTCCGCCACGCACTGATCCTTGTCGCTCTTCCAGTCTTGCGTTTGGCGAAGTCGATAGTTCAACGCGCTTCTGGCAAGAAGACTGTTAACATTTTCTTTCTTTCTACCTCGCTTCGATTCTTCATAGATTGGCTTGTGATACTTTTCTATATCAATTCTTAATGGGACATTAGCGTAAAATGGGTCAAACTCTCCACCACGAATGAACTCTACGAAATCAAAACCACGCTCGTATCCAAATCTCGGCATGTGCATTGGGAGGGTATCGGTGATCAAGGCGCTCCGAATTCCCTTCCAAAATAAGATCTCTGAAAGCACTTTATCGTCAGGTTGGAGGGGTTGCCATCCGCTAAAGGGAAGGGTATACCGTCCAGTGAAGCACGCCTTTCTAACGGGAATGGTTGGAAGCCCTTCGGCATACGCGTTCTCAAAAAGAGTAGATTCTTCGGCAAATTGATCTATGTTTGGTGTTTTGATCCATGTATTACCATAACACCCCAAGTAATCAAACCGAAAGCTATCAGCTAAAATTACTATTACATTCATTGTTCAACGATTAACTCGTCTGGTTTTTCTTCTTTTTGCAAATAATAGTAGAAGGGATCGGTTTTTTGGATTTTTTTCCTTCTCATCAGTCTTTTTGCCAATGGATGGCCTCCATCCCATCTTTCTAAATGTTTAATGTAGCCTTTAATTTTTTCCTTATCCAGAAGGTCTGTCTCAAATGGTTTATCCTCTGCATAATCCATTGGCCACGTCCAATTGTATTCATTTTCTATCCCGGCATATCCACTAGCAATAGCCACGCAACTATTGGCATAATTGCTCGTACCCAGCATTAACTTCTTTATCGTGCTCCATTTGGTATAGTCGATGTATAATTCTTTCGTGGCTTTTTTAGCAAAGTCGCTCAATTCATCTAAAATGCTAAGTGGTAGGGATTTTACGACGCCCATCTTGTTAGGATAACGGATATTTTTGGGGTGTATCAATTCTTTTGTCCAAATCCCAATAGACGTGATGTTTGAAGAAAACTCAACAGGATCGGCAAATAATGTGCCCCAATCGTTAAATTCGAGCTTGTTCATGTCTTTTAAGGTGTACCCGAAAATCACGTTTGGAACCGGAGATGTTTGACTTACCTTCTGTGGCATTAATCCGGTTAGATCAATTCCGAACATTTTGTTGCCCGTATAGAGGTATTGGAATTCCTTGAATATTAAAGGATCGGGATTATCTTCAAAGTAATACGGTCCGTGGTCAAAAATTCCTGCTCGGCACTCTGCTTGATAAAGGAAATTATAGATAGTAAGATGGGCAATCGTCTGTTTTAATTTCTTTATAATTTCTTTATCTTGACCTATAGGAATCATTTGATCTTTTAAATTGTTGACATATTCAGGAGAAAGAAACTGGACTTTTTTATTCGTAACTGTTAATGTACCATCATTGAGGTAATTTGGGCTTAATCTCCTCCAAAAATCGAGGACAAATTTTGTCTCCTTTTGTTTTTCTTCAGGTTCTATGATAATATTGGGGTCTCCAGATTTCTTTTTAAAATAGTTATCATTTATTACTTCGGCTCGACCTGATAAATACAGCATTGCGATAGAGTAAAAAGCTAACAGATTTAATGGTGAACATAATGTCTTAGACTTTCTAGCTAATTCTTCAGGTGAAATCTTGCGAACAATATCTTTTAGCATGTTATATTGATAGGATTGATCATATAAAATATAACAAGCAACACCAATATAATAATTCACTGGAAATAATTTACTTTCAAGGAATTCCCGTGCTTGAATATTTCCTGTAAATGTTTCAGAAAAAAATCCAATTAATTCATTGGTTTCCTCGTCGCTTATATCTCCTAACATTTATTTTCCCCTTCTTTTAAATTAAATGTAAATTTTAATGAATTTGACGCTCTAATCCTTCCCAATATTTTTCTCTTAACTCTCGTTTCAAGATTTTTCCTTGTGCGCTAACTGGAAAGTCGTCCACGAATTCTACTTCTTTTGGTTTTTTATAACTCGCAAGGCGTTCTCCACAATAAGCGATAATTTGTTCTTGCGTTAAAGCCGTTCCTTTTTTTGGAACAACTAAAGCCAATACAGCTTCTCCCCATTTTTCATCTGGAATGCCAATGACGGCGCACATTTTTACCCCCTCAATTTTATAGATAACATTTTCGATCTCTTTTGGATATATGTTCTCTCCCCCGCTCACGATCATGTCTTTTGCTCTAGATGTTAAAAATAGATAATTATTGCCTTCAATTTCCTTTAAATATCCAACATCGCCCGTAAATAACCACGTTTTGCCATCAATCTCTTGGATGGTGTCTTTGGTCAGATCTTCCTTATTCCAATACCCTTTCATGATCGATCTCCCCGAAGCAACAACTTGACCTATTTCTCCTAGCGGGAGAAACTTACCATCCATGCCAACAATAGCTACTTCAGTACCTAGTAAAGCTTGACCTCCGCTTTTTAAAATTTCGGGGTGTTTCTTTGCTAGCTTGTGATCGTGCGATGTTAATTGAGTGATAACAGGAGAATATTCAGTCTGCCCATAGGCTTGTCGAAAGTTTACATCTGGGAGCAGTTCTAATGCCTTTGACAAAACAGTTGGAGAAATAGGTGCTGCTCCATATGTTAGTTGTCTAAGACTGTTAATGTTGTATTTCTTGGCATCTTCAGATTCTAAATATTCCATTAAGGAGATAATGTTAGTTGGAACGCATACTACATGATTAATTTTATATTTATCAATCGATTGAACAACTTGATTTGCTCTAAATCCCCTATGTAGGTACATGGTATATCCTGTATACGATGCGATTAAAAACACGATCATTGCAGCTAAATGAAAGATTGGGATCGGAATGAGAATCGTTTCGTCGAGCATTTTCATCCCCTTTGCTCTCTCTTCTGGGCTTGATTGCATTGATCTTATTACAGCTTCTCCACTTCTCATGATATTATCAGAAAGGCCGTCGTGAGTTAACATCACCCCTTTAGGAAATCCCGTAGTACCCCCCGTATACGCAATATAGACCGTATCAGTAGTTGATACTTTTTTAGGCGGTTTAATCCTTGTTCCCTCGAAAGGTATTTGGCATAACTCGTTGAATCTCTTTTCAGGCATGAATTCTTTAATATATGGACACTTTTCTTTATAGTATTCTATATCATCAACGAACCTATCTCCATAGATTAGCATGACTGGTTTACAATCATTCAAGCAATATTCAATTTCCTCCTTAGACATGAAAAAATTCAGAGGTACCGTGATCGCTGATGTTTTAGGAATTGAAAAATACGCCACGCAAATTTCTATGCTATTTTCTAATAATAAGGCGATCCTTTCTTCTGGTTTAATGTTAAAGTCGCTAACTACATAATTAGCAAAATTCATGCACATTTCATGATATTGAATATAAGTAATGCTTCTTCCTCCCGCCATGATGTCAACAAGCGCAAGCTTGTCTTTCTTACTTCTTGCAGAGCCCTTTACAATTGTGTCTAGTCTCATTTCATACACATTATTAATTCTAATTATTTTATTATTGCTTCTTCCATATATAAAATTTATACATTCGTGAATTTTTATGAAAAACATTTTCGTTTTCGATCAATAATGAAGATTTCAATTGAGAAATAGAAATAAATATATGAAAATCATAAATATATGTTAAGGAAGAATTAGAAGAAATAAAATGAGTCTCACACCTGAAATTATTCAAGCATGGTCTATTAACGGTGAAATAAATAAACAAGATGCTTTAGATTTACTTACCGTTTTAATTGAAAATAGTGAAAATGATTCTCTGAGGTTAAAAAGCCTTAATGCATTGCAGGAATTAAATTTTAGGAGTGAAGATCTTTATAATTTATTAGAGCATCTTTTAATATCAGATGAGAACGAAGAAATTAGGAGTCTTGCAGGTAAAATCCTCATATTAAGCTTTTCTGAAAAAAAATTAAAGCCAATAATGTGGGCTATAGAAAATGAAACTTCTTATAGCTGTCTTTCATCATTATTTGAGTATATTAGGGAAGCGGAAAATTTTAACCATCACAAGGTCCTATTGAGTTTTTTAATGAATATATTACATCGGTTAATGAAAAGACGCCAACTAAATTTTTAATGTCGTAATTGGACGTGCTTGTAATACATATATTATATCTTTTTCTATTGATAATTCAATGTCTTGGGGAAATTCTAAAGCGTTTTCAATCTTTAATCCTACCTTGCAGATTTGACATATTTGATCCTCGTTTAAAGAGCAAATTAATCGTGAATTTGGTTCATTTTCTACTAAAATCGTGCCCGAACCTTCGGGATTTTGGATTGATTTTTTTTCCTTTTCTCCAATATCCAATTTAATGATTTCGAAATTGGTCTTATCTACAATTATCGTGTCTGGAACAATTATGTTATTGGCCAATGTTTCGCCTAATCCCCATGTTGATATTATGTATATGGAATTTTTATCGTTATTTAAGACATTTACGGTAAATAGGGTACTAGAGATATGTGAGTTAATCATTTCCTGAACGACGACGGCCATTTCAATGTCCAAGAGGGATAATTCAATACCCTTTTTTCTCATTTGAAGTAAATATAACATTGCACCCGGTGAGAATAACGATGCCCAACATTCCTTTATTGATTTTATAACGTCCTCAAAACTCTTATTGTAAAGGAATGTATCTGCTTGTCCTGCAAAAGAGAATTGGCTAGAATCCTCTATAGAGGCCGAGGATCTCACAGCAAACGAGATTTCACTTCCAAAATTCTCGTGAATTTGCTCGAATGCTAATTTCACTTCGTTTAATACATCTTCAGGAATACTAGATCTTAATATTAAATCTTTAATGTTTGAAGAAAGGGGCAAGACATCCTTTGCGTTATAGTCTATTCTCAATAACTCTTTTATTTGCTCGCTATGTTCGGATTTCTCTAAAAACATTTTATAAGAATTTACGTTCACGATAAATCCAGGCGGAACTATGACGCCAATCTGAGCCAATTTAACTAAATTTGATCCCTTACCACCCATTAATCCAGGATCGGGTGTTGAACGGGTTATAAAATTAACATAGTTCAAATCTTTATTTAGATTCATGAATAGAATTTAAAAATTTTAAGTAATATCTAATTGAGTAAATATAAAATACCGGCATTATCTTCTTCTGTTGATATTTTCCCTGTTTTTCCATTCAATTGGGTTAAATCCTCAATGTCCATGTCAATGTTCATGATGCAGGGCAAATCGAATTCTCTCGAAACGATCGCAAGATGTGATCCACCACTTCCCGTGGTACATACGATCCCTGTCAGATCTGATAAAATAGGCCCAAGAGTAGTCGTACCAGCATCTTCAATAAGACAAATTTTTCCTCCAGCAGTGTCAAATAGATTTATTACATCTTCAACAGTTTGAATATAGACCAATTCGCCAGTAACTTCATCTTTAGACGCGCACGACAAGCCCTTCCCTATCACTTTCATGTTATTACCCTCATTAAATAAGTTTACTCGTTATCTCGAGTTGACATTAAATATTCCGAAATGCCATCACCTTGCTTCCCGTCCCAGTCAAAAATAGCTACTTGCTCATAAATCTCAGTTTTTCCCGATCGAGACGGGAGGGGCAAGTAAATGGAGAATATCGTTTTTGATTTTATCGTTATTTCATTACCTTGTCTATCTGTTAGCACGAACTTGGATGATACGGGCTTCTTTCCATCGGCTTCTGTTTCCGTGGTAACCTCAATTTTATCTATTATTCTGTTCTCCTTTCCCTTCGAATAAATCACGCCAAATTGAATTGATTTACCCATTAGCTCTGAACGCGCAATAATAACCGTATTGTCTTCAAACTGAGCAGAAGCCCAATTCCAATTATCAATTTGAACCCAATGTCTTATTCCCCAGCTGTGATCTCTATTGCCAAAACCTTTAATATTGCGAGTTTCATAGACTTTTCCCTTTCTCTTCAATTCTAAAGTACCCGTGGCAATCATTGGTTGCTCGTAATGCTCTTGAATGGCTACTTGAAAAATTTCTTTTCCATATTTCTTAATGAACTCATCTGGATCTTCTACTTCTGCTGAATTGAATACTGGAAACCGTCCTTTTAAGTTGACATCTAATTTCATCCTCTTGTCTTCGAAGGTGACACGCCATTCCTCCATCGGTTTAATGCAGTAATATTTCAGGGACTTGTCAAACTCCCAATTCTCAGGCATTTTCTCAAGAGGAATTTCCTTAAAGTACGTCTTCGATTTATCGTCAACAACCAAGAGTGCTAACAGGCGAGATTTGTTTTTGTCCATATGGAAGGACAATCGAGTTACGAAATAGACTTTATTGAGGCGATCTATAAAATTGAAATACCAACTTTCATTGTGATACTTTGGGAACTGCCCCCAATCGTGCATGTATTCGTCTTTTTCAGTCATGGGAACCCTATTTTTTATCAATTCCTCAATATCAAATTCGTTATTCATCATGGAATTTTCCTTAAATGTTGATTATTATCTATTCTAATTTTTAATTTTAAGACATTATTCTATATAAATGTGTGACTGTTTTTTATTGAAAAACGAAATCGTTTTTAATATGTGTGGTTAAACTATATAATATTTCAATAGATTATGAGAAACATGATAAATTTATATTTGAAAAATGACTGAACCCGATCTTTGGACCAAAGTGGCAAAAAATGTATTAAAAGCCTCAAGAGGAATAGTAAATCATCCACTTACAGAAACCGTAATTGAATTGATGAAAACACTAATTAACGAAGAACAAGCTAATTTTCTTTTGATTTTTGATAAGCCGGTAATGAATATTGATCAAATTAAGGAAAAAACGGATTTAAGCGACGAAGATTTGGAAAAAATGTTTAAGAGCCTAATAGATAGCATGGTAATTAAAGTGCAACGCTCTAGAAAGAGTAATATTCCCCTATATTATTTAATGCCACTTTTTCCAGGAATTTTTGAACAAACCTTATTGAAAGGCGAATCTGGAGAAAAAGAAATAAAAATATCAAAACTGTCTGAAAAAATATTTGAAGAAATGGTCCCAGGGGTTCAAAAGAAGTACGATAGGACTGTAAAATTTTATAAGAGTTTACCATCGATTGATAGGGTTATTCCTGTAGAAGAAGAAATCGATGTTCCGAATGACCAGGTGCTACCCTTTGAAGACGTTGAAAGGTTAATTGAAAATATCGATGTTATTGCCTTGGCTTACTGTTTTTGCCGCCATAAAAAATTTCTTCTCAATGATCCTTGTAAATTAAACGCTCCACGTGAAAATTGCTTCTATCTTGGGAAATTCGGTGAATTTCTTATTGAACACGGCTTTGCCAAGAAAATTTCCAAAGAGGAGGCAAGGAAAATCTTGAAGGAATCTGAAGATTCGGGACTTGTTCACAAAACCTTTCATCATCGTGGAGATCCAAATTTGGAGGAAATCCAGATCTGTAATTGTTGCAAGTGTTGTTGCGGCTTTTTTGACTTGTATTATTCTGGTGTGTTACCAATTCAATCGCTGACATCTTATCTATCTAAGGTTGATAAAGAAACATGTATTGGTTGTGGTACTTGTGTTGAGCGATGTCCTACCGAGGCTATAGATTTAATAGATGAAATTGCAGAAGTTAACGAAGATAAATGCATTGGTTGCGGCTTGTGCGCTCACTTCTGTCCTGAAAAGGCAATTAAACTAAAGCGGACTGGACCTAGAGATGTTTTTATACCAATGGTTAAATTAAACGAGTGAACACTTTATCCCATGCTTTTCAAATATTGAATGATCAATTCAGCAGCCGCATCTATTCCGCTTAAAGTTGAGATTTCTGGAACGTTGTGACTATACATGGTCGGTATTCCAATAAGTGCAGATGGGATTCCGTGCCATTTTTGCGCCTTGCCAGCGTCTGAGCCATAAAATTCGCAAACACCATTTTGATATGGCAGGTTATTCTTCTCAGCTACATTCATCAAGGTTTTACAAAAATCGTGGTCTAACACCCCAGATCCCCTCCCTTCTTGCCATATGATAACGGGTCCTTTATCGAGTTTAATATCGGAATTCACGCTTCCCGAAAAATCTGCAACCAATCCAATATCTACACCGATTACTCTATCAACGGAGTTATTCCTTACAAAATAATGGGCACCTTCCGTTCCAATTTCTTCTCGGGTGGTTGCTACTAAATAAACGTCGTGAGATATTTTCAAATTTCCAAAATCGTTCATTAACCTATCGATAATTTTTTGGGTTATTACGATTAGGCAAGTTGCTGCGGCCAAATTATCCATTGAATATCCCGCTATTATATCATCGTTAATTTCAGGATTTAGAACCCCAAATTCTCCAGAGAACACAAATGGTGCTCCAACATGTATTTTATAATCGTTTTTTGCCTCGTCTTTACTGCGAGCTCCAATATAGATCTCCATTTCTAAAGGTTCGAGTTTTTCTTTCACCCTTAAACTCTCTGGCGTTGAATGTGTTGATCTTCCACTGATGACTCCTTTTATCCATTTTCCATCCTTGTTTAATATTTCTATTGTTCTTGAGACGAGCCACCGTCCTTCGTAACCTCCTCTCTTTGAAAATTCTAAGGTACCATTCTTTCTAATTTTGCGAATTGTTCCCCCAATTTCGTCAATATGGGCAAGGATGGCAATTGCTTTTTTCTCCGAAGATGATCCTTTCAGTTTTACGAAATAATTTTCAAGCGCATCATTCTTCACGGAGATATCTTTGTTTGCTAGAATTTTTTCCATTTCTTTCTTAAATAGCTCACCTCGGGGTTTCTCGAGTCCTGAAGGCGCTCTCTCGACGGCCAAGGTTTTAATAATTTCAAGGATTTCTTTGTTATTCATGGTTTCTTTCACATTTGAATTTAATATGCAAGATCTCAAAAATTATATTTAATTACTTTTAAGACATATTGTATAAATAATAAAAGTTTTTGATGACATCATGGTTGAGCACGAAAAAAAAGTAATTGAGAAACTACTTGGCATTGAAGATTTCTATGAGCTAGCCGTGAGAGTATCAGATACCGATTTAATGGATGTTGTTCATAGCAATATTTACATAACTTATTTTGACGAGGGTTTCATAAGCTTTACATCAAAATTGAATAAGAATTGCGGAGCATTACATAAGGAAGGAATCGTTTTTCCAGTTAGGAAGGTTGAAATCGAATATCTTAACTCTGCAACATTTGGTGACACGGTCCTCATCCACACGCGAGTTTTACAGGTTGGAAACACTTCCATTACATTATCCATGGACTGCTATAAGAATACTAAATCTAATGACACATTACTCGTAAAAGGTCGCATCGTTAGGTTAATAATGGATTTGAAAACGAATAAATTAATCAAGATTACAGATTTCTTTAAAGATATAATATAACTATAGAATACCGATTAGAGCTCATGTCAGAATTAGAAAAAAAGGTCAAGCAAAAACTCCTTGATACAAGGGATTCCACCACTTTAAAAGTTAGAGTAGACGATACTGATTTAATGCAGGTAGTGCATTTTAAGAACTATTTAATGTACTT
>Ga0180432_10001580_pt1 | contig 35946 bp, 34 predicted proteins | sample SS_ome_10_FD_132414 | JGI IMG/M metagenome (GOLD analysis project Ga0180432, IMG submission 132414) | Hypersaline lake sediment archaeal communities from the Salton Sea, California, USA - SS_1_MS_2 metaG | ecosystem: Environmental > Aquatic > Non-marine Saline and Alkaline > Hypersaline >... | reverse complement strand
TCCGCCTTGGAGGGATCGGTGGCCCCCATCAAATCCCGCCAACGACGAATGGCGTCGTTCCCTTCCAGCACCATCACCAGTATGGGCCCCGAGGACATGAAGTCGACGAGCGTCGGGAAAAAGGGCTTGGATCGATGAACGTAGTAGAAGCCCTCGGCCTTTCGCTTGTTGAGGTGAAGCATCTTCAGAGCGATCACCTGAAGGCCGTTTGCGAGCATGCGCTGGAGGATTTCACCGGTGAGGCCCGATGCAACGGCATCGGGCTTGATGATCGCCAACGTGCGTTCCATAGACTCCGTCCCTTTCTCTTTTCGCTCGATGAGGGTTGAGGTCGCGGGGGCGACCCCGTTTCTGCCGAATCAGGTACTGCAGCCTAGCATCTCGCGCCCCCCCCTGCAACCCCTTCCAGCGGCTTGACAAACCCCCCCGGTCGGCAATACAGTATACGGACAGGCCGCCTTGGGGGACAGTCCCCCAAGGGCTTCTCGACCGGGAAAGAGCGGAGGAAAGCGTGTCCATCGAGGAATTGATTCAGGTTGCACAGGGAGATCGTCATCCGGATCTGGTGTTGAAGAGGCCCCGAATCATCAATGTGTTTACCGGAGAGATCTATCAGGCGGACGTCGCGATCTACGAAGGCAAGATTGCGGGAATCGGCTCCTACGACGGACCCACGTCCGTGGATCTCGAGAACCGCCACGTTTGTCCGGGGTTCTTTGACGGGCACGTCCACATCGAGAGCTCTATGGTTCAGGTTTCCGAGTACGCCAAAGCCACGGTCCCATTGGGTACCACGTCCGTCGTGATTGATCCCCACGAAATCGCAAACGTTTTGGGCTCCGACGGAATTCTCTTCATGCTTCGGGCCAGCAAGTACAACCCCTTGAATGTCTTCGTCATGCTGCCGTCGTGCGTTCCCGCCACGGATCTCGAGACTGCCGGCTCCGAGCTCAAGGCTCTCGATCTCTTCCCGTTCCTCTCGGATAAGTGGGTCCTGGGCTTGGGCGAGGTGATGGATTACCCGGGCGTCTTGAGACGGGATGACGACGTGCTGGATAAGATCAAGATCGTTTCCGGTAAGAGGATCGACGGTCACGCGCCCGGCCTGACGGGGAAGGCCCTCGTGAGCTACGTGGCCGCGGGGATCGAGTCCGATCACGAATCGACGACCATTGAGGAAGCGCGGGAGAAGTTGCGCCTCGGCATGCGGATTCTGCTGAGGGAGGGGTCGACGTCCAAGAACCTGCTGGATCTGCTGCCGATGGTGACCTGCGAGAATGCCGATAGTTTTCTCTTCTGCACCGACGATCGACATCCGCGAGATTTGATGGAGGAGGGGCATATTGATTACATGATTCGGCTGGCCATCGGTCGGGGAATGGCGCCCGCGCTGGCCATCCGGATGGCAACGCTCAACACGGCCCGCCATTATGGGATCGGGCGCCTGGGGGCGGTGGCTCCCGGATACGATGCCGACCTCGTTGTTCTGGACGATCTCCAGCAGTGCAAAATCGGCCAGGTGTACAAGGGAGGTGCGCTGGTCGCGGAGAGCGGGCAGGCCGTCTGGCAACCTCCGCCGGCGGAGAGGACCCAGATCCGTAGCTCGATCAATGTCCAGGAGCTCCGGGTGGAGGACTTCAGGACCCCGGCAGGGGGAACGAAGGCCAACGTCATAGGACTCATTCCGAATCAGCTCATCACCGAACATCTATCGGAAGAGGTCAAGATCGAAGACGGCCACGTGGTGTCGGATACGGACCGTGATATCCTCAGGATCTTTGTGATCGAGCGACATCACGCCTCGGGCAATATCGGGCGGGGGCTTGTGAAAGGCCTGGGTCTCAAACGCGGGGCGATTGCCTCTTCGGTAGCACATGATTCTCACAACCTGATTGTTGCCGGTGTCTCGGACGAGGACATCCTAACGGCGGCCGTCGAGGTGGTCAAGCTTCGCGGCGGGCTGACCGTTGTTGCTGACGGCCAGGTACTCGCCGGACTGGCTCTGCCCATCGCCGGCTTGATGTCGGATCAGTCCCTGGCGCACGTAGAGCAGCATCTCGAGGAGATCCACAGGGCCGTTCGGTCGTTGGGCGCGTCCGCGGATAATCCCCTCGCGGCGCTTTCCTTTCTGGGGCTCACGGTGATTCCTTCTCTCAAGCTGTCGGATTTGGGGTTGGTGGATGTCGACAGGCAGGCGATCATCGGTCTGTTTGACACGGAGAGGCGTTGACGCTGTCTTGCGGGACGGTTTGCCGCTGATCGAGGCGCGCTCCAGGATGGGAGAACGTTTTGCTGGAATCCGAAATCGTACAGCGAGTTCGCTACGGCGAGACGGACCGAATGGGTGTCGTCTACTACGCCAACTACCTCGTTTGGTTCGAGGTGGGACGGAGCCATCATTTCCGAGAGAGGGACATCCCGTATGCGAGCATCGAGGCTGAGGGATTCTTCCTCCCGGTGTCCGAAGTGCGGTGCAAGATTTTGTTGCCGGCCCGGTACGACGACGAAATCACGATCCGGACCTGGCTGGCCGATCTCAAGAGCCGCACGCTCACTCTGGCTTATCGGATCGAGCGGGGAGGAGAGCTGCTTGCGAGCGGGGAAACGGTCCACGTTTGCCTGAACCAAGACCAGAGGGTCACTCGAATCCCCGACTGGATGAAGACTAATCTGGCGGGATAGAAGGGCGGTCCGACTGGATGGTAACCAAGTTGGCTGGACAGAGAGGCCGTCCAAGTGGATGAGAACTAATCTGGCGGGATAGAAAGGCCGACGATATGGACATGGTGGAGGTCTATCGGGGTCCGGATGACGAGAGGCTTCTCCTCATTCGCAGTTGGCTGGATAGCCAGGGTGTCGCTTGCGTGGTGGGCTCGGATATCGTGCACTCGGTTCATCCGCTCACCGTCGATGGGCTTGGGGAGGCGCGTGTCCTCGTGGCCGGAGCGGACGCGGAACGGGCCCGGTGTCTCATCGAGGAATTCCTGAGACGAGGCGACGAAGGAACCCGCGACGGCCCCTAGGTGTATCATCGTTTGGACGAGAATCAATTGCCGTGGAGCCTGTAGCGCGAAGGGAGAATCAAGAATGAGAACGGCGTTACGGATCTGTATGAGCGTGTTGTGGCTGCTGACGGTGGTCGGGGGGAGTTGGGCGGATACCGTATTCACGACGGAGCCCAAGACTCGGGTACGTCCGCGTCCGAGCCTGAGGATGAAACCGATCACTTCTGTCCCCTGGGGCAGCGTCTTCGAGAGGGTGAAAGTCGTCGAGACGTGGAGTCGCGTCAGCTTGAACGACAGCGCGGATGTCTTCATCTGGAGTGATTTCGTCTCGGCGTATGACGTGGCGGAAGCGAGAACGGTGGCGGAGGGCCAGAGGGAAGTGCATTTTACCGTTGGCAAATATATCGGAAAACCCGTGTGGGAGGCCATGTGCACCCACATCATCGAAGGTGAAAAGGCGGCGTTCCCGGATCTGAAAGCCGTGAGTCTCAAAGGATACCTGGCCAGCCGATATCCCGGAGGCGAACCGCTCTGTACAGGGCGGTGGGCGAGGCACACCGGGACCGGGGGAGCGTTGGAAGTCGAAGCGATGGAGGTGGCGCCGCCGACGGGCCGGGACGAAGAGATCCACGATCGGGTGGTCAAGCTCTTCAAGAGCGAGGACAGGAAGGGAAAATCGGTGTACTCGGTCGAAGAAGTCTGGAAGCAGATCGGCGAGGAATACGACATGTCGAAGGAAGAAGCCCGGTTCACGTATGACCGCGTTCGTTGGTTCCGTGCGAAATTGCTGGAACCCTAGGATGCCGTCGGCGGCGGAGACTCCGGGCGGATGTGGCCGCCGGTCTTGACATCCGGCGAGAGATTGCTAGAGTGACCCGCGTAGAGGTTTGATGGGGATCGTTGGCATTTCACGTGCGAGGGCATAATGCAGGGGACCAGGTGTGCAAGATGGTGGGTGGGATGCCTGACGGGAATCGCCTTGCTTGGCTTGGGTTCGGACGCTTTGGGGACGAAGTATGCGGGCGAGTTCCTGGCTGTAGGTGTAAGCGCTCGCGCGATGGGGATGGGGGGAGCGTTTGTCGCGGCGGCCGACGACGCGTCGGCCGCGTACTGGAATCCCGCCTGGCTCGGGTTTGCGGAATCGATGAGCGGTCTTCTGGAGCACCAGGAGAACTTCGGCGGCGCCGTCAACTACGACGATATTGGGTTCATCCTGCCTCAGGGCTCGGGAGATTCCCGGAGCGCTTTCGCCATTCTCGGCTTGAGACTCGCCGTCCAGGAAATTCCATATCTTCCTCTGGGCAGCGCTCCTCTGAAGTATGACGAGGATGGCGACGGCGAGTACGATCACGGCCACGACATCCTTGACCTTGATGAAATCGAGGCCACGGTTCGCCTGAAAACGTACTCGGAATCCGCCCTCTTCCTCTCCTATGGGCGCCAGTTGGGCCCGGGGATTGCCGTCGGGGGAACGCTCAAGCCGATTCACAAGTCCTTTGCCGACGGATCCTGTTTCGGCTTCGGGGCGGATCTGGGATTGCTGCTGCGTTCTAAGAAAGGCGTTTCCGTGGGAGTCAGTCTCCAGGATTTCTTCGGCACCATCTTATCTTGGAGTACCGGGACCCGAGAGACCATCACACCGAACGCGCACATCGGCGTGGCGTATGACCGGGTGTTTCCGTCCATTGAGACACGAGTTCTCGTTGCCGGGCAGACGGATCTCCGTTTCGAAGGCCGGGACTACGCCACCAAGTTCCGGGCGGGGCGGACGAGTGCCGATTTTCGGATGGGGCTGGAGTGCATCTGGCGAGAGCTTCTGGCGCTTCGATTGGGGTCGTCGGAGGGAGATCTTGCAGCGGGCGCCGGATTCGGCATTAGAGGATACTGGGTGGATTACGCTTTTTTGGGGCATGAATACCTCGACAATTCCCACCGTGTTTCGGTGCGTGCGCGCTTTTAGTCCGCGAGGTTCGCATACTTCCCGCTGAAGCCGAGTTTCGGGTCGCCTTCGCTTTGGTCGTACACGCTCTGGACCAGGAGTCGTGCCACTGGCCCGAAGGCGGCCGGCTACGGCGAGGGCCTGAATGTCCCGGGGCGTACGTGGGTCGTGAACCTTAGAATCGCATTGACACCCCGATTTCTGGAACCTAGGATACATAGTATGGAGAAGATCACGCCGGGGGCCCTCGATTCCTGCGAAGAGGCGTCCTTCTGCGACGGAAGTGGAGTTCCCAATGGGGCGAAAGTCTGTCTGTGTCGGAACGATCGGATGCCGTCTGAATCAGTACGAGACGGACTTGATCAAGCGGTCCTTTGTGGAACGCGGCTATACCGTGGTGCCCGAGGACGCGCCTGCGGACATTGCCGTCGTCAACACCTGCACGGTGACCGGGCGCAGCGACTACCGGTCGAGACAGCTGGTCCGTCGCCTTCGCCGTCGCAACAGCGCCGGGATCGTGATCGTCACCGGCTGCTATGCACAGAACGAGCCGGAGGCCGCAGCCTCGATTCCGGGAGTGGATATGGTGGTCGGCAACGCCGCCAAGTTACGCCTCCCGGATCTCATCCAGCGGCGTAACGGCCGCCCCATCCTTGTTCTGGGGTCGCTCCCGACCACCTATGAGGAGGGTCCCGAGACCCGAGGGCGAATCGGCGGCCGCACACGGGCGTTTCTCAAGATTCAGGATGGCTGCGATCAGGCATGTGCGTACTGCGCGGTGCGGCTGGCTCGTGGGCCCTCACGTTCGCGCCCCTGGGATTCGATCCTGGGCGAGGCCGAAGCGGCTCTGGGCAGCGGGTACCGCGAATTGGTCCTGACGGGAGTCAACCTCGGGAGCTATGGCCGGGACCTGGCCGAAACCATCGATCTCGCCGGGGTCGTCGAGCGTCTTGCTTCGTTGCCCGGGGTCGGCAGAATCCGTCTGAGCTCGGTTGAGCCCCAAGAGGTTACCGACGCCCTGGTCGAGTTGGTCGGATCCCACCCGCGAGTCTGTCGCCATCTCCACCTCCCGCTTCAGAGCGGCTCGGACCCTATCCTAGCTCGAATGAACCGGTCCTACGGTCGAGAGGACTACGCCCGGCTTGTGGAACGGATTACCGAGCGGGTCCCCGACTGCGGCCTGGGCGCGGACGTGATGGTGGGTTTCCCCGGGGAAACGCCGGAGGACTTCCGGAGCACGGTTGAGCTGGTGTGCAGCCTGCCCGTGAGCTATCTCCACGTCTTCAGCTACTCCCCGAGGGCGAAGACTCCCGCCTCGGCCTTCGGGCACGGCGTGTCGGGAGACGACAAGAAAGCCCGCAGCCGGGAACTGCGAAGGCTCGCGCTGGAATCCTCCCTTGACTTCCGGCGCCGATTTGTTGGGAAGAGGCTGTCCATCCTCGTCGAGACGACCGCAGAGAGCGGTCTCGTGTCGGGTTTGTCGGACAATTACATCCGGGTTGAAGCCGAAGGGGATGCCTCTTTGGTGAATCGTCTGATCGAAGTGAGGGTCACGGAAGCCAACGAAGGCGGCTCGAAGGGGGTCGTTGTGGGCGGGCCCGGGGACGGAGGGCGTCAGACATGAGCGCCCCCACTCGGCCGCGCGTGTTCATTGAAACCCTCGGTTGCCAGATGAACGTGTACGACTCTGAGTTGCTGGAGCGGCGATTTGCCGAGGCCGGTTACGAGACGGCATCGTGTGCCGAGGAGGCCGATGTCATTCTGGTCAACGGCTGCAGCATTCGCCGGAAGGCGGAGATGCGGGCGTGGAGTCGGTTGGCCCGGTACCGAAACCTTGGAGATGAACATGGTCGGCCGCTGGTCGTCCTCTGCGGTTGCGTGGGGAGTCGTGCGCTGGGAGGCCTGGGGGAGGGAGATGGAGCGAGAGCCGACGTCGTGGCGGGGTGCGGTTCGTACGACGAGTTGTTGCCGGTGCTTGACCATCTGCTGGCCAACGGCGCGGGGGTCTCGAGGCCGATGAAGTTGGCGGATTCGCCGACGGCGTGCTACCGGATGCCCCGTCTGAAGACGCCTTCCCGCCTCAGCGCCTTTGTGAGCATCTCGCGCGGTTGTGATTCCCACTGTGCGTACTGCGTGGTCCCGTCGGCCCGGGGTCCTCATCGCTCGCGCCCTCTCAAGGACATCGTTGCCGAGGTTTCGAACCTGGCGGATGGGGGAACCCGAGAAATCACGCTGCTCGGCCAGAACGTGAACATCTACAAGGACCGCGGCGCCGGGTTCGTCGAGGTTCTGGAGGCCGTCCAGGCGATCCCCGGAATCTGGAGGGTCCGCTTCACGTCACCGCACCCCAAGGACATGTCACCGGACGTGCTGCGCGCCGTGGGCCGGGGCACGAAGATCTGCGAACACCTGCACCTGCCGCTCCAGGCCGGTTCCGACCCCACGCTCTCGGCGATGGCTCGGGGCTATACGACGGACGAATTCCGGTCCATCGTAGAGGAGGCGAGATCCGAAATCCCGGGAGTCTCGATTTCGACCGATTTGATGGTCGGCTTCCCCGGCGAAACCGAGGAGCACTACAACGAGTCGCTGAAGTTCGTCCAGGAAATGGAATTCGACGCCGCTTTTACCTTCAAGTACTCGTCGAGACCGGGTACGGCGGCCTCCCGGTTCCCCGATCAGGTGCCGGAGGACATCAAGGGACGGCGTCTGAAGCGGCTGATCGACCTGCAGAACGGGATTACGGACGCCGTGAACCGGCGGCTGCTCCATACGCCGGTCGAGGTTCTGGTGGAAGGCCGGGATCGCAGGAATCCTCGGAGATTCACGGGAAGAACTCGCACTCACAAGATCGTGTCGTTCGAAGGGGAATCGAGTCTCATCGGAACCCTGGTCACGGTTCGGGTGGAGTCGACGGGGCGCTGGATGGCAGGCGGGCGCCTGGTGAACAACGACAGGATGGGAGGAGGAGAGACGTCGTGAGAGTCGGCAAGGTGTTGATCGGGCTGCTGATGTTGGCGATCCTGCTGTGTCTCGTGGCATTTGCGGTTTGGAATCCGGGGCAGCAGCTGAACGTACGGGTCTTCAACTACGAGTATGAGAGGGTTCCGTTTGTGTATACGGTTTTCCTCGCGTTTCTGGCGGGCGTTGTATTGACCCTGATCTTCGGATTCCTGTACTATTTCGAGATGGCCCTCGCCGTGCGTCGAGCGCGCAAGGAGAGGAAAATGCTGGAGGCGGAGCTGACGGCCCTCCGAAACCTGCCGGTTGAGGAGGAAAGCCTTGAACCCTTTGAGACGGAGAGGCAGGATTGAATGTGACGCCTGGATGGATCGTTCCTGTTGCGGCAGTCGTCGTGCTGCTGGTCATCGTCGCCCTCGTGGCGACGAGAAAGAGGGGAGCCCGAGCGACGCCGACGTCCCTCTACATTGAGGCGCTGGATTCGTTGCTCGCGGGAGACGAGAGCCGAGCGCTGGACCTGCTCAAGGAAACCGTCCGGATGGACTCGGGGAACGTAGCCGCCTACATCAAGCTGGGCACGCTTCTCCGTGAACGTGGAGAGGTGGGCAGAGCCACCCGCATTCACCGCGAGGTGTCGATCCGGCCACGCATCGACTCGGCCGCCTGCGAACTGGCGCTTTCGGAACTGGCGCTCGACTACACGGCGCAGGGGAACTCAGACAAAGCCGTGGCTACGCTGGAAGAGCTCCGGCGAAGGAACAGGAAGCACGTCTTCGCCTATGAAGCGGCAGCGCAGCTGATGGAAGAGAGGGGCGAGTGGGACCGAGCCTACGAGTTCCGCAAAGAACTGCAGAAAGTCGTCGGCGACAACGGCGAGGCGCTTGCCGCGTTTCAGGCCTTCGTGGGCAGAGAGCGAGCTCTCGAGGGAGACGCAAAAGGAGCCCGCGAGCATTTCAAGGAGGCCTTCCGGCGGGACAAACACAGTCTGCCGGCCTATCTCTTCGCTGGGGACTTGAAGTACCAGCAGGGCAAGCTGGAGGACGCGATTGACCACTGGAGGAACGTGATTCGGCATCACGTCGAACATGCGCGCTGGGTGTATGGGCGGTTGAAGAAAGCCTATTTCGACGCGGGGCAGTACGGGAAGATGGTGGATATCTATGAGGAAGTGCTGAGCAGGAGGCCGGGCGACGTGCCGACGCTCCTTGCGATGGCCGACTTCCATCGGAAGAAGGGTGATCTCGAGGAAGCCGAGCGAAGCGTTTCTCGAATTCTTGAGGACGACCCGGAAGACCGCCTTGCGGGGATATACCTGGGACTGATTCAAGCCGAGCAGGGCGATACGGACAGAGCGGTATCGGCGCTGGCCGACTTTGTCGAGAAGGAGAGGCGGTCGCGCGAGTTGCTGGTCTGCTCCCGCTGCGAGCACGAAACCGACGAGTTGCTCTGGCGGTGCCCGCGGTGCGGCGGGTGGCGTACCTTCCTGCAGGACGAATCCTGAAACGGACGGGGTAATCTTGGGTGGAATCGTTTCCCGGGGTGAGAGTGCTCCTCAACGTTGGGACGCGGAGAGCCGTGGCGCATAGAAGGGTGAAGAGGACGGTTTTGGCGCTGGTGTTCATCGGTTCTCCGTTTGTCGTCTGTGCCGGAGACCTGCCCGCACAACCCCCTCCCGACGGGGAGGCGCGCGCGGCCGCCGACCCTGCGCTCGGTGTGCCTCAGGATCCGGAAGGCATTCTTGAATGGGCGCGTGTTCAGGAAGACGGGGAAGTCGCCGAGAAACTCTATCTATCCATCCTTTCGGATTTTCCGGAAAGTCCCTTTGCCGACGACGCGCTCTTCGCCCTGGCGATGGAGCACTATTCGCTGGGCTATCACCAGAGGGCGGAACGGGAATTCCGGCGGGTCGTGGACGAGTATCCGGACTCGGATCGGGCGGAGGACGCGGGTTATTGGAACGGAGTGGCTCTGCTTGCCGTGGGAGATCTCGACCGCGCGGCCGAGCGATTCCAATGGTTAATCGACCGCTACCCGCCCTCGGAGAAAAGTGCCTGGGCGCGGAATGGACTCGGCGACTGCTTTCGCTTGAGAGGCGAGTTTCCGCTGGCCGCACAGACCTACGAGGAGATGCTGACGACCTTCCCGTCGGCGGACTCAGAGAGCGCGACCCTGTTCCACCTTGCGGGTGTGTACGAAGAGATGCACGAGGATGCGAAGGCTCTGGGTCTGTACGTACGGCTCTCGAAGGCGTACCCGGAGACGTACGAGGGTGTGCAGGCACAGGCGATGGCGAAGGGGCTGTCGGCTGTCGTGGGCCCCGCAACCGGCGATAGTGCCGCAGCGTCTCCCGCCCGTCCTGAATCGGAAGCCGACCGCGGATCGAAGCCACCGGCCGCACCGGATCCCGATACCGCCGGCGAGGTGGGCGAATCCTGGACGGTCCAGGTAGGCGCGTTCGGCGTTGAAGAAAACGCGACCCGGCTCGTTCGGGTTCTCGAGGCCCACGGCTACCGGGATGTGCGGATCCGAACAGAACCGTCGGGCACCTCGCCGCTCTATCGCGTCTGGGTCGGGATATTCTCCTCGGAATCCGATGCTCGGACCACCGCAAGGATCCTTCGCGACCGGGATCATCTGGAGACCGCCGTTCTGCTCTACCGTCCGGGATCGATTCCGGTTCGGTAGATGGTCAGCTTATCCCACAGTCGGGAATCGCGTCATGGCCGTTTCAGCGACACCCCTGATGGAACAGTATCACCGCATCAAACGGCGCCATCAGAACCACATTCTCTTCTTCCGTATGGGTGATTTCTACGAGATGTTCGGCGAGGACGCTAAGCTGGCGTCTCGAGTCCTCGGCATTGCGCTTACCACACGGGACAAGGGCAAGGACGAGCCGGTTCCCCTGGCCGGCGTACCGTGGCACGCGGCGGAAGCCTACATCACGCGCCTCCTGCGGGCCGGATACTCGGTGGCGGTCTGCGAGCAGGTCGAAGATCCCAAGGTGGCCCGTGGGATCGTGAAACGCGAAGTGGTCCGAGTCATCACCCCCGGTACGGCATTGAGTGCGGACCTTCTGGAAATGGGCGTCAATCATTTTCTCGCGGCTCTCGCTCGACGCGATGATCTGTATGGGCTCGCCCACCTGGACCTCTCCACGGGGGAGTTCTTCGTTCGGGAGGGGGAGTGGGAGGAGGTCCTCAGCGAACTTCGCACGATCGAGCCTCGGGAGCTGCTGATGTCGGAAACCTGGAAGGACGATGCAGCGGTGAAGGAGCTCACGACCGTGCTCCCCGACACTACGCTCACCCAGGTGGAGGCGTTCCGATTCGTGCGCCAGTCGGCTTACGACGCGCTGATTGCGCAGTTCAAGACCCAGTCTCTGGATGCCTTCGGATGTGAACATATGAACGCGGGGGTCTCGGCGGCGGGATGCATCGTGGCATTCGTCGAGCAGACGCAGGGGACGGTCCCCGAGCATATCGATCGGATCATGACCCTGGCGGAAAACCGTTTCCTCGTGATGGACGACAATGCGCAGCGCCTGCTCGAGCTCACCCCCTCGCGGCACGGAACCGGGGAGCCGACGACCCTCTTTCAGGTCCTGAATCACACGGCCACGGCGATGGGGAGCCGCCTCCTGCGGCAATGGATTCAGAAACCGCTCGTCCAACCCGAGGACATTCTCGTCCGCCAGGACATCGTCGAGTCGCTTTTCCACCGCCATCAGCTGCGGGTTCAGATCCGCAAGGCGCTTCGCGAGATATCCGACGTCGAGCGATTGGTGGGCCGGCTCGCGTGCGAGCGGATCAATGCTCGGGATCTCGTGGGACTCAAGAATTCTCTCATGAGCGCGGCCGCCCTCCGCAAGGACGTGGAGCCTTCGGCCGAGCCACCCCTGAGTTCCGTGCTCGAGCGCATTACGGGAGTTCCGAAACTGGTGGCGGAGCTGAAGAGTGCACTGCAAGCCGATCCGCCGGCGACCCTCAAAGAGGGTGGACTGATCCGTGACGGCTTTCACGCCGACCTCGACGCCCTTCGAAAGACCGTGGGTGAGGGCAAGCGCTGGATCGCTGAGCTTCAGCAGCGCGAGCGAGAGCGAACGGGAATCCCGTCCCTGAAGGTAGGGTACAATAGAGTTTTCGGCTACTACCTGGAAGTCACGAAGCAGCACTTGAAATCGGTGCCGGCGGATTACACGCGCAGACAAACGCTGGTGGGCGGCGAACGCTTCATGACGCCGGAACTCAAGGAGAAGGAGTCGCAAATCCTGGGAGCGGAAGGGCGAATGGCCGACTTGGAATTCGAGCTCTTCCAGGAACTCCGCCGCAAGGTGGCCGGATACCGCCGGGATATTCAGGAGACCGCCCGGGCGGTGGCGCAGCTGGACGTGTACCAGTCCCTCGCGACGGCCGCCCTCGAGAACCGGTACACCCGCCCGGAAATCGTACGGGAACCCGGCATCGAGATTCGCTCGGGGCGGCACCCGATGGTCGAGCACTTTCTTCCCCACCAGGCCTTCGTACCCAACGATGTGGACATGGACACTGGGGAGCGCCAGATTCTCATCATCACCGGTCCGAACATGGCGGGCAAATCGACGTATCTCAGACAGGTCGCGCTCATCGTGATTCTCGCGCAGATGGGCGGCTTCGTGCCCGCCGAGAGCGCTCGAGTGGGTATTGTCGACCGGATCTTCACGCGTATCGGGGCTTCGGAATCCCTTGCGCGTGGACGAAGCACCTTCCTTGTGGAAATGACCGAAGTCGCCCACATTCTTCATCACGCGACGGCTCGAAGCCTCATCCTGCTGGACGAGGTAGGCCGGGGAACCAGCACCTACGACGGGATCAGCATCGCGTGGGCGGTCGCCGAGTACCTGCACCGTAGCGAGACGGACGGTCCACAGACGCTGTTCGCGACGCATTACCATGAACTGACGGAACTGGCCGGGCAGCTGAAGCGAGCCGTCAACCTGAATGTGGCCGTCCGGGAGTGGAATGACGACATCGTGTTTCTCCGGCAGGTCGTCGAGGGCGGGGCGGACCGGAGTTACGGAATCCACGCGGCGCGTGTAGCCGGGTTGCCGGCCGAGGTCCTCGATCGGGCACGTGAGGTCCTTGCGGATCTGGAGTCGGACCGGTCGGGTCTCAGTCATCTGGCGGGGGGGTCCCACCGGGAAGACGCCCAGATCGATCTGTTCGGCTCGAAAGTGCCGCCCCACGTGGAGGCAATGATGAAGCGACTCCGGGGCCTCGACGTCGAGAAGCTGACGCCCCTGGAGGCACTTGTCAGGCTGCAGGAGTTGAAGGAGCAGGTGGATCAGAATGAAACGTAAGATCCACGTTCTATCCGACGCGGTGAAGAATCTGATCGCCGCGGGCGAGGTGGTCGAGCGCCCGGCCTCTATCCTGAAGGAGCTCGTCGAGAACGCCATCGATGCAGGCGCCGGAACGATCGATGTGGAGGTGGAGGGCGGCGGGCGAACGCGAATCACCGTGTCGGACGACGGAATGGGGATGGTGCCGGAGGACGCGGTACGCTGCGTGGCTCGGCACGCGACGAGCAAACTGCGGAATGCGCAGGGATTAAAGACGATGGATACCCTCGGTTTTCGGGGCGAGGCGCTTCCCGCGATCGCATCCGTCTCGGATCTGGCGATCGTCACGCGATCGCGCGAGGAGGACCACGCCAGCCAGGTTCGCGTTCGCTTCGGAAAGCAGGAGCAACCCCGAGACGCGGCGCGGGCGCCGGGAACCACGGTCACGGTCCGCAATCTCTTTGCGCTGACGCCGGCGCGGTCGAAGTTCCTGAAATCCAAAGCGACTGAACTTCGATGGATTGCGCAGGTGTTCACGGCCTATGCGATGGGATACCCGGAGATCGCGTTCTCTTTCACCGTTGACGGGAAGCGGACGGCGAGCCACGCGAGAGCAACCGGAAGAACGGAGCGCGTGGAGGATGTGTTGGGCGCCGGAGCGCGCTGGATCCATCTCGGCCCACAGGACCGGACCGTTCGCGTCGAGGGTTTGATATCCGAGCCCGATGCCACCCGCTCGGCCGCCCGTCACATCTTCTTCTACGTGAACCGGCGCTGGGTGAGCAGTCGGCCCCTCCTGCAGGCGCTTCTCCGAGCGTATGCCCCGTTCGCTCCCAAGGGACGATACCCGGCCGCGGTCCTCTATCTGGACGTCGCTCGTGAAGAGGTGGATGTCAACGTTCATCCGACCAAGCGCGAGGTCAAGTTCCGCGAGCCGGGGAAGGTCTGCAATGATCTCTTTCAAGTGGTCGAGGAACATCTTCGGGCCTCCCGTCGGGGCCGGTTTCAGACCGCACCGGCGGTGGCTCCGACGGCGGCCTCACATGCGCGGGAAGCATCTTTCTCTTACGAGCCGGCCGCTGCCGCAAGGCAAATGGAAGTCGGGCTTGCCGGGACCGGAGCCGGCTCCGTATATCCGGGGGTGCGCAAGGAACCCCCCGGACCGACGTTGTTGACGACCCTGGGACGAACGTATCTGGTCGCCGTCGACGGGGAAGATCTCGTCCTCATTGACCAGCACGCCGCTCATGAGCGGGTGCTCTACGAGGAGGCGGAGAACTCGCTGCGAGGTTCGAGCGCCGCGAGACAGTCGCTGCTCCTGCCCCTGACGCTCGACTTGACTCCCGATGAAGCGAATGCGTTGGCCCAATATCGGGAAGAGATCTCAAACCTCGGCTTCGAGATTTCCGATTTCGGAGGCCGCAGTATCTTGGTCGAAGCGATCCCGGCCGGCCTTCACCGCTGGGACGGGGGACAGATCCTGAGGGATATTCTCGATGAAGTGGGAAAGGGAGAACCGTCCTCGCAGGACCCTGTGTTCCGGCTTGCCGCGTCTTTCGCATGCCACGCGTCCGTGAGGGCCGGGGATGTGCTGGATTCCGAACAGCAGAAGGTACTGTTGGCGCGCCTTTTTGCGTGTCGTGATTGGCATCGGTGTCCCCACGGCCGACCTACGGTCGTGAGAGTCGATCGAGCGGAGATTGAGAAGCGATTCCGGCGCCCCTGACGCGTGTCGGGCACAATGGAGAGAAGGGGAGAGCCGCGAGTTCAAACCGGGAATTCGAGCGTGACATGGATCTTCGCTTCGGCCCCCTCCGTCTGCCGTGTGGAGCGGGAAGACGGATCTCCGCATTCCCGGGCTTCGGCAGCCCACATGGAACCTACCGGGAAAGACCGTGACGCACGCACGCATACCCATCCTCGTCATCGTCGGCCCGACGGCCGTCGGCAAGACCGAAGCCTCGGTGCGGGTTGCAGAACGGCTGCAGGGCGAGATCATCTCTGCCGACTCGAGACAGATCTACCGCGGGATGGACATCGGTACGGCGAAACCGGACGCGGGACTCCTTCGCCACGTACCGCACCACCTGATCGACGTGGTCGACGCGGCCGATGCGTTCAGCGCTGCCCGGTTTGCTCTTCTCGCTCGAGAAGCCATACGGGCCATCCACGCGCGTGCCCGGCGCTCGGTCGTGGTGGGCGGATCGGGTCTGTACATTCGGGCCCTTCTGGACGGCCTCTTTCCGGGTCCCCCCGCTTCGCCCCCGGTTCGGGCCAAGCTACAGGAGATTGTGCGGAAGCTGGGTTCACGCGAGCTTCATGCGCGGCTGTCCGAAGTGGACCCGGAGGCGGCCGGCGCCATTCATCCAAACGATGCGGTTCGGCTGGTGCGTGCCCTGGAGGTATTCGAGCTGACGGGCGATCCCATCACACGTCTGCGCGAGACGGTTCTGGAGGAGGAACCCGCACTGGAAGCTACGCTCATCGGGTTGACACGAGACCGACAAGACCTCTATGACCGGATCGATCGGCGGGTCGACCGGATGATGGAAGAGGGGTTAGCGGAAGAAGTGCGACGGCTCGAAGAGGCCGGCTCTGCCGGGGATCGAAGCTGGAAGGCGGTTGGGTATCGCGAGATCGCTTCGGCGATTCGTGGAGAGATCTCGATGGCCGACGCGGTGGAGCGGACGAAGCGGAGTACGCGAAGATACGCCAAGCGCCAGATCACATGGTTTTCGAGAGATCCGCGCATTACCTGGGTGGTGTTGGGCCGCGACAGCGGCCCCAGTGAGGTCGCCGAAGAGATTCTCTCCCGAACACCCGATTGCATGAAGTGATTTTCCCTTGACGGGCTGCAGCGAATGGTCTAGCTTCAAAGCGGCATGACGCCCCGTTGAGGCGGTGAATCGGAATCGGAGCGGGCATAACTCAGTGGTAGAGTATCAGCTTCCCAAGCTGAGGGTCGCGGGTTCAAATCCCGTTGCCCGCTCCAACTCATCCTCCTTTCTCGTACCGTGCAGGCTTCCCAGAATGGAAATCGAGTCGGTCAGGCCAGGGTCCGTCGCGCAAGGCGCGGGACTCAAGGCCGGAGACCATCTGGTTCGAATCAACGGCCACCCTGTGCGGGACATGGTCGATTTCCTCTATCTGACCTCTGATGAGGAAATGGCGATCGAGATTGAATCGCCGGGAACAAAGCCCCGGACCGCGCACATTGTGATGGGTCTTTCAACGGATCTCGGACTGGAACTCGTGCCGGAGGAGGTCCGGCGATGCCCGAATCACTGCATGTTCTGTTTTGTGGATCAGTTGCCGAAAGGGCTGCGGCCTTCCCTGTACGTCAAGGACGAGGACTATCGCCTCTCCTTTCTTCATGGCAGCTATGTGACGCTGACGAACTTGACTCCTGAGGATTACGAACGGATTGGCGCTCAGCGACTGAGTCCTCTCTACGTATCGGTCCATGCCACGGAGCCCGGGCTTCGGGCCCGAATCCTCGGAAATCGGCGCTCAGGCGACGTCATGGGTCCCCTGCGAAAACTGGCGGACCTGCGAATCACGGTTCACGCCCAGGTGGTCCTGTGCCCCGGTGTGAATGACGGAGATTCTCTGAAGCGAACCCTCGAGGACTTGCTGTCGCTCCATCCGTGGGTGGAGTCCGTTGCCCTAGTCCCGGTGGGGCTCACCCGGCATCGGGACGGCCTCCCGATTCTTTCGCGATACACACGCGAGTCCTCGCGCGATCTCATCCGAACAGTCGAAGGCTGGCAGCGGCAACACGTCGATCACCTCGGAACACGCGCCGTGTTTCTTGCGGACGAATTCTACCTTCTCGCGGAGATCCGGTTTCCACCTCTGCGGGATTACGAAGGGTGCGCTCAGATCGAAAATGGGGTTGGCATGACGCCTGCTTTCATGCAGGATCTGAAAGCCGCCCTCTCGAGCGTGCGGCCGGAACGGTTGCGCTGCGTGGATGCCACGCTGATCACCGGCACGCTCATGGGCGAGATGCTGGACGATACCCTGGCGGACTCGATTCGTGAAGCGGGCGGGCGGTGCCGGGTCATTCCCGTACCCAACCGTTTCCTCGGCGAGTCCGTGACGGTGAGCGGTCTTCTGTGCGGCTCTGACATCGGCCGCGCGGTGGAAGGACTCGAGCCGGGAACCCGCGTGTGGCTACCGCCTAACTGTGTCAACGAGGATGGGTGGTTTCTCGACGGAGGCCGTCCCGAGGATCTGGCCGGGCAATCGGGGCTGGATGTGCGGGTTGCAGCCGATTCGGTCGAGGTGTTTCTCGAACATCTTGCAGCAGGAGTGAGGTAAGCCGGAATGGGCCGTCCCATCGTAGCCATCGTTGGTCTGCAGAACGTGGGCAAATCCATGCTCTTTAACCGCATCGTGGGCCGGCGCGTGGCCGTCGTCAGCGATGAACCCGGCGTCACCCGGGATCGCAATCTTCGAGCGGCCGAGTGGGAGGGTCACGCGTTCCTCCTCGTGGATACGGGAGGATGGATTCCGTCCAGAGCCGAGGGGATCGACGCCCTGGTTCTCGAGCAAACGAGACTTGCGGTGGACGAGGCGGATGTTTTACTGTTGGTCGTAGATGCCGAGACCGGAGCGAGCGAGGTCGAGATCGCTCTCGCCCGCCTGATTCGGCGCCGCGGTCGACCCTGCATTCTGGTCGCCAACAAGAGCGATCGGCTTCGTGACGCGGCCGGCCTGGCCCCGGGGCTCGACGCTCTGGGATTGGGCGCGCCCATTCTCGTATCGGCGGCGCACGGAACCGCTGTGGACGAGCTCCTGGACGCGCTGGTCGAACGGCTGTCGGCGGAATCTGCTCCGGTGGACGCTTCCGAGGGGATTCGAATTGCAGTGATCGGTCGGCCGAACGTGGGGAAATCATCCCTGGTCAACGAGCTGGTCGGATCCTATCGTGTTGTGGTGGCCTCGACTCCGGGAACGACGCGGGACGCCACGGATACACCGATCGAGGTGGACGGTCAACCCTACGTTCTGGTGGATACGGCCGGACTGAGGCGGCGGGGAAAGATTGCATCCCGCGTCGAGTTCTACAGTCACCTCCGGAGCGTGAGGAGTATCGAACAGTGTGACGTCGCCTTCGTGCTCATGGATGCAACGGAGGGAATCACGCAACAGGACGTGAGGATTGCCGGACTGGCGCATGAGGGGGGGAGGGGAAGCGTCCTCGTTTTCAACAAGCTGGATCTGATCGAGGCGGGCCGAGAGCACCGCAAGATGCTGCGATCCGAGCTGGAGCGTCAGGTGAGTTTCAATCGCTACTCGCCCGTCCACTTCATTTCGGTGGAGCGGCGCTGGGGCACGTCGCAACTCATGGCCGCCGCCCGCAGCGTGGATGCATCCAGGAGAAAGCGGATCCCGACAGCCCACCTCAACCAGACCCTTCGCAAAGCGGTTGAGGCGTTTCCATCCCCCGGGGGAGCGCGCCCCAGTAAGGTGTTCTATGGCACACAGGTGGATATCTGTCCGCCGGCGTTCGTCGTTTTCGTCTCGAAACCCGAGAACATGCACCGCAACTACATCCGTTACTTGATGAACCAGATCCGGAAACAGTATGGTTTCGAGGGCACGCCGATTCGGTTGTCCATCCGCCGCAGAACCTGAGGGTACACGGGAGACCGCACGATGATAGGTGGCTTGGTCGTCTCGCTCGTGATCGGGTATGTGCTTGGATCGATACCCTTCAGCTATCTGGCCGGTCGGCTTCGGGGCATGGATCTGAGAAACCACGGGAGTGGCAACCTCGGCGCCAGCAACACCTATCGAGTGTTGGGCGCCGGCTATGCCGTTCCGGTGCTGATCCTGGACATTGCAAAGGGCGGGGCGGCCGTGTTGGTGATGGGGGCCATCGCCTCCGGGATGGGTTGGGAATCGAACAGTTGGCACAAGAGCGTGGCGGCTCTGGGTGCCATCATCGGGCACATCTGGACGGTGTTTCTGGGGTTCAGTGGCGGCAAGGGCGTGGCCACGGCGGCCGGAGCGTTCGTTGCGCTCACACCGGTTCCCACGTTGATCTCCCTGGCCGGCTGGCTGATTCTGGTCGCCGCCACACGATACGTTTCACTGGGATCCATGTCGGGCGCCGCCACGCTGCCCATCGCCGTATATCTGGTGGGGCGCGGCTCCACGACTCCGGGCGCGGAATTCTGGCTGGCGCTGGCTGTGGCCATCGTCGTCCTCGGGAAACACCGCTCAAACATCCGCCGCCTCCTTGACGGCAATGAGAATCGACTGACCAAGATTCGCAAGGAGTCCACACTGTGAGCATAACGGCTGTGTTGGGAGCGGGAAGCTGGGGTTCAACGCTCGGGCTACTTCTGGCGGCCAAGGGTGACTCGGTTCGGTTCTGGGAATACGACGCGCGTCTCGCGGCGCAGATCTCGAAGTCACACGAGAATAAAACCTTCCTGCCGGGGATTGCCTGGCCGCATTCGATCCTGGTCTCCAATCGAATTGAGGAAGCGCTGGAGGGCGCGGATTTTGTGGTGTTCGCCGTGCCGTCTCAGGTCCTGAGATCCGTCGCCCGCCGGGCGGCGCCGCACGTCCCCGGGAATGCCGTTCTCACGTCCGTGGTGAAGGGGATCGAGAAAGGGACACTGGTCAGGATGTCGGAAGTCCTGGAGGAGGAGATGTCTCTGCCGGGCCGCAATCTTAAGTTGGGCGTGCTCTTGGGCCCTTCGCTCGCCAACGAGGTTGTTCGTGGGATCCCGACCACCGTGGTGGCGTCTTCCGTCTCTGCGGACGTGGCTCGTGGCATTCAGGGTCGATTTCGAACACGCTTTTTCCGGGTGTACACCAACGAGGACCTCGTGGGAGTGGAGCTGGGGGTGTCTCTCAAGAACGTGATCGCCATCGCCGCCGGCATCTGCGATGGGTTGGGGTATGGAGCCAACACAAAGGGGGCCCTCCTGACGCGAGGGTTGGCCGAGATCTCACGACTCGGGACGGCGATGGGGGCGCGACGAGAGACCTTTGCCGGACTCACGGGGATGGGAGATCTCATCACCACCTGCATCAGTCCCCATTCCAGGAATCGGCACGTCGGCGAGGAGATCGGGCGCGGCAAGTCATTGAGCGAAGTCCTCGCCCAAATGGTCATGGTGGCCGAAGGGGTGGAAACCGCCGTCAGCACAATGGACCTCGCGAGACGAATGCAGGTGGAAATGCCCATCACGGAGCAGGTGCATCGGGTGTTGTTTGAGAACAAGTCACCGAAGAAGGCGATCAAGGAGCTGATGACGAGAGATCCCAAGGACGAATTCTAGCCGAGGGCCATTGGATCGGGGGAGGTCTATGGTCAAGTTGGGGAACACGCAGAAGCTATACTATAGCATCACCGAAGTGGCCGCTCTTCTGAAACTGAAACCTCACGTGCTGCGGTACTGGGAGAAGGAATTCGGAGTCCTGCGCCCCAACCGCAATCGGGCTGGCAACCGCATGTACAGCAAGAAGGACATTGAGCTGGTCACGATGATCAAACACCTATTGCACGAACAAGGCCTGACCATCGAGGGGGCGCGGCGGCGCCTGGCCGCAGAGAGGAAACCGCAGGGTTCGACCGAGCGGACGGCCCTGCAGGAGGTGGACCGCCGGGCCCTTCTTCTCGACATTCGAGATGAACTCGAGGAAGTGATGGGATTGCTGGAACCGTAGCCTGGATGATTCGTGAATCACCCAGGCGACAACAGCGGAATGGTCTCGAATGCCGAGACCGAAGACGCAACACAGCAAGGTCCCATGTGCAGGATACAGTGTCCATTGGCACCCCTTTTCCTCTTGCGGCCGTGAGATGTTTCTGCTAGGTTCCTTTGCGTGTGGGGTGGAGGTGGGGAGATCATCTGGTCGGGGCGTGGCGCAGTCCGGTAGCGCACCGGCATGGGGGGCCGGTGGTCGCTGGTTCGAATCCAGTCGCCCCGACCAACTTTTTTTGTTTTGCTTCCCCCGGCTGGTTACGGGCCGCTCGGCGTGATACGGAAAACATCGATTTCGGGGTTCTTTGCTCTCTGGCTGTACCGGCTGGGGTCTTTTCTTTCCCAGAATCTGCCGCTCCGCGTTTCTTACGGGCTGGCGGACGTCCTGGCCGACGTTCATTTTCTCGCCCGTCCACGGCCTCGCCGTGCGCTGCTGTCGAATCTTGAGGTGGTGTGCGGGGAGCAGGTGACACTCGACGAACGTCGGCGGCTCGCCCGGACGATCTTTCGGAACTTCGGACGAGCCATCGTAGATTTCCTGAAGTTACCCTCTCTGAGCGCTCGAGTCTTGAGTCAGAAGGTATCGGCAGAGGGGTTGGAGCGGTTGGAGGGGGCGTTCCGCTCCGGCGTGGGTACCATTCTCCTCACCGGCCATATCGGGGGCTGGGAGGTCGGGGGCGCCTACCTGTCGACGCTTGGGTATCCGATCTCCGCGGTTGCAAAGAACCATCCCGCGGCCGCCGTGACGGACTTCTTCCGTCGCCGTCGGTGGGCCTGGCGAGTTCGCGTCCTAGAGACCTGGGAGGAAATCGCGACGCTGGCGGAGCTTCTGAAACAGGGAGAGTGCGTTGCGATTCTCGGCGATTGGGATGCCGCCGGACGAGGAACGGAGGCCGTTTTCTTCGGGCGCCGAACCCGGGTTCCTTTCGCGTATGTGAAACTCGCAGCGGAAACGGGAGGACGGATCCTGCCCGGGGTCGTACTCAAGAATCCCGCCGGCGGCTATCGCGTGCGGTTGGATGAAGCGATTGAACCCAGGCCCGACGACGTTCGCGGTGCGCTGGAACGTTGTCTTGGAATTCTTGAGCGCTACATCCGGGAGAATCTGACCCAGTGGTTCGCGTTTAACCCGATCTGGCCCGACAGGATTCCGGATGCAGGGGGGCGGTCATGAGGGTGGCGCTCGTGATTCCCGCGTACAACGCGGGGCCGGCCCTTGGCGACGTCGTTCGACAGGCGGTCGAGGTGGTGGGGGCTGAAAACGTCGTCGTCGTGGACGATGGTTCGACAGACGGTTCCTGCTCGCCCGACGCCCTCTCCGCCGTTCGTTGTATTTGCCATACCGAGAATAGGGGGAAAGGGGAGGCGTTGAAGAGCGGATTTGCCGAGGCCATAGCCGGGGGCTTCGACGCGGTTGTCACGCTGGACGCCGATGGACAACACGACCCTGGTCTCGTCGGACGCCTCGTGGAGGAGGCGGAGAACTCGGGCGCGGACCTGGTGATCGGGTCCCGCATGGGACACGTGGGACGCATGCCGTGGCTTCGGCGCCTCACGAACCGAACCACGTCGTACTTTGTTTCGGTTCTGGCGGGTCAGCGAATCGAGGATTCCCAGTGCGGCTTTCGCTTGATTCGCACTCGAGCGCTCAGCGAAATGAATCTGCGCACGAGCCGGTACGACACGGAATCGGAGATGCTGATTCAGGCTGGCCGGAGGGGGTTCACGATACAAAGCGTGGCCATCCCCTCCGTCTACGGACTGGAGACAAGCAAGATTCGTCCCTGGACCGATACCCTCCGCTTTATTCGGCTGGTGATCGGGTCTCTTTCCAGCAGGCGGGACGACGGGGTGGGAGATCGATCTTGAGGGGGCGGCGATTGTGTCCGGACATCCGATTCTTCTGTTGACCAACGACGACGGCATCCAGGCCAAGGGTCTGGAGTGTCTGGCCGGTTCCCTGAAGGCGCTGGGAGATGTGTGGATCACCGCTCCGAATCGCGAGCGATCTGCCACGAGCCATTCCTTGACGCTCCGATCGCCGATTCAGGTGGACCGACTGGACGGGCGGCGGATGACCATAGACGGCACGCCCGCGGACGGCGTCCTTCTTGCCGTCCGCCGGCTGATGGACAAGCCACCGGACATTGTGGTTTCGGGAATCAACCACGGGCCCAACCTCGGGGACGATGTGAACTACTCGGGAACCGTGGGCGCCGCGATGGAGGCGACGATTCTTGGAATCCCCTCGTTTGCGATATCGCTTGCGGATCGGAAGGGTACGGATTTCGAGGCGGCGGCCGCGTTCGCCTCAACGCTGGCGAGACGAATCCTGAGCGGGGGTCTGCCGAGAGGATGCATGCTGAACGTTAATGTGCCCAACATTCCTCGAGGCCGCATTCGGGGTGTTAAAGTCACACGCCTGGGGCGCCGAACGTATCAAGACATGATCAATGAGCATCCTGACGGGCCCCGGGGGAAACGGTTCTGGATCGGTGACGGCCGGCCGGTCTGTGAGAGATCGGAGGATACCGACTGCAGGGCGATTGAGGAGGGATGGATCACGGTGACGCCCCTGCGGTTGGACATGACGGATCATGACCGGCTGGAGCTGTTCGAGGGATGGAGGCTGGCCCTGCGGGAGACGGATCGGGCTCTGTAGCGGGGGGGAGCGAAGGCGTTCATGAACATCGCCCACTGGTTTGAGGGATTACCCAGAGAACTCAGCGTGATTCTGATCGCGATGCTCCCGGTGTCCGAGCTGCGGGGGGCGATTCCTTGGGCCGTCCACCCGCAAGGCGGAGGAATGAGTCTCGGAACGGCTTACGTGCTCGCCGTGATCGGCAACTTCATTCCCGTCGTGCCGCTCCTTCTCGGACTCGGACCCGCGTCAAGTGTCTTGAGGCGGTGGGACATTTTTGATAGGTTCTTCCAGTGGTTGTTCGCCAGGACACGCAGGCGGGGGAAGCTCGTGGAGAAATACGAGGCTCTCGGCCTCATTCCCTTTGTCGCCATTCCCCTGCCGGTAACGGGAGCCTGGACGGGCACGGTTGCGGCGTTTGTGTTTGGCGTCCGTTTCTGGTATGCTTTGCCTGCGATCCTGGCCGGGATTCTGATTGCCGGGGTCGTGGTGGTGGCGGCCTGCGCGGGAGTCATCGGCATCTGGGGTATTGCGTCTTCCTAGCGCGGCATCGTGGGTACGGGAGGCATTGCTTCTGCCCGGCATACCGTGTACACTGAAGAGAGCGGTCGGGGCGTAGCGCAGCCCGGATAGCGCACCTGCTTCGGGAGCAGGGGGTCGGAGGTTCAAATCCTCTCGCCCCGACCATAACTCACCCATTTCTCCAGCGGACGATTCGATGGTGTATGTCGGCGTGATCGGCGGGGGGCACTGCACGCCGGAAGTGGCCGGATGTGCAGAGGCCGTCGGTGGGGAGCTGGCAAAACGGGGCGTGACGCTGGTCTGTGGAGGCATGGGGGGGGTGATGGAAGCCGCCGCCCGTGGAGCCTCGAAGCGTGGCGGGATGACGGTAGGAATCCTGCCGACTCTCGATCGGGCGAGTGCGAATCCCTATATCAGGATCGCAATCCCGACGGGTCTCGGCGAGGCCCGAAACGCGCTGGTCGTCCGGGCATCGGACGGTCTGATCGCGATCGACGGAGCCTACGGTACCCTGTCGGAGATTGCCCTGGGGCTTCAATGCGGCCGGCCCGTGGTCGGGTTACATACGTGGGATCTGGAGGCACCCATCCTGCGGGCGTCGGATCCGGTCGACGCTGTTAACCTTGTGCTTGAGCATATTGGTGTAACGTAGTGTTATCATGTAGGAACCCTAAGTGGGCGACGATCCAGTCAGACTAGTTGTACGAATCTCCGGACGCGTCCAGGGCGTTGGATTCCGCTTCTTCGCAGTGGAAGAAGCCACCGTCCGGAGGCTTGTGGGATATGCTCGGAACCTCCGAGATGGAGACGTGGAGGTCGTGGCGGAAGGCCCGAGGGGGGCGCTCGAGGATCTTCTTCAGGCCCTCAGCAGGGGACCTCAAAGCGGTCGGGTCGACAGGGCCACCCCGCTGTGGGATAAGGCGAGGGGAGATTTCGAGGGATTCGGCGTTCGGTACGGGTCCGTGGATTGAGGTGGAGAGGATGTCGGAGGAAACCGCGGCCCTGTGGGAAAAGCTCCCCACAGTGCCCCTCCAGAGGCTTGTCAGGCAAGGGATCGAACAGGGCTACGTGACGCACGAGGAGATCGACGACCTCTTCGAGCGTCATCAGATTGCCTGGGACCAGCTGGACATGCTCTTCGACTGCCTGACGGAAGCCGGCGTTGAGATTCGAAGTCGAGGGGACACCAAACCCGGAGGCCGCAAGTCGGCCGAGGCCGTGGACGATGAATCCACGCGGGCGGCGATCATCGACCCGATCCGCCTGTACCTGGATGAGATCGGCCGTTTCCCGCTGCTGTCCCGGGACGAGGAATGGAGCCTTGCCGATCGTGTGCAGGCGGGCGAACTGGAGGCTCGCAAGGAGCTGATCCTCTGCAACCTGCGTCTCGTCGTCAACATTGCCAAACGCTACCAGAACCGGGGTCTGCCCTTCCTCGATCTTGTGGAAGAGGGCAATATCGGACTGATTCGAGCCGTTGACCGGTTCCGCACGGACCGGGGCTATCGCCTCTCCACCTACGCGGCCTGGTGGATACGGCAGTCCATCACCCGGGCGATCGCGGAACAGACCCGAACGATTCGAATTCCCATCCACGTGATCCAGATGGTGAATCGCTATCTGGTGACCCTGAAGAAATTGACCGCCAAATTAGCGCGCGAACCCGAGCCGGCCGACATTGCGAGCGAAATGGATGTGTCGGAGGAACGCGTCGAGGAAATCCTGACCCTCATTTCCAGTATCAAGTCCCTCGACTCCCTTGCTTCCGTCGACGCCATGAACCGCCTCTCAGAGATCATGCCGGATGGGGCGCCGTCCGTCGATGAGCTGATTGAACTCCAGCTGGAACACGAGCGCCTGGAAGGGCTTCTCGATAAGCTCAGCGAGAAGGAAGAGGCCGTCATTCGTCTCCGGTACGGGTTCCAGGACGGCATGGCGCGATCTTTGGCGGAGACCGGAAAGGCCTTCGGACTCTCACGTGAGCGAATCCGGCAAATCGAGAAACGAGCACTCGGAAAGCTGAGACGTCTGATCGAGGTCGCGGAAAGGAACAACACGGTGCCGGGAGGAACCGGCCAGAGCCAAGGACGGTAGAATGGGGAATTGCGCCCACCTGGAGACGCTGATTCGATCGATTCCTGATTTCCCGAAGAAGGGAATTGTATTCCGTGATATCACGACGTTGCTCAAGGACGGTGCCGGTTTCGGAAGCGCCGTGGATCTCATGGCCGAGCGGGCCCGCGCGCGGAACGCAGAGTCGATTGCCTGTGTAGAGGCCCGAGGGTTCCTTTTCGGGAGTGCGGTGGCGAAGGCTCTCGGTCTCGGAGTGATCCCGGTTCGGAAACCGGGCAAGCTGCCGTCCGAGACTCGTCTCCAGGAATACACGCTCGAGTATGGCACGGATGCACTCGAGGTTCACGCGGACGCCATTCCCCCCGGTCAACGCGTCTTTATCGTCGACGATCTTCTCGCCACCGGAGGAACGGCCCGGGCGGCCGCCCGTCTCATCGAAGAGGTCGGAGGCGTCGTGGCGGGGTTCTCATTCCTGATTGATCTGGCTTTTCTGAACGGGCGACGTCAGCTCCAGGGCTACGACGTACATGCGCTGATTACGTATGACCGTGAATAGCGGGTCCGGCCGGTCCGGCCAGGAGGCGTTGTTCCGGGATGCCGCGACATCGAGGAAGACAGACGACAGACCGCAGTGAAGAAGGTCCTGTGATTGAGAGAGCGCCCCCGTAGCTCAGGTGGATAGAGCAACGGTTTCCTAAACCGTGTGCCGCGTGTTCGAGTCACGCCGGGGGTGCCAGAAAACGTGAGCGGGCCGCAAGGCTCGCTTTCGCGTTTTGCCCCATTTCCGATTTCCCATTTCCACTCCGTCCCGAAGGCGGCACCGGATGGATCTCCCGGTGTTCCTCACTTCCCATTCGATCTGACGGTGATCGTCTCCAATCCATGCGCGTTGGGACCCATCTCCGACCTGCGCAAGAGATACGCGAAGAAGAACCCGAGGAACCCCGAAATCGAGAAGATCCACATCCCGGGAGCGTAGCCCCCCGGATTCGTCGCGCTCGCGCCCGCCAGGTCGTTGGCCCGTCCAATCAACAGGTTGAAACCGGCGAGTCCGATATTCTGAATCATCGTCATTAGGCCGAAGGCGGTACCCAGCCTCCTTTCATCGACGATGTATGCGACGGATGGCCACATCACGGCGGGAACAAGAGAAAACGCGACACCCATCATCGCCATCGGAATCCTCAAGTGAACGTCCGTGTAGGCCATCATGAGATAGACCGGAACGAGCAGGAGAGAGCCGAACATCATGAAGAGCGACCGGCGTGCAACGCGGTCGACCATATAGCCGAAGAGCGGGGTGCAAATCATGGCGAAGAGCGTAATCATGGCGGACAGATCACCGCCGTACTCACGGGTGGTGCCGTGTGCTTCCTGGAAGAACTTGATGGCAAAGGTCTGGAACGGGAAGATGGCCGAGTAGAACGTGACGCAGAGGAGCACCACGTACCAGTAAGATCTGCCCATACCGAAGAGCTCGCCGAAGGAGACCTTGTCCGTTTCACCGGCCTTTCCCATCTGGTATCGCCTGACCGCTCGGTTTTCCATCGTCCAGTAAATCAGGGGGCCGACAATGCAAAACGTCCCGACGGCGACGGAAATGAGAAGAGGCCACTGCCAGTTCTCGAAGGCGGCCTTCGCCCACGTGGGAGACCTCAGCGCAAGGTACGAGCCGAGCCGCGCGATCGTCAGGTTGACGCCAAACGCGAAGGAGAGTTCTTTTCCCTTGAACCACTTCGCCAGGGCCGTTGTCACGGCGACGATCAGAGATTCGGCCCCCAGTCCGAAGACGAGGCGGCCCGAGGCCATGATGGCAAACTTTCCCGTCATGGCCGTGATTGCGGCACCCAGAAAACACAGCACGCCGAACAGCATCGTGGCGCGCTTCACGCCGATGCGGTCGATGATGATCCCTCCGACCAGGACGAGGATGATGTTCGGAAGGCTGTAGATGGCGTTGAGCATTCCGATGTTGCTGTCCGAGAAATTCAGCTGGCTCTTCAGGAGATCCGCGATCGGGCTGATGGTGTCGTACACGTAGTAGTTTCCAAACATGGCCAGACTGATGACAACCAGCACCGTCCAGCGGTAGTGCCGGGGGGGAGGAGCAAGCTCGGAAAGCTCGGCGTCCGGTGATTCGTTCATCCTTCGGCTCCTTCGTTTACTGGGCCTCGCACCTCGGGAGGGCGTGGCGACGGCCCCTCTCCAGGCTCCAGTGACCGCCCGGGGAACGGCACCCAACGGGTTGAGGCCGAGTCACGACTCGCTTCTTTGCTAACCTCATTACTTGTGCCACAATATAAGAACGCCGGCTTCCCGGCAAGCCAGAAAGAGGCCCGCCGCCCAGCTCTCTTGACCGGGTTCGCCGGCGGCGCTATGATGTCGGATGGAGAAACCGAGGATGGGGACCCGTCGGCCGCCGGCACTGCCGTCTCATGTTTTTCCTGCGGCGGCCGATTCTTTCGGTGGGGGATGCCCGCCGAATGAGGGCTAGCCGTGAATCCAAAGCAGACCGGCTCCTGGGGCGGGCTGACCCGGGGCGAACAGATTGCTCTTGTTCTGCGCCTAGCGGTGCTCGTTGCTCTGGCGGCGACGCTGATTCGAGCGCTGGCGGCATTTTGGGAACTCTGCGACAAGAGGGATCTGCCGGTGGCGCAGGTTTGCTACATTCCGGCCGCCCTGGTCGCCGCCCTGGCTCTGGCGGCGCGCTCCATCTGGCGCGCACTCAGTGGATTGTGCTCGGAGCGGAGGGCTCAACATCGAGAGAACGGGCGGCAAGATGGCGAGAGCCGACCATGACGCCCGGCGTTCTCGGAGTACCATCGAGAGGTGATGATCCATGGCCGAGGCTGGGCATGTGGACATGAATCTCACGGGCGCTCTTGCGGCCGTTCGGGAAATGTTCGCCTACAGTCGCTCTGAGGAGGAGCCGGACCCTGTTGTCCGGTCTCTCCTGAAAGCCTCCCTGGCCCTTTTCCGCGCCGACGGCGGCGCCCTTTTCCTCGGCGGACGGCCGGTCACCAAGTATTTTCTGACGAGGCACCGTTTCGAAAGATCGTCCGCAAAGGTCGGCCGCACGGCACTTCCTGATCCGGGTCATCTCGTGGCCAAGGCGATACGGGAAGCCAAGCCCTTTGCGCTTGCCCTCCCCGCGGATCCGGCGCTGTTCGACCCGGGGCGAGACGGCGTTCCGGGTGTAGCCAACCCGGGGCATCTTCTGGTTGCACCTCTGGAGAACACCGCACCTGCGATCGGATGCCTGATTCTCGTATTCGAAGAAGACCTATCCGACCCGCAATTCGCTCTGACGGATCTGTCCCAGCTGGCTTCGGTCGGGCTTCAAGCTTTGGAGCAGCAGTCCTCATTCGAGAGACTCCGTAAGCTGTCTACGACCGATGATCTGACGGGAGCGCACAACTACCGATACCTTCTGGACGCTGTCCGGCGCGAGATCAAGCGAGCGAACCGGTTCCAGCAGATCTTTTCCTTTCTCATGGTGGATATCGATCACCTGAAGGAGTATAACGACCTCCACGGTCATCTGGCGGGCAGTCGGCTTCTGACGGCCTTCTCCGGCATTGTCCAGGCCCAACTTCGGGCCGTGGACACCCTGGCCAAATACGGGGGCGACGAGTTCGGGGTGATCCTCCCTCAGACCGACAAGCGCGGAGCCAGCATCGTGGCCGAACGTATTCGGACTGCCGTGGAATCCCATCCCTTTGCCGGCGAGGTTCGCAAGATCACGGCCAGTGTCGGCGTTTCCTCTTACCCCGAGGATGGGGAGGAGGTCGAGGTGCTTCTGGGACAAGCCGATGAGGCCCTCTACAGAGCGAAGAACAAGGGGAGGAATCGAATCTGTGTCGTGGGAGAAGACTAGGCAGAGCACTCGCTGACTTGAAATCGCGTTGACAACGGGTTTCCGACACGGTGACTTGAAATCGCGTTGACAATGGGTTTCCGACACTGTGATTTGAAATCACGTTGACAATGGGTTTCCGACACTGTAATCTTCCACAGGATACGGAGTTGCACGTCTAGGAGATGCGTTTCTCGGGCTCGATGGCCCACCCAGATTGGAGATTCCACCCCATGCCCCTATCGGAACTCAGGCGCCGAATCAAAGACCGGGAGGCACGCGTCGGCGTCCTCGGGATCGGCTACGTCGGGCTGCCCCTGGCCGTGGAGTTCGCTAGCGCCGGTTTCGACGTCACGGGGATCGACCCGGCGGAATGGAAGGTCGAGAAGATCCTTAAGGGCGAATCCTACATCGCCGATGTGGACGGCGGCCGCCTCCAGAAGCTGGTCCGCCAGGAGAAACTCCGCGCCACTCGTAAGTACGACGCGATTGCCCATTTGGATTCCATCAACATCTGTGTTCCGACCCCGCTTCGAAAGACGCAGGATCCGGACGTTTCTCACATCATCTCGGCGGTCGATGAGATCAGCGGCCGCCTGCGGCCGGGGCAGCTGATTATTCTCGAGAGCACGACATACCCGGGAACGACGGAAGAGATCATTCTGCCCAGTCTCGAGAAGACGGGCCTTCGGGTGGGGAAGGACTTTCATCTGGCGTTCTCGCCGGAGCGGGTGGACCCGGGAAACCGGCAGTTCATCACGGGCAACATCCCCAAGGTGGTGGGAGGGGTGACGAGCGGATGCACCGAGACCGCCGTCATGCTCTACCAGTCTTGTCTCAAGAAGGTCGTTCCGGTTTCATCCACCAAGGTGGCCGAGATGGTCAAACTCCTCGAGAACACCTTCCGCAGCGTCAACATCGGCCTCGTCAACGAAATTGCTCTTATGTGCCACCGCCTGAACATCGACGTCTGGGAGGTCATCGACGCGGCCGCGACGAAGCCTTTCGGTTTCATGCCTTTCTACCCGGGGCCCGGGCTGGGGGGGCACTGCATTCCCATTGATCCGTTCTACCTCTCGTGGAAGGTAAAAATGACGGGGTTCGAGGCGCGATTCATCGAGCTTGCGGGACGGATCAACGCGAACATGCCCTACCACGTCGTCGGTATGATCGGCGATGCCTTGAACGACGTTGCCAAGAGTCTCCGCGGTTCCCGGGTTCTCATCATGGGCGTGGCCTACAAGAAGGATATTGACGACGTCAGGGAGTCGCCGGCTCTCGACATCATTCGCATTCTTCAATCCAAGGGCACCGAGGTCTCCTACAGCGATCCGTACGTTCCCAGCTTGGAAACCAATGGGACCGTGCTTCAGTCCGTGCCGATGTCGGCCACGTCTCTTCCACACTACGATTGCGTGACCATCATCACGGATCACAGCGCGTTCGACTACAAAATGACGGTGGCCAACGCGAGGACCATTGTCGATACAAGAAACGCGCTGGCGGGGATTGAGGGAAGCCATATTCACAGACTTTGAACCCGGTTGTACGCGATCCACAGCCGGAGCAGCGGAGCCACCGGTCCGTTGGGCGATCGAACGATGCGAACATGCCTTGTGACGGGGGGAGCGGGATTCATCGGTTCGCACCTCTCGGAAGCGTTGAGTGGGCTGGGACACCGGGTCCGCGTTCTCGACGATTTCTCTTCGGGCAGGGAGGAGAATCTGGCGGGTTTCCATGATCGCATTGAGGTGGTTCGGGGCGACATCCGGAACCTCAAGACCGTGACGGATGCCTCTCGGGGCGTGGAATGGGTCTTTCACTTGGCCGCCGCCGCATCCGTGCCCCGTTCCGTCGATGACCCGCAAGGGGTCACGGAAATCAATGTGATGGGCACCCTGAACGTTCTTCTGGCGGCCCGGGATGCGGGAGCGAGCCGGTTCGTCTACGCCGCGTCTTCCTCCGCCTACGGGGAATCCTCCGTGTCTCCGAAACACGAGGATCTGCCCACCGACGTTCGTTCGCCGTACGCCGCCTCCAAAGTGGCCGGAGAAGATTGTTGCCGCGCCTTCTATCATGTCTACGGCCTGGAGACGGTCTCGCTTCGCTATTTCAACGTCTTCGGCCCTCGCCAGGACCCCGACTCGCCCTACGCAGCCGTCGTTCCCCTTTTCGTGAGAGCACTCCTTGAGGGTGGTCCCATCGAGATCTACGGTGATGGTGAGCAAACCCGCGACTTCACCTACGTCGCCAACGTGGTGGAGGCGAACCTGCTGGCGGCCGAGGCCGAGGCGGCGGCCGGAAACGTCATCAATGCCGCCTGCGGCAGTGAATTCAGCGTGAATGACCTCCTCGAGAGAATCGGGCGGCTGACCGGCGTGCGTCCCGAGCCGAAGCGGCTGCCGCCCCGGGCGGGAGATGTGCGTCATTCTCGCGCCGATATCCGCAAAGCCGAGCGGCTTCTCGGATTCTCACCCACCGTGACCTTCCAGGAGGGACTCGACCGAACCGTCTCCTGGCACCGCAATTCTTGACCCCCGAGCCCGTTCCGGCAGTTTGGCCTTCATTGGCAAATTCTTGCTCAAGCATTGCACTCCCTGAACCGACCATAGGTTAGAAGCGCACTGCGGCCCGGCGCGCCGGGCCGACAAACATCCCCTTCTCCCAGAGACCCCACATGAGTGTGGCTGAACCGACAATGCTCGAATCTCAAGTCGCCGCGCTCCGGCGAATCGGGAGCACCTTCGCGGACGCCGTCCCATACCCCATGTTCTTGTGCGACCCTTCGGGAACCGTATTTCTGGCCAACGCGGCTTTCGAGGATTGGCTGGGGAAGTCCCGTGAGGATTTCTCGGAAGGGAATCTCCTGCAATCGGACGTGTTCGATCAACAGACGGTTCGGTCGTGGCTGTCCAGGGCAAGAGACGGGTCGTCTCCCTGGAGTGAAGCGGTTTCTGTCTGTACGGCGGAGGGACGCCGTGAGAGCCGTGCCACGCTGCAGCCTCTTCGCTGGGGGGAGGCCGGTTGTTTTGCGCTCGCCGTGCGGGTGGAGTGCAAGGCAGGAGGATCCCGGCCCTTCGCCTACCGCCTGTCGGACGGCTGCGCGGCCGTCGGCCGCTGCGCGTCGGCCATCGCGCACGATCTGCGCACCCCTCTCACGGGAATCTCGACGGGGATTCAGTACTTGGACCGCGCGCTGAAGGACGATGATCGGCACCGCGAGACAATCGACATGGTCTTGTCGGAAGTCAGCAACCTGAACGAGATGATCCAGCGCCTGGCGGACCTTCGTACCCGATGCGAGGCGAAGCCCTCACGCTTCAACTTGCGTGAGAGCCTCGGCGAGGCGTTGGCCGTCCACCGGGGAATCCTCGAAGCCAGGCAGCTCGTCGTTTCGTTCCATGCCGAACCGTTCTCGGCGTCGATCCGGGGAGATCGCGACCAGCTGACGCGTGCCTTCTCGGCATTGTTCGAGCGAGTGCTCGGTGCCGCCACCGAAGAGAGCACGGTCCGCATTCAGGCCGCTCGTCGGTCGATCGAGGTCTCGCTGGGAGGGAGACCTCCTCACGGAGAATACGCGGTTGTGGACATCCGCTGCAGCACTCCTTTGCAGGATTCGCACAAGTTTGCGGAGGCCTTCGATCCATCTTCTCCAACCTGGGATGCTCAGATGGGGCTCTACGTTGCATCCCAGATCTTTGAGACCCACGGCGGCGTCGTTGAGGTCTCCGGCACACCCGGACATCGGCTCCACTTCTCGGTGGCCCTGCCGCAATACGAGGAGTGAGGAAGGAACATCTGATGCGACCCAGCATCCTCGTCGTCGACGACCAGGCGACCATCCGGCACTTTCTGGCGCAGACTCTGGAAGATGAGGACTTCGAAGTCCGTACCGCCGCAACCGGCGAGCGGGGGCTCGAAATATGCAACGAGTTTCTCCCGGATATCGTTCTCCTGGACCTGAGGCTTCCCGATCTCAAGGGAACCGCCGTCCTTGAGGAAATCAAGAAGATCGCCCAGGAGATCACCGTCATCATGATCACCGCCCATGGGGAGGTGGAGTCGGCCGTCGAGGCCATGAAGCTGGGTGCCTTCGACTACATCCCCAAGCCGCTGAACATCGAACAGTTGCTGATGTCCATCCGCAAGGCGATGGATTCTCACCGGCTGACCATGGAACTGTCCCACTGGCGCCGGAAGCACCAGAAGCAGTACGACGCGGACGTCATCGTCGGCGAGAGCGAGAAGATGCGCCGCGTCCTTTCCATGATCGAGCAGGTTGCCCGATCGAATACGACCAGCGTGCTTGTGGAGGGGGAGAGTGGAACCGGGAAAGAACTCGTGGCGCACGTGATTCATAACTTGAGTCCCCGCCGGGCCGGGGCGTTCATGGATCTGAACTGCGCGTCGCTTCCCGACGAACTGTTGGAGTCCGAGATGTTCGGGCACGAGAGGGGCGCCTTCACCGACGCCAAGAGCATGAAGAAGGGTCTGCTGGAGCTCGCCGACGGTGGAACGCTTTTCCTGGACGAGATCGGCGAGATGCCCTTGACGATCCAGGCCAAACTCTTGCGCGTTCTCGAGCGGATGATCTTCAAGCGCGTGGGCGGGACCAAAGATATTCGCGTAGACGTCCGTATCATCTCGGCCACCAACCGCGATCTCGAGGCGGCCGTCAAGCAGGGCGGCTTCCGAGAGGATCTCTACTACCGCGTGAAGGTTGTGCCCGTTGTGATTCCCCCGCTTCGAGAGAGGGGAGAGGACGTGCTGATCCTCGCAAGGCACTTCATGCACGAATTCAACGTCTCTTTCGGCAAGTCCTTCACGGGCTTTACGGAGGAGGCCGAACAGCTCCTCATGGCGCACTCCTGGCCGGGAAATGTGCGGGAACTTCGAAATACGCTCGAGCGCGCGATCCTGCTCGAGTCCGGCGAGACGCTCCGCAGCCAGAATCTCGGACTTCGGCCGTGTGAGGCCCCGAACGCGGCGCCTCTTGCGACGCCGCTCGAGGCGGCTCTTTGCGGCGAGTTCCCGGAATCCGGCATCGATGCCGAGGGGCTCCTGGCCGATCTCGAAAAGAACCTCATTCTCTCGGCTTCCGCCCTGACCCATTGGAACCAGACGAAAACCGCCTTGCTCCTGGGCATGAACCGTGATAAGCTCCGCTACCGGATGAAGCTCTACGATCTTCGGAAGGAAATCGCCGGTGCGGAATACGACCCTGTCAGTCGCTAGGCATCTCTTTTCGCTCGCTCTTGTCCTCCCGTTCCTCACAGCCGGCGGCTGCGGTTACTACTCGACCTCGGCCACCGGAGGGACAAACCTCAAGTCGATCGCCGTCCCGCTCTTCGCCAACCAAACGCTTGAGCATGGCCTCGAGGAGACGGTCACCCGAGCCGTGGTCGACGCCTTCGTGGCCGACAACCACCTCGCCGTGGTCGCCGAGCCAGAGGCCGAGTCCATTCTCTGGGGCACCATCGTCGACTACCGCAGAATCCCGTTTTCCTTCGACGCCCAGGGCACCGTGACAGAGTACAAACTCGAGATCGTTACCAGGGTTGAATACGAGGACCGCAAGAGCACCAAGACTCTCTGGAGCGACGATGATTTGAGCGCCTGGGCCACGTACACCCTGGATCCGTCGGCAATCGCCGCTTCCGACGCCACACAAACGGAAGAGGCTTCCACGAGCGAAGACGGCGCGAGAGAGACCGCCGTCGACAAACTCGCCAGGGAGCTTGTCGCCAAGACCGTCGGAGGCTGGTGAGGGCCACGTTCCGCAGGCGTATGACGGTCCTCAGTAGCGAGAGATCAACAATGCGAGATCACGGTAGGGAGTGGTGAGCCGAGGGGCTTGCCACTATTTGTCGTGGCTGCGACTTTACATAATACATATTAT
>Ga0180432_10001579_pt1 | contig 35952 bp, 30 predicted proteins | sample SS_ome_10_FD_132414 | JGI IMG/M metagenome (GOLD analysis project Ga0180432, IMG submission 132414) | Hypersaline lake sediment archaeal communities from the Salton Sea, California, USA - SS_1_MS_2 metaG | ecosystem: Environmental > Aquatic > Non-marine Saline and Alkaline > Hypersaline >... | reverse complement strand
GCATTACTGATCGTTTCACTCAGCAGTTCCGAGAAGTTGATCGAACTGGCTTTATATGCCGTCGTGTTGATATTCGCCAGGTTATTACCGGTGACATCAAGCATTTTTTGGTGGGCCTGCAACCCCGAAACTGCGGCCGTCAGTGCAAAAGTCATTTCATTATCTCCTTAGTTTCAAATTCAAGATCATCAGGTCAATCTTTAATCGTCACGACATCGTCCAGGTTAATCGCATAGTCCTCCACGGATAACAGGATCTCCCCGTCCACATCATTGTAGATTTCCTCGATGACGCCGCGAGTGAGCTCCTGGGTGCCGTCCTCGGCTTTTGCAATGAACGAAACCTCCTTGCCGATGAGCGACGCGGCGTATGTTCGTTCGGTGGTGGCAAGAACGCTCGCAAAGTTCGAGTTCATGGATTCGAGTTGCTCGAGCTGTGAAAACTGGGCCAACTGAGAGGCCATTTCTTTGTTGTCCATCGGTTCCAGCGGATTCTGATTTTGCAGTTGGGTGACCAGAAGATTCATGTAGTCCATTTGGGCGCTGCTGACCGAGGTTAACGATGCATCACTCATGGTTTTTCACTTTCTTTTATTGGACTCAAAACTCACGTTTCCTTTGTATCCCGACGTCCCTGGTCGGGATTAAAGCACGACTTAAAAGGTCTGCCGAAAAGACGGAGCAATTGTTGTGCCAGTGCGAAATCGTTATCGGTCTTATCGTCCGCAAATTGCCGTGGGAGCACCTTTTAAAAAGAATAAAAAATTGGACAGATCGACAACGGACTTTGGTTGTGGTTTAGGCGAGCGATATATTTTCCTGTCTCTCAGAAAATTTTACCGCTTCTGACCCTGGTCGCTGTTTGGGCGCTTCCTGTATGTTCATGGCCGGTCATTGGCTTGATATCTGAGGTCCTATAAGAAAAAACGGTTCAATCATGAGTTTTGGCTCTTTCTTTTCGCGAGTTATTGAGAACCGTGTGAAAGCTCATGCACGCTGCATGTCCTATAACTATGAAAGCCCAACGGTGTGTATAGAAAAGGAAAACGACGTCGGTGACATTATTGGCCCGTCCAATAAATAAATTAAAGTTGTTCGGAGTCATCGGTCGATTATGGCGTTAGTTAGCAATGTTCAAAGAAGGCGTCACTCAATGCTGACGGACGTCAAGGATAAGGTTTCTCGTTATGGGGGAAATTAGCTTAGATAAGATACTAACCATTGGCAGAGACGCGGAAGTCCGCCGGCTCGCAGGAGAGCATGCTCGTAAGGTTTTTGGGGCGGACGATCCAACGGATGCTCTGGAGATGGTGCAAAGAGTCCGTCCAAGCTTGATCTTGTGCGACTACCGGTTTGATCCAACGGGTATTCGTGAATTTTTGACAAGGGCCGATAAACGTTTAGCCAAGGTGCCGGTCGTCGTGGTGGGAAGCAACGGCCATACCGACGGCTTGGTTGAGGAATTCGCCGAGGTGGACGGTTATCATTTCTTAGAGATAAGTCGGGACGACCACCAATTGAAACAGATCATCAATAAGATCGAACTGACTCAAAAGGGCACACAGTCGGAAACCCGAAATGAAAACAAATCCTCGTCAGCTCATTGCGGGCAAGATACTCGAAGACGTTTTTTTTCGGACGATCTGTCTGTCTCTGTCTCGATGGTTGGAAAGAGTCCGTCCGTTCTTAACACCCTCCGAATGATTCGACTTGTAGCCCAAAGCCAATGCAATCCGATTCTGATCGTCGGGGAAACGGGTACGGGTAAGGAACTGGCGGCGAGGGCCGTCCATACGCTGCGGCATCCAAACGAGCCTTTCGTTGCGGTGAACTGTGCGGCCTTAACGGCCACCTTGTTGGAGAGCGAACTCTTTGGACATGTCAAAGGGGCGTTCACAGGGGCGGACCGTGACCGAACAGGGCTTCTCGAATTGGCCGGCGCCGGTACGCTTTTGCTGGATGAGATTTCTGAGATGCCGATGGACTTGCAGGCCAAGTTGCTGCGCGTTCTGCAGGAGAAATGTTTTCGAAAGGTGGGAGGGACCAAGAGCATTCCCTGCAACGCGACCATCATCGCATCAAGCAATCGCAATCTTATCCATGAAATTCAAGCCAATCGCTTCCGACGCGATCTGTATTACCGTTTGGATGTGAGTCCCATTGTTCTGGCTCCGCTGCGTTCGCCCGAACGAAGAAAAGATATCGGACTTTTGGCAGAGTATTTTCTCGAGACATCGACCATCTGTCCGCAGAAGCCGAATAAAATCGAATCACTGACGAAATTAGCCGCTGAAGCTTTGGAAAAGCACGAATGGCCCGGGAACGTTCGCGAGTTGAGGAATGTTATCGAAAGAGCGATCCTTCTGGAAACGACGAATCGGATCGGACTGGGGGCGATCGTGATCAATTCGATCGAATGCGCTCAGGCCTCGGACAATCAGACAAACGGTTTGATCAAAGGTTTTTCTCTGGCCAAAGCGGAACGTGAGCTTATTTTCCGGGCGCTCCAAGAGACGGGTTGGCAAAAGACGCGGGCCGCTGCTCTGTTGGGGATCACCCGGGCGACATTGTATGCGAAGGTCAAGCAATATAATATCGGTAAGAATTCCCGCGTTGCGAAGAGCCACGCGGGGAAAGACCGTGACGACACGGTCGTCTCGTCCGTTTCTCTGCCGACCTGTTGACAAGACTTTCCCTTACTTCCTCTTCCTCTCTGTCAGAAAATCTATCAGCTCGTATAGAATCCTGACATTGTTTTATGAGATCAATCGCTACAAAGTACGTGAAGGATCGGGTTTCAGCGCCGAGAAGTCCACAATATCGTCAACTTTCTTCGAATGGAGGGTTATGGCACGATTATTGCTCTATTCCTTAGATTACGAGTGTTTATCAATATGCCCTCATGATCTCGGAGGGCCAAAAGTTGCCTGGCGGTTTGAAGGCAAAGTTGAAAATTATGGCGGTGAATGACGATAAGAATATTCCCGACGCCGGTGCCTCCGAAGTACAGTCGGATCAGGCGCCGCTTTCGGATGAGATCTCTGAGCAGAATGCCAAGATCAATCCCGGGGTTTCCAAAAACCAGATGGAACTTCCGGACAGTGAGGAATCCGTTGGTGATAAGGATTTGTACGGTCTTTCCATGAAATCGCTTGGTGATGGCGTTTCTCCCAGAGACCTCCTTGCCGACCGATCTTCTCAGGGATTCGTTCGAGATTCACGGTTTTCGTGGCTTCAAAAAGTTATCGCTGCGACGATTATCATTGTCGCGTCCATGCTGACGTATACTCTGTTAGAATCTCCAAGGAGGTCTATTGGCGATTCACATCCAATGCCCACTCAACAAAAGGTCACAGAAACCCAGCCTTCCCCTGCGTCCGAACCGTCGGCGAAAGAGACTTCACCGGTTGAGTCGGAACACATCCAGATCCCCCTGCCGGCGCTTTTGCCGACCCAACCTCGTTCCATAGAGGTGGCTCGCAGTTTCTATATGCAGGGAGATTACCGCAGGGCTTATGCGACCTATGACCAACTCCTTCCGGCTTTACCTGTGAGTGAGCAATTTCTAAGGGATTATCTCCAATTGGAAATGGCTCTTTGTGCGAAAGAAGCGTCGGATTCAGGGAAAGCGAGTCAGTTATTATCTACGATTTCTCATAGTCGCTCACCTATTGTAAGGATCATGGCCAATTATCATCTCGGTTTAATTGACTTGCAAAGGAAACGGTTCCTAAGGGCCAGGACCAGAATTTACAATGCGCTTGCCATTCTCAAGGCGATTGATTTGGACGACGATTGGGCGGCATCTTTTGAGTCTGATTGTCACTTTATGATTGCTGAATCCCTCTGTCGGCGGGTACTTTCATTAAGCCACGAGGAGGCGAGCCAACCTGACGATTTATGGAGTGGCACCAGCGCGACGTATCATCCCTTCGATCAGTTTGGAGGGATCGAACTGCAACGATTCCTTCGTTCCGGCTCACAAGAGATGGATAAGGCTTTGCTCGGGCCCATTATTCGAAGACGCGAATACCCGACGGATCCGTCCCGGTGGTCTGTTCTCTCATATGGGGCGCCGTTGGAGGAACTGATGGGTCGATTTGCCGACGCCGCCAACCTCGATGTTCATTGGGCCATCAAAGGATCGTCGGCCTTTGTTTCGGCGGAAGACGCCGCTCGACAACGGGCCGTCACTCTGTGCCTTCCCGTCGCGACGCCACATCAAGTCGTCTTGATTGCTGCCGGGTGTGCCGGATTGCTGGCGTACGTTGACGATCGTCCGGATCGACTCAAAGTGACGATTTATGATCCGGTCGAATATTCATCCCTGGATGCATACGTATCATTAATGGGGCAGCAGGCGATTTCATTGTGGCAGACGTTTGTTCTGATGTTCTATGACGATGACCGGCTCAGTAATGCTCACTTGGCCACGGGCCTCCTGCAAACGTGTTTGGGGCAGACCACCGAGGCGATGGCCGAGTACAAGTTGGTCGCCAATCGCTTTTCCGAAAAGTCGCTGGCCCCCTATGCGTTATTGTATTCGAGTCAAATAAGAATCGATTTACGCGACTATCATGGGGCTCGAGGTGATTTGAATCAGCTCATCGAGCAGTATCCAGATACTGAAATTTACGAACAAGCCTATTGGTATCTTGCCGACGCCACAATGGAAGCGAGGCTTATGCCCGAGGCCGCACGGTTATATCAAAGGGTTTACAATGTTGGGTTGTCGGTGGAATCGAAAACCATCTCTGCCTTTAAAGCGGGCAAGTGCTTATACGAGACGCAAGCATATGAAGAAGCGGCAAAATGGCTAAACCGATATATTCATTTAGTCGAAGACGATGAAGGATATGACCTTTATTCGGCTTATTACTTGCTGGGGCAAACCTATCTCGCCTTAGGAAAATATCAGCCGGCCTATCGTGCCTTTCAAAGTGTATTAGTTGAGGAAAGTCCGAGGGGACAATACGTCCAGGCCGTCGCGGCATTGGTGCAGAGTCATATTGAACAGGAGCACTTTGTCGAAGCCCTTCACACATTGGAGAATTTGCATTCGGTCACACTGTCCGAAAAGCAATCCGTCGAAATGTTGCTGCTCCGAAGTGAAGTCTATCGAAAGTTGGGCTTGTTTGATGAGGCGATTGTTTTTCTGCAGGACCGGGCCGGCTACGTCTCCGAGGAACAATTGGACGCCAAAATATCGTTCGAGCTGGCTCTTTGTTATATCGATAAAGGCGAGCTGGTAAATGCCCAAAGCTGCTTGAGTGAAATGCTCGGTGTGGTTGAGCCCGGACCTTTGGTACACGAGGCGACGCAGGTATTATCCGACGTTTGCATGAAACTCGGTCAAGATGATCAGGCCATCTCCGTCTGTTTGAAACTTTTGGATTCCGATCCGCCAGTAGAAGTCAAGCAGAATGCTTTAAAGACGCTGGCTGCGGCTTATCGAGAACGAAAGGAGTATGACAAAGCCGTATTAGCTCTATCCGGCCAATGGAAATGATGATGAGAATTCAGAACTCACAACGTCGTTTGGACACGGCGGCATGTAAAGCGATCGTTCAAGCAAACTTGAGGCGATACGGTATTATTTTCAGTTGGGGCTTGATGACGCTGTTTCTTTTTGAGTTGGCGACCAGTGTTGCTTCTGCGGGCGCCGCGATGGAAGGCACTCCAATCCCACCGAACACTATACAAACGGATCCGAACGTTGTGGAAACACTTGAACTGTTCGGGACCCAGTTGAGTTCTTCCCAAAGCAGGGAGGACCAAGAGAGCCGGAATAGACTCAAGCGAATCATTGAACAAGTTCGCTCGGTCAAGTTTGAATCCGAGATTGAGGTTTTTAACGTTCCCGTTGACCACAACGAAGCTCCGGTCCGAGAACCCAATGAAACGGTGCCGGACGTATCCTTCCGGAAAAGGGAAGAGACGGAGAAGGTTATAATCGAACTGCCTAAAAAGCCGGTTTCTGACATGACGATGGCCATGCTGAAGAACATATTGAAATATCCCGATCAATTAGATGATCCTCTTGGACTGGGAGAGTTATTGTTTGCCGGCGGTAATATGAAGGGGGCGGTGCTTTTTTACCAGGAGGCGTTGCGGCGGACAGATCCGAACGATATTCGTTTATCTCAAGACAGGGCGTGGATGATGTTTCAGATCGGTAACTGTCTGCGGTACCACGAGCCGGCCACGGCGACAGAGACGTATAGAAAGCTGCTCGTCGAATATCCCAATTCCCTGTGGTCGGACCTGGCCAAAGCCCAAAAAGAGGTGATCGATTGGAGTCTCATAGAAAAACCCCGCGAATTGATCACTGGGCCGGGAACGATCGGAAACCGGTCTAAAGAAAATTAGGTAACTTTGTATGAACAAACGAGAAGATATTGCGAACGTACTGATTGCTGATCGCGATCCCGATCTGGCCCAGTTTCTTTTAAAAATTCTGGCCCGCAAAGGGATTCGGGGACATCTCGCCGGAGATAAAGAAAGCGCGTTGGCCTTTGTCGAAAAAGGCCGGTGTGATTTCTTGTTCACGAGCGATATCATAGATCCTCAGGCGAGCGCATCCGGCCGGTCTCAGGATGGATTTAAGCTTCTATCGACAGTGAAAGCAAATTGGCCGGAATTGCCTGCGGTCATGCTAACACAGCCCCCCGTCTCACAGAACCTGCAAAGCTTTGTCGAGACCGCCGTGAAAGCCGTTCATCAGGGGTGTTGTGATTTCTTGGTTAAACCCCTGGACGCCGAGAAGATAGAAACATTGCTGGATACCTTTCTACCTAACCATAGCGTTTCAACAATAGCATCCGCTCATGCGGATACCCATTGTCTCTATAGAATTGTCGGTCAAAGTGCACAGCTCCAGCAGACCGTCGACCTGGCCCAAAGAATTGCTCCCACGTCGGCGCCTGTCTTAATCAATGGTGAAAGCGGGACCGGCAAAGAATTAATGGCTTATCTGATCTACCGGAAAAGCAAAAGGGCACAGCGTCCGTACATTCGCATCAATTGTGCGGCGTTAAGTGATTCGCTTCTTGAAAGCGAGCTTTTCGGTCATGAAAAAGGGGCTTTTACCGGTGCTTACACTCAGCGCAAGGGCCGATTTGAAATGGCCCACGGGGGGACATTGCTTTTGGATGAGATTTCCGAGACGCCCATCAGCTTTCAGGCCAAGCTTTTGAGAGTGCTCGAACAGCAGGACTTCGAACGCGTGGGAGGAAATGAAAGCGTCAAAGTCAATGTTCGAATCATCAGCACGACCAATAAGGATCTGTTGCAGGAGATTCAGAAGGGCACGTTTCGTGCCGATCTTTACTACCGGTTGAGCGGGGCACGATTGACGGTCGGTCCTCTCAGAGAGCGCAAGGAAGATCTGACGGACCTTGTGTGGTATTTCGTGAATCTTTACGCGCGAGATGTGAACCGTCACATCACAGCGCTTGATCCTGCTATGATGGATATTTTTGCCCGGTATCACTGGCCGGGCAACATTCGGCAGTTGCGCAACGTCGTGCGAACATCGCTGATTTTGGGTGTCGGCCAGACCTTGTCGTTGGCGGATACCTCCTGGCTTTTTGACGAGTTGCAGCCCTTGGCGCAACATGAATGCGACACGAATGATGCGTTGTGTGGAGAACCCGTTCACCGTGATTCCGGGTTGGGAGGCATACCTCTCGAACTTATTGAACAACGGGCCATTTTGGATACCCTCCGCCAAACGGGAGGGAACAAGACGAGGGCCGCCAAGGTCCTGGGCATCAGCGATCGAACATTGCGAGACAGAATTCACCGTTATCGGCGAGAAGGTTGTTTGCAACCGGCATGATGTCCTTGTGAAGAATGCGTAGGAGAACAATGGCAGAAACAGAAGAGATAAAAGAACAGAAAGAAAAGGCAGGTGCGGAGACGAAAAAAAGATCCGCGATTAGTCGATTTCTGCCGTGGATCGTTTTGACCTTCATTGTCTTATTTTGCGTTGTTGCCGGATTGGGCCTGGGGCGGCTGTTTGCCGGCTCTCGTACGCTCGAGATCGCCAAACTCGGTACCGAGCCCAACGAGACACCGACTGAGCTTGACATAGGAGAACTGTCGGCAAAGGACGCGGGAAAGGTGTGGTATTATGATTTGGAGCCGGTCGTCGCGAATCTTAACGAGCCGGGAGTGACACGCTACGTTCGCGCGACGTTTACTCTCGAGATGAGCCCCGAAATCGACGAGAAAAAGGGCACCGAGTTTCTGAGTGAGAAGAAACCGATCTTGATCAACTTGCTAACGGTCTATCTATCGAGTCTGGGACTCGAAGATATCAGGGGAGACAAGAACCTTCGAAGTATTCAATCGCGCGTACGCGAGGTTCTTAATGAGAACTTGTTTCCTGACGCCAAACCCCAAATCAAAAATGTTCTAATCAAGGAATTTCCCGTACAATGAGTGGTAACGCCACCCACAATCTCAGCAAAGAACGGATCCGTCAGCTCCTGGCGACCGTCGGCTCAAAACCGATGGAAGATACGGATTCAGAAGAGGCGACAGAGTACAATTGGCTTGAGCCTCGATGCTTGACTCGTTCGCAGCTTGATCTGCTCGATGGTTTCGTGAACAAATTAGCAACGGCTCTGGCGGATAAATTCTTCGGTTTTTGCCGCAGCAAGTTTGATGTAACGATTGCATCAACGAGCTTCCATTTTGCACGCGAGTTCCTTCAACCGGCTTCGGAAGGCGAGCGTCATGATTACTGCCTTCCCTTTACGCGCGACGGAGAACATCTATGCGGATGCATTGCCATACCCGAGCAAACCGCCCTCGTTTGGGCGAGACAGTTGCTCGGTGATTCCGAGTCTGAAAAAGACTCCAATGCCACTTTGTCGCAATTGGAAGAATCCCTTTTATTCGATCTGACATCCGCATTCCTTGAGATTCTTTCCACGCTTCACGGGGGCGCCGATTTCCGTCCCGCAGGCGGTTTCGTCAAAGACCAATGGCCTCTGAAGGTAGGCGAGACCGAGGAACTGTGCCGGATTTTCCTTGATGTGAATAAGGCGGGCTCAGAGGAAACATCGAGCGCCTCCATTTTGGTTTTGTGTGACGAATTGAACTCCGTGGTGGGGAAGGCCGCGCAGACCTCCGCCATTTTCTCTCCCGAGGAAATCTCAAAGGCGAATCTCAATCACTTACAGGTTTTGCCGATCACAATCACGGCTCAATTGGGATCGACTGAACTGGCATTCAGAGAGATAACAAGTCTTCGAGCGAATGATATTTTGTTGTTGGACAAAACCGTGGATCAACCTGTGGACCTGATTGTGGGTAACCAGATCGTTAATTATGGGTGGCCGATCAAATCAGCCGGAAAGTATGCTGTCGCCGTTACGTCGGCGCCGTTGGGTGATACGTCCTGAAATATACATTCGGATACGGACATTCAATCATTTGAAGGAAGCTTAAACATGGAAGAAACAGCTCAAGCTGTTGAAGAAAAAACGGATCAGCAAGCAGGCTCACCACCTGCCGATGCGAAGCAACAGGCGCAGTCCGTTGAATTCTCTGAAGCCGCGGAAACGGAGGTGGCGGGGGGCGGCGGAAGTATTGACATCTTGTTGGACATGAAGGTGCCTGTCGCCATCGTTCTCGGGCAGACGGAGGTGCCCGTCCAACGCTTCCTGCGACTCGGACCCGGCTCGGTATTAAAGCTCGATAAACCCATCGAGGAGCCTGTCGATCTCTATCTCAAAGATGCGAAGTTTGCGACGGGTAGCGTCGTCGTCGTGGATGGACGGTTCGCCGTCAAGATACAACAGATTATCGGTCTTGAAGACCCTGCAAACGTTTCAGACGAGGCCGCCGCTTAACCAGATATTATCATGGCAGGACAGGCACAATCAACTTCATCAGGAGCGCCGGCTTCAAGCCCGCTCGGTACGCCCCTGACGGCGTACTCGAATATCGCCATGGTGATCGGATTGGTCACGGTCCTTGCCACTCTTTTGGTTCGTCTTCCAACGCCCTTGTTGGACATTCTTCTGGCGTGCAGCATCTCATTGGCTATTGCTGTTTTGATTGTGACGCTCTCATCGAAAGAGGCGCTTGAATTATCGACTTTCCCCTCGCTGCTGCTTTTCGTGACGTTGTTCCGACTTTCTTTAAATGTGGCTTCGACCCGTTTGATCCTTCTGCAGGGCGACGCAGGGAAGATTATCGAAACCTTTGGTGATTTTGTCGCCGGCGGCAGTTTCGTCGTCGGCGTGGTCATCTTTCTAATCCTCGTCGTCATCCAGTTCATCGTCATTACAAAAGGCGCCGAGCGCATCAGTGAGGTTTCCGCTCGTTTTACTTTGGATGCCATGCCCGGCAAACAGATGGCCATCGATGCGGACCTCAACGCGGGGATTATTACCGAGGTCCAGGCCAATGAACGCCGAGCGAAAATCGTTAAGGAGAGCGAGTTCTATGGTGCGATGGATGGGGCCAGTAAATTTATTCGCGGCGATGCCAAGGCCGGACTGATTATCACTGCCGTGAATATCGTTGGGGGCATTGCCATGGGATACGCTCGCGGTATGAATATTTCCGGGGCCGTGAGGACGTATTCTATTCTGTCTATTGGTGATGGACTTGTCAGTCAGATACCGTCGGTTATTATTGCGGTAAGTTCCGGATTCCTGGTCACCAAAATATCGTCGCGTTTTAGCGTCGGCCAGGATTTATCCAAGCAGTTTCTCAAAACCAGCCAGCCGCTCACGATGGCGGCAGTGATCATTGCATGCATGGCACTCGTGCCCGGCTTGCCCAAAACCCCTTTCCTTCTGTTGGGTTTGGGGACGGGTCTGATCGGACGCGTTGTGGCCAAGTCCGAAAAGGACCAAAAGCAAAAGCGCAGCACCGCGCCGCGACCCAAAGCGGGGAAAGAGCCGGTCGAAGAGTTGCTGGATGTTGATCGGATTTCCGTTCATGTCGGCGTGCGCTTAATCAGTATGGTGGATCCGCGAAAGGACAGTTCGGTGTACGACCGTATCGGCGCCTTGCGGAGGAAATTTGCGCAGGAGCTCGGCATCATTATTCCTCTCGTCAGGCTCCGGGATAATATTAATCTTGATCCCACATCTTATGAAATTCGGATTGCCGAATTGCCGGTGGCCAAGGGGCGTTTGGAACCCGACATGTTCCTCGCTATGAATCCGGGAACGGTGCAGACCCGGGTCGAGGGCATCGCGACCACGGAGCCCGTCTATGGATTGCCGGCTTTATGGGTTACTCAGGCCAACAAAGAGAATGCCGAACTCAACGGCTATACCGTGATCGATCCTGAATCGGTCTTCATTACACATTTGTCTGAGACCATTCGAAAACATACGGATGATTTATTGACGCGAGAAGATGTGCAGATTCTCGTGGACAGGTTGCGTAAGAGTCAGCCGTCGCTGGTCGGAGAAGTGGTGGGTCCCGATCGCGAAGTGTCTATCGGACTTCTTCAAAGAGTGTTAAAGTGTCTTCTCAGAGATGGCATTCCGATACGCGAATTGACGGCGATTCTCGAATCGCTTGGGGAACATTCGCAAAAAATCAAGAGTGCGGCCGTCCTGACGGAAATGGTGCGCAAACGTTTGGCAAGAACGATTACCGAGCTATACAAGAACGACGATGGTGCGATTGTCGCCATGACATTGGATCCCACACTTGAGCATCGTATGACCTCGACGTTACAGAAGGAGGCTGAGGGTGTCAACCTCGCTTTGCCGACGGAAGAAGCGATGCATGTCAGTCAAAAGACGGCGCAAATCTGGAAAAGCGCGATGGACAGGGGGTACGATAAGGTGGTCTTACTGTGTGATTCAAGATTGCGTTTGCCGCTTGCGGCCATGTTATCTCGGACGGTTTCCTTATTACCGGTTGTGGCTTACGATGAAATCGTTCTTGGAACCGACGTTCGACCCTTAGAAACCATATCCATCCAGGGCGCCGAGTCAATGGCGCCGGCGGATCAGGAGCTTGTCACGGCATCGACATGACGTAGGGGACCACAGATTGACGCCATAGGAGATATGAAGACGTTATGCTTTTACATGATCGCTTAATTGCCATTAAAATCGCGGTATTCTGTTTCTTTGCGTTGAGCTTTATCGGCTGGATGAGCGGCCTCTCGTCCTTTGTCTGCTGCAAGAGAGCGCTGGTCGGGGCCGTTATTACCTATATTGCCGGGATCTGGGCCGTGAAGGCGATCAATGCCATTTTGGTCCATGCGATGATCGAAAACCGGATGAACCAGCGGGAGCGTTCTTCATCAACAGAGAATCGTAGCGTAGAGTATGAGGGCAAACGTGGTGGTCGTACAAACAGATAACATTTGTAGAAAACGGTCGACGAAAGAGAACCGGGCGCATCTGAGCAGTGCGGCGATGCGCGCCTACTCAGACCAAAGAACGCCCGCTCGGGGCGATATTGAAAATAAGTTGATTACCGAACTCTTGCCAATGGTTCGCCGAATCGCCGGGCAGGTGGCCGCGTATCTGCACCCTCCGCTGTCGTTGGAAGACATGATCTCAGCGGGAACCGTCGGGCTTGTCCGGGCCGCTCGTGATTTCGATCCATCGCATCGGGCGGAGTTTCAGACGTATGCTTATATTCGGATCAAAGGGGCGATTCTCGATGAGTTGAGAAACTGGTCGTTCATTCCTTCGAACGTCAATAAGCGTATTCGCGATGCCCAGCAACTGAGCCAGAAGATCATGCAGGAGACGGGCAACATGCCCAGTGAAGATGAATTGGCTCAAAAGCTCGGTACAACAGTCGATAAAGTGAATGAGACGTTCGGAACGGCTCGGGCGAAACATTTTGTGTCGCTCGATGGGGGCGGAGATGACACGCCGGCCCTGGGCAATCTCCTCGTGGCGGACCAGATACGCACACCGGATGAAAAGATCGAACGAACGGAACTTATCGAAAAACTGGCCGACGCCATACAGACGTTAAAGGATAAACAACGGCAGGTGATTTTGCTTTATTACCAGCAGCAACTGACGATGAAACAAATAGCAGAGATTCTGCAAATTACAGAATCACGTGTCAGCCAATTGCATGCGAGTGCTTTATTCAGCTTGTCGGTTCAATTAGGACAATGGAAAGATGGCAGATTATGATTCCAATTTGATCAGGCCCGTCAAAGGTTTACAGACCATCGCCGGTTTGGCTCCCACGGGACGGCGTGAAAACGGTAAACGCCGCCAGGAATTGCGTCATGAAGAGGGCCAATCCGAAGAGGAGAGAAAGGTTGAGTCTGAAGAAGAGATGGACCCTGAAGACGACGAGGACAGCAGTGGTCTCGACTACTGCGCGTAACAATTTTCCCTGATAATTGCTCTTCCGTTAAGAAAGTGAGATCGTCAATGGTAAAAACGTCAGGACGGATTCTAAAAAGTGAGGATGTTGTATTTGGCGGCCAATACCATCTTGGTGTGGGTAGGGTCCAAATCGACCGAGACGCATCACCGCAGAAAAACGCCGTGTCGGCCCCGGCACAGGTATGCATTTTGGAAAATCATCCGGATTATGCCGTTTTAGAGGTCACTTGTGCGTGCGGTGCGAAAATGTGTCTGAGATGCGAATATGCCCATTCCGGGACGCCCGATAATCCGCAAGACAAAGATAATACGGACATCGCGTCCGGCTCAATCAATTAAATGGAGGCTACTGCCATGCGAAGGAATCACAAGACAGTCACAATCCTACTATGGGTATCGACACTTTTGCTTTCGGGCTGCACATCAGAGCAAAAACCTGCACAGACGGCTGTGTCCCCCCATCTGGCTGAGATGCAGCAGAATAATAACATCGCCAAAAGATTCCAGGAGACGAGCGAACAAATCCCGTCAGCAGTAGAGTCGGCCATCGAATTATCGGAACGATATGCCCAACTCACTGAAGATGCGGCGGCATTGCAGCAACAGAACGAAGACGTGATGACCAAGAACCAGCAGCTCAACGAGCAGATTGCTGAGTTGGACACTCAACTGAACCAGGCACAAAAAGAATTGCAGGAAGCGAATGATCTTCTGATTGAAATGCGGATTGAATTAAATAGCTGGAAAGGCAACATCCTTGGTTTTCGGGAGGAAATGCGCGAGGCTCAAACGACGCAGCTCGAGGCTTTGTTTCAGATTCTTCAACTTCTGGGAGGCCAAGTCACAATGGAAACAGCGAGCAGTGAAAAAGTCGGCCCGACAGTCCCCTCGTTGAGCCAACCCGATCAGCCTTAATGTGAGAAGATCGAAGGTTTCCCGATAATGAATGGAGCATCAAAGATGAGTTATGGAGAATTTAGGGTACAGAATGTCAAATGCAGGGCTCTCTGTTCTAAATTCGACATTCGACGCTGTTTTAACCTGGTATTATGCACTTTGACCATTTTTATGTTCGGCTGTCATGCTCCTCAAACTCCCGAGCCGGAAAGAAACTACTTCTACATCAATCCAAATAAGAAACCGGATTCCGTTGGAAGGGTTGTTCTTGTTGAACTTCAGAACGAATCGAGTTATCCCCAAATCTCTGCGGATATTGCGGAGGCGCTTTTCCAGGCGCTGCAAAAGAAGCAGGTGTTCGGTTTAACGGTCATCGGAAAGAATGAGCCTGCGTGGCGAAGCTTGCAGTTGGAGGAAGGCTCAACATTCGATCTGAATCAGATGTTGACCATCCGGGATACATTACAGTGCGATGGACTATTAGTTGGGACGATTTCTGAATTCCGACCCTATCCGCATATGGCGATCGGGCTGCGCTTGAAGCTCCTGGATCTTTCAGATGGACAACTCTTATGGGCCCTTGAGCAGGTTTGGGACAGTACCGATAAAATGACTCATGAACGCATTACCAACTATTTCAAATCCATAAAGGGATCGGGTCTCACTCCGATGCATGAGCAGTTGGCCACCGTGAGTCCCCTTGAATTTATCAAGTTTGTCAGTTATGAAGTGGCTGAGACCCTATAGCGGGGTATTCAGCATCGAGAGGCCGGTTCGAGCTTGAAGCACGTTATACAATGAAGATGGTTCCGTCCGAAAAAGAACGCCACTTTAGAAGAAAATAGAGAATTTGATAAAAAAAACTCAAGTATGACTGAAATTGCTCGAAAATTAAGAACGGAATGGAAAAATGGGGATGCTTAGAAGCACTAAAAGACAATGATAGGAAAAATAGACAGCAATCAAATTCCACTTGAACCGGGATCATCATCCGGGCAGCTTAATGCTTCGAGTGCGCTTCCGAATAGCAATGTGGACGTTTCCGTACAGGTCAAATATGCTGATCTCATCGAAGGGGCAATGCAAGCGACTCAAACGGATACGGAGCGCGTTCAGCAGGCGCGAGAACTGCTGTTATCCGGTCAACTCGAATGTCGGGAAAACATACGAAAAGCTGCAGAGAGTATTGTAAAGTTTGGCATCTGAAAATCCAAAAGAGGGCAGTCAAGCTCCAGGGTAAGCAGTGGATGACCGATCCTCGGTGATAGGTCATGTGACGGATGAAATATTCTCGCGAGCAGGTGTGTGGGGGGCTATTTACGGGTAGCGATTGTGATGATGTGTCGTACTGAAGACCAATAATGGTTGTGAATTGTAAAGAAGAATAAAAGATACTCATATTTCCCCTTTTTATGAGTTTAAGATACTAAAACTTGCTGAAAATTAGGCCCAAACCGTATATGAACGTGACTGAAGAATCTCTGTATAAGATCGTTGCTTCAATGAGCTAAAGACTCAAGCATCGTTTAAGTATGGAAGTCCATATATAAGCAATAAGACAGAAGGTTGGCTGGCCTGGATTGGGGCTGCAATATTGATTCTCTTCTTAGCTGTTACCTTTTTTATAGCATATTTCTTACATATCATGACGACTTCCGGTTATCTTGCGCCTTTGTACGCCGACGTTCTTATGTTCGTCATAGCCGGCGTCGTTTTGACGGGATTGAACAGGCATTTTGCTAAGAAAAAGAAACACAAGAGCATTCCAGATAAGAAATTGCCGGCCGAATTCGAGACGCACGGAGTAAGCGGAGCCGGTAGATTAGAGAACACCGGCAATGTTTCGACCGAGCCTGTTGTGGAATGGCGGCAGCCGAAACGGGGCGGGGGGGCATGCAAGGACAAACCTGTTGCGGAATTAGCCTGTTTATGGCGAATCGATACCGTTGGAGAGATGGCCTCTATGGTGGCGCATGAATTAAATCAACCCCTCTGCGCGATTCTGAATTATTCGCACGTTTGCATGAAATTAGTGAGGTGTAACGAAAATGAACCGGGCAAAATGACGGAGGTCATAGAAGAAATCAGCATCCAGGCGGAACGGGCTCGACAGATCATTCAGAATCTCAGAAGATTAATAGCGAATCATGAACCTCATTTGTCCGCAGTGAATATCAATGATGATATTGTTCGGGAAGTCGTTGAGATCATGCAAGCCGAGGCCCGTAAAAAGAATATTACAATCCAGACCCGACTTGCGGATGATATACCTGTTGTGGATGTTGATCATATCCAGATCGCACAGGTATTGTTGAATCTGGTCCGTAATGCATTTGACGCGATGGACAATATGAAAACCGGTCATCGCCGTGTGCTTGTTCAAACGTTGCTTGCCGAAGATCAAACCGTCGAGATCAGCGTGGTAGATACGGGTGAAGGTTTACCTGATGATAGGGCCGAGAGGATATTCGATGCATTCTTTACGACCCGGCCTGACGGATTGGGTATCGGTTTGTCATTGTGCCGAAGGATTATAGAGACTCACGGCGGGAAAATCTGGATGAAGAACAACAGGGGTCGCGGCGTGACATCGACTTTTTCGTTGCCCTTAAATGAGGGCAGCCGTTATGGAAGATTACCGGCCGACCGTATTTACTGCAGATGACGATATCGCCTTTTCTTTCTTCGGCAGCGGACTCGCGGAGGTCACTACCACATTGGCCGTGGACCGGCCGAGGCATACTATATCCGGTAGATTAAACTCCTCATTGCGACAGCTTTGCTGTTACCTGAAAGCGCTGATAAGCAGGGCCGCTTAGAAATCGGCAAGCCCTTTCTATCTTAACTTCAATTTTGCAGAACTCTTGTCTTAACCAATTAGGTAGTACAAGATTATCATCATAATGAACAACAGGCCTGCGGCAATACGCGGGTCCGTAATACCCGTGATCCTGGTGCTTGTGATAGCTTTGAGCGGCGGTTCCCAGCCCATCTTCTCGAGTTCTTCGACAGTTGGCGCCGGCGTCATGAGGCTGACGGTTACATAGATACCTATGCACGTACACACCAGGATCAGGCCAACCATCATGAACGGTATGCCAAGGCCGTGCGTGATGTTGCCGTAATTCGATACCGTCCAACCCTCCAGCAGAGTGCCCGTGGCCAGTGCGCCGGTCAATTCATCTTCAGGGACCGAGCCGCTTGTCAGGACGACGTTGCCCTGCGAGACGATCGCACCTTCAATTGCCGGTCCCAGAACACGAACGGGAGAGGCGACATAACCTTCAGCCACCCTCTTCCTGGCATCCTGCTCCCTGGTCCAGTTGTTTGCCTCAACGACTGCCTTGCTGACGCTATAGGGTATCTTGCTCCAGTCATCGAGGATTTTGTCGGTCGCATTCCCTGTACCCAATACCGTCTTCACGTTTGTCCTGGGAATCGCAGCCCACTGTTCCACTACCCGGTCTCCAGACACCCGTTTGGCCTGTATTGCGGGCAACACCTCTGCCGCTCTCACGTCGTGGGGCAGGTCCGCCAGGAAATAAACAAGGCCGACAACGACGCCTGCCGCAAACGTGGCCATGGCAGCTTGCTTCGTCCCGCGCTTCCAGAATGCACCAAGGACAAACACCGTGGTGATCGCCGGGGCAAACATCATGGGTACCTGGTTGATAACCACAAAGATGTTCTCAAACCGCCCGCAGAAGGGAGACCATATCATGGCGAGTACAATAACCACACCGGCGGTGACGCGACCGATCAGGACCAGCGTCGCGTCCTTGACGTCAGGCCGGATGTGCCGGACGATATCGTCCGCAGTCACCGTCGCGGTGCTGTTGAGTGCAGCTTCAACGGTGCTCATGACCGCCGCCAGCAGACCTGCGGCAAACAGGCCCTTCAAAACCGGCGGCAGCAGCTTGTCGATCATTACCACAAGCGTCTCGTTGGCCTCGCCGATGTCGGATTTGAAAAGCACGTAGGCGAGAACGCCCGGAAACACCATGAAGAACAGGGGCAGAATCTTCAAAGCCCCTGCAAACACCGCTCCCAACTGGGCGTTGCGCACATCCTTGGCACCGAGGGTTTTCTGGACAATGGTCTGATCGGTACACCAATACCAGATTCCGAGGACGTGATAGCCGATCATCACGGTCAGCCACGAATACGGAGTGAAGTTTCCGTTGGCATCCCTTAGCCCGTGCACCATGCTGAACTGGTTCGGCTTCGTGTGAGCCTTCAGGTCGGCCCAACTGTGGATGCCCATTTCCCCGGCCGCCTTCAACCCGAACACCGTCAATAGAATACAGCCCGCAAGGAGAAGAACCGCCTGGATCGTGTCGGTTACGACGACCGCCTTGAGGCCTCCGAGGATTGTGTAGATCGCTGTAATGACGGCAATGATAATGATCGCTACTGTCGGGTCAATCCCGAAGAAGTACTCGAACACGGTTGCGCCGGCATAGAGACTGACCCCGATGTGAACCAGCAGCGCCGACCAGATACAGATCACAGCCAGGATAAGTCTGCACGCCTTGTTGTATCGCCGTTCGAGGAATTCGGGCAGCGTGCTGATCTTCGTGCGCAAATAGAACGGCACGAATATCAGACCAAGGAAGATCAGGCAGAATGCCGCCATCCACTCGAAGTTACCGACGACAATGCCCTCGCCAAAGCCGGAAGCGGACAGACCCACCAGGTGAATCGTCGAGATGTTCGCGGTAAATAGCGCCGCACCCACCATCGGCCACGGAAGCGTCTTGCCCGCCAGGAAGAACTGCTCACTCGAAGCATTCCTGCGGTATCCCACCGCGATACCAATTGCCATAATGCCGATCAGGTAAACCCACACGATCACCATGTCGATCGGCTCAACACGGGCCGCCGCGAGCAATGCTGTTGAAATCATTCGCCCGTCCTTTCAGTAGATGGATTCGTATCGCCGAGGCCACAATACCCCGTGACGCCGGATTGCGTCTCCTCGGACAGGGACAACTCCGCCCTCCATCCAGAGGCGGCGATTCGTCCGAACGAAAATCGCACGTCTGCAAGGATCGTGCCCCACAGGAATGTTATTCTCAGGTCATTAGAAAGTCAACCTTCAAAAGCCGAGTCCGTTCCGGCGTCCGCCGAACCGTCTCCGTCGGCTATCACTGAAACAACAAGGGGCAAAGACACTATCTGATTGGCAAGGTCCTCTCCTGCTACTTCAGCTTGATGAGCATCGCTACTGATTGCCCGCTCGGGAGTTTGAGTGTGCGTTGGTTGGCGCGGTCTGAGGGACCTGCCTTCGCGGCCCCTTTGGTGATGGTGAGCCGAGAGATTTCGGTGGGCACTTCCAGCACAACAGCCTGTGACTTGCTCGAACTCAACGTGACCTCGATCCGGTTTTCGCCCCACTGCAAGCAGTGGATTTCGATCGCACGGCGGCACAGCACGCCTTCGATACGGCCCGAAGGCCACGCTGAGGGCAATGCCGGCAGGAGCTGGATTTTGCCCAGATCGGAAGCCACCAGCATCTTGATGATCACGGCCGGCATGCCGCCGCTGATGTCCATGTTGAAGAGCGAGCGATGGTTGTGCATCGAGGCGAGGTTGTTGAGCCAGAACCGGTTTGCGAGATGCTTGAGGCAATGGTATGCGAGTTCCCCTTCGCCGAGGCTGGTGGCTGCCTGGCCCAGTTGCACGAGCCCGAACGACATGAAGCCCCGCTGGTTGTCCTTCCAGTGTTTGTCGAGTTTGTACTCGATGCTCTTGCGGAAAGCCGCCTGGAGTTCAGGACTCTGCGCGATCTCCTCCGGCATGCCGTCGAAGAGCGGGTAGAGTTGCGAGGAATGCCGGTGGCTGTCTCTGTTTTCGAGCCGGGGTGTGAGCCACTCCTTGATGATACCATGATCATCGATCATGTAGTCGGGCATCCTGGCCAGCATGCCTTGCCAGGTGGAGATTCTGTCCTTGTTGCGCCCAAGCTCACGTGAGGCGGCAATGGTGTTGCGCAGCAGTTCCTTGGCCACCGCGACGTCCATGGTGGCGTTGTATGACGCCTGGGAGTCCGAATTGCCGGGGGTATTTTCCGGCGACTGGGTCGGGGAGAAGATGAACTTGCCGTCGGGACCTTCGTAGAGGTAATCCTCGAAGAACAGCACAGCCTTTTCCATAAACGGGAGGGCGTGATTTGCAAGAAATTCCCGGTCGCCTGTGTAGAGGTAGTAGTCGTAGAAGAAGTGGGCCGCCCAGCCGGCACCGCCGACCCACATGCCGCCGGCAAAGTTGGCGTTCAGCGCATTGTTGAAGCCGTGGGTCGTCGAACGTGACGGCAGCACGACGCCGCGGGCCCCGAACAGGTGCCTGGCGTTTATCTCCAGCCACGGAACGATCGACTCGATGTAGGACGTGTAGGCCAGCATGAGTTCGGGCATGTTACCCATAAGGTTGGCAGCGATGGCGGACGGGACGTTGCCATTGTGAGTGAAATCACTGGCCCAGCCGGGAACATAGGTTCCGCCCCAGAGTCCTTGAAGGGTCGGCGGCAGTTCGCCGGTACTGCAGATAATGTTGTAGCGTCCTGCATCGAATTCCTTCTCGACGAGTGCCCGGTTCGGATTTTCGTAGCTGGACATTTCGAGCAATTCTTCGGTTGTACGCTGGTGGTCGGCTCCGCCGCCGATGTCGAGACGCATCCGATTGAAGAGTTCGCCGTGGATCGTTGTGTGGTTGTCGAGGAGCCGGCCGTACTCGGCGGGAACTTCCCCAAGGGAGTGCTTCATTTCCTCCAAAACCGACTTTTTCGGATCATGGACCAACCGGATGTCGACAAGAACCAGGATGCGGTCCGCGCCCTTGACGACGAGCGTTCCGTCCTCCCGCGATTCGGTCGTCCCTCCGGTTGTCACAACGCGCGAGTAACTCTCGAGCATGTGGATGCTGCCCGGGTAGGCTTTGGTGAAACGGTTGCTGTAGGTCAGCCAGGAGTCGCCGGACGTACTCTTGATATCGGAAATGTACTCCCTGAAAACCTGGTCGGAGCGCTTGTTGATGTCGGAATCCGCATTGAACTCATCGCTCGGTTCCCGCGGTTCCAGCGCGAGCCGACAGTCGAGTGCCGACGGCGGTGCCGTCAGCAGCAGCACCGCTACACCGGCGGCACGTGAGACGAACATTCGGCGTTCGAAGGCCCCACGGTCGTCCGCCCAGTGAACCGTCATCTCGCCGGTCTGGAAATCCACAGAGCGCGCGTAGTCCCGGACGTCGCCCTCTGACTCGGTGCGGATCGTCAGATCGAAGGCCGGAACATAGTAGTCCGGGTACATGAAGCCGTTCTGCCCCGAGAGATTGAACTGGAGTGCGCAGGCCTGCTTGTAGAGTCCCTTGTCGATGAGCCGTCGAATCTCGAACAAGCGGGCCGACTGATCAAGAGGCATCACCGGGGCGCCCATCGGCAGAAACAGACGCTCATGTGTGAAGATGACCCGCTCTTTCAGCGGGCGGCTCAGGGCGTTGATGCCGATCGTGCCGTTCCCTGAAATCAGGCCTTCGTCCCAGATACGTGCGGGCCGGGAGCTGACGAATCCGCGTTCCGGGACCGGCAGGGATTTCGAAACGGCCGACGAAGCCATGTGCAGGGACAATACTGTGGTCAAGAGCATCGTGCAAAAGCGGGCGTGTTGTTTCATGAGTTCTTTCCTATTGAATGGTGACTTTCAGTGGTTGGGTCGTCGACGTTTCGATCCAGACGACCAGCGCGGTGACTCCGTTTGCCCGGCGGACGACGCCTTGGCGAACGTCGATCGAATCATCCGGCTGCTTACCATCGAGCAAGATCTCAGCCGTTTTGTCGCTTCCCCAATTGGCGAGGACAAAGGCAGGGTTGACGATTGGCGACTCTGGCGAGGCGGCCAGTTTGATATTGAGCTGCTTCACGCTGCCGTTGTCGCGCGTGAGTACATAGGCCCGTTCGGCCGGATCGTATTCGACGCGTAGCCCTTCGGTTAGCGACTGGCCGACTGCCGGGTCCACCCACGACTTGGCCAGCGGCAGAAGTTCGTCGGCCCGTTTGTCCGACATGCCCTCCAACAACAGCTTTTCCTGGAATAAGCCCTGCTCGCCGAAGGGCGTCGAATCGTCCCAGAAGATATGCGTCAGGCTGCTGTGGGCTGTGCGGTCGGGGAACGTGGCGTGCCGCCCATCCGAGGTAAACTGTCCGACAGGCCAGTGGTTCCAGGCCGGAAAGGCCGAATAACCGGTGCCCCCTCGAGCCTTGTAGATGTTGCCGCCGCGAATCCGCTGAATCGAATAGGGATCGAACCCGGCCTTCATGTTCACTATGTGGAGAATCGTGTCGGCGTAGTCCACCTTCTTAGGAGGTTCGCCGATCCATGAGTACTCCCGAATCTCTCCGTCGGCTGTAGCCACCGTCAGCGCGGGTGTGGTCTCGATGACCGCTTCAGGGCGTTGCTCCGGCCCCATGATGGCCATGGACTCCTGCCATTCGTGATCCCGCCTCTCGTCCATGTAGATCCGCATTCGTTTGACGATTGTGCCATCGGGATAGATCGTCATGGTCCAGGTCGACCAGTTCCCCCAGCCCGTTTCGGGATCTTCGTAGGAGATTTCGTATCCAACAGTCGAAAGGGGATAACGCCACTTGAGCACGACGCGCGCCGGGCTCTGCTCGAGGATGTGCACGCGACCAAAGACCATCTTCTTGTCGGACATCGGCTCGCAGCAGCCCTTCCACCAGTTCTCGTTGAACTCGTTGCTGTACCAGCGACCGTTCTCACTGACCAGCATGGGAATATAGCCGACTCCGTGCCAAAGCACGAAGCGGCAGGGCATCTTGTCGAAACTGACGACGATGTCCGGATGTCCGCACATGCGGAACATCTTGTTCCAGCTCTCGTGGTAGGGCAGGTGTACGTACCGGGCGCCGAACTCATTCCAGCTCTTTTCGCCCGCAGGCAGCACACGCCGGATCATGTCGGGATTAGTTCTCCTTTGCTCCGTCATATGGTACGCAGCAGTGCTTTGCTCGATCTGAGCATCGGCCAACGCCGTGTTGAAGATGCTGACCTCATCGACCAGACCCTCAAACGAATATTGGCACGGATACTGTCCCCTTCCCACCGGCAGATGAGGCATGCGTTTCACGCCCTGGCCGACCCGCAGGGGTGCATTGGCGGCCAGTGCAAGCGTTTGCGTCGCGTCGCGCGTTTCGGCGACCTTGCGGCCGTCCACGTACAGGCGCAGCGTGCAACTGTTGCCCGAGGCGTCGATCACACCCGTCAGGCGAGTCCAGCGGTAGCGGGGTATCAGCTCGTCAGCTTTGAGTCTGATCCGTTTATTGCCGCTGGCGCCACTAACCGTTATCCACATGCCCGGCTTCCCGTCGGCTTCCATAGCGAGCATCACGCCGTTGCCCTCTTTCCCGTCGACCACGTCGACCTGCTGCACGATCGGACAGGTATTCCATGGATAGGCGGCGATGGCGATCCACGCGTCCAGCGTGATCTGGTCACTCACCTGCGGCGACAGATCCTTCTTCAATTGTACTTGCGAAGTCCAACCGTCCATCATCAGCGCCGTCCCGGATATACCGGCGCGCCAATGGGCCGCATGGCCTTCGATGGTGACCGCCGTGCCGGAGACCCCTTCCTGCGTCCTCAGCCCGGCGCCTTCGTCGAAGGAAAAGCGAACCACGGCCCTGGGCAGGGAATCGGGAAGGGGCCGAAGCAAGGCGGGTTCTACCGTTCTCGGCTTTTCTCCGGCGAATCCCATCACATCGAGCATCAACGCCTTGTCCGACTTCGTGACGCTTGTTTCTTCAATGCCGCCGCCGGTCAACCGATAGCGGAAGATATGTCCCGGTGCGGCCTCACGCCAATCCTCATAGCGCGGCTGACCGGCCAGGATCGCACGAACCACGGACCTATCGGGTGAGACGACGAAATACTCGTCGACCATCCGGGTCTGGTCCGGCAGGTGGGTCGGACCAACATTCTCGGGCATGTTCGGCATGTAACGCCAGTGCACCACGACCCGCTCAGGCGTCGACTGGATGATGCGAACCCGCGAGTAACGATTGACCTTGTCCGGCCGTCCGGCGGGACCGTCGCCTGTGCGGGGGATGATCTCATCGAAGGGCACTTTCTTCTCGCCCGCCGTCCAATAAGGCAGATAGCTGCTGCCTCGCCAGAAGACCAGTTCCTCTGGCCCATCTCCGAAGCGGACCGATACGTCAGCGTATTCATCTGTGCGGCTCTGCCGGTGCCACAGTTCATCCACGGTCTTACGCGTGTAATAAGCACCGAAGACGTACCTGGATGGGATACCCTTGTCCTTCCAGGGGTTGATTTCCGGAGCGACCAGCTCTTTGTAAACGGGACCATCCGGATCCGGCGCGGGAACATTGCTTCGGCGTCTCGGCGGTGCAGCAGACTCCAGATTCACTAACTGCGCGCGGCGGTTACGACCAGAACTGTCTGTAATCGCTTGAGCCTTTCGGTCGCCGCGCCAACGGGCCAGCGGCTTGGCGGCCGGCGCCTTGCCGGCGCGCAGCAACTTGATATCTGCGGCGCTCAAAAGCCTGTCGTAGATGCAAATGTCGCGATACGCGCCCGGCAGTGCTCTCTCGCTGCAGTTCCATGCGCCAATGCAGAATTCATCTAAGTCCAACGCAAATGCCCTGCTGTACCGAATGCGTGCGGCCTCTTCGCCGTCCATATAGATCACGCATACCTTGCCCGGCGCGTCGTACACGACCGCGAGATGGCGCCATTTCTTCTTGTCGATTTTCAGCCGAACATCCAGGTCCGCGTCGGTCGGGTTGTTGCCGTTGACCGAGTTCTGTAATTGGCCGTCCGGCCTGAGCAACAGATGCCAGTCGCCCAAATCCCAGCCGTCACTGTGCAGGATCGAGTTGTATTCGCCCGGCAGCTCGTGGATTTGCAGCCACAATGCCAGAGTCGCGCGCTGCAATTGGCCAAACCCTTCGGCGCGAATGCACGCGTCGCCTTTCAAAACGAGCCCCGCTGTTTCCTGTGCGAATGCAGCCGGCCCAAATATCGACCAGGTGAACAGAATCGAAGTCACCAATAGGCGTTGCTTGTGAATCATGGTTCATTTTCCTTACATCGAGGTTGGTTCAAACAGTCTTTCGGTCCCTAAACGATCTCAGGCGTTTGTTGGGCAACGTGCTCCACCAGGGCTTTCATGTCCGTATCCCGATCTCCGACGAACACGGTATCGTCTGTTACGACAACCATGAGATTGTCGGAGGCCACGATGACGTGTTGGCCCGTGTTTGCCAGGATGATGTTTTCGGCTCCCTGCACTATTACCTTGCCCATGATGACGTTATTTTCGCGTCTTGAGCCGATTCTCTCTGCCAGGGCTGCGTGGGTTCCCATATCTTCCCAACTGCAGGGCAGGAGGATGCTGCAGGCGTTGCCGGTCTTCTGCATGACCCTGTAATCGATTGAGCCTTTCGGCATCTTCGGATACATCTCGCCCAGGACCTGTTCGCGCGCCGGCGTATTCCATGCCTGGCCGATCCGCGTGAGTAAGGCAGTCGCCTCCGGCAGATGCGTGTTGATCTCCGTTAGTATTGTTTCTGCCTTCCAGGCGAATTGCCCGGAATTCCAGCAGTATCCGCCCTTATTCATGTATCGCCGAGCCATATCCAACTTGGGTTTTTCCGTGAAAGCAACGATCCTTCTTACCTCGCAGCCCGGAAAGTCAACGATCCGGCCCAACTTCTGCCAGCCGACCAGCGTGCTGGGTGAAGCGGCTTTTACTCCGAAGGCCACCAACTGATCCGGGTGCAGTTCCAGGAAGGTTGCTGCATTAACGATGGCCGTATTGAATTGATCAGCAGGCTCGATGATCTGATCGGCAGTCAGCACAATCATGGTTGCCGCCTGGCACCTTGTCTGCAGTGCAGTAGCCGCCAGTCCAATAGCGCTGGCCGTGTCACGCAGACAGGGCTCGTAAACGAAGTTCTCCGGCGGTATTTGAGGCAGGGCCTGTCGCGCCACCGTTTTGTACTTGATGCCTGTCAAGATAAGGATGCGATCGTTTGGTATATGTCCGCGCAGCTTCTCGACGGTCAACTCAATCAAAGACCGACCCTCAAACAACTTAAGGAAATGCTTCGGTTTGTCTCTACTGCTCAACGGCCACAGACGGGTGCCGGCGCCTCCGGCCATGATCACCGCAAAACACTTGTCGCTCAGCATACCCTTCTCCTAACCTAGGTTGACCTTAACCTGAAACCCACCCTCGACGGGCGTCGCGGATGCCACATAGATATACCCCACACCGCAGCCTGAGGGCATGGCACCCGCATACTTGCGCTGGTAGTAACGCAGTTTCCGCATCACGGGTACTTTAATCGTTGGATGTTCAAAGATGGCAGGCAACATTTTTCTCCAGGCAGAAGAGCACAGGTTGAATGAAGCTCCCAGTGATTGAACATCTCTGTCCTTGATCGCGGAAAAGCAATCCTGTCCGGACTTTCCCAGTTGACGGACAATCTGTTTGGTTGCCAATCGGCCGCCGTCAAAAGGGTTGTATCCTTTCGGTCGCGGCCCCACACAATCCACAATCCAGAAGTTACGCTCAAACCACCGGGCGGTGCGCTGATTCACAATGGAGGTTACCGTCCTGGGTAATACGCCGTTGTGATGCCGGAAGTCGTAGTGCAGGAGATTGAACCCCGGGTACACGGACCCCCACGCGTCCTGAGACCCGCCGATCGGTACTTTCCGTTCGTTTTCCCAATAGTAAAGGTGGGTCGCCAGTTCATACCTGTCGATTTTCTCAGGAATGCCCTTCGGATACTTGCGCATCAGGATTTGCCGAGTGCTCGAACAGATGCCGCATCGGTCGTGAAATGTGAGGGTCGGTTGAATTTGGACGACGACCACGTAGCCGTCGTCTAAAAAATTCACAAAGTTATGGTCCCCCCACCCCCCGGCGAGAGCCACGCGGTAGGGGTGTATGTGATCCCTTTTGCGGCGAAGTTGTTTTTGCATCAATCATTCCTATTAATAACTGAATCATTAGTAAAACAGTGTATGGAGAACGCCCATGATGAGAAAGAGACTCTGCTCCCGGCCGTTCTCATACCCATCTTGGTCTCCAATGTAATCCCGAATGATCTTTTCGTCAAATCCTACCATACCCGAGAAATGCCCGCAGGAACGGAAACTGCGCGCCAGTGCGTGCCACGAACCCTCGGGTAAGCCCGATGAATCCACCCGCATCGCTTTACGATACGCGTTCTGCCCATTCGATTGAAATCCACTTACCTCTCCCCATCCTCGACCGTGAATCTGACAGGCGAGGTTGACTGAAGTTGCAGCCAGAGAACCAGTGTTATCGTTCCGTCTGTGGCTCGGGTGATTCCCTGCCTGAAGGACTGACCTGGGGCCAATTCTTTACCGTTTACTATAAGTCGGCTCTTGTTCTTGTTTGTCCACTGTTCGATGGCGAAGCACGGATTGTAAATAGGCGTCTCTTCCGAGCCATCCAAGACAAACGGCACGGACGATGCCTCTGCCGCCAGTCGGTACGCGCGCTCGGTCTGGCTGTATCCACTGCTCTGGCAGCCGTCCAGACGTTTGAGCTTCGGCGGCCGATTCCAGGACTTGGCAAGAGGAATGAGGCTCGTTATGGCCTGGTCGGTGAAGCCGTACATGATCCAGTTTCCCACGTGTTCGGCGCCGCCCAGAGCCGCATGCGTAACCCGGTCGTGTGATACAGCGTACCTGCCGTCAGAAGGGTTAAGCCCGACGGGCCAATGGTTCCACGGCCCGGCAAAGGGATCAGGTGTGTGTTTTGATTGTTCAAATTGCCCCCACGTTCCCAATCTGGCCCCTTCCCTGTAAACGGCAAAGACCTTCCGGTCCGACTTGAAATTGATGGCCTTGATGCAGGCATCTTTAATCGGGTTGTCTGGTATGCGGTTCGGCAATGCCCACGTCAACTCAGCACTTTCGCCGGCCAGATTTGCCACCGTCAGTGCTGTCAGGCAGACATTTTCGAGGCGCGTAGTGCCAGCCTGTGTAAAGATCTGGATGTCATGCCAGGCACTTGGGGCGCGCCACGTGCCGAATGCCCACGCCATCCGGATAGATGGTACAATATTCATCCGCCATACTCCGGTTGAACCGTTAGTTCGCAACCAGCGCCGTATTGACGGTCTTACCGGCTGCCAAGCGCGCCAGGTCCTCTCGACGTCAATAATTTTTGCCAAATATCTTGAACTCTCAAGGTTTTAGTTTTTCGGCGGTAATGTCAAAAGAACATTATTCGCTCAACGGAGCGCTTCGTCCGCTATCTTTAAAAATTTCCAATTGCCTCTTGAGTCTCTTCACTATTTCAGGACGCCTGCTGTACAGGTTCTTCGTCTCACCGGGATCGGTCTCAAGATTATAGAGCTGTCCGGGCGCATCGGGATCGGTATCTTTCAGGGCGTATGGTTTCATGCCCCAATCGCCGGCTCGATCGTAATTATTGCCGCCGGATCCCTTGTGATCCAGGTACTTCCATTTGCCGTCGCGGATTGACATCGCTAATGTAGGAGTCTGCTGCAGCATGTACCGACGAACCGGTTTGTCCCCCTGGATCCCCAGCAGCACATCCAGCATACTGTAGCTATCTTCAGCCGCGTCGTTCGGTAAATTCGCACCGACGATCTCGGCGCAGGTGGCCATCACATCAGTCAGACTCGTAAGCTGATCGCTCGTTGTACCGGCCTTGGCTTTGCCGGGCCAGCGGACAATGAATGGTGTACGGTGGCCGCCCTCCCACTGATCGCGTTTGACGCCTCGCCAGGGCCTCGCCCCGTCGTGCTTGTGTGTTCTTCGCATGTTCAGAACCGTAGGGACCTCCGGGCCGTTGTCGCTGGCGAACATGACCAACGTGTTGTCCGCCACGCCGAGACGTTCGAGAGTCTTCAGAAGCTCGCCGACCACATAGTCCATCTCGAAGATGAAATCGCCGTGCGGCCCGGCCTGGGTTCTGTTCTTGAACTCGGCGGCTGCAAAAGACGGCAGATGGACTGCTTGCATCGAATGATAGAGAAAGAACGGCTTGTCGGGATTGGACTTCACATGCTGTCTGAGGAACTCCCTGCTCTTCTCGAGGAAGACCATATCGACCTCTTCGTGATTGAAATTGTCAGCGACCATGCCTCGTCGGCAATCGTTTGCGTACGGATGCCTGGGCAGCTTGCTTCTATCCAGGAGTCCGGTCGGAGGTATGGGGATATGGTCGCCGTCGATATACGCATACAGCCAATCCGTTGTCGGGCAGCAGACCGTTCCATAGAATTTATCAAAGCCGCGATGAATCGGCCCATCGGGGATCGGTCGCGAATAATCGATCTGCTGAACGCCTTTTATGCCCCCATCCTTAATCCGATGACCATCCTTATCGAAGAACGTCATGCCAATATGCCACTTGCCGAAACACGCGGTGGCATAGCCTTCGTTGCGAAGCATTTGCGGTAGTGTCAGGCGGTCCTTATTAATCAGACAAGGACCGCCGACTCCGCTAAAGACCCACTTCATTCCCGTCCGGAATGCCATCCGTCCCGTGAGAATGCTGTATCGCGTTGGCGTACACACGGTCGAAGGACTGTGGGCGTCGGTGAATTTCATGCCTTCCGATGCTAACTTGTCCAGATTTGGGGTGGGAATCTTGGAATCAGGATTGTAACAGGCAACGTCACCGTAACCGAGATCGTCGGCGAGGATGAACAGGATGTTCGGCCTGTTTGTGGCTGCTGCGCTAATACCGACGAATACAAACAAAAGTATCAGCATGGTGGCGAAACGGTTAAGATTCATGATTGTCCTCCAGTCAGGATTAACTATAAACGCCGGATACCTGCAGGGTCTCCCACCTTTCCTCGTTGTAATACATGGTCCGGGCAAGCCGGGATTGCTTTAGGTTGCTCAGGCAGACGGTACGCTTGCTCGGCTCCCTGGCTCGATTCACAGCCGGCATCCATATCGCCATGAGAACTGCGATGACAGCGAGGGCTACGAGCAACTCCATTAGATTAGAACCGTTATAGCGTTTCATAAGCTGATCTCTTAGTCTGGGATTTCCCATTTAAACACTTAAGAACATATCCTTCTTCTTGAAACATCAATAATACGTGTCATCTGTCAGGCAATCATGTTCTGATGTCCTTATCTCGAAAAGACTATATCGGTTACTGTCATAACCTGCCAGCCAGAAGTTTATATGACTTTGGATGTAGAGTTCGAGGGGGGCTGGAATTGTGTTGAGTGCGAGGTTTCCTCATGCCCATCCCGACCTATCTTCGATTCGGATGCTAAAAAATGGTTGACAGCATGTCTGAGAAGTTGTTATATTGCCACAACTTAGAAAATACAGGGAGTGTAGCTCAGTTGGTAGAGCAACGGCCTTTTAAGCCGTAGGTCTTGGGTTCGAGTCCCAACACTCTCATTTTCCCCTTATTTTGGGTCGCCAAGTGGGCGGGTTTCCTTGATCAAGTGATTCATCATAAATCTTCAGCCAACTGTTTAAAACCGGCGATTATGGGGCTATCCTTGACTTGCGGGGATAGCTGGTCCACAATGTATCTTTACGGGTCATAGAATCCTAAGCGGTTATTATCATGAGGATGGAAATGATGACGTTCTTATGGGTTTCAATGAATATGATCTTGAGCGCGCTTGTCTGTGGTATCGGCGGGCCGGGAATATCGACCGGAAAACCCGGTATTACTGTGTGGTATGGACGACATCAACAGGTGGGCCATTTAGGGCCGGCGCAAGATGATTTTAATCTCTTGGGCTGTCTTTGGCCGCCCGAGCAATTCAAGAAAATGAGCTATACTCTCAATCACAATCAACCGGTTGAGCTGACTATCGCCCGAGAGCCTGCGGGGTTCCGAAGACTCGCGCGGCCGGGTCATTTTAATGCTGATATGCCCATCCGGGATCTTCGGCCCGGCAAAAATCGTATTGTCTTAACGGCCGTACGTGCGGATGGAACCCGTTTAAGTGAAGATATTTACGTTCATCGCCACGAATATGGAGTGTGCCGATTGCCGTACTCGATTCATTGGGAGGATGTGAACCATCCCCAGGAGGTGGGACAGTGTGTGGATGGTTTATGGCAATTGGAGCCCAAAGGGCTTCACACCGGTCATATCGGCTATGACAGAATCTTCCTTGTTGGCAATACGTCCTGGCGGGATTATGAAGTGAGCGTGCCCCTTACCATCCACGGTGTGTCTGAACAAACGGGGCTGCGTCATGGAGGCAATGGAGTGGGTTTGATTCTACGATTCAACGGGCATGTCGTGGGAGGCCATAGGGCATTTCCACCGGCTCAGCCAAAGTGGGGATATCAACCCTTTGGTGCGATTGGGTGGTTACGATGGAAACGAGGTTTTAACGAGTCTGCTCCACAGCTTGAGTTCTATCGTGGAGACAACGACCGGACAACCCATTACGGCGTTTATCCCGTGAAGCTGGAACGGACATACTGGATGAAGATGCGTTGCGACACCTTGCCCGATACGTCTGAAGGACAGGGTGTTACACGATACAGTTTTAAGATTTGGCCGGATGGACAGGAAGAATCCCAAACATGGCGTTGGCAAACCATCCAGACCAGCGAGCACGCTTTGCGCCGCGCCGGCATCGGCTTGCTTGCCCATCACGTGGATGCGACCTTTGGAGACATAACAGTTGTGCCGGTTAATGCAAAACGTTGATTCTGTTTTTTTGGGATTCACGAAGGAGACTATTTAGTTTGAGCGGATTATTTTATCATTTGGGCAGAAAGGTGGGGCCGAAAGTCCGTAAGGCCAAGTGGATGTGGTTGTCCGCAACGGGCAGTGAGGCTGAAATGGTTGCGGTTGAGTACGAAGTCGGCCAGGATTTGGCCCGTGAGGTCAGAAGCCAATTGGGTCGGAGTCAGGACCATGAAAATAGTCGGATGTTGGATGAGATAGGTCGGCGTCTGGCCGATTGTGTGGCCAACAAGAATCGTCGGTTTGCGTTTGAAGCGATTCAAGGCGCCGAACCGAACGCCTTTGCACTTCCGGGAGGATTTGTTTTCATCACCCAATCCCTCATCGATCTTTGTCGGCACAATAAGGACGAAATCGCATTCATCCTTGGCCACGAAATGGCCCACATCATGCGAGGCCATGCGATGAACCGTATCGTCAGCAATTCGGCCATTCGTATCGCATCCCGGGCGGCTCCTGTCCGAGGGGTTTTTTCCGGCTGGTTGCGCCGTGTCGGCGTACAGTTTCTTGAAAGCGCTTATTCGCAGGATATGGAATCCGAAGCCGACCGGCTTGGGACACATTTGGTGACTGCGGCCGGTTATGATCCTCAAGGCGGGGTGAGATTATTTACTCGCCTGGCTAAACTCAAGTCGTCTGGTAATAAAATCAATCTCGGCAAGTACTTCTCTTCCCATCCGTCCTTCGAGGCTCGTATCAACCGCATTCGTCGCCTGTCGAACACGTAAAGACAGTAAGTTCGCTTGTTGAACAATCCTGGGGATCCGGCAAATCTTTCGGCGTTGGTGGGTTCATGGGGCCCAGTTGGTTACGGATATGCTCCGTCCGCAAAACCACCGCTTCGACGATTTCCGGGGATCATCTTCGAGTTCCGTTATCAATCTTTGATACGATGGAGAGTGAAATTGTGTATCTTAAAAGGGATTCTTAAACGTTTGATTCGAGTATCTATAGATTACTGCCGGGAAAAGGGGTAGCGGCTTGCCAATTCGCGGGATCGTTTCCATAGTCGGTGAGCGTTCTTCGCGTGAGCGATCGGCCGGCGCCGTCCGCTTCGACGGGCCAGAGGTCCACGAAACCCGGACAATCTTCAGGATGCGAACCATCACTATAATTAATCCTGTCGATCCGGATGTACTGCGGCTCCTCGTCCCGGCTGCGTTCGCCCGGCATACTGATCTCGACGCTCTCTCCGGCATCGCTCAGCCTGCCGTCATAGGGGCCCAGAATCATCTCCGCCCGCACACGCGGATAGCGCCATGAAAACGCCTCCGGGTGCTTGGCGACTAATAAGAATCCCCCGGCCGGGATCGTGACGGGCGAATCGCTCGGGAAGGTGTAATCAATGCCGCGGGTGAATGTCCACGGTGCATCGATGTCAAAATCATATAGCGTGACCGGCTCGTTGCTGATGTTGTGAAGTTCGATGTATTCGTACTGGTCATTGGTGTAAATCCCCCCCTCCGGCCAGTCGGGATTGTACATCATCTCGCTAATCACGATAGGGCCGACCTTGGGATAGGCGTTTTCCATCCCCGGCGTTGGCAATTCCATCGCGACGAAATTCGTGTTGCCCGTACTGGGTTTATCATAGCGGCCGATTGAAACACCACTCTCGGAAGCGCCGAAGTCTTCGGTTTCGCGATAGCCTGTGAGAGCGCCGCTTTGTGCCGATCGGAGAGTCAATTGCTCGCCGTTATTGCTCAGAGCGAAGGATTCGTAACTACCGGTGTCGTTCGCATTGCCGAAGTGCACATCTTCGTAAAACACGATGTATCCGTATGGATTGATTGTTGTGCCGGAGGGTATCTCGTATTTAAAAGGGTTGTCAGGATTATCGCTGAGCAACCAACCGCCGATATCGATCACAGCTCCGGTTGTGTTATGCAGTTCGATCCAGTCCGGCTGGCCGCCGGGCGAATTGGCAAGCAATTCGTTGATAACGACATCGCCCGGATTGGGAAGAATACCGTTGTCATCCAGTCCCGGCGATCCTCCTGCGGACGCACTGGCTCGCCAAGACTCTCTTTCGTCCCAACGGCTTCGGTCCGGTTGAGTCGGATCGAGAATCGTTAAAGAGAATCCTTCGCCGTCGGTCAGAGATCGCCAGTCATCGCGATAGGTGAAGTCCAGAATCGTCTGGCCGGCGGCGTCCTCGAGTGTGATTCTCTCTCCGGTGTTATCCAATTTGCCGGAATATTGGCCGACGACGCCGAGGCGATTGCTGTAGCGCGCCTCGAAGGCATCGCGGTCCTCCGCGATAACAATCCGCTGATCGGGCGCTAGTTCGATGCTTGGGAAGGTGAAGTCGATTCCGTTCGTAAAGCGGACCAGATTCAGATTGATCGTTTCGTTTCCGATGTTCGTCAGTTCGATGAATTCCTCATTTGGCTCTCCGGCGTCTGTCAGGGCTTGTGGATGATACATCATCTCGGTAATACGGAGGTTCTCGGCGACCGGGCCGACGGCAAAGGTTGCTTCGGTCAGTGCGCTCCAGTTGCGACCGTCGAATAGCCGTGCCTTGACCTGCGTGCTGCGCGTTAATTCGATGGGATCGGTGAATAGGGTGGCGCGGGAGATTTCGCCGTTGTTTGCGTTTTCTCCTTCGAAGAAGAGTTCCGCGGAAATCAGGAAATCGGAATCTTTGGTCGAAGAATTCAAACCGTGGATAGCCAATAGATTGTTGCCTTGCTGTACCCTATCCAGGTAAGCAGAACAATCGATATTCTCGAATTCGACGGCTTCGGCATCGTTTCGGCTGGCGGTCGCGCTGGAATCCGGCGCCGGCATGCCGTTGAAATTCCGTCTGGCGATTTCCGTCCCGTTCAAGTAGGCGATGAAGCCGTCGTCGTAGCGAATGTTCAGAATAATCGAGTCGACGTTGTTCACGTTGCCGCCGAATGCAAAGGGGATACGGACATAACAGGTGGTGTTGACGCCGTACATCTGTTCGCCAATGTCGAGGCTGATGAGTCTTTCAAAACCCGTTTCATTTTCGTACCCGACGCCGCCGGGGGCGCCGGCGCACCCTAACCAGGAGCTGTCATCGTAATTCGCCGAGTTTCTCCAACTGTCGCCGAGCGGGCGGACCGGGACGAGGACGCGTTTATCCGCGTTCTCGACGACGAGGATGTTTCCTGTGTTCGTTCCTTGATTGGGCGTTCCCATGAAGTAGGGATCCGATCCGTCGAGCGCATAATACATACTGTTGAACCGGCCGTAACCTTTAATGGTCAATGCGTCACCGGGTGAAACGTGACCGCCGTGCCGGTCAGCGTTGTTGATGTTGAATATCGGGCCTTCGAAGGTAAAGACGCCTTCCCGCGCGCAGGCATCCAGGAAGATATCGAGGCGGTTCGGCACCCAGGTATTCAGGACGTACATGTCCATATTGGAGATGACTCCCAGCATGTCGTCACGAAGTTCCAGGAATCGCTCTCGAATATTCGGTTCGGTCAACGCGCCGTTATTGAAAAAGTGTTTTTGGACGCGGTCTGCAAAGAGTTGTCTGAACGTGGTATTCTGTTTCAAAGCGCGGTAGAGATACCCGTTTGCATTGTTTTGACTGTTGAGCCTGTCGAAGTAAACGGTGTTCAGGCGATCTGAGTACATGCCGCCTTCCGCATCCCAGATGAAGAATCGCCATTTTCCTTCTTCCGACCGCTCGCTTGCCGCAGCCCAGTTGTTCTGGGGCCAATCCCAATTCCCGGACCAGAGCTGAAGAATGAGATAGTCGGCGAAAGCCGGAATGTCGAGGCGTTTGCCCATTTCGTAGTAATGCACGCTGTCGGACAAGTCGTTGCTGCGTGCGTAGTTGATCATCTCATCCCATGACGTGGTGTCGCCGTCCCGGATGCCGTTCATGGTCATCACGTCCCACTCTTTGTCGCTCTTGAACCATTCCTGGCAGAAG
>Ga0180432_10001576_pt1 | contig 35963 bp, 29 predicted proteins | sample SS_ome_10_FD_132414 | JGI IMG/M metagenome (GOLD analysis project Ga0180432, IMG submission 132414) | Hypersaline lake sediment archaeal communities from the Salton Sea, California, USA - SS_1_MS_2 metaG | ecosystem: Environmental > Aquatic > Non-marine Saline and Alkaline > Hypersaline >... | reverse complement strand
CTGAAGCGGCAGCGGGGCGAGACGCCCCGCCTACCCCTATCTGGGTAGCCCCCGGCGTCTCGCCGGGGGGCAGGAGTGCAAGGCTATCAGTTGAACAGGCCACTAGCGCTCTCGCAGTTCTTCAAGAAGAAGCACAACAGAAAGGCGTTCATCGTCGTCGGGGCGCTGGGGCTGCTCGGGTTCCTGGACGAGATGAGTTTCGGTGAGAGGGTCATCGAGTTCTCTGCGCCGCGACTCTACGGCGTGGAGATTGACGCCGCACACGACCTTTTCCGCGTGGCGTACAGGCTATTGACCGACTTCAGGTACTACCATCCCGTCCTTGCATACCTGGCTGCGGGGGCGGGCGCGGTCGTGCTGGCGATGCTGGCGTACAGGTACCGGTCAAGGCTGCTGCGCGCGGCCTCCAATGCCTACCGCAGTCCGCCGTGTGTCATTGCCCTGCTGTTTGTGATACTGGTCTTCCTTGCGCTCGTGGCGGACCTGCACATCCTGCGCAGCCAGCTTCCCATAATGCTGGAGGAGGTCTTCGAGATGAACGCTGCCGTTGCGCTCCTGCTGTTCTGCCTGGCGGCGGCCGAAGGGCCCTTGACGTCTGGGGGCGAGGAGTAGTCCTGAAGCTGCAAAGTGGCGGAGGGGGAGGGATTCGAACCCCCGGTGCCCGCGAGGGCACAGCGGTTTTCAAAACCGCCGCTTTCGTCCGCTCAGCCACCCCTCCAGGGGTCACATCTTACACGAACGCGCGGCGCGAAGCCAGCCATCCCTCGCACATTGAAGCCCCCCCCGAGCGCACGACCACGAAACGGTCTCTGAAACCTGGCGCCGCAGTGAGGGGCCCTGTTGCGGCCCCGCCGGCCCGGCCCGGGCGGTCAGACGGGGAGTTCGACGGGCTCTCTGGTGACCATGGATTCGTTGGCGGCGCAGGAGATGGCCGTCGTCTTCAGGCCGTCCTCGTAGGTGGACAGGATGCCCCGGTTCTCCCCCGCCTTGACGGAGTCTATGAAGGCCCGGTCCTCCCGGGAGAAGATGTTCTCCTCGCCCGTGATGGCAGTCTCCTCCTGCCCGGCCAGGTGGATGCGGACGCTGTGCTCCCAGCCGCTGAACTCGGCCTTCATGTCCGTGCCGAAGACGGTCAGCGAGACGCCGCCGCCGACGGAGGTACTGACCGAGCTGTAGAGGTTGCCGGCGGCGCCGTTGGCGAAGGTGAGCTGGACCATGGAGGCGTCCTCCATGGTGAAGAAGTCCGGCCGCTCGCGCCGGCCGTGCACGGCGACCGCGTAAACCGCCGTCACGTCGCCGAACAGGAAGCACGCCAGGTTGGTGGTGTGGGTGGTCTGTTCGAGGAACTGCCCGCCGGACTTGTCCTTCTGGACCCACCAGGCCCAGATGCCCTCGTACTTGTCCGGCCCGCCCCCCAGCCAGCCGCCGTGCAGGAAGACGGGCGTCTGCTCCTGGAGCAGCGCGCGGACGCGCTGAACCGATTCCCGGTACCTGTTCATGTAGCCGACGGAGGTGATGAGGCCGTGCTTCTGTACGCCGTCGGCGACCTTCAGCGCCGTCTCCATGTCAATGGCCACGGGCTTCTCGATGAAGAAGGGAAGGCGGCGCTCGATGACCAGCTCTTCGGCGGGCCCGTGGGCGTAAGGGGGCAGCATGACGTAAACGGCGTCCGGCTTCGCCTCATCCAGCATCGTGGCGGCGTCGGTGTATATCTCTCCCCGGCCGCCGACCTGTTCGCGGCGGGCCGCCGCCGTCTGTTCGTTCAGGTCGCACCAGCCGGCGAACTCGACGTCCTCGAAGTCCTTCAGCCCGTGCTCGAGGTGGCCGTTGACGATGCCGCCGGACCCGATGAATCCCAGCCTGACCTTCTCCATGGTCTCTTCTCCTCCTTCCAGGGGCAGAACCCAGGCGTGACTCCTGGGACAGGCGATTCTACCGCGCCCATCACCGCTTGCAAGGAGCGGCAAGACCAAAGCAACAACGCTTGACACATCCCATACGTGTACCTACGATAAACGAGTGCTTCAGCGCTGGCATTGCCGTGCACGCCGGTTTGGGCCGGTTCGGGGCTGCACAATCAGGTAACGCGCGTACGCTTGGCTTCTCAGGCCCCACCGCAGGCGGGCTGGCGAGGCGGCGCGTGGCAAGGGTGTTCTATGGCGGTTAACCGCGACAAACCAGATCGCTGGAAAGAAGATATCGCGCAGTCGGTTGACATGTACAACGACTGGTTCATGAACTTCGCGCCGAAAGCCTTCCGAACGACACGGGTGCAGACAACGGACGAAGTCGAGGCCACACTGAAGGCGACGGCCAACCTGACCGGTATCCGGCCTGACCTTCTGCGGGAGCATCCCGAGATCCTACGCACCCTCCGGATGTGTACTTGTCCGCCGTTGGCGGCGGACCGGCTGATTGGCCTGACCGGTGTGTCAAAGAACCTGGTCAGGCTTATGGAGAGGGCGGGGAAGCTGCCGGCACGGATGGACAGGGCCGAGTCGGACGCGGACCTCGGCAAGATCGCCGCAATCCTCGAGAAAATGGCCGACCCGGATATCTTCGTCTGGCTCGCTCGGAGGAAGCGCGCGACGACAGTGGAGACCCGCCGAGCAGCTACGATTGTGGCAGATCGCTTGTGCGGTGCTGTCGCCAACCCGATTATTCGCAATGCTCAAGAAAAGCGCCAGTTGGCGGCCATCGCCATGTGGCTGGAAGGTCGCGGCTACTGCCAGGTCTCAAGCGGTCAGGGCACGAGGTTCGACAGAATGGCGCCGGGCACGTTCTGCTTTCGGATGAATGCCCCGGCGCGCCTTGAAGACGCCGACCACCAAATCAACATCCCAGTAGATGCCGTTGTCATGCCAAAGTCGCCCCGGAAAGGCGATTTGCCGCTACTTCTGGAAGCGAAATCCGCCGGCGATTTCACCAACGTCAACAAGCGACGGAAAGAGGAAGCCACGAAAATGGCTCAACTTCGGCGGGCGTATGGTGACCAGGTCCCGTATAGTCTGTTCCTGTGTGGCTACTTCGACTCTGGATACCTCGGCTATGAGGCGGCGGAAGGCATTGACTGGGTGTGGGAACACCGCATCGACGATTTGGCAGCGTTCGGACTTTGACCATGTACGTTGAAATGGGACACGAAGCCAAACGGCTGCGGCTGCAATCTGAACTCGACAGTCAGAAGACCCAGGCTGACCGCAACCGGATGGGGCAGTTTGCGACGCCGACGGCCTTGGCCCGTGAAATGCTGACATTCGGTGTGTCGTTGCTGCCGAGCGACGCACCTGTTCGGTTTCTGGATCCCGGCATTGGCACAGGTTCCTTTTACTCCGCATTGCGTTCGATTGCCTCGGCAGATCGCATTGAGAGAGCCGAAGGGTTCGAGATTGATGCCCACTACTGCCTGCCCGCGCAGCAGTTGTGGGCGGGCGCGCCGCTGAAGATCCACTTGGCCGACTTCACGACCGCCCAGCCTCCAGGTGCGGATGCAGAACGGTTCAACTTGGTGATCTGCAATCCGCCGTACGTGAGGCACCATCACATCTCCAGGGAGCACAAGAGGCGGCTGCAAGACGCCGTCACACGAGTGTGCGGCCTGCGGACGTCAGGACTGACCGGCCTCTACTGCTATTTCCTCTTGCTGTCGCACGAATGGCTTGCACAAGGCGGCGTGGGCGGATGGCTGGTTCCGAGCGAGTTTATGGACGTGAATTACGGCAAAGCTGTGAAGCGCTACCTGCTCAACGAAGTCACGTTGCTGCGGATACACCGGTATGACCCAGAGGACGTGCAGTTCGAAGACGCGTTGGTCTCATCGGCCGTCATCTGGTTGCGGAATGACAAGCCGCCGGCCGACCACGCAATAGACTTCACGTTCGGCGGCAGTTTGGCGAGCCCCCATCTCTCCAGAATGGTGCGCTCCGAGGCGCTGTCCCGCGAGTCGAAATGGACCAGATTCCCCGTCTCCACCGCCCGTCCCGTGGCAAACAGGATCACTCTCGGCGACCTGTTCACCATCAAGCGCGGCGTGGCGACAGGCAGCAACGACTTCTTCATCCTCAGCCGGAGTAGAATCGAAGAAGGTGGCCTGCCGATTGAGTGCTTCAAGCCTATCCTGCCCAGCCCCAGGCATCTCCCGCAGGGCGAGGTGGCCGCGGACGCACAGCAGAATCCGCTGGTGGAGCCCCAGTTGTTCCTGCTGGAGTGCCGTCTGCCGGAGGGGGATATCCGAGAGCGCTATCCTGCGCTTTGGCAATACCTGCAAAGCGGGAAGCCGGAAGTGGCTCAGCGGTATCTGTGCAGACATCGCAACCCTTGGTACGCACAAGAGCACCGTCCTCCTGCGCCGTTCATCTGCACGTACATAGGCCGACGTAACGGAGCCAACGGACGCCCTTTCAGGTTTATCCTGAACCACTCTCGGGCTACCGCGGCAAATGTGTACCTATTGCTCTACCCAAAACCACTGCTCGCGCGCGAACTGGCCGCAGATGCCGGCTTAGCTCACAGGATTTGGGAAAGACTCAACCGGATCGGCCCTGAGGCGCTCGTGGCAGAAGGCAGGGTCTATGGTGGGGGGCTGCACAAACTCGAACCGAGCGAACTGGGGAGTACCCCCGCGGATTCACTGCTGGCGCTTCTCCCCCAACTGAGAGTATCCCTCGTTCACCAAACGGGCCTCTTTCGGGCAGGGGAGGAGCGAAGATGAGGAAGGCGGCCACAGATCAAGTCGGGCTCTTGGGAGTGCGCCGCGCTTGAGACCGCAATCCCCACAACCGCCGGGCTGTGGGACACAAGATCGTGATGTGAATGGTGCCAACGCACGGTATTGCAGAGGAGTTGAACCATGCAAACGCGCAAGACGACGTTCGCGGTGTTCTTCGGCAACCGGGGCTTCTTCCCGGCGTCCCTCCAGGAGAGCGCCCGCAGGGAGATGGCGGAGGTCCTGGAGGGCCTCGGACACGAGGTGCTGTCGCTCGACGCGGACGTGACGCGTTACGGGGCCGTCGAGACGCCCGCCGAGGGCGAGCTTTACGCAAGGTTCCTCCAGGAGAACCGCGGCGAGTACGGCGGGGTGATCCTGTGCCTGCCGAACTTCGGCGATGAGACGGGGGCCGTGGCCGCGCTCAAGGACGCCGGCGTGCCCATCCTCATCCAGGCCTACCCGGACGAGCTGGACAAGATGGCCCCCGAGCTGCGCCGGGACGCCTTCTGCGGCAAGTTCTCCATCATGGACGTCTTCTACCAGTACGACCTCCAGTTCACGGCGCTTCAGCCCCACACCGTGCATCCCCGCAGCGCAGCCTTCGCCGAGAACGTGGATTACTTCGACCGCCTCTGCCGCGTCGTCGGCGGCATGAAGGACATGGTGGTCGGGGCGATAGGCGCGCGCACGACGGCCTTCAAGACCGTCCGCATCGACGAGCTGGCGTTGCAGCGCCACGGGATCACGATGGAAACGCTCGACCTCTCGGGCATCTTCGCGCGGGTCCGGGCGTTGGACGGGGGCGACGAAAGGCTCAAGGCCAAGCTCGCGACGCTCCGCAACTATGTTTCCTGGGAGGGTGTGCCGGGCGAGGCGATCGACACGCTGGGCCGGCTCGGCGTGGTGCTGGACGCGGTGGTGGAGGAGTACGCCCTGGACGCCGTGGCGATACGCTGCTGGCTGGAGATGCAGGAGCAACTGGGCATCTCGCCCTGCGTGCTCATCAGTGAGATGAACAACCGGGGCGTCGTGACCGCCTGCGAGGTTGACGTGGGCAACGCCGTCGCCATGTACGGCCTGCACCTGGCGTCGGGCCAGGTGAGCACGTGCCTGGACTGGAACAACAATTACGGGGACGAGCCCGACAAGTGCATCCTGTTCCACTGCGGCCCCGTCCCGCAGCGCCTGATGACCGCGAAGGGCCGCGTGGTGGACCACGCCATCCTGGCCAACGCGGTGGGCGAGGGGCGCTCCTGGGGCTGCAACGTGGGGCGCATCAAGCCCGGCCCGTTCACTTACGGCAGCCTGATGACCGAGGACGGGTTGCTGAAGTTCTACCTGGGCGAGGGGCGCTTCACCGGCGATCCCATCCCGGACGACTTCTTCGGCTGCGGCGGTGTTGCGGAGATCGAGGGACTCCAGGACGCCCTCCAGACCATCGGCTACGGCGGATACAGGCATCACACCAGCGTGACGCCCGGCCGCGTGCTGGCGCCGGTCTGCGAGGCGTTCGAGAACTACCTCGGCTACGAGGTGACGCTCCTCTGACCGGGGCGCGTCGGGCTATCCAGGGGAGGACGGGGGCGTGAGACGCAACAGGTGGATCATACTGGCCGCAGTCGTGCTGTTGACCTGCTCGGCGCTGCTGTACACGGCCCATTACCTGATCTTTCACCAGGCCCACCACATCTTCATATACCTTCTCGGGGACGCGGCGTTTGTGCCGCTGGAAGTGCTGCTGGTGGTCATCATTATCGAGCGCGTGCTGGCAGCGCGGGAGAAGCGGGCGATTCTGGGGAAGATGAACATGCTGATCGGCATGTTCTTCAGCGAACTGGGCACGGAGCTGCTGGGGATGCTGACGGAGGCCGTCCAGGAGAGGCAGGGCGTCTTTGCCGCGCTCGGCGTCGGGCGGGATTGGGGCGCCGGTGACTTTCGCCGCGCCCTCGCCTTCGCCCGGTCGGGAGAGTGCAAGATAGACGTGACGCGGCTTGAACTCGGGGCGCTGCGTGACCTGCTGACGGACCATCGCTCCATTCTCACGCGGCTCCTGGGCAACCCGAACCTGATAGAGCACGAGCAGTTCACGAACCTGCTCTGGGCCGTGTCCCACCTGATGGAGGAACTGGTGGCCCGGGCAAGCCTGGACGATCTGCCCGAGACGGACCGGGAGCACCTGGCGGGGGACGTGGCGCGCGTTTACGGGCGCCTGACGGCCGAGTGGGTGAGTTACTCTCGCCACCTCCAGTCGGCGTACCCGTACATATTCTCCGTGCTGACCAGGACCCATCCGCTCCAGGAGAACCCGGACCCGACGGTGCGTTGAGGGGCGTTATCTGACGGGACGGCCCGGCGCGCTGCACTACATTGGCGGCGAGCGGGCACATGGGAGGCGATCCATGAGAACAGGCGGCGCGTGCGTGCATCGGCTGTTGGCTGCGGTCATCGCCTGCGTGCTGGCGGCCGGGGCCGCCATCGGGGCCCTCGAGCAGCCCGCCGACCAGGCAGCCCTGACGGACCCCGCCCTCCGGCAGATAGCCGAGCAGAACCGCCAGCTTACGCTGCTTCGGACCGCCACGCTCGCACCGCAGATGGAGACCGCCTCCAGCCAGTTGCAAGAGACCCGGGAGCGCCGGGCTGCGCTGGAGGACGACCTGGAGAACGTGCAGGACAAGGTCGAGAAGGTCGGCCTGAGCAAGGCGCTGGGCTTGCTCCTGAGAAAGAAGCGCGCCGAGCTGCCCGACCTCGCCGAGCACCGCCGGCGCCTCCAGGCCCTCCAATCGGAGATAGCCGACGCGCAGGCCGGGATCCTGGAGTATGACGAATCCCGCGCCAAGGCGGCCCACGTCGAGGAGCGGCTGCGCGAGTTCATGGCGGGTCTGGAGGGGGGGCAGGAGCCGGCCGAGTGGGAGCAGATCGAGTCCGTCGCCAGGGACCTGCTCACCACCCGTAGCGACCTGCTGAAGGGGCTCTACCTGGACTACGACTCCCATTTCACCACCCTGGTTGACCTCTCGACCGCCGAAAGGGAATTGATCAAGAAGGCCAGGGACTACGCCGGCTTCGTGGACGGCAGCATCCTCTGGTTCCGCAGCAGCGCCCCCCTGGGTCCCTCCGACCTCGGCCCGGCCTGGCAGGCGGTCTCCTCCCGGGTCAGCCCCACGGAGTGGGCGGGCGTGCTGAGGGAAGTGGCGGCGGACGCACGGCGCCGTCCGCTGCTGCACCTGCTGACGTGGGCGGCCTTCGCCTGCCTGCTGGCCTTCCGGCGCAGGCTCCGGGAGATCCTGCGGAAGGCGGGCGAGCGCGTCTCCCGCGCGCAGACGGACAGGATGTCCCACACCCTCAGGGGTCTTGGGGCCACGGTATTGCTCGCCGCGCCTGTGCCCCTGCTTCTGGGCTTCGAGGGGCTGGCCCTGGCGTCGCGCGTCCAGGCGCCGGCCTTCGCCAGGGCAGTGGGTTCGGGGCTTGAGGCCGCGGCCCTGGCGCTCTTGACTCTCGGCCTGCTGCGCGCCGCGGCCGCCGAGGGAGGGCTGGCCGACGCCCACTTCCGGGCCCGCGCGAGGGCGCTGAAGGTCCTGCGCCGGAGCCTGCGGTGGGCGACGCCGCTCCTGGCGGTCGCCGCGTTCATCGTCTGCGCGCTGGAGGCGCAGGACGTCGAGGCCGATAAGGGCTCGCTCGGGCGGCTGGCGTTCATAGCCGGCATGGCGGCCTCCGCGGCCCTCTTCCAGCGCGTCTTCCGCCGCCGCGGCGGCCTGCTCCAGGAGGTGTTGGAGCGCAGGGCGGGCGGCTGGCTCGACCGGCTCCGCTGGGCCTGGTACTCGGCGATGGTCGCGACGCCCCTCGCGCTGGCGGTTCTCGCCGCTGCGGGCTACTACTACACGGCCCTGGTGCTGACCTGGCGGTTGCTGGCGACGTTCTGGTTGTGCATAGCCCTGTTGCTCGCCTACGGTCTGATGCTCCGCTGGCTGTTCGTCGCCCGGCGCAAGATGGCGATGGAGGAGGCCCGCAAGCGCCGGGTCGCACAGGAAGAGACTGAAGGCGAATCCGCCGCGCCCGGGTCGGAGCAGCCCGCCCCGGACGAGCCGGAGATGACAATACACTCCATCAGCGAGCAGTCGCGGGAGCTGCTCCACGGCCTCTTCGTCTTCGCCGTTATCCTGATGCTCTGGTTCGTCTGGAGCGACCTGGTGCCGGCGGTCAAAGGCGTGACGCTCGGCACGATCTCTCTGGCCGAACTCGGCCTGGCCGTCATCACGCTGGTGGTCACGCTCATCGCGGCGAAGGACATCCCGGGCCTGCTGGAGATGGTCGTCCTCCAGCGCCTGCCGATTGAGTCGGGCGTGCGCTTTGCCATCACGCGCATATCGCGTTACGCCATCACGGTCGTCGGCATCGTGCTGGCCTTCCGCTTTGTGGGCGTCGTGTGGGATGACGTGCAGTGGCTGGCGGCCGCCGTCACGGTGGGCCTGGGCTTCGGACTGCAGGAGATATTCGCGAACTTCGTCTCCGGCCTGATCATCCTGTTCGAGCGCCCGATGCGCGTCGGCGACACGGTCACGGTGGGTGACATAACCGGCACGGTCACCCGAATCCGCATCCGGGCGACGACCATCACCGACTGGGACCGCAAGGAACTCGTCGTGCCGAACAAGGAGTTCATCACCGGCCGCCTGGTGAACTGGACGCTCTCGGACAGGATCCTGCGAGTCGTCATACCGGTCGGAATCGCGTACGGCTCGGACACGGACCTGGCCGTGCGACTGATGCTGAAGGCCGCCAGGGAGAACGCCATGGTGCTCGACGATCCGCCGCCCAGCGTCATCTTCAAGGAGTTCGGGGACAGCTCGCTGAACTTCGACGTCCGCGCCTTCGTGCCCAGCATCGAATCGTTCCTGCCGGTCAAGCACGAACTTCACATGGCGATAGACAGGGCTTTCCGGGAGGCGGGCGTCGAGATCTCCTTCCCGCAGCGCGACATCCACATCCGGTCCATCAGCCAGGCGCTCCCCATCGTAGACGAGCGCAAGGAGGAGTGATCCGGGGCCGCCGGGCGGCTTTTCGCGGGCCATTCCACAAAGGACGTTGCCCCCGACCGGGGGGCGACCTATAATCCGGCGCACCGCGGTGAGTGCACCATCGCACGATGGTTTGGACAGGGCGGACTATGCACAATCGGTCCCTTCTGGAATCGGCAGGGCCCGACCTCCTGGTCGGCAAGCTGCCCGAGGCCGTGCGAGCCCAGGCGGCTCACCTCGGCCTGGCGGACGGCGACTGCCTCTTCGGCCTGCAGAGCGACCTGAACCTGGCGGGCGAGCCGAGCGAGGTCTGGCTGGTCGTCACGCGGGACCGGGTCGTCATGCTCGATGCGCGCGACAAGGGCGCCGCCCCGCAGTCCTTCCCCCTCGCCGACGTGGAGAAGGCGCGGCTGTTCCAGACCGTCGGCAGCGCCTCGCTCCAGTTGCTCATAAAGGGCCTTCACGTGGACGCGGCGCGCTTCAGCAACGCGCGGCGCGACATCTTCGAGCGGGCGCGCGTGCAGATCGAGCGCCTGATCGAGGGAGAGCCGGTTGACTTCGACGCGCTGACCAGGCCGCGGGACTGGCTCTGCTCGGAGTGCGGCCTGCCGCTGCCGATGCGGGGCGGCCAGTGCCCGCGCTGCAAGCGGGCCGGCGGCATCCTCCTGCGCGTCCTGCGGCTGATGAAGCCGTACTGGACCGCCAGCGTCCTGCTGCTGGCCATGATGCTGGTGCGCGTCGGGCTGAACCTGGTGCCGCCATACCTGGTCAAGATCCTGGTGGACCAGATACTGAAGCCGCGCCAGCACGCCGAGTGGCTCGTCTGGTTCGTGCTGGGGCTGCTCGGCATCGCCGCCGCCGTCTGCGTCATCAACATCGCCGTCGGCCGCACCAGCAGCTCGATCGGCACGCGCATCGGCAAGGAGCTGCGCGAGCTCCTCCACGCCCGGCTTGTCGGTCTGGACGTGGCGTACTTTGACAAGCATTCCGTCGGCAGCCTGATGAGCCGGGTCCTCTATGACGTGGACTATTTTCAAGGATTCGTCAACCAGGTGGCCGAAGGGTTCCTGCTGAACCTGATGATGGTCGTCGGCATCGGCATCATGCTCTTCGCCATGAACGCCAAGCTGGCGCTCCTCGTGCTGCTCCCCATCCCGCTCGTCGTCGTCGGCACGATGCTCTTCTGGCGCCACGTCTACCCGCTCTACTACCCGGTCTGGGACAGCCAGTCGAAGATGTCCCAACTGCTCTCCGGCGTCCTGTCGGGCATCCGCATGGTGAAGGCGTTCGGGCAGGAGTCGCGCGAGCGGGCGCGCTTCAGCACGTCGTCGCAGTACATGCGCGACGCCCGCAAGTCCCTGCAGACCAGCGTGGCCACGTTCAACCCCCTGATGGCGTTCGTCTTCGGCCTGGGCGGGCTGATCATCTGGTACTACGGCGGCCAGCAGGTCCTGCAACCGGAGCCGGAGGCGCTCACCCTGGGCACGCTGATGGCGTTCTTCAGCTACGTCGGCATGTTCTACGGCCCCGTCCAGTCGCTGAGCATGTTCTCCAACTGGATGACGGGCTTCATCTCGGCCGGACAGAGGGTCTTCGAGGTGCTGGACGCGGGGTCCTCGATCGAGAGCCCCGCCCGGCCCGCCCCGTCCGGCGTGGTCGGGGGGGCGGTGGAGTTCCGCAACGTCACCTTCGGCTACGACCCCCACGAGCCGATCATCAAGAACGTCAGCCTCAAGATCGACCCGGGCCAGTTCACCGGCATCGTGGGCAAGAGCGGCTCGGGCAAGACCACCCTGGTCAACCTGCTCTGCCGCTTCTACGACCCTCAGCAGGGGCAGGTGCTCGTTGACGGCGTCGACCTGCGGGAACTCTCCATGGACGACCTGCGCAAGCACGTCGCCCTCGTGCTTCAGGAGCCCTTCCTGTTCCGCGCGTCCATCAAGGATAACATCGCGTACGGCCGGCCCGACGCCCCGGCCACCGCCGTCATCGAGGCGGCGAAGGCAGCCAACGCGCACGACTTCATCGCCCGGATGCCGTCCGCCTACGACACCGAGCTCGGCGAGCGCGGCGCCGGCCTGTCCGGCGGCGAGCGCCAGCGCGTCACCATCGCCCGCGCCCTCATCGAGGACCCGAAGGTGCTCATCCTCGACGAGGCCACCAGCTCCGTGGACACCGAGTCCGAGCAGCAGATACAAAAGGCCCTGGCCCGCCTCAGCAGCGGGAGGACCACCATCTGCGTGGCGCACCGCCTCTCCACGCTCAAGAACGCGGACCTGATCTACGTTATGGACGAGGGGAGGATCCGCGAATCGGGAACGCACGAGGTCCTGCTGGCCCAGGACGGCATCTACGCCAGGCTCGTGCGCATCCAGACGGAACTCTCGCGAATAGACACGCAATAGGAGCTTCGAGCCGCAATGCGACCCGCCGAAAGGCCCGAGGACACGCAGGTCCGCTGGCTGAGCCCCGAGGACACCCACGTCTTCGAGGGGACTTACTCGCTCCTGCACTGCTCCGTCAAGGGCGACACGCTCTATCGCGGCGTCTTCGCCGTGCGCATGTTCCCCGTGAGCCACCCCGACCGCTACATCTCCCTGCGCTACCACGACCGGGACGAGAAGGTCCGGGAGGTCGGCGTCATCCTCGACCTGAAGCAGTTCCCCGAGGCCGCCCGGCAGCTCGTCCGCGCCAGCCTCGACAGGCACTATCACGAGCGCGTCATCACCCACGTCCACAGGGTCCGCAACGAGAGCGGCATCCTCGTCTTCGACGTCGCCACCGAGCGCGGCCGGGAGCAGTTCATGATGCCCTGGCGGCACGACCGCGCCGAGAACTACAGTGAACGCGGGAAGCTGCTGCTGGACGCCGCGGACAACCGATTCATCGTGCCCGACGTGATGGCCCTGCCCGTCGCGGACCGCCGGCGCCTGACGAAGTACATCTACTGGTAAGCCCCGCCCCCCACTGCTTGCCACCCGCCCCGCCGCGCGTTAGAATCGGCCTCTCCGTCTCCGGGAGGGAGGAACCGATGGCGCGAAGAGTCCTGATGCTCGGCCTGGACGCCCTGCTGGCGAACATGATCGAGCGCTTTGTCGGCGAAGGCCTGCTGCCCAACTTCGAGCGGCTTATGCGGGAGGGCTGCTTCACGCGACTGCTGCCCTGCATCCCCGCGCAGACCCCGGCCAACTGGAGCACCATCGCCACCGGCGCCACGCCCGGCTCGCACGGCGTCACCGTCTGGGGCGGACACCGCCCCGGCGACCCCATGCCCGAGGTCCACCGGGAGGAGGCGTTCAACTCCGGCCTCTGCCTCGCCGAATACCTCTGGGAGACCGCCGCCCGCGCCGGAAAGGCGTCCGTCGTCATGAACTACGCCGGCTACCCGCCCACCGCCGTCGGCGCCGTCCACATCGATCGCCTCTTCCAGCCAGCCCGCTCCTACTACGACGTCGCCCTGCCGTCGGTCTATCACAACCTCGACGCGGACGCCGGGCACCCGATCCAGTTCGCCGGCGCGGACGCATGGGCAAACCTGCCCGAGTCCTCCGCTCCGCCGCTGGCCGCCAAGATACCCGTCCTGCCCTCCGCCGAAGGCGAAGGCCCGACCTATGCCGCCCTGCTCGTTGCGGAGGGCGACGGCTACGATACGCTCCTCCTCTGCGAAGGGCGGGACGCGTCCGCGCCCCTAGCCCGGCTCCGGGCCGGCCAATGGGGCGACTGGGTCCGGGCCGAGTTCAACACGCAGGAGACGGGCCGCGTCGAGGCGGCGTTCCGCTTCAAGCTGGTCGAGTGCTCCCCCAACGCCGCCGCGTTCCGCCTCTACCGCAGCGAGGCGTACCCGACGGACGGGCGGTTCGTCTCCGATCCCGAGCTCGGGCGCAGGCTCGTCGAGCGGCTCGGCCCCTACGTTCACGCCGTGCAGACGGCGGAACTCAACATCGGCCCCGGCATCCTCGATTGGCAGACCGTTGACGAGGCGCTCGCCGACGAGGCCGCCTGGTGGGCCGGCGCCGCCGAGCTGGCCATGCAGGAGACCGGCGCCGAGTTGCTCTACCTCCACTGGCACCTGCCGGACTGCGTGGGCCACAAGTACATCGCCTGGGTTGACCCGACCGGCACCGAGCACACGCCCGAACTGGCCGAGAAAGGCTGGCGCGCGCTGCGCGACTATTACGGCGCCATGGACCGCTTCCTGGGCGAGTTCCTGACGCGCTTCCCGCTGGACGAGAATATCATCGCCGTCGCCGCCGACCACGGGATGCCGGCCAACAAGAAAGCCGTCGCCCTCGTCAACGCCTTCCGCGACACGGGTTGGCTCCGGCTCACGCCCGACGGAAAGGACGTCGTCTGGCCCGAGAGCAAGCTCTTCTTCGACCAGAACCACCTCTGGATCAATCTCCAGGGGCGCGAGCCCACAGGGGTCGTGCCGCCCGGGGAATACGAGGCGCTCCGCGACGAGGTCCAGACGCTCATGCGCGACGTCAAGGACCCGGAGACCGGCCGGCACGTCTTCTCGTTCGTGCTCACGCGGGACGAGGCGCCGGTCGTCGGTCTCTACGGCGAGCACGTCGGCGACCTGGTATTCTGCTACGCGGGCGGCTACCGCTGGTCCGGCGCGCAGGTGCTCGCCATGGGCGAGGAGCGCGTTGTCTTCCCCTGCGGCGGCGGCAACCACGGGCCGATGATCCCCTGCTACGAGACCGAGACCACGACCGTTTACGGCATGATGATGCTCGCCGGCCCGGGCGTGCGCAAGGGGGTGAAGGAAGCGCCGTCGGCCAAGGGGTCGCGCGGCACGCAGGACGTGGCGCCGACGCTGGCGCACTTGCTCGGCATTGGCCCGCCCGCGCAGAACGAGGGGCGCGTGCTGCACGAGTTCCTCGAGGGGTGCGCCGCCGATCGGCCGGAGCGCAGGCTGACGCCGACCGCGCGCACGCTCGTCCACCGCCCCCGCCCGCCGCGCAAATCCCAGCTCAAAGGCGACGTCACCGACGAAGAGCCGTGAGCGAGGCGGCTTTGCCGCTCGATAAGCCTTGAGAAAGCAGGCCCGCGGCGGTATCCTACTGTCTGGCTCGCCGAGACGCTGGCCGGGCGTCACTCGCACGATCGTGATGAGGCTAACCCATGGCTGCGACGCAGCAAAGGAAGAAGGACCTCTGGGCCGAGGTGAAGAGGCGCCTCGAAGCCGCCTACGGCGACCGGCTCAAAGGGGTGGTGATCTACGGTTCGGAGGCGACCGGGAGGGGCGGGCCGGACAGCGACATTGACGCCATGGTGCTGCTCGATGGTCCGATCAACCTTTGGGACGAGATCGGGCGCTGCGTGGACGCGACCTACTCCCTTGCCCTCGAAGTGGGCCGGCCCATCCATGCCGAACCGGTGGACGCTGAGGAGTATGAGAAAGCGGACTTCGCGCTCTACAGGAGAGCCAAAGCGGAGGGAGTGCTCCTGTGAACCGTGAGGCGGAGGACCTCACTCGAGGGCACGTCGACCTTTCCGGCGTGGTGGAGACCTTTATCACCCGAGGAGGCAATGGCCGCCGACCGTAAGCTGCAGATCCCTCGAAAATGCACCATGACAGCACTGAGTGCGCGACCCTGGTCCGCGTTGGCAACGTACTTCCTGAACATGGTCTCTGGCAAGATCCGCCTGCATGATCCAGTGCACCGCCTGTTGGCAAGCAGCTTCATCAGGCTCACGGACCACGCTGCCGTGGCGTACGAAGGTGCTCGCAAGCAACTGCTCGAAATCACGCGCCGGAAGGCAGGCCAAAGACTCGCATTGGTACTCTCCGCCGTTTCCCACTTCGAGGATTGCGTATCCACACTGAGTCGCGCCAACAACTTTGCCAGTGCCCTGAACGGGGCCACGGACCACGCCTACCGACAATTCGTGATCCCGCCAGAGGACGCCGACCAATTGCGGCTGTTTCGGAACCGGATACAGCACTCTGATGAAGATATCATAAAGGGTCGAAGCGACAGCGCAATCATCTGGGTCAGAGACGATTCTATCGCACTCGCTGGCTATGTCCTGACGTTTTCCGGGTTGGCTGCATGCATCGAGGGGCTGAATGAAATGGCCCACGAGATCGCTTCCAACGGGGTTTCCTTTGACGCGCAAGCTGACAATGGAGACAAGGGATAGCACCGGTTGCATCGCTGCGGTGGCCAACGTCGGCAGTCGTGCTGTTAGTGGCTGAGAAAGATGAGAATTCCGCGGAGGCAAGGATATGAAGCTGCCGGCTCCACTTGAGGCATATCTGAACGGCTGGTTGAACTTCGTGGGAAGTATGCTCTACGTCTGCCTGTGGTCGCTCATCCTGAGCCTTCCCGTTCTCCCTTTCGCGCTGTTCCTCCGCAATCAGCTTGTCCTGGTGATAGCGGTGCTTTGGATTCCGTTTATTTCACACAAGACCGGGATGCTCGTGTTCGAGACGGACATCGACAGGGGCAAGCGTCGCGCGCGCAAGGAGTCGGAGGTCGAACTCATCCGCAAGATCATTGCTACCCGGGCCGAGCCGCCCGAACCGGGCGATGAAGGGCAGGACGCCACGTAGCCCCTCTCGCCCCACAGGATGGGTATGAGGACGGCGATGGCGATTATGGCACTCGGAGAGCCTGAGCTTCCCTACACTCCAGCGCTCGCTTGCTTGGCCCGGAGCAGCTCGGCGACACCCTCCGCCGATATGGTCTCCAGCGACGCCCCCGCCCCAAGGATGACCCGGCACGCCAGCTCGAAGTAGGCCGCCTTGTCGATGACCTCGCCCAGGCTGCGCGCCACGACGACCTGCCCGTGACAGCGCAGCATGGCCAGGTCATGCTTCAGGAGGGCGTCGGTAACCGCGTCGGCCAGTTCGCGAGAGCCCGGCAGGAGGTACGGCACCCAGGCCACCGGACCGATGTAGTAGGGGATTTCCGGGATGACGCCGAAGTCGGCGACTTGCGGCCGGCGACACGCCAGGGTCGTGGCACACGGCGACTGGAAGTGCAGCACCGCGTTGACGTCCGGGCGCTGACGAAACACGCCGGCGTGGAAACCGATTTCTTTCGACGGATCGGCCCCGTGCGAACGGGCGCCGTCCGAGATCCGGCACACGGCCACCTGATCCTCCGAGAGGTCCGCCATCGACGACCCCGTCGCCGTGATCAACATGCGGTCTTCAGCCAGTCGGCATGACAGGTTGCCGCTGCCGCGCACCACGAGTCCATGCCCTGCCACTGCCCGGGCGGCGCCGACAAACTCTCCCAGACTATCCTTCGCGGACTGCTCGTTCATTCCTCGGTATTCCTTGGCCTCGCATGGCGGCGGGAAACCGCCTTGCTGCTCGGGTTAGAAGACAGGATGGTGCCGCCCGATTGACCTGCGACGCCTCTGCCCTGGACGCACCGGGGCCTATCGTAGCACGGCCACGCCGGCCCGTCAATCAGGGGGCCTTCCGATGGCCGCACCGTTTTCTTCCCGAGAACCGCTGCGGCCTTGCCGGGGGCCAGGGCTCCCGGTATACTGGCCGGCTTGCGGGCGGACAATCGCGGTAACCCGTCGTTCCCTTTGGCCGGTGCAGGAGGCAGGCGTCATGTACGTCGCGGTGCACAGTTGGAGCTTTCGGGATCGTTTCAAGCAGGACAGCGCGTTCGACGTCTTTCAGGCCATGGACGTCGCGGCCGGGATGGGCTTCAAGGGCATGGAGATAATGACCGGCAAGGCCAACATGCCGCCGGCCGACATCGGCACGGAGACCGTCGAGGGCCTCCGGAAGGTCCTGCGCCACGCCGACAAGTGCGGCCTGCGCATCCACAGCTACGCGTCCTACAACGACTTCTCCTACGTGGCGGACGAGACCTGGCGGCTGGCCAACATCGAATACGTGAAGCAGTGGCTCCGCCTGGCGGGCGAGACCGGCGTGCCGAACATCAGGATGCTCACCGGCTACCTGGTCGAGGGAGAGGACCCGGAACGGCTGGCCGACCTCGTGCTGGAAGGCATCGCCGAGTGCATCCCCGTGGCGGAGGAGGCCGGCGTCAACATGGCGATTGAGAACCACAACTCGATCTTCATGAAGGGCGAGGAGATCGTGGGCCTGATCAAGCGGTTCGGCTCGAAGCGCCTGACCGCGTGCCCGGACCCGTCCAACGGCTTCCGCAACTTCTTCAAGCCGGACGCCACGCCGGAGGACCAGGAGGCGGTTTACAGGAACCTGGAGGTCATGGCGCCCTACGCCACCGCGTCGCACCTGAAGATCCGCGGCCTCAACCCCGACGGCTCGCCAGTCGCGTGGGACCTGAAACGCCTGGTCGGCATCTACCGGGAGGCCGGCTACGACGGGTCCATTACCTTCGAGTCCGTCGCCGAGGGCGACCTGCTGGCGCCCCTGGCGCAGGCGCGGGAAGCGGTGGAAAAGGCAATCGCCGAGGCGGACGATTAGGGGCAAGCGAAACCGATTGAGCGCCGAGAACACGGAGAACACAGAGCTAAGACAGGCTGTCGCGGACCGGTTCCCTGGCTTTACCCGCGTCCTCTCCGATCTCTGCGCTAGACTCCATTAGCTGTTCCTGGGGGAACATCCCATGAGCGAGAGAACGATCACAGGCGCCGTCGTCGGGTGCGGCTCGATCAGCAAGCTGCACCTCGGGTGCATGAAAGAGGCGGGCTACCGGATCGGCGCGGTCTGCGACGTGGACCCCGACCGGGCCGAGGCCGCGAAAGGCAACTTCGGGGACGAGGGAACGCGCGTCACCGGGGACTACGAGGACATCCTGAACGACCCGGACGTGGATGTCGTGGCCGTCCTCACCCCGCCGGTGCTCCATGCCTCGCAGACGGTGGCCGCGCTGGAGGCGGGCAAGTTCGCCTACTGCGAGAAGCCCGTGGTGCGGACGCTGGGCGGGTTCGACGCCATCTTCGCCGCCGAAGAGTCGTCCGGCAAGCGGGCCTGCTTCTCGCCGGGCCGCCTGCGCGGAAGGGAGACGCCCGCGGTCCGTCATTACGTGGACGCGGGGGACCTGGGGGACATCTACCGGGTCGAGGCCAGGCACTGGCGCGGCCGCGGCCGCCCCGGCGTGGACAAGGCGGCTCCCTGGTTCGCCGACAGCAGCAAGGCCCTCGGCGGCATCCTCGCCGACATGGGCCACTACCACATGGACCGCGCGCTTTACCTGACGGGCTGGCCGGAGATTGTAGCCGTCTCGGCAGTGGCGTTCCGGCCCTTTTCCGACGATGTGCCGCCGGGCATCACCTACGACGTGGATGAGCACGCGTTGATCCTGGCGCGCACAGCGGGCAAGCTCACCTTCACGTTCGAGTTCGCCAACATCGCGTTCTTCGACAGCTGGACCACGAGCACGCTGATGATGCTCGGCAACAAGGGTGGGATGCACCTGACCAAGGGCCGGCGCGAAGAGTTCCGCTTCCTGACCCAGAAGGGCGGCCCCGGCCGGTTCGTCGAGCACCGCATTGACTGGAAGGAGAACAAGAGGGCGGACACCGTCATCTACGAGGAGTTCGCGGCGGCAGTGCGCGGCGAAGGTGAGGTCCGCACCGCGACGAGCAGCCGGGAGGCCCTCGTCCTGCACGAGATCATGGCCATGGCGTATCTCTCCTCGCACGAGGGGCGGGAGGTCCGGCCGGACGAACTCGACCGGGGCGCGCCCATCTTCATCAAGCCGTAGCCGACGTGGCCGCCGTCCTGTATCTCGTCCCGGCCCGCTGCGGGGCGCGGGGCCGGGCCGCGCTTGTCGGGGGCGCCCCGTTTTGTTACTATACGACCTTTCGTGCCCGCGCCCTTTCTATGCCGGCAAGCCATGGGACTGATTGAGGGACTAAAGCGCAGGGCGGCCGCGATTGGCGGCACCATCGTCTACCCGGAACCCGAGGACCCGCGCATCGTCGAGGCCGCCGCGAGGGTCGCCGGGGAGGGGATAGCGAAGCCCATCCTGGTCGGCCCGCCGGCGGCCATTCCCGACCCGCTGCCCGACGGCGTCGCCGCCCATCCCATAGGGCCCTCGGGAACGCTCGATGAGTTCGTGGGCGACTACGCGCGCCGCCGCGGCCTGAAGGCCGCCGTCGCGCGCCGGCTGGTGGCGAAGCCACTCTTCTACGGCTCGATGATGGTCGCCCGGGGGCACGCCCACGGCGTCGTGGCAGGCATAAGCCACGCTACGGCCATGGTGGTGCAGGCGGCCGCGCTGACGATCGGCTACGACGAGGGCGTGAGCAGCCCGACGAGCTGCTTCATCATGGTCGTGCCGGAGTTGGGCGGGCGCGCGGACGTGCCGCTGATCTTCGCCGACTGCGCCCTGATCGTCGAGCCGACCCCCGAGGAACTGGCTTCCATCGCCGTCGTGGCCGCCGAGAGTGCGCGCCGCTTCCTGGGCGTCGTGCCGAGGGTGGCCATGCTCTCCTTCTCCACGCACGGCAGCGCGTCGCACCCGGCAGTGGATCGCGTGCGCCAGGCCGCGGAACTGGCCGCCGGCAGGCTTGGAGAAGGCTACGTGGACGGCGAGCTGCAACTGGACACGGCCCTGGTGCCGGCCGTTGCCGCGAAGAAGGTGACGCGGGAGAGCGAGGTCGCGGGCCGCGCCAACGTCCTGGTATTCCCCTCGCTGGACGCGGGGAACATCGCGTACAAGGCCGTCCGGCACCTGGCCGGCGCGCCGGCGATCGGGCCGATCCTGCTGGGCTTCGCCAAACCGGTCAGCGACCTCTCGCGCGGCGCGGACGTGAACGAGGTGGTCGCCGTGACGGCCCTGACGGTTCTGCAAAGGCGGTGAGCCCTTGAAGATCCTGGTGATCAACTGCGGCAGCTCATCTGTGAAGTGCACCCTGTTCACCATGCCCGAGAGACAGGCCCTGGCAACCGGCCTCGTCGAGAAGATCGGGGAAGGCGGCACGGCCATGACCGTCGAGGCGGGCGGCGAGTCCTCGGCCGGCCCCTGCGCGGGCGAGACCCACGCGGAGGCGCTGCGCCTGCTGCTGGACGCCATACGGGACCGGCACGTGATAGAGAGCATGGACGAACTGTCCGCCGTCGGCCACCGGGTGGTCCACGCGGGCGAGCTGACGGATTCCGTCGTTGTGGACCGGAAGATACTCGACCTCGTCCGCGAGCAGGCGATCTTCGCGCCGCTCCACAACCCGCCCAACCTGGCGGGGCTTGAGGCCGCGCTGGAGCTCCTGCCGGACAGGCCGCACGTGGCCGTCTTCGACACCGCGTTTCACGCCGGGATGCCGCCCGAGGCGTTCCTCTACGCGCTGCCGCACGAACTCTACAGGGACCACGGCGTGCGGGCCTACGGCTTCCACGGCACATCCTATCGTTACGTGACGGGCCGGGCGGCCGAGCTGCTGGGTATCCCGCAGGAGCGCCTCAACCTGATCGCACTCCACCTGGGAAACGGCTGCTCCGCCGCGGCCATAAGGAACGGCAGGTCGGTTGACACCAGCATGGGCCTGACCCCGCTCCAGGGCCTGGTCATGGGGACTCGCTCCGGCGACGTGGACCCGGGGCTTTTCTTCTTCCTCATCCAGCGGTTGGGCATCGGGGCCGACGAGGTTTACGCGATCCTCAACGAGCAGAGCGGCCTTCTCGGCCTCAGCGGCCTGAGCAAGGACGTCAGGGACGTCCTGAAAGCCGCCTCGGAAGGCAATGAGTCGGCCGAGCTGGCCCTGAGCGTCTTCGCCTACCGGGTCAAGAAGTACGTCGGCGCTTACCTCGCCGTGCTGGGCGGGGCCCACGCACTGGTCTTCACGGCCGGCATCGGCGAGAACTCCCCCGAGGTGCGCCGGCGCGCCTGCGAGGGCCTGGAGGGGCTCGGCGTTATCCTGGACGACGCGAAGAACCAGGCCGCCGTGGGCGAGGAGGCCGTCATCAGCGCGGAGGACTCGCCCGTCGCCGTCCTGGTCGTCCCGACCGACGAGGCCCTGGAGATCGCCATGGAAACATATGACCTTTTGAGAGAGGCGTCACGATGAGACTGGGCGGACCGGTCTTCGGAGAGTGGCCGGATCCGGCCGAGTGGGTGGCCGCGGTGAAGCAACACGGCTACAGTGCGTGCCCGTGCCCGCTCAGGGACGCGGCGGACGCGGACGCCGTCGAGGCGTACCGGCTGGCGGCGGGGGAGGCGGACCTGGTGATCGCCGAGGTCGGCGCCTGGAGCGATCCCCTCAGCCCGGATCAGGAGAAGCGGCAGGAGGCGCTCGATCTGTGCCGGACGCGCCTGGACCTGGCCGACCGCATCGGGGCGCGCTGCTGCGTCAACATCTCGGGCTCACGGGGCGACAGGTGGGACGGCCCGCACCCGGACAACCTGACCCGCGAGACCTTCCACCTGATCGTCGAGACCGTGCGGGGCGTCATCGACGACGTGCAGCCGACCCGCACGTACTACGCTCTGGAGACGATGCCCTGGATGTTCCCCGACTCGCCCGACAGCTACGTGGCACTCATCCGGGCAGTTGACCGGGAGCGGTTCGCCGTGCACCTGGACCCGGTCAACCTGGTCTGGAGCCCGCGGCTCTACTACAAGACCGGCGCGCTGATCCGCGAGTGCTTCGAGAAGCTCGGCCCACACATTCGGAGCTGCCACGCCAAGGACGTCGCCCTGGCCGATCACCTGACGGTCCACCTCAGCGAAGTGCGCCCGGGCCTCGGCGGGCTCGACTACGCCGCCTTCCTCCACGGTCTGGACGGGCTCGACCCGGACACGCCGCTCATGCTGGAGCATCTGCCGAATGCGGAAGAGTACCGGGCCGGGGCCGACCACATCCGCGCGGTGGCGCGGAGCGAGGGCATCGAGATACGGTAAGCGCCCCTGCTGCCGCACCCGTACCGGCGGCTGGAACCCGGCCGCGCGCGGGCGTACAATGGACGCACACGACTACTCATAGGGGGGCGACACGTGGCCACACGGGAACTCAACGGCTCCGTGGTGAAGGTCGAAGGCGGCAGGGCTGTCATCCAACTCGAACCGGACGAGTCCTGCGGCGGCGGCTTCAGTTGCGCCTGCTGTAGCCTGAGCAGAAGGGAAGGGCAGGTCATTCGCATCGAGGCGCAGGGCCTGGAGCCGGGGGAGGCCGTCCGCGTCTCCGTGCCCGGCTACGCCGGGTACGTCAGCAGCCTGGTCGTCTTCCTGCTTCCGGTGGCCTTGTTCATGGCAGGGGTGCTGGTCGGCGGCCTGTTCGAGGGGGCGGAAGGGGCACGCGGCACGGCCAGCGTCCTCGGAGGCGTGTGCGGGTTCGCCCTGGCGGTGCTGATCGCGGTGGCGGTCAACAGGCTGCTCAGGAACGCCTACCGCGTGCGCCGCGCCCCCGGGCCGGAGGCTTAGCCACAAGTAAGCTCCATCCCGCATGAAGTCTCGCCCCCCGTCAAGGGCGAAGGAGCTCTCGAAGGGATGCTGCCCCCCTCTTGCCTTGACCTCTGCGTGCGGCCTGGTATCCTGCTTCCCGTCTGGAAATGGGAGGAATGGGGATGATCAGTCGCCGCGGGTTCCTGCTGGGCGCGGCCGCGCTGGCGGGGGGAGCCGCTGCGGGCGCCGCCGCACCGGCCGAGGAAGGGGCGACGCCCCCGGCCGCCCGGCGCCGGGCGTGGAGGCCGTTCTCGAACAAGAGCCCGTTCAACACGCCGATCCCGCCGGAGGCGCCCGTCCATCCGAACTCGGCCGCGATCATCCGCAACCTCTGCGGGGACGCCGTCCCCGCGCGCACGCGGCTCTGGGTGAACATCGAGAGGTGGAGCATCCCCGTGCACAACGTGCCCGAGGAAGGCGCCGTCGTCCGGACCGTCCGCTGCGACCGCAAGGCATACTCCGGCTTCGAGGAGGTGACCCTCCCGGTCTGGCCGGGGGCCGTGCCGGACCCGCTCTCCGACGCGCACATGGTCGTCCTGGACAGGCCGAACGGCTGCGCGTGGGACTTCTGGGGGGCGCGCTGGCGCGACGGCCAGCTACAGACAAAGGCCGCCAACCGGGTTGACCTGGCCGGCGACGGGCTCGTGCCGGAGGGCGGGTGCCGGCTGGTCGGCTTTGCGCTGCTGGCGGGACTGATCCGCCCCGAGGAGATAGCTGCCGGGCGCATTGACCACGCGCTCGTCTTCGCGTACGACAACCTGGACCGGTCGCACGTCTGGCCGGCGTCCCGCCACGCGGGCCGGCGCTGCCCGCCGAACTCGATCCCCTGCGGCGGCCTGGTGCAGCTCGACCCGGAACTGGACATAGAGTCCCTCGACCTGCCCCCTGCCGGCAAGATGATCGCCCGCGCCCTGCAGGAGTACGGCATGTACATGTCAGACTACGCCGGGGGGCTGGCCATCTACGCCGAGAACCCGTTGGGACGCGCCGAGGACCCGTGGCCGAAATTGGGCCTGACCACCAGGTCGCCGGCCAACATCCCGGTCGAGAGGATGCGCGTGATCGAGCCGGGGGCGACGCGGCGGAGCTAGTCCGCCTCGGCCTTCTCCTTTTTGCTCAGCAGGCCCTGGATGATCAGCTCGACGGCCTCATCCTCCGACATGCCGCGGGCCATCAGGGTCTGGAGTTGGCGGGAATCGACGCTCCCTATGGCGGCCTCGTGGGTGACGTGCGCGCGGGGATGGCGCACGTCCACGATGGGCGTGGCGCGCGCGACGGCCTCGCCCTGGACGATCTCTTTGCAGTCCACGTGCCCGCGCGCGCCGGGCGCGGAGGCGGTCAGTTCGTTGTAAACGTCCGCCCAGGCCCGGTCGCGGACGGCGATGCGACTCAGCAGCACGCCGACGCTGTCCGGCCCGTCCAGGTGGGCCGTCTCGCGGACCTGGATGCGGTCGTCCCCGCGGCCTGACATGCGCGCGATCATCCGCATCAAGGCCCGTTCGGCGCACCAACCCTCGTAGTCTATCTCGATCTGCCCGACGCGCCCCTGCACCAGCTCGAACTCGGTCTCGAAGGAGGCCCCGGCGCCCACGTGGACCTGGGCGTGCGGCACGACCAGCACGCCGCCTTCGCTCCCGTGCACGTGCCGCTCGAAGTAGCGGTAGGCGGCGTCCTCGCCCAGGCGGATCTGCGCGTCCATCTTGTGCGTCACGTCCAGGGCGTTCGGGAAGACGCAGTGTGCCAGCACCTCGACGCGGCTGCGCGGCTCCAGCTCGACGTCCAGCAGGATGCGCTGCAATCCCTCCTCGGGCAGCACGCCGAAGCACATGTGCACGGTATTCTCGATGGCGGCGCCCTCCTCGACGACGATTCCCACGCGGACGCCGTCCTCCAGCTCCTCCGGCTCGACGCGGAGCCCGGGCACCAGGTTCGCCCCGATGACCTCATTCCCGTGGATGACCAGGTGCGCCACGTCGGACTCGGAGAAGACGGAGCTGTCCTGCCCCAGGCCTCGGTACACGTCCAGCATCATCTCGTAATCCGTGCTCACGACTCGTCGGGCCTCATGCTGGGGTCGTGGAAGGGACAGGGCAAGCACTGGTCGACGAAGTAACTGCGGATCTGCTCAGCCGGCCCCTCCTCAACGGTCCTGCCGCAGCAGACCAGGGTGGCCGTGTCCGCATGGGCCATCACGTCGGCGCTGTGGGTCACCAGCAGTACGGTCACGTCCTCGCTGCGGAGCCGGTCGAAGAGCTCGAACATGTGACGCAGCGCCTCGACGTCGATACCCGAGTCCGGCTCGTCGGCGATCACGAGCTTCGGCTTCATGACCAGTATGGACGCAAGCTCGATGCGCTTCCTCTCGCCGCCGCTCAGGCTGGTGTCCACCATGCGATCCAGGTACAGGCCCGGGTCCAGAGCCATTCGCCGGAGTGCGTCGCGCAGCGCGTCCTCATCCTTGTGTGCGGCGCCGGCCAGCAGGAAATCACGGACCTTCAGGCCCTCGAAGCGGGCCGGTTCCTGCCAGGCAAGGCTCACACCCAGGCGGGCCCTCTGGTCCACTGCGAGCCCGTTTAGGCTCTTGCCGTCCAGGAGGATGTCCCCGCCGTCGGGCGCGTAGCCGGGCAGTCCCATGATCGCATAGGCAAGCGTGGACTTGCCGGCCCCGTTCGGGCCGACGAGCGCGTGGACGGCCCGCTGCTCCACACTGAGCGAGACGCCGTGCAGTATGCGCTTGCCGCCCACGGCAAGCCGCAGATCGCGTACCTCAAGCAACGCCATGTGGTCGCCCACATCGAAGGGAAGAACGGGACATCGATGGCTTGCCAACACCTTCAGGCTAACAAATGGCCGTCACCCTTACAACGAAATCGGGTCGGGCCGAGCGGGCGCCGGGTTGGCCTGACACGCTTTTGACATGACGGCCGCACTTATGTATACTCACTTCCCGGCCAATATCGATGAAGCTATGGCGCTTTCGCGCAGTCGGCGGCGCTTCTGCGGAGTTGTTGGCCGGTGGCCTCGCCGGCAGGATGCACCCCGAACTACCCCAGGAATCCTGGCTGTTCCACGGCGGATTGCGGCTGCATTGGCGCTCACCACGAACATGTGTTCTATCGTGACGGACATCCCCGCCGTCCTGCTCTGGGGCGTTCCTATTGCCCTGGGCCTGTTCGCGGCCGTCTGCGTGATCCTGCTCTTCGTGAAACGCCGCAGCCTGGTCGGGCCACAATGGGGAGGGAGCGCCGGGGGTGCGCTCGGACGCGGCCAGTACGTCCAGCACCTCACACGCGTGCTGCGCGCCATCAGAGCGGTCAACAAGATCATCGTCACGGAGCGGGCCAAGACATCGCTCCTCGAGAAGGCCTGCCGGACGTTGACAAAGACCCGCGGCTACAAGATGGCCTGGATCGGCGAAGCGGAGGAGCAGGACAAACGCGTGCGCCCGATCGCGCAGGCCGGCATCGAGAAGGGCTACCTCGCCGAGATCGAGATCACCTGGGACACCTCGCCAACGGGTCAGGGCCCGACCGGCCGCGCAATCCGAACCGGCGAGCCGGCGGTGATGCGAGATATCGAGAGCGACCCCCAGTACGAGCCCTGGCGCGAGCAGGCGCTTCAGCGCGGCTATCGCTCGTCGGCAGCCGTCCCGCTTCGCTTCGAGGGCCGGGTCCTGGGAGTACTCAACGTCTACTCAGAGTTCCCCGCCGCCTTCGACATACAGGAGTTGGGCCTGCTCCAGGAGGTCTGCGATCACATAGCGTACGCCCTCGGGACGCTCCAACTGAAGGAGGATCTGGACGAGGCCCGGTCGCAGGCCCGAGAAGACGAACCGGGCTTCCGCGCGTTCGAGCACGCCCCGCTGGCCATACTCGTCACCGACGCCCGGGGCGTCGTCACGGCCCTGAACGGGCGCGCCCGCCAACTGCTGCCGGGCGGGGGCGAGGGCGAGCAGGCAGCCGGCCACAAGCAACTGCGAGATCTCGGGTTGCCCCCCGATGCCTTCCCGCGGAAGAACCTGCAGCGCGTATTCAAGGAGCAGACCGTGGTCCAGACGCGCTGCCAGCATGTCCTGGAAGACGGCCGCAGAACCGCCCTTGCCTGCCGCGGGGCGGCAGTGCGGGATGACAACGGCAAGCTACAGGCGACCGTCTGGACGCTGGTCGAAGTGCCGGGGACAGACGGGCAGCCTTGACCTCGATGCCGGCGACCTTCACGCTCGCTTGCGGCGCCGCAGGAAGTGCGACGCGACCCAGCCTGCGCCCGCCCCGACGAGGAACGCCGCCAGAAGCAGCACAAACAGCGGCAGCGGGGGCGCTTCCCAGAAGATCAAGTCGAATACGGTCGGCTCGGAGTTCTTGAAGATCACAACGAGCACCAGCACGACCAGGACGGTGCCGGCTATGAGCTTGAGCCGCGCCGTCCAGGCGCCCGGGCGATGTTGTTCATTGCTCATCGGTCTCTCCCTCCTCTGGCGAGCCCGCGCTTTCCTCATGGTCCGGTTCGTGCTCGCCCAGGTTGAGCATGTGTCCCATCTTGTTCTTCTTGGTGCGCAGGTAGTCCACGTTTTCCTTGCGGGCGGGGACCTCGATGGGGACGCGCTCGACGATCTGTAGCCCGTAGCCGCCGAGCGCGTGGAACTTGCGCGGGTTGTTCGACATAAGCCGCATTCTGCGCACGCCAAGGTGGCGCAGTATCTGCGCGCCGACGCCGTAGTCCCGCTTGTCCGCCGGGAAGCCGAGCCGCTCGTTGGCCTCGACCGTGTCCAGGCCGTCCTCCTGGAGGGCGTAGGCGTGCAGCTTGTTCTCCAGGCCGATCCCGCGCCCCTCCTGGCGCATGTAGAGCAGGACGCCCCGTCCCTCCCGCTGGATCGCCTCCAGCGCCATTTCGAGCTGCTCGCCGCAGTCGCAGCGCAGCGAGTGCATGATGTCGCCGGTGAAACACTCGTCGTGCACTCGCACCAGGACGGGCTCGGCGATCGGCGCTGCCGGGGAATCGTCGGGCGTCCCGACGTCGCCGCAACAGACGGCCATGTGCTCCCTCCGGTCCACCATCGAGCGATAATAGTGCAGTTTGAACTTGCCGTAGCGCGTCGGCAGGTCCACGCACGGCACGCTCTTCGATACGAGGTACTCGGAGCGATGGCGGTGCCGGATCAGGTCCGCGATGGAGCAGACCTTGACTCCCAAGTCCCGGGCCAGGACCTCCAGTTCCGGCAGCCGGGCCATCGAGCCGTCGGGGTTCATCACCTCGCAGATGACGGCGGCCGGCTTGAGGCCGGCAAGCCTGGCCAGGTCCACGGCCGCCTCCGTGTGGCCGGCGCGGACCAGCGTGCCCCCGTCCCGCGCCAGCAGGGGGAGGATGTGCCCCGGGCGCACGAGGTCATCGGGGCCGGCGCCGTCCGCGATGATGGCCTGAATCGTGCGGGCGCGGTCCTGTGCGCTCACGCCCGTCGTGATGCCCTCGCCGGCGTCCACCGTGACTGTGAAGGGCGTCCCGAACTGGCTCCGGTTGTCCTCCACCATGGGCGAAAGGTCCAGCCGCGCGGCCAGCTCCGCCCCGATCGGCAGGCACAGGAATCCCCGGGCGCGGTTCAGCAGCAGGGCGACCACCTCCGGCGTCACGTGCTCGGCCCCGATGCACAGGTCGCCCTCGTTCTCGCGGTCGGCGTCATCCACGATGATGAGGAATCGGCCCTGCCGGAAGTCCTCTATCGCGGACGGAATGTCGGCGAAAGCGGTCTCGGTGTCCGGTTCTCTTGGCATGTTGACACCCGGAGGACGGTCAGGCAGAAGTCCGCAGCCATTGTACAAACTCGGCCAGACCCTGTCTAATCGGGAAGCGGGGCTCGTAGTCCAGAAGGCGTCGCGCCTTGGAGATGTCGGCGCACGTGACCGGCACGTCCCCCGGCTGGTCCGGCAGCCTTTCGATGCGCGGCTCCCTGCCCAGCGCCTCCGTCAGGAGCCGTATCAGCTCCCGCAGCTCGACCGGCTCCGAGTTGCCCAGGTTGATGATCTCGAACTCGAAGGCCCGGTCCAGCGCGGCCACCGTGCCGTCCACGATGTCGCTGGCGTAGGTGTAGTCGCGCCTGCTCGTGCCGTCCCCGTAAACGGGTATCGCCTCGCCCGCCTCCATCAGCCGGGCGAACTTGTGGATCGCCAGGTCCGGCCGCTGGCGGGGGCCGTAAACGGTGAAGAAGCGCAGTGCGACCACCGGGATGCCGTAGAGGTGATGGTAAACGTGGCAGAGCAGTTCCCCGGCGCGCTTCGTGGCGGCGTACGGCGAGATGGGCCGGGCCACCGGCGCGTCCTCGGCGAACGGGACGGCGCTGTCCACGCCGTAGACTGAAGAGCTGGAGCCGAAGACGAACTTCCTCAGCCCCCCCGCCGCACGGGCCGCCTCCAGCAGGTTGATCGTGCCCGCGCAGTTGACCTGCTCGTAGAGCGCCGGCTGCTCAATGGACGGCCGCACGCCCGCCCGCGCCGCCAGGTGCACGACGGCGTCCACGTCGTCGCGCTCCAGCACCGACCGGCACAACTCCGCGTCCCTGATGTCGCCCTCGACCAGCTCGACCCGCCCCGTCTCCAGCGCAGCGGCGATGTTCGACCGTTTGATCGCGGGCGAATAGTAGTCGTCGAAGTTGTCCAGGCAGACCACCTCGTCGCCCCGGCCGACCAGCCGGTCCAGCAGGTGGCTGCCGATGAAGCCCGCGCCGCCCGTCACCAGGATGCTCATGCCCTGTCCTTCTGCAAGACCGTCTGAAACCAGCGGGAAGCGAGCGAATCCTACCGCAGGCGCGGGGGGCGTGTCAAAGACGGCGCGCTCGGCGGTGCGCTGCGGCCGTCAGTACTTGGTGGGGACGTACACCGTGTCGAAGAAGAACGCCCGGCGCAGGTTGGCCGCAGTGCCGTAAGCCACAGAAACGGTAACCCTGGCCTCCGAGCCGGTGGCGTTGACGGGATAGAACTGGAGCGCGTAGTAAGCGCCCACGTAGTCCGGGTGCTCCCGTGCGACGGTCACGGGCGTGCCGGCCCGATGGGTCGAGCCGGTGCTCTCCCCCACGGCCCGGTCCTGACTCTCGTTGGTGAAGTTGAAGCCGTCCGAAGCGGGCGAGCTGTAGCGGATCCACTCCCTGTCCACGACAACGTAGCCGCTGCCGGGGGCGGCCGGAGCGGCCGTCGGGTCGCCGTCCACCGGAATGCTCCCGTAACCCGTTTCGTCCGGGTCGGCGGCGTCCAGGTCGTCCCTGAGCACGTAGTACCACGTGCGCGGCTGGAGTACGTGAGCCAGGGGCGCCTGGTGCCACGCCTCCTCAGTACCCCACATGTGCCGGCTGCAGTTGAGGAACCTCCCGTCGTCCTCGTCCAGGTCCTCGTACCATATCCATTCGCTGTCGATCAGGATAGGCCCGCTCGTGCGATCGGGCGGCATGTCGGCCGTGTCGTCCGTGATGTCGAATAGCTCGTGCAGGGGATACTCATCGAAGTTCGCCGCCTCCTCCCAGTGCGTCGCGGTGCTGTCGGCGGTAACGGCGCCGGCCAGGGCAGCCTGGTCGCCGACGTCCAGGTCGGCCCTGAGGGCGGTCCGGGCGAAGACCTCCCTCAGCCTCATGCCGCTCACCTCCGCCAGCACCTCCTCGGCGATGAAGGCGGCCTTGCGGCGCTGCGTTGCGTCCGTGTGCAGCACGCCCGCCGCCACGAACAGGCTCACGATGCCCACCGCGCCCAGCAGGAAGACGCCGAGCGCAATGAGGACCTCCAGCAGTGTCAGGCCGGCTCGGTCCGCCGCTCCCGTGCGCAAGCTCATCTCCATGCCGTCCTCTCTTTCCGCTTATTCACCACGAAGGGCACGAAGCCTCCGGCGCTCCGAAGCGGAGCTATGGAGCCCCGCGAAGGAGGGAACACGAAGGAGTCAACAAGGCAACGTCAACGACGAACAAAGGCGGGGCGGAATTGCCAGCCTTGCGCGTTGTCGTTATCGTTGTCGTTATCGTTGTCGTTGCCGTTCCCCTCCGTTCCTGCCGTTCTTCGTGCTCTTCGTGTCCTTCGTGGTTAATGCCGTGGTTCTAGTGCTCCCAGTATTCCCTGCTGGCCGGGTTGTGGAAGACGCGCGCGAACGTCACGCCCAGCTTGACCTCCGTGCCCGCATCATGGGGCCACTTCTCGGTGCCGCGCGCGGCGCGCTCCACCACGACGAAGGCGCCTCCCTCGTCGTCCGGCACAAAGTCGCTGAACTCCACCCACTCGTGGTCAATGCGCAGGTACGGATAGGTGGGGTTGTAGGGGGGCACGGTGCCCCGCACGTATATCATGTCGCCCGTGCCGATGCTGGCGTCCACGTCGTTCCTGAGTTCCAGCCGCAACGGAAGCGGGTACTCCTCCGTCGGGTCCACGACCAGGACGACCCTGATCGCGCGCGGGAAGACGTTGTCATCGACGTAGTCCTCGTCCACGCTGTTGGCGTCGCCGTCCGAGTCGCTGTCCTCGTCGGCCCAAACTTCCACCCCGGTGTCGGGATCGGTGAACCCATAACCCCAATCCATATAGAACCCCGGCGTCGAGGCACCGCTCAACCGGTCGCTGTCCCAGGTGAAGACCGGCCCGCACGGCTCGGGCAGGTTCGGCTGGTCCCACGGGTCGAACCCTATGTCCTCCCACGTGGTGGTGTACTGCGTCCAGAGCCGCACCTCGAAGTACAGGACGTCCTCCGCCATCGGCAGGGCCTTGGCCTGGATGCGGTCGAAGGTGCCGAAGACGTCGTCCAAATCCCCGTCGTTGTCGAAGAAGGTGTGCCCCGGCTCTCCCTCGCCGCCGGCGGGCCAACCCCCTATGGGCGAGAGCACGGCGCGGTAGAGGGTCTTGTTGTCATCCGCGCCCAGTCCGAGCAGGTAGGCCACCTCGCACATGCCCTCCAGCGGCATCAGGTCCTCGTCAATCCGCGCGTCAAGCGGATCATCGTCATCCTTCAGGTTGTAGTACTCCTCGTCGGGGCCGGAGGCGTCGCCGTCGTTGTTCTCGCCGTCTCCGGCCTGGCGGATGCGCGGGTTGGCCGACTGGTCGGGGATGCCGCGCACGAACCTGATCCGGTGCCTCGGGTGCGCGTGCAGAGGCCCGCCGCCGCCGTCGGGGTCGTAGGCGTCGGCGTCCACCCAGAACTTCACCCGGGTGTCGAACGCGTCCTCATCCTTGGCCCAGAACTGGCTCTGGGCGGCGCTCAGGTCGTCCTCGATCTGCTGGAAGACGACGGTCGCCAGGTCGTAGGCGTAGCTCCGCCGGTGGCCCGCCCGCCACAGTTGAGTGCCGTACGTCAGCACCGTGACGGCCATGACGCCGAAGATCAGCAGGATCGACGTCGCGACCAGCAGTTCCACCAGGGTGAAAGCGCGCCTGCCGTCGCCGCATCGCATGTCATGCCTTCCTTTCATCCAGGCGCCCTTTCCTCTCACGGAAGAACCTCTCACCACGAAGAGCGACGCCCCACAATAACCACCACGACACGACGAACACTACGTGAAGAAGGCCACGGAGACAAGGAGCGGTCCGACGAACCGGCAGCGCCGCCGTCCTTCGCCTCGTTGTGATCGTAGTGTCGTCGTGGTTGACATCTTCGTGTCCTTCGTGTCCTTCGTGGTCAATGCCGTGTCTAGAAGGTTTCGGATTCCGGCACCATCTCCACGCCCACCGTATCCAGCTCAATCATGTTGACCCAGCCCTCCTGCTCCACCACGTCGTTGACGGTGTCATAGCTGTGCCTGTACACGCTGGCATCGCCCAGGTCGAAGTAGAACCTCACCTGCGCGGAGCCGGACACTATGGGATGGTAATGGGTGCCGTCGGCTGCCACACTGTAGAGATCGAGCCACCCGGACTGGTCGTCGTGCTCGTCCACCAGCGTGCCCCAGAGCCCGTCGCCGGACGTGCCGTCGTCGCCGTCGTCCAGATCGTCGGGGTCCGCGTTCCAGGCGACTCCGTCATCGGTGCGGAGGAGCACGGCCACCTTCTGCCCGTCTTCCAGTTCGTTGCGGAACCTCCAGAAGATGCGCCGCAACCGGCCCGGGCATGGCAGCGTGAACTTCACCGTGCACATGTCGCCGTCCAGGCTTTCGTATGCCTGATGGCCGTCCCAGGGGTCGCCGTCTCCCTCGACGTCGTTTGCACGGTAGCGGTCCACGTGACGCACCGGCACGTAGCGCACGAGCGCGCCGGCGGAGTGGCCGGCCACGTTCGTGCCGTAAGCGCCGCGAGGATACGCCTCATCGCGCTCCAGGTCACTGCAATGGCTGTAACCGATGATCTCCTCGTCGATCTGCACGTAGCCGGGCTCGGGGAACATGTCCGAGTCTTCTATCTTCAGCTTCTTCTCGTCCGTGCCGGGGTATTCGTGCGTCAGGGTCGTGGTCGGCACGAAGTTCAGCACGAGGACGCGCGCAAGCTCGTAGTGGCCGGCGGCCAGGCCCACGTCGGCGACGTCGGCGCTCGGCGTCAGGTTGCGATACGGCCGCTTGATCTCCTCCACCACGTCGTGCGCGTGGTCATAGTCCTGGTAGCTGTACAATGTGCCCTGGGCAAGCATGTAGCCGCCGGACCACTGGAGGGGCGTGCTGTGCGGCGAGTGGAGCAACGGGTTGCTGGCCAGCTCGGTCCGCCTGACCAGAAGCATCCCGCCGCAGCAGGAGTCCCAGTCCCAGTCCTGGAGCACGGCCTCTTCGTCCCCTGCGGCCCAATCGTCCAGGTCGTCCTGGGCCACGTGCCCCGTCGGCAGTGCGGTGACGCGCAGCTCGTCCAACTCGCCCTCGAACAGCGCGCCGCCGCCGGAAGCCCCGCCGACGTAAACGCCGGGGAACGGACCGCTCGGCAGCACGCCCGCCAGGAGCGGCGCCGACGGCGAATCCCACACGTCGCCGTAGTTGAAGACCTTCCACCTGTCCTCGCAGACCAGCGCGTCCGGCATGCTCGTGCCCAGGGGCTTCTCCGGCGCCACCTGCGGGTCCAGGACCAGCCACTTGTAGTAGTCGGGGAAGGCCCCCCCGCCCAGGTCCTCGCCGGCGATCACCCGGTCCACCGTCACCGAAGCTCTCGGGAGCTCCTCCGCGTCGAACGCGCCGTTATCGGGGTCGCTCGTGTCTTCATGCGCCCAGAAACCGACCGTGTCGCCGTCGGCTGGCTCGTCGGCCGCCGGCGAGTCGGTCGCGCTGTGGCGGGCCGTCTGCACGATGGGGACGAGGAACGTCACGTACTCGCCCTCGGCGACGTCCCGCTCCAGCGCGCGGGCAAGGTGCATCTCGCCCGCCCCGGTCACGTTCTCGTACTCGTAAATGTCCTCGTCTTCGGTGCCACCGATGGCGACGATGCCTCGCTTCGGGACGTCGCCGGACGCCAGGTCCACCAGGCCGACGCGGTCCAGGCCCTCCGGCCAGATTTTGCCCGTCCCCGGCCCGGTGTCCACCGTGTAGCGGCGGTTCGGCACCTCGACGGCCACGTGCCAGAAGTAGGTCTCGGCGACCTCGTCAACGTCCGCCTCCGCGCTGCCGTTGGTGTGGATGTACTTCCAGTCCACGTCCGTGTCGTGGATACCGTCGATGAACATGGCGATCTCGTCCTTGAACGTCCCGACGGCCGCCACCGCCACGTGGTGCCAGACGTTCGCCTCGAACTCGAATTCGCGATTGGGGTCCCACGGGTCGGAGGACCGTGCCTCGACGTAGCCGCGATAGCCCTTGTCCGGATCGTACATCTGGTCGCTCATGCGCAGCACGATCTGGCCGTCCTGCAGATACACGGAGAACTGGTTGCGCAAGTCCTCGGTCGGGGGGAGGAAGCCGTCGCCGATCTCGAATAGAAGCTGAGGTTCGGTGACATTCTCGCCCGGCCTGATCCAGAACTCGACGGCGAGCGGCTGCATCGTCGCGTGGAAGTCGTCCGCTTCCACGTTGCGCGCCTCCGCGTCCTCGTGGTAGCCGGCGGCGTAACGCAGCGCCTTTGCCTTCAGGCCGTAGGCGGTCGTGTTGTCGGCCTCCGGGGTCACGCCGCCCTCTTCATCGGCCGCGCCCCTGGCGAAGTCCAGGTTGAAGTTCTCCAGCGACGAGCCGTGCAGGCCCAGCAGCATGGTCGTGAAGGAGTAAGCGCCGAAGTACCTCAACTCCCCGACGGCGGGCGCGACAGTGCCGATCCCAGGGCTCGTGTCCTTGTAGCGGTCGTCGGCGCCGACGTCCGGCAGGTTCACGTTCAGCGGGCCGGTGACGACGGATGTCCTGTCGACGCCGTCGTTCTCGGCGAACTCCTGCTGGCTCCGGTAGAGCCACCACATGTCCACCGGCAGGGCAACGCCGTAGAAGCGGGGCAGGCGCAGCCCGTCCGCGCGGGGCGACTGGGCCACGAGCGTCCCGCCGGCGTCGTCCACCGCAGCCAGGGCGGCGATGCCGACGAACGGCCCGCTGTTGAACCGCAGCGGGACCGTCGAAACCTGCGGCCAGAACGCCCACTGGTCCGGGTTGAAGTTGTTCCTCACCATGTCACGCTTGTCATCGGAGAAGATCAGTACCGCGGCCACCTGCGCGAGGAACGTGTCGAGTTCGCCGCGGTCATCGAACCAGTCCTCGTCGTTGCCGCCGAAGAAGTTGTACGGCCCGGGGGCCGTCTCGCCGGACAGGTGCGCCAGAAACGCCTCGGCGACGGCCTCCGCCTCGTCCACGTCTATCTCGTTCGTGCCGTCGCTCATGCCGCAGAGGACGGACTTCAGGATAATCGGGTCGGTGGCGGTGTTGACGTTGATGGCGTGGCGCTTCTCGGCCTGCACCTTGTCAGTGCCGGCCTCGTAGGGCAGGTCGGCCAGCTCCAGCGGAGTGAGGCTGTCCCAGGAGATGACGCAGCCGTCCAGGGGGGTGCCGTCGTCGTG
>Ga0180432_10001574_pt1 | contig 35974 bp, 36 predicted proteins | sample SS_ome_10_FD_132414 | JGI IMG/M metagenome (GOLD analysis project Ga0180432, IMG submission 132414) | Hypersaline lake sediment archaeal communities from the Salton Sea, California, USA - SS_1_MS_2 metaG | ecosystem: Environmental > Aquatic > Non-marine Saline and Alkaline > Hypersaline >... | reverse complement strand
GAACGCAGTTCTCCGACGAAGTCCTCCGCGGCTGCCTGAGACAAGGCTTCTGCCTCGTCTCCTCCTACCGGCTGTTCAAGCTCGTCCAGACGGCGCTCGAGGACCGGACCAAGAAGGGGACGGCAGCGATCCGTCGGCGGATCCTCGAATGCGACGGCGAGCTTCGGAACAGCGCGGACTCGTGACGCCCCTGATCTGCGCCTGCCTCGCCTTGATCCCCGCGAGTGCTCTCCTCTCCGCGGTAACTGCAAAGCAGATGCGAAGGCGCTCCTTCGGGCAGTCGATCCGCCCGGTCGGGCCACAGCGCCACGCGACGAAAGAGGGGACGCCGACGATGGGGGGGGTCGTCCTCTTCGTCCTCTGGGCAGCGACGGTCGCCGTCCTCTTCGCGTGGCATCCGCCGACGAAGGCGACCGCCTTCGTCCTCGCCGCGGGAGGGCTCTTCACCGCAATTGGCGCCCTCGATGACGCAATCTCCATCAGAAAGCGTCGCTCGAAGGGGCTCTCAGTCTTCTGGAAGCTAGCCCTCTCGAGCGTTGCGGCGATCGCGCTCTTCTTCCTCTTCCGCGATGTCCTCAGCGTCCCGCTGAGGATTCCGTTCGCAGCAATGGCGGTTTCTCTTCCTCCGCCGGCCGTCTTCGCTCTGACGTGGATCGTCTTTCTGTCGACGACGAACGCAATGAACCTAGCCGACGGCCTCGACGGCCTCGCGACCGGAGTTGCCATCCTCGTCCTCGCCGGGGCCCTACTCCTGCGTCCATCGTCGACGGGCCTGCTCGTCGGTGTGCCGCTGATCGCGGCACTCGCAGGCTTCCTCTGGATCAACGTTCACCCGGCCGACCTCTTCCTCGGTGACGCGGGATCCTTCTTCCTCGGCGGAGTCGTCGCCGCCGTCTGCCTCGCGGACGGGACGGCGTTCTTCCTTCCGATACTCGCCGGCGTGCTCGTTCTGGAGGTCGGATCTGTGATCCTTCAGATCTTCGTCTAAGACGATGGGCAAGAGGATCTTCCGAATGAGCCCGCTGCATCACCACTTCGAGGTGTCGCTCGACGGGCCGCGCGAGCACCTCCTACCCGCGTTCTCGTGGCCCGAGGGGAAGGTCGCCGTTCGCTTCTGGATTCTGCAGGGTGCGTTCGTCGGCCTCGCTCTGCTCGCGGGCCGATTCTGAGCCAGCGGGATTCCTTCGTGGTTTCTCCGCCAAGACACTCCGGAAACCCGATTCACGCGAGAAGGGAACGAGGCGCGCCTTCGGGCATTCGATAGCAGGGACAGCGATCCCGGCAATGGAATACTGTGCCGGAGGTGGGACTTGAACCCACACGAGGTGTGATCCCCACAGGATCCTGAATCCTGCGCGTCTGCCAATTCCGCCACTCCGGCTCGGCCGAACGCCGGGGAAGTGTAGACAGAGACTGACGATGTGTCAAGACGGGAAGCACGAGACGGAGGTCCTCTCCGCGCGTAGGGCCCTCGCGCGGGAGCGCTATCCGGAATCTCCAGTCGCGCGCGCCGGGCTTGGCGCGACGTGTGACATCCGTTACAATGGCGGACGCGTGACCGTGCAGCTTGGGTGATGAAGGGAACAGGCAGCGGGGGTACAGATTCCGAATGCCGCGGAGTTTGCCGCCGGAGGGGGTTCAAGTATGGTCGATCTGAAGGACTTCCGAATCTTCTGTGATCTCAAAGACAAGGAACTCGCCAAGCTCCGGGAGTCGATTCGCAAGATCAACTGCGGCCGGGGGGAAATCATCTTCCACGAGGGGGCGCCCGCGTTCGGCTTCTACCTCGTCTTCGAGGGGATGATCAAGCTCGTCAAGCGGAGCATGCGCGCCAAGAGCCAAATCCTGAAGATCGTCGGCCCCGGTGAGATCCTCGGCGAGACCACGCTCTTCGACAAGGGGAGCCACAACGCGTACGCGAAGACACTCGACCCGGTGACGGTCGGTTTCATCGAGCGCGGCGATTTCTTCTACTACCTCGAGCGGCATCCCAAGACGATCTTCCGCCTGTACGAGAAGCTTGCCGAGGAGCTGAAACTCTTTCAGAACAAGCTCGCCGAGCGATCGTACTCGTCGAGCAAGGAGCGTCTCGCGCGGCTGATCCTTCACCTCGGGAAGAGCGGCGTCGAACTCTCTCGCGCCGAGCTCGCCGAGATGGCGGGAGTCTCCTCGAAGACCGCCATCCGCACGCTGAGCGAACTCGAGAGCCGGGGGATCATCGCGATCGAGAGCCGAAGGATCAAGATCCTTCGCGAGGAGTACCTCCAGAAGATCGTCGAGCCGTTCTCCTCGAACCTGAATCCGAGTTTGATCATCTGACGAATCGAGAAGAACGTCCCCGAAGCAGGTGACCGTTGTCCTTTCTCGGGGTCGTGCTGGTTCTTACGTTCTTCACGGGCATCTGTCTACTCGCACCCCTCGTGGCGGCAAGGATGGACATCCATTGGCAGGCGGACTGAATCCGACTGAACGGACGATCATCGTCGGCGTCTCTTTCGTGGTCGCCGCGGTGGTGAGCGTTGTTCTTGACCAGAACAACGTCCCGATGCTCCCCGTCGTCGCCACGACCTTCGCCGTCCCACTCCTGCTCGGAGCAATGCCCTTGAAGCTGCGCAGCGCACTCCTCCTCTCCGCCGGGATCGCCGCAGCCGGGATCGCCCTCCTTGCCCTCTCTCGTGCCGCTTCTTGGGAAGGGCTCGCGCTGCTCTTCGTCGGCTACCTCGGCGCCGGCGGCGCGATCGGCTTCGCCAACGAGCGTCGAGCCCACCGCCGAACGAAGTGGCGGAAGCCGACCTCGCTCAAGGACCATTGCGACGAAGAAGTCTTCGATCCCGCCCTCAACATCCTCCACTTCATCGACCGTGACGGGAACGTGCTTCAGCGAAACGAGGCATCGCGCACGGCGCTCGGCTACCTCACCAAGCGCGCCGTCCAGCTCGGCGAGTACGTGCACCCAGACGACGTCGACGCAATGAAGACCGAGCTGATCCGGCTCTTCGAGCGGGGGGAGATCCGCGGCGTAAAGGTCCGGTTCATCTCCCAGGACCGGAAGGCTCTCCCGATCGAGCTGCGCGGAACGAAAATCTCTGAACGCCTCGCCATCCTGGAGGCCTCCGACAAGAGCAAGGAGGCCGGGCTCGAGCGGCGTCTGATGGAGACCGAGGCCCGATACCGAATCTTGATCGAGAAGGCGATCGACACGCTCGACTCGGGGATCGTCATCACCGACCAGCGCGGAGAGGTCCTCTGGGCGAACGCGACGATCGGCCGGTTCTTCGGAATCGACCGAGATCGTTTGATCGGGATCGACGCGCGACGCGCTCGCTCGCGGTACGTCGGCGCGTTCGAGGACGCGCAGTCGGTCGCGCGGGTGATGGAATCGGCGATCGAGAACAAGGAGCGGATCGAGTCGATGACCTGCCGAGTCCGCCCCACACTCGGCAGGGAGGAGCGCGTCCTCGAGTACCGATCGATCCCGATCGAGGCAGAAGACCACCGAAGCGGCCGGATCGACCACTTCATCGACGTCACCGAGTTGAAACGCCTCGAGGAGAACCTGAGAGAGCAGACCCGGAACCTCGAGTTGAGCTACGAGAAGCTCGAGGAGTTCTCGTCGGTCGTCTCCCACGATCTGAAGGAGCCGCTGCGGACGATCGAGACCTTCAGTGGATTTCTGCTCGAGGACTACGCGGAGCGGCTCGACGAAGAGGGCGTCGAGTATCTGAACACACTCCGTCGAACCTCATCGAGAATGCGGCTTCTGATCAACGACCTCCTGTCGTTGGCCCGAGTCCACGTCGACGCCTCCTCGTTCGAGCGGATCAACACCCAGAGGCTGTTGGAGGAGATCCGGGAAGATCTCGACGCACGTCTTCGAGGCGTCAACTTGCAGGTCGCGGAGGACCTCCCCCCGGTCAAAGGGAACCGCGTGCGGATCGGCGAGCTGTTCTCGAACCTGATCGTCAACGCGATCAAGTACAATGACAAGGCACTTCCGACCGTGCGCGTCGACTGGACAGAAGACGGGAAGAAGGACTCAGCCACGTTCTTCGTCCAGGACAACGGAATCGGCATCGAGGCCCGATATCAGGAGCGAATCTTCGGGATCTTCGAGAAGCTGAATCCGAGAGAGGACTCCGAAGGAACCGGTGCAGGCCTCGCCATCTGCAAGCGGATCGTCGAGGAGCACGGAGGCAGAATCTGGGTGAACTCAGAAGTAGGCAAGGGAAGCACGTTTTTCTTCACCATCCCGAGAGCAAGAGAGGTGGAACCCAATGCGTAGCCTGGAGAAGATGAAGGTCCTCGTCGTAGAGGACAACCCGAACGACGTCACGATCATCAAGCGCGCGATGCGCAAGAGCGACGTCAAGTGCGAACTGCACTTCGCGCGAGACGGCGAGGAGGCACTCGACGCGCTGTACCGGAAGGGCGACTTCGCCGACACGCCGCGCCCGGACTTGATCTTGCTGGACATCAACCTTCCGAAGATCAACGGCCTCGAAGTTCTAGCAAAGATCAAGGAAGACGACCGGCTTCGCCGAATCCCCGTGATCGTCCTCACCATCTCCGAGCGTGAGGAAGACATGGTAAAGGCCTACGACAGCGGCGCCGCAAGCTACATGACCAAACCGGTCGATTCGAAGGACTTCGAGCGGCTCATTCAGACCGTCCAGGACTACTGGCGGATCGCCCAGATCGCACCCGAGTAGTCGAAGCGGCACGTCGCTCGCCTTGTGGACAGCTGTCCGGGACGCGTCGGATGTCGGCGACGTCCGCGCGGCCCGAACGCCCCGTTCGTTCGTTCCCGACGCACGCGTCGCTCTCCCACACTCGCAGTACTCTCCCGGTAGCTTTCCGACAAGAAGCGACGAGGTGTACGCGGCCGGAGAGAACGAGAGAGCACTGCCTCCGCTCGATCGAACCTCCTTAACCGACTTCCTCACCGCACACGAGAGCGCGGTGACTCTCCGGACGCAGGGGCGCCTCGAGACCGTAGGCGGGCACCGGACACAAGCGGAAAGAGAAGATTCGGTGGGACAGCCAACGGTCCTTACCCCGGGAAGGCGGACGCGGCAGCAGGTCCGCCTTCCCACCCCCGCATCCGGACACGCTCGATCCGGGAATCCCGACTGTCACTACTCCTCTTCGAGCTTTGCTTCGGGCGCAGCGCTCGGCACGAAGTACGCGTGAATCTTCGCCGCCAGGACGCGGGCTCGATCCGACTCCCCCGATACGAGATCCCGTCCGCAGAGGGAGACGAGATCCGCCATCGCGTCAGCGATCTCTCGGGGAAGCGGAAACGGCGGACTCGATCGGTTCGGTCCCCCGTACAGGATCTCCGCCAGACTCTCGTCCAGCCGGTCCGCGCTCGCTCGATTCACGAGGGATCGAGTCGCGAACGCGACCGCGAAGCACCATCGAGCTTCGTCCTCGTCGATCGCGTCGAACGTATCGGCAAACGCTCTCCCAAGAAGTTCGTTCAGCGCATAGATCTCAGCGAACAGCCCCGCGTCGCTCGCCGCGTCCACGTCGTCGAGATCGACCTCCGGCGAGGAGGCGATCGTCGCCAGCGTCGTCTGGTACGTGCCGCAGAACGCGGCCGCCTCGCCGCGGAGCCGAATCATCACGGCCGACGTCGAGAGCCCTTCCGATTCTGTTTGCGTGACCAACGTGAGATGAACCACGGCAAGGTGAATCGCGAAATCCTCGCATGCGGTTTTCAAATCTTCGGGAATCGTCATCGGACTCCCGTCGAAGAGATACTCCGCGTACTCGCCGTAGAGCGTGTAGATCGGCCCAAACGCCGAATACACATCGGCGAAGCGAGACGCAAGTTGCCCTTCCAAGGAGTCTCGATCGAGGAAGGACACACCCTGCCGCGCTGCCCCTACTACGGGCGCCACCGCGATCGCAATCAGCGAGATCACGTAGAGCATTCGTCTCACGATGTCCGCATCATAGTCCGCACGGGAGGACCTGGCCAGCGGCAAGACTGTTTGGGGGTCTGGCTGTCTGACATGCACGCGGCGCCTCAGGTTCCCCTGTTTTGCTCATCCTCGCGAGGGCTTCCGGGTTCATCGAGACCTGCATGAGAACCTTTGACTAACATGTCGGCAGATCCTATGATAGCGTTGTGAGGATCACATTGGGGCGCGTGGTGGCACACACGTCCCAGAGGCTTCGGCAAGTCACAGGAGGTGCAACATGCGTAGGTTTCTGGCACTGGCGCTGATTGCGGTCATGGCTCTCGGCGTCATCGGGTTCGGTCAGGAGCTCGGATCACGAGAGCGGCCGATCAACTGGATTTTCGTCCAGTCACAAGAACCGGACTATCTGCTGGACATCGCGAGAAAAATCACCGCCGACATTTCCGAAATGACGGGTCTCTACTTCGGAGAGCCACGCGTTCTCGAGTATCAAGCCTTCATCGAGGAGTTCGTGGCCGCCGAAGGCGACGTGATGGGCGCCCCAACGACGCAGCAGTACATCACGATCGCCGATCGAACGGAGTTCAAGGCAACCCCGAGACTAGGATCAATCCGCTACGGCTTCCCGTACTACTACACGGCAATCTACACGCTCCGCGAGTACGGCTACACGTCCGTCTCTGATCTCCAGGGGAAGACGTGGGCGTATCCTTCCGAAGGTTCCACGTCGGGGTACAAGCTGCCGAGCGGCTACTTCTCAGATCTGGGCATCACGTTTGGCGGAGTCCTCCCAAGCGGCGACAACAGCCACCAGCGTGCGCTGCTGAACGTGCTCGACAAGCAGGCCGACTTCTGCACCGGCTTCTGGAACCCCGGTCAGCCGCCTGCCCACCTCAAGGACGCGATGAAGGCGCAGCCTGGCTACGTCAACTACTGGTTCGACGGATGGGACCCGGAGCTCTGGATCTGGGACTACTGGAACCAGGACCTCTATCCCGAGCAGATCCGCGGCACCGTCGAGGATTTGCGCGAGTCGGTCGGTGATATGTTCGCCGAGGGCTCCCACACATACGGTGACAAGTGGGAACTCGTCAAGCTTGTCCAGGTTCTCGGCCTCGTCGGCCCGATTCCGAACGACTGCTTCGCGTTCGCTGCGGGCTTCCCGGAGGACCTCCAGGACATCATCGTCGCGGCAATCAAGGAGCACATCGGGACCTCCGACAACCCGGGCCCTGGCTGGGCTCTCTGGTCAGACACCCGGTTCTACAAGTGGACGGACGTCCAGGACATCGACGACTCTATCTACGACAACTACCGCCGCGCGACCGGGCAGCGCGTCAATCCAAACAAGTAGAAACCGAATCATCAAACGCCGCAGGGAGGTGACCTTCCCTGCGGCGTTCATCGGAGCATGTAATGGAACGGACCGTACACCTTGTGATCGACCGGCTGACGAAGGTGTACGAGCGCGGGCAAGTCGTCGCGCTCAGGGACCTCTCGTTTTCCGTCAAGAAGGGTGAGTTCCTCGTCGTTATAGGCCTTTCAGGCTCGGGGAAGTCGACGCTCCTTCGCTGCATCAACCGGCTGATCGAGCCGACAGCGGGATCAATTCGCCTCGACGGCGTGGAAATCACGAAACTCCCTACTGCGCGGATGCGCCGCGTGCGACGGGGGATGGGGATGATCTTCCAGCACTTCAACCTCGTCAAGCGCTCGACCGTCCTAACGAACGTTCTCACCGGCCGCCTAGGTTACACGCCCGGTTGGCGCTCTATGCTTGGTTGGTTTTCGAAGGAGGATCACGCCTTGGCGATGCGAAACCTCGAGCGCGTGGGCCTCGAAGAGAAGGCGTACGTCCGAGCCGACGAACTCTCAGGTGGCCAGCAGCAGCGGGTAGGAATCGCACGCGCCCTAATGCAGCAACCCAAGTTGCTGCTCGTCGACGAGCCCGTCTCCGCGCTCGATCCTGCCACATCGAACTCCATCATGCAGTACTTCGAGGAAGTCAACCAGCAAGATGGCGTCACAGTGCTGACCAGCCTTCACTTCCTCTCTCTCGCCCGGAGGTACGGGACGCGGATCATCGCGCTCAAGGACGGGGAACTCGTCTTCGATGGGCTTCCCAACGAGATCGACAACGCCCGGTTCAAGGAGATCTACGGGGAGGACGCTGAAGAGGTGGAGGTTCGCTAGGGAACGTGTCCATGGATCACGCAACCGCCGGCCGGATGCTGCAAGGAAGCGTCGCCCACGACAGCAACTACTCGATTCTTAGGCGGCGCGCGCTTTCGTTCTTCCTCGACTGGATGATCTGGGGATACATCGCGTACGCGGTGATGTTCTTCCTGAATCACTACTGGTTCACGTGGATTCCCGGCCATTGGTACGACACCCTAACGTTACCCTCGTGGGGTTGGTCTCTGACCATTGCCGCTACGCTGGAAGCAGCTGTCATCTGCCGAAACACGGGGCAGAGCCTCGGCATGCGCGCGTTCGGCCTCGAGCTTCGCTCCTCCTCGGGAGAACGAATCCCGATCCTCCGGCGACTGCTGCGGATTGTGACGTGGCATGTCTCCGTGCCCGTTGCCTTTGTCGGATTCTGGCTTCATCCGACGCGCCCGCTTCACGATCGCGTGGCCGGGACCATTCTCCGTTCGACGAAAGGGAAGACCCGTCACGACGTGAAAGACACAACTGAGGGAAGCCAGCCCGCCGGGCGCGAGAAGAGAGCGTTGACGACGCAGTGGGGACTCATGAGCGCGTTCCTGCTCGGACTGACCTTCTGGCTCGGATGGCTCATCATCGAGGCCAACCTTTCCGTGCTGACGCGCAGGGCCAGCAAGGCAGGGGACCTGTTCCGCCAGATCGCACGGCCTGACTTCCGGTATTTCATCAAGGAAGATGCAATCTTTGCCCTGCGCCGCGGGTCGTACGCCATCCTCGACCTGATGGTCCTGACCCTGCTCATGACGTTGCTCGCGACCGTCCTCGGAACGGCCCTAGCTTTTCCGTTGAGCTTCCTGGGCGCGAGGAACCTGATGAGCTTCCACCCAATCGGTCTCGTCATCTACTGGACTGTCCGTGGATTCTTCAACGTCTTCCGCGCCATCGAAACCCTGCTATGGGCGACCATCTTCGCTGTCTGGGTTGGATGGGGCAGTCCGTTTGCTGGTGTTCTTGCACTGACCGTACACACGGTCGCGGCTCTCGGGAAGCTCTTCTCGGAGCAGGTGGAGGGAATCGAACAGGGGCCTGTCGAGGCTGTACGCGCCGCCGGAGGGAACTTCTTCCAGGTGATTCGGTACGCCATCATCCCGCAGGTCATGCCGGCGTATTGGGCTTTTACGCTCTATCGTTGGGACATCAACGTCCGTATGTCGACGATCATCGCGCTCGTCGGCGCCGGAGGCGTCGGAACGCTCCTCTTCTACTACAAGAACGAAGGAGACTGGAGCATCGTAGGGTCCGTCGTGGTTGCCATCGTCGTCGTGGTCTGGCTGATGGACTACCTCAGCGGGTGGCTGCGTGAAAGGATCGTACGGTGAACGACAAGCAGAGGCTCCCGTCCTACGCCACGAACCCGACGGACGCAGTCGCGCGAACTCTGAAGCGGATCCGGAGCAGTTGGTCCCCTTTCTTGGTGGATTTCTTCGCCGTCGGCGTTGCCTGGATCCTCGTCACGTATGCCGTTTCGTGGTTCGCCTACGGGCCGGAGGAAGCCGTCTACTTCCTCGTCCCATGGTGGGTCTTCTTGATCGGATCGTTCGAGGCAGCTGTCTTCTGGGGGAGCTTCTTCGTCTCGCTCGGACATACGCTTTTCCGCGCCCGCCTGCTCGGAGAGGATCGCGGGAGACCGAGCCTCCGCCAGTCCGCCGCGCACTTCCTCTCTTGGCACATCTCCGTCCTACCGCTCGCCGGGCTGCTCGTCTCACCGGCGCTACACGAGCGGCTTTCCGGGCTAACGCTCCAGCCGCTGATCGTCGAGGGAACGCGCCCCAAGCCGTGGTATCGCCGTTCAACCGGACTCTACTTGGCGTTCCTCTTCATTGTGGGAGGCGCCGCTGCGATCGGGGTAACGATCACCGTTCAGAACCTGACGCGCCTCTTCACCGACGCATGGCGGGTCGCACCGATGTGGAAGGCGTTGGTCAGCCCGAACCTGTCCATCCTGAAGGAGAGCTTCAGCGACCTGATCGTCACCATTTTCATGGGGATCATGGCGACGCTATTCGCTACGATCATCGCTGCTCCGCTCAGCTTCTTCGCGGCGCGGAACCTCAGCCACGGACCGATCGGACGGCTCGTCTACACCGTCCTGCGCGGCGCGATGAGCATTTTCCGATCGATCGAGCCAATCGTCTGGGCGATCGTATTCCTCGTTTGGGTCACCTCGCGACACGCGTCCTTCGCCGGCGTGCTCGCGTTGTGGATCCACTCGATTGCCGACCTCACGAAGCTCTACGCAGAGCGGCTCGAGTCGATTGATGAAGGCTTGCTTGAGGCGATCGCCGCGACGGGAGCACACCGCCTGCAAATCCTTCGCTACGGTGTCGTGCCCCAGATCATCAACCCGTACATCTCGTTCACTCTCTACCGATTCGACATCAACGTCCGCATGGCCACAGTCGTCGGCCTCGTCGGAGCAGGCGGAATCGGGCAGCGTCTGATTGCGTACCTGTCGGGGCAGCGATATGCGAGCGCAGGAACCGTGATGCTGCTCATCGTCGTTGCGGTGTGGAGCATCGACTACATGTCGAGTCGGTTGCGCGCCAAGCTGATGTAGCCCGATCGAAGCCTATCGAGATGTGAGATTCTGAAGGTACGTCTGGATCTCCCCGAGCCCGTAGGTCGTCTTCATCGCTTTGTAGTCCTCGAGCCACGCGTCCTTGATCGTGTCGTCGCGGCGGATCTCGACGTCGGTAATGCCGAAGGAGCTCATCATCTTCTCCGCCTCGTCCTCGATCTGGCGGTCCTTCACGCGGAAGAGAAACCTCGGAATGTTCATCGTCTGACCTCCCGAACGGATCGAGTATAGCCCGGCCGGGACACCGCATCGACCGACTCGGCGAGCTCCGGACGCTCACGCCGTCGATCCCGCCGCCCTCCTCAGTTTGAACCAAATGCAGACCTGAACTAGAATGGCCCGCCATGAACATGATCGACATCATCGCCAAGAAGCGGGACGGCGGGGCCCTCGACGAAGCGGAGATCGAACACTGGATCTCGGGGATCGTCGCCGGCTCGATCCCCGATTACCAATCGTCCGCACTTCTGATGGCGATTCGCATCCGCGGCATGAACGACGAGGAAGCGGCGATCCTGACCGACGCGATGGCCTCGTCGGGCGAGCGCTTTGACCCGGGGTCGATGCCCGGATTCACCGTCGACAAGCACTCGACCGGCGGCGTGGGAGACACCACGACGCTCGTTTTGATCCCGCTCCTGGCGGCGGCCGGGCTGACGATCGGGAAGCTCTCCGGCCGCGCCCTCGGCCACACCGGCGGAACGATCGACAAGCTCGAGTCGATCCCCGGATTCCGGACCGACCTGACCCGTGACGCGTTCCTCGATCTGGTCCGTCGGTACCGCTTCGCGCTCTCCGACCACACCGACGACATGGTCCCGGCCGATCGGATCCTCTACGAGCTTCGAGACGTCACCGCGACGGTCGACTCGCTCCCGCTGATCGTCGCGTCGATCATGTCGAAGAAGATCGCGGGAGGCGCGCAGGGGATCGTCATCGACGTCAAGACGGGCGCCGGCGCGTTCCTTCCGAAGCTCGAGGACTCACGCAGGCTGGCCCGCGCGCTCGTCGCGATCGGTGCCAAGCTCGGCAGGAAGATGGCCGCGCTGATCACCGACATGTCGCAACCGCTCGGGCGAATGGTCGGAAACGCCCTCGAAGTTCGAGAGGCGATCGACACGCTTCGCGGCGGAGGCCCGGAGGACCTCGCCACGCTCTGCTGCGAACTCGGCGCCGAGCTCCTCCTCTTCGCCAGATCGACCGACGATCGAGACGAGGCCGTCGGCCGCCTTCGAGCCCTCCTCCAGGACGGATCGGCGTCGGAGAAGCTCCGGGAGCTGATTGCGAACCAGGGCGGGAACCCATCGGTCCTCGAGGATCACTCCCTCCTGCCGAGCGCCGCGAACCAAGTCGAGGTCTGCACGTCCGGCGCGGGGACGGTCGAGCGTCTCGACGCGCTCGCGATCGGGCGCGCAGCGAACCTCCTCGGCGCCGGACGAACGACCAAGGAGGACGAGATCGACCCGGCGGTCGGCGTCGAGATCCTCGCCAAGGTGGGAGACTCCGTCGGAGAGGGCGAGGCGGTCGCCCTCCTCCACACGAACGACGAGACGCACCTCGAAGAAGCCCGCGTGCTCGTCGAGGAGGCCTACGTCATCGACCCGACCGGCGGCGCCCACGCGCCGCCGCCGCTCGTCGCCGACCGGATCCTGGGTGATCGCTAGCACAGCGAACGAAGCCCGCTTCGAAGCGCCGGGCGTCTTACAGCTTGAACGCCTCCGGGAGGAGGTCGCGAATCGTCGTTCGCACGAAGCTTCCGTCGAGGCTTCCCATCAAGACCTCGAGGTCGGGGGCGTGCTCGATCATCACCTGGCGACAGGTCCCGCACGGCTGACAGTGCGGACGGTCGCACGTGACCGCAATCTTGACGAACGCTCGCTGCCCCTCCGAGATCGCCTTGAAGAAGGCCGTCCGCTCGGCGCAGATCGACGGTCCGAACGCCGCATTCTCGATGTTCACGCCCGTGTAGACCGTCCCGTCGGCGCAGAGGAGCGCCGCGCCGACCTTGAATCCGGAGTACGGCGCGTACGCCTTCTCTCGAACCTCGTTGGCCAGCTTCACCAGCTCGCGATCGTCCATCAGAAGCGAATCACCATCCTCAGACCCCCGCCAATCCCGCCGACGCCGATGCCCCACCAGCCGGACGAGACGCTGATCGGAAGGACGAACTGCACCTGTGCACCGAGACGAAGGAACGGCGGGCCGATCTCGATTCCGACCGATGCGTGGACCCCGAAGGACGTCCACGTCAACCCGTCGAGGTGAACGGCCTCGAGGGCCGCCGCAACCCCGTCTTCTATCTCGGTCGGGACGTCGATCTCCACGCGCGGGCTCACTGCGCCTCCGGCCACGTGCACGCCGACGCCGAAGCCAAGTGCGGCGACGAGCACGTCGAGCCGCTTCACCAGATCGGTCCGCGCGATCCAGCTCCCGAACGAAACGTCCCCGACGAACGATCCGTCGAGACCCTCCTCGTCGAATTCGACGTCGACGAGCGGCGATGGGATCGAGACCCCCGCGAGATCTGCGAACCCCCGAAGGAGGCCGTCCGTCAGGAAGCCCCCCGAAACGGAGATCCCGTCGATCAGAGCAAGCGGGAGGGAGAACTCGATCGTCCCGCCGAGAAGCGGCACGGGGTAGACCGTCGGCGCCCCGGCAAGTCCGTCCACGACCTCAGCGAGTCCTTCGTCGAACCCTTGGCGAATCTCAGCCCGATCCGCCGGCGAGAGGCCGAGATCGGCAAGCGCGTCGTCGAGTGCGTCGAACGCCGCCTCGGCCGCGGTCGGCACCTTGGCGAACGCGTCCGCCAGATCGATCGTGTAGACGAACAGGCCGAGTCCGAAGCCTCCGGCGTGCACCGTGATCGCCGCCGCGAGGAGCGACGCACACGCGAAGATGGCCACGCCGAAGGCCCGTCGGTTCATCTTCGATCCCAGCCCTCCCACTCCTTGGTCTTCAGCTCGGCCCGTTTGATCTTCCCGCTCATCGTCTTCGGAAGCTCGCTCACGTACTCGATCGCGCGCGGATACTTATACGGGGCCGTCACGCTCTTGACGTGGTCCTGGAGCTCAGCCGTCAGCTCGTCCGATGGCGTGTAGCCCTCGGCAAGGATGATGAACGCCTTGACGATCTCGCCGCGCTCGCGATGCGGGGAGGCGACCGCCGCCGCCTCGACGACGGCCGGGTGACTGACCAACGCGTCCTCGACCTCGAACGGGCCGATCCGATAGCCGGAGGTGAGGATGACGTCGTCCGCCCGTCCTTCGAAGAATAGGTACCCGTCCTCGTCCATCCGCGCCAGATCGCCGGTTCGGTACCACCCGCCGGAGAACGCCTCCGCGTCGAGCGCGGGCGCCTTCCAGTAGCCGTCGAAGATCGCGGGACTGTCCGGCTTGAGTGCGATCTCCCCGACCTCGCCACGAGGGACCGGGGTCCCTTCCTCGTCGATCAGGACGACACCCGGACCGGGGGTCGGCATCCCCATCGCGCCCGGCTTCACCGGCATCCCGGGCAGGTTGCAGACGAGACAGACACTCTCGGTCTGTCCGTAGCCGTCGCGGATCGTCACCCCGAACGCGCGCTTGAACGCCTCGATCGGCTCCACGTTGAGCGGTTCGCCGGCGGAGAGCGCGTCCTCGAGGACGATCTCGTGGCCGCTCATCGTGGGGAGCTGGGCGAACAGACGGTACTCGGTCGGCGTCGCGCAGAGCTTGGTCACCTTGTACTTCTCGAGGAGCTCGAGGTAGCGTTCTCCGTCGAAGCGACCGTTGTACATCAGCTGCGTCGCACCGCTGGTGAGGCTGACGCCGATCGGGCTCCAGTACCACTTCGCCCAACCGGGGGCGGTTGTCGCCCAGACGATGTCGTTCTCGTCGGCGTCGTACCAGTACCGCGCGGTGATCCGATGATGGCAGTACATCCACCGGTGCTTGTGCACGACCGGCTTCGGGTTCCCGGTCGTCCCGGACGTGAAGTTGATCGTCATCGGATCGTCGGAGGTCAGCGGGACCCGTTCGACGTCTGGATCGCTCTTCGCGAGCAAGTCTTCGAACCGAGTCCAGCCGTCGCGCGGTCGGTCGCTCCCGATCAAGACGAACGTCTCGAGCGGGCACTGGCCACGCACTGCCTCCACCGTCTCCGCCGTCGAGACGTCGGCAACGATCACTTTCGCCCCGCTCGCCTGCGAGCGAAACGCGATCTCCTTCTCCTTGAGCATCTCCGAGCACGGAACGGCGACGCCGCCCGCCACGAACGTACCGAGCTGCGCCATGTGCGCTTCGGGAAGCCGAGGGAGGATGTGCATCACCGGGTCGCCCTTCTTCACGCCGAGGGCGACGAGCGCGCTGCCGAATCGGCGGGTCCCGTCGACGATCTCTCCGTAGGTGACGCGCCGCTCGTGTCCCGCGGCGTCTTCCCAGAAGACAGCGATCTTGTCCGGATTCCGCCGAGCGTGCTCCTCCACGACGGAGACAATGTCGTAGTCGGTCGGGATCTCCCACCGGAAATCCCGAACTTCCTTCTGATAGGACGACGTGTCGTACCGCATCGAGTCTCCTTGAGAATGAGTTTTGCCTTACAGCACGGGATCTTATAGCATGTCCGGCATCCCTCGCCAGCCCGAAAGGAACCGAGTGAAGGCCCACGCCGTCGTGAAGCCGGCCGCCGCCAAGCGGCTGATCGCAAAGGGAGTCGCCGCGCTCCCGATCGTCGAACACGCTCTCCGCGAGGGAACGATCGTCGTCACACTCGGGACGACCAACGCGTACGTCGTCGAAGAGCTGACCGGTGAGCCGATCGACCACGGAGCGTTCGCCGCCGGCGTGATCGACGGACTGTGGAACCTGAACGAGAGAATCGGGGAAGCCCGCGACATCATCCTCAAGCGAGGGAAGCAAGTCTCACCAGATCCCGAGAATCTCCTCGCGTCGCTCGCAGCCGGCGACGTCGTCGTCAAGGGAGGAAACGCGCTCGATCCGTTCGGGACCGTCGGCGTCCTCCTCGGCGCACCAAACGGCGGCACCGTCGCCCGTTACGTGCCGACCGCTCTCGCCCGCGGCGTCGACATCGTGATCCCGATCAGCGTGGCGAAGTCGGTCCACGCGCCGATCGGGGACCTCGCGGTGGATCTCGGAAGCGGCCGCATGTCGCTCGGCGACGGCCTTCCGTGCGGCATGTTCCCCCTGTCCGGACACCCGGTGACCGAGATCGAGGCCCTCGATCTCCTCTTCTCCGTCCGCGCCGTCCACGTCGCATCGGGCGGGGTCGGGCCGGGCGAGGGAAGCGTTTCTCTCGTCCTCGACGGCGAAGACGCCGCCGTTGAATCCGCATACGCCCTCCTCACGGAGCTGGCCGACGAGCCCGAGCCGACGATCCGAGGGCGTTCGTGACGGACGCGTTCCGCACCGTCGCCGAGCCAGCCTCGGCCCGGATCGCACGCAACCGGTCGAGGTTCCTCTCGTTCCTGCTGCCGGCGTCGTCTCGCGAGGAGATCGAGGTGGAGCTCGACCGCTTGAGGAAGACCTATCACGACGCGACCCACGTCTGCTCCGCCTTCCGCCTCCGCGAGGGGCCACCGCCACTCGATGGGGCGGACGACGCCGGTGAGCCGACCGGATCGGCCGGGCCCCCGATCCTCCGGCGGCTCGAGGAGGCGGACCTCGAGGACGTCCTCGGCGTGGTCGTTCGGTACTTCGGCGGGGCGAAGCTCGGCGTCGGCGGACTGATCCGCGCGTACTCCGACGCGATCCAAGAGGCGCTCGCAACGGCGACGATCGTCGTCCGGCAGGTGGAGGTACGAATCCGGATCGCCTTCCCCCCAGAGGTCACGTCCGGCGTGATGAGTTCCATTCACCGACACGGGGCGAAGATCCGGCACATCGAGTACGATCCTGCAGGGAGTGCGCTCGTCGTCCTTCCGCCGAGCCGGTGCGAGGGGTTCCTCGACGCGCTCCGCGAGGCGACCGGGGCGCGGGCGAGCGCGGAGGTCGAGACGTGATCGATTCGATTCATGGTGAGGTCGTGCGCGTGGGGGCGGACCACGTCGCTCTCGACACGGGCGGGATTGCGTACATCGCCTACTGCCCGGCCGGGACGCTCCGCGAGTGTCGCGACGGCCAATCGATCCTGATCTACGTCCACCTCATCATGCGAGAGGATACGATCCAGCTCTACGGATTCGCCGATCCGAGCGAGCGCGAGGTCTTCCGTCACCTGCTCACCGTCGGACAAGTCGGACCGAAGCTCGCGCTTCAGGTCCTCTCAGCGCTTCCCACCAGCGCACTCGTCGAGGTGATCGCCTCGAACGACGTCACCCGCCTGACAGCGATCAAAGGAATCGGCCGGAAGACGGCGGAGCGAATCCTCGTCGACCTGCGGGACCGGGTCGGAGACGTGCCGGCGGGAGGGCCTGGGATCTTTCTCACCCCAGACGAGGAGACCGCTCTCAGGGCGCTCACTTCGAAGGCACTCGGGTTCTCACCGCGGGAGGCCCGCCAGACCCTCGAACGGCTTCGCGGGGAAGGGCTCACCGCGGAAGGGCTCGTACGCCGGGCCCTTGAGATCCTGGGAAGCGCGCGGTGAGGGTCCTCGGAATCGATTACGGACGAAAGCGACTCGGCCTCGCATTGAGCGACGAAGGCGCCGTCCTCGCGAGCCCTCTTCCCACCCACTCTCGCCCGAAACGATGCAGAGAGGATTTGCGCTTCCTCACTCGCCTGATCGAGCGCGAGCACGTGGCACGCGTCGTCGTCGGTCTTCCCCTCCACATGAACGGATCGGCTGGGGAGATGGCGGTCGAGGCGACGGACTTCGCCGGGCGGCTCTCGCACGTCGCGGGCATTCCGGTCGACGTGCTCGACGAGCGGATGACCACGGCAGAAGCGGACAGAGTTCTGCGGGAAGCGAATGTCCCTCGATCGAAACGAAAGCCCCTTCGCGACGGACTTGCGGCGGTTCAGATCCTGCAGTGCTACCTCGACCGGCGCCGCTCCGAAATCTGATCGACGTCGCCCTCTCGCGAGAGGATCGGATGTAGCTTAGTCTTGCTTCTCTTCTCGGGAGAGGTACTCGAGAATCGCTTCCACCACGATGTAGTTGACCGATCGATCCTTCGCATCAGCCAGCTTGATGAGCCGCTCCACGGGCCGCAGGGCGAGTTTGCTCTTCGGCACATAGATCGAGATCTTGTCTAGCAGTTGCTTGGGCACAGTCCCCCCCTTGGTTTGACTACTGAATCTATTGTAGCAGGCTTAGTTAGAGATGGCAAACGGCGAGGAGACCTGTCTCTACGCGACGGAGGGGCCGCCCGCTTGAGCGAGGAACTTCTCGATGAACGGAATGAGATCCCCGTCGAGGACGGCGTCGACGTCTGAGGTCTCTTCTCCGGTACGATGATCCTTCACCATCCGGTAGGGGTGCAGAACATACGACCGAATCTGGCTCCCCCACTCGATTCCCTTCAGCTCTCCCTGGATCTCCTCCAGCTTCTCGGCCTTCTCCTGGCGGAGCAGCTCGCCGAGGCGGGCCCGCAGGACGCGCATCGCGTTCTCCTTGTTCTGATGCTGACTTCGCTCGTTCTGACAGGAGACGACAATCCCTGTCGGCAAGTGCGTGATTCGAACGGCGGAGTCGGTGACGTTCACGTGCTGTCCGCCTGCGCCGGACGCGCGGTACGTGTCGACCCGCAGATCCTTCAGATCGATCGCGAACTCCTCTTCTTCGGTCACCGGCACAACGGTGACCGCGGCGAACGACGTGTGCCGCCGATGGGCCGAGTCGAACGGTGAAAGGCGGACGAGCCGGTGGACGCCCTTTTCGCTTCTCAGATTCCCGTACGCGTAGTTGCCGGCGAACTCGATCGTCGCCCCCCGGATTCCGGCCGTCTCGCCGGGACTCACTTCGAGAAGAGTCGTCCGGAAGCCCATCCGCTCGCCGAAACGCCCGTACATCCGCAAGAGCATCTCGGCCCAATCCTGCGAGTCCGTCCCTCCGGCGCCTGCGTTGATCGAGACGTAGCAATCTGCGCCGTCGTACTCGCCGGAGAACGTCAGCTCGATCCGAAACCGTCGAAGCTCACCGTTCACCCGCGCGAGGCGCTTCTCCAGGGTTACCAGCTCGCCCTCGTCGTCGGCTTCGACGGCCATCTCGTGCAGAAGCTCGATCTCCTCGATCTCTGCGGAGGCCTCCGCGAACCGCGACCGGAGAGAGCGCGTCCGCTCTAGCTCCCGCGCCGCCGACGCAGCTCGACGCCGATCGTCCCAGAAACCGGGAGACGCCATCTCGGCTTCCAACCCGGCGATCGCCCGATCCATCTCGGCCGGGTCAAAGGTGATCACCGATCCTAGCAAGGATCTCGCGCGCCCGAGTGAGAGCTTCCTCAATCATCAGTTCTCCTTCGCTGCCGCCGGTCGGTTCGACGCCGGGCTTCCCTCGGGCGCCGTAGCGCCGTTTATAGGACGTGAGCGCGAGGGGCGCAAGCGGCCCGTCGGCGACGCCCCGGAGCTCGCGCAGCCTGCGCAACCTTGACAAGCCCCGCCACTGCGGGTATCACCGCGATCGATTCCCTTCGCCCGGAGAAGAAGGAGGCCTTCATGGACGGGTACTTCGCCATCCTCGCAGCAGTGCCGGGCTTCTTCCTGAGCGCGTTCTTCGTCATGCTCTTCTCGCGCGTACTCGGACCGATGTTCGGGTTCGATCAGGTCAGCTATCCGGTCGCGATGCTCGTGACGATCGCGCTCTGGATTGCGGTCGCTCCGCTCGCCGCCACGCGGAGCCGGAAGAAGCGCTAAGACGCCCCGCGGCGGCTGCACAAGGCCCGACAGGAGGAGAACGCATGGACGACGAGAGGCAGCGAACCGAGGAGTTCGTCATCGACGGAGAGAAACTCGTCTCGGCCGTGAAGGAGCTCGTTCACGAAGGGAACATTCGGCGGATCACAGTCAAGAATCGAGACGGCAAGAGTCTGATCGAGATTCCCTTGACAGCAGGCGTCGTCGGGATCCTTCTCCTGCCGACGCTGGCGGCCCTCGGGGCCGTCGCGGCGCTCGTCACCGAGTGCACGATCGTCGTCGAGCGATGCGAGGCGTAGGCAAGTCAGCCGCATTCTGAGGTCCCGCTTGCCCGTTCGGGGCGGCGAGGCGCAGGCCCCCCTGCGACGCCCCATCTCTTACGGCACGCGCGGCCCGTCGTAGTCCACGTTGTCGATCGTCAGGCGAACCTGATCATAACTGCGACCGTCGAAGCCGTCGTAGACGATCAGGCTGATCGTGACTGGTTCGCCTTTCGGACGATCGCTCATCGGCGCGTGGTACGTCGGCGTGAGGGTGTCGGATTCCTCGAACCAGCCCTTGCTCGCGACCCAGACGAAGCAGGCCGATACGCACGTCGGGTTGCTGATCGTTCCGGTGAAGGCGCAGGTGGACCCCTCCGCGATGTGAGACGGGAAGTGTCGCACGATCCGCGGCTTCGGCCGGTCGGCCGCGCGACTCGGCTTTGGAGGCGCGAACGGCCACGTGCTGATCCACGCGGACTCACAGTCCCCATCCGCGCAAGGGCAGGGGATGATGGCTTCGGAGCACGGATCGGGCGGTGGCACCTCGGTGATGCACGGCGTCTCGCAGGGGACGTCGGGCTGCGCCGGGCACGTCGCCTCAGCCGGCCGAGCACATGGGTCGGCTGGCACGCAGATCACGGCCGGCGATGGCTCCGGAGGACAGACCAGCGGATCCCTCACCGTCAAGACGAGCGAGTCGCTCGCGATGGCACCGCGAGCGTCGACAACGGTCAGTGTTAGAAGAACGCATCCCTCGCAACCGCAGGCCGACGGCGCGGTGAAGACGGGATCCTGGATCGTTGGATTGTCGAAGTACCCCAGACCGCCCTGCGCCGTCCACTGGTAGCGGATGGTTCCCGCCGCCGCTCCTTCGACCGAGCCGGTCAACTGAACAGTCTCACGCTCTCCAACCCTCAAATCCTCACCGACGTCGACCTGCAGTGGGCCACTAGCCGAGATCGTGGAGACCGTTCCTTCCGTCGAGACCGGCGGCTCGGATTCCGAATCCGGCGTTGCTCCCCCAGAGAGAAGGAGTAGGCCTAGCACGACCGCCACGCCGACCAAGATCAAGGTCGTCGAGTTCATTTCGGGCACCTCCCGTGCGACGACGAAGCGGGCGTAACCTTCCGCCCTCTCCGATTCGCACCGCGTCAGCCTAGCGCGGCGGCAGTGAGAGGTTCAAGCCGTTCGTCTCTTCCCAATCCGTCATTCGAACGTTCGATCGGTGATTCGTGCGGCGTTTCATCATGCGATCGGCCTCGACGAGATGTGAAGGCTCCTTCGAGAGATTCCTCAGACGTTGCCGGCAGAGCTCTACCAAGGTGCGACGGAACTGCGTGTGTTCGTCCGGGACCGACGATGCAGCGGCGCCGTACCGCCATGTGAGCTCATCGCAAAGCCCGGAAACGCCATCGAAGACGGAAGGCGTCACGTGTGTTTGTCCGCAACCGACGACGCGGCGTACGCGTGGGGCTTGATCCGGACGGAGAGCCCGTTGGCGATGATCATCCCGACGACCTCGTCGATCATCGCCTTGGTCTTCCCGTTCTCCCCAATGTCGACGTGGATCTCCAAGTCGAACGGGAGGAGCGAGAGAGCGCTCAGCCGATCGATCAAGTGTTGGGCAAGCTCGAACGAGAGCCAGGCTTCACGCCAGATCTGTTGACGGAGTGAGTTCGGCTTTTTCTCGCGTCTCGGAGTCCAGAAGTATCGACCTCCCTTGCCGACCTTGTGAAGGACGATTGCACTGACGATGTCGAGCCGATCCAACGTGACCGAAGAGTCTGTTCCGATCAGGATTTCGAACCGCTGCTTCGAGTCTCCCGTCATCTCACGGACGAGGCTCTCGACGACCTCGTCGAACGTCATCCTTCCGAGGTGCGGGTTGTAGAACGGTTGCGACAACATAACCGATCCTAGCGGCTTCCGAGTCCCCGTTTCAAGCCAGCGGGAGGCGAACGGTGAACCGAGCGCCGCTTCCGGGGACGTTCTCGACGCCAATCGTCCCGCCGTGCGCTTCGACCCACTGCTTGACGATTGCCAGGCCGAGTCCGGTCCCACCGCCCCGGTTCCGCGCCGGATCCCCCCGATAGAACCGCTCGAAGAGATGAGGCATGTCCTCCGGCCGGATCCCCGGACCCGTGTCCGAGAAGGTGAGCTCGATCGCATCCCCGACACGTCGGATCAAGATGCGGATCATCCCGTCCGAGGGCGTGTGACGAAGCGCGTTCGAGAGCAGGTTCGCGAGGACCTGCCGGAGTCGCTTCGGATCCCCACTCACCGGCGGGACGTCCTGCTCCGCCTCGATCCGAAGGTCGGGGGCCTCCTCGGGGGCCGAGATCGCGGCTTCCGTCACCTGACGGACGAGCCCTTCCAAGTCGACCGGCTCCTTCTCGAGCCGCAGCTCACCGGCTTCGGCGAGTGCCAAATCGCGCAAGTCGTCGATCAGACGACCGAGATGAAGGGTCTCCTCGTAGACTGGCGCGATCGTCTCGTCGTTCGGCTCGTAGACCCCATCGAGAAGGGCCTCCAGAGTCCCCTGAATGATCGTAACCGGCGTCCTGATCTCGTGGGCGATGTCGGCGGTCATCATCTGCCGCAGCCTCTCCGAGCGCCTGAGGTTCTCGACCATTTGGTCGAACGAGTCTCCAAGCTGGCCGAATTCGTCGCGAGACCGCAACCGAACCGGATTCGGCAGGTCCCCGTGGGCGACCCGCTCGGTGACCCGCGTCAGCTTCTTCAGCGGCGACAGGATCTGGAGGATCAAGAAGACCGACAGAATGAGCGCCAGGACGATCGCAATCCCTCCGCCAATGAGAGCCGACTGCTTGGCGGAGTCGAGAAACTCCGACTCGCGCGGGTCGAGATCCGGACCAGCTTCACCGAGGATGAGTGTACCAGCCCGCTCGCCGTCGACATCGATCGGGATCCCGGCGGCGAGCTCTCCCGCGCTCAGCTCGCGGCCGAATTCCCCGGACTCGGTGGTGAGAAAGATTCGCCCCTCTTCGTTGGCGAGCGAGAAGCGACCTCCGACGACGAGAACGCGGCCGGTGTAGAGCTCGTCGCCGATCCGAATCGTCGCCTCCCTGTAGAGGAGGTTGTAGACCCCAACCCAGTTCCCGAATTCCTGGTAGTACCAGCCGAGCTGCGAAGCGAGCGACAGCCCGAACAACTCGCGGTTCTTCTGGCGGTACTCGTCGAACCGCTGGGTGATCGATCGGGCCGTCAGGAAGTAGACGAGCGCGACGGAAAGGAGGATGACGACGGCAAACGAGAGGCTGAGCTTGAGAGAGAGAGGGATCCGTCGCTTCATCGTCAGGGCTCGCGCGCGAAGCGATACCCGACGCCGTGCACCGTGAGGATGTAGCGCGGGTTCTTCGGATCCTCCTCGATCTTCCGACGCAAGTTCTTGACGTGCGTATCGATCGTCCGCGCAAACGAGTCGTACGTGTATCCCTGCACCTCGCGGAGGAGCTGAAGGCGCGTGAAGACCTGCCCCGGATGCCGTGCAAGATAGGCGAGCAAATCGAACTCGGTCGGCGTCAGCTCGACGCTTCGCCCGGCGACCGTCAACTCGCGCGTCTTCAGGTCGATCTCGACGTCGCCGGCGACGATCCGCTCGACGTCCGCTCCTTCCCCTTCGTAGCGGCGAAGGACCGCGCGCACACGAGCGACCAGCTCTCTCGGACTGAACGGCTTGACGACGTAGTCGTCCGCGCCCAGCTCGAGACCGACGACGCGATCGGCCTCGGCCGCCTTCGCAGTCAGCATGATGATCGGGACCGACGATTTGGCGCGGATCGCGCGCGTTACCTCGATCCCGCTCTTCTTCGGAAGCATCAGGTCCAGGATGATCAGGTCGGGCCCCTTCTCGTCGAACGCCTGAAGGGCGGCGTCTCCGTCGAACGCGGTGTAGGTCTTGAATCCTTCGCGATCGAGGTACGCCTTGACCGTTCGAACGATCATCTCCTCGTCATCGACGATAAGAATCCGCTTCATCGCAGGAGGATTATAGCCAAGGAGAGCACTTCCGAAGAACCCTCTCGCTCGATCCTCAGCGGGGCACTGCGCGGCTTCGACCACTCCAACCTCCCGGCGAGACGATCGCACGCTCGTGTGAACTCCGCCGGGCGGATCCGTGAGGATCCTGTGTGGTCGACGAGGGTGAATTGTGTCGATCGCCGGTTGAGACTACCATCCGACTCAAGGGAGGATCGGCATTCCGGGAGCTTGAGGGAGGGGGCGGCTTCGTGAAGCGGATTCAGATCGTCTCGACCGAGAAGAACAGCGGCAAGAGCCTCCTCTCGCTCGCGCTCGGCGCTTCGATCCGGGAGCGTGGGGCGAAACTTGCCTACATGAAGCCGATCAGCGTCGAAGTTTCCTACGTGACGGGGGAACCGATCGACCGCGACGCCGGCGCCATCCGATCTCTCCTCTCGCTCGACGACGACCTCCACGACATCGCCCCGGTCCCGATCGAGGGGCCCCTCCTTCGCGAGGCGCTCGAATCGGGCGACAGGGGATTCCGCGAGCGGATCTCGACGGCGTTCGATAGAGTCGCCGCGGATCGAGACGTCGCCATCATCGAGGGGCGCCATCACCTCGGCCTCGGCGCGAGCGCCTCGTTGAGCGACTTCGATCTCGCGGAACTCCTCTCGACCGAGATCATCCTCCTGACGAACTACGACGGAGAGGAGTCGATCGACCGGATCCTGTGTGCGCTCAGGCTGTTCGAAGGGGGCCCCCGCATCCTCGGCGTGGTCCTGAAGGACGTCCCCGTCGATCGCTCCCTGATGACGCTCGAGGAGGTCCTCGTCCCGTTTCTCGCCGACCGCGGCGCCGAGGTCCTCGGAATCATCCCCCACAACCCGAGCCTTCGCGCAGTCACCGTCGAAGAAATCGCCAGGGGGCTGAGCGGGCGCGTGCTGGTTGCCGCCGGACTCGAGCGGGAGGTCCGGAATTTCGTCGTCGGCGCGCTCGGGCCAGACGCGTCGCTGCGGAGCTTCCGTCGAACGCCTCAACTCGGGGTCATCACGGGAGCCGATCGCACCGACGTTCTCGAAGCCGCGCTCGATGTCTCGGGCCTGCGGTGTCTGATCCTCACCGGGAATGCTCGGCCGGCGAGAGAGATCGTCGATCGTGCGAGGACCCTCGGCCTGCCGATCGTGCTCGCGGGGCAGAACGCCCTGGTGACGGCCACAATCTGCACCGGGATGCTCGATCGTGTCTGGATTCGTCCCGGGCCGTCCCTCGACAACGCGATCGAGCACGTCCGCTCGAACATCGACGTCGCACGAATCCTCGAGAAGGCGCGCGATACGTAGCTGTTCGCTAGGGGACCACGAGCCGGCCTACTCGCCTTCGATTCGGAAGTCGGTCGTAATCTCGGCCACACCGGCGAGCGTCCCCGCCACCGGACAGTACTTCGTGAGGGAAAGGTCGATCGCCTTGCGCAGGTTCTCCTCCGGAACGTCTCCCGCGACAACGTAGGTGAGATGGATCTTCTCGAACGGCTTCGGGGGAGTCTCGCCGCGCGTGCCGTCGATCTCGATCGAGAAGCGGCTCGGCTCCGTTCTCATCTTCCGGAGGATCGCGAGAACGTCCATCCCCGTGCATCCGCCGAGCGCACTCAACAGAACGTCGATCGGCCGCGCGGCGCTGTCGGCGCCGCCGCTCTTCGCGCTCGCGTCCATGGCAACCTCGTGTCCGTCCTCCGCTCGACCAACGAATCGCATCCCACCTTCGAATTCGACTTTGATCATCGGGCCTCCCAAAGGTTCCAGATATCGAAGTATTTAAATACTTGAAAACGACGGACAGTGCAAGTATCATGCCGCGATCTCGAATGAGGTCCGGGCAATCCGGTTCAGACGAGGAACGTAGATGGTGACAGAAGACGAGAGAGCGAGATGGGCCGAGGTCTTCTCGGCGCTGGCGAGCGAGCCTCGCCTGCAGATCGTCGAGCTTCTCGCGCGCGGCGAGATCCAGTGCCAGGAGATCCTGAAGCACGTGAATCTCAGTCAGCCGGCGGTCTCCTACCATCTCGCCAAGCTCGAGCGAGCCGGCGTTCTCCAGAAGGAGCGCCGAGGCACCCGACACTGCTACCGGCTGCGAGAAGACCTCGTGTCGCTACTCAAGTGTCTCACGAAGGAGGATGACGGATGGAACATACGGTGACTGTGTACTCGACCCCGACTTGCTCGTGGTGCCACGCCGCGAAGGAGCACCTGCGCTCACACAGCGTCGCGTTCGAGGATGTCGACGTATCGACCGACATGGCACGGGCGCGCGAGATGATCGAGAAGAGCGGCCAGTATGGCGTTCCGGTTCTCGACATCGACGGCGAGATCATCGTCGGGTTCGACCGAACCCGAATCGACACGCTCCTCGATCTCTCCTAGGCGACCGCCACCCGATCCTTTCCGCGGTGTCCCAATGGGGCACCGCGTCTTCATTTGACGGGGCGCGTACCACCGTCTAGCGTCGGGCCGCCAGGACCGCGTCCAACGCATTGACCAAGCCGCTTCCGTACATGTCGCTCGGACCGAGGTACGACGTCGTCGTCTTGACAATGCGGATCACCTCGACTGGCGACAGCTGCGGTGCGATCGACAGGATCAGGGCAATGACTCCGGTGACGTGCGGAGCGGCGAAGGACGTCCCCGACTGCGTCGACGCCCTCCCCCCCTTCGTCAACGCTGTGATCCCCTCTCCGGGGGCACACAGGGCGACCCCGGCACCCTGGTTGCTGAATCCGGCGAGGATGTCGCCCCGCGTCGTCGCCGAAACGGCGAGGACCGACTCGTACTTGCCGGGGTACATCACCTCCGCGTCGCCCAGATTCCCCGTGATCCCGACGACGATGACCCCGTGAGCAGCCGCCGAGGCGAGTGCCTCCTCGAACCGTTTCGGCGGACGGTCGTAGGAGTAGATGCTCAGGTTGATGACGTCTGCCCCGTTGCCAACTGCGTAGTCGATTGCGTCGGCGAACGTCCCCCAATCGGACGCCCGGAAGGTGTTCGACGAGTCGAGGAAGCGAACGTCCATCACCCGGACACCCGGCGCGACGCCGACGATCGGAAGCTCTCCAGGTTGCGCGGCGATGATCGACGCGACGATCGTTCCGTGAGGGTGAATCGAAGAGCCGGACAGGGAATCGGCGTCGCCGTCGCGGAAGTCCCATCCGTGAACGTCGTCGACGAAGCCGTTCCCGTCGTCGTCGATCCGGTTTCCCGGGATCTCCCCGGGATTCGTCCACAGGCTCCCCGCGAGCTGCGGGACGCTCCAATCGATCCCCGAGTCGATGACAGCAACCACGACGTCTTCGCTCCCGTGCGTGATCTCCCACGCCTCCGGAGCCGAAACGCGGACGAGCCCCCAGCTCACCGGGCGCTGGTAGACCGTGTAGAGCCCCTCCCCGGCCTCCTCGACCGGCGGAGCGAGCGGAAGCGCGATCGGTAGGATGCGAAACCCGAGAGACGTCGAGACGAGGGAGTCCTCCCCGAGATCGAGCGTCACCTCGAGAAGATAGATCCCCGGGTCCTGGAACTCCCATCGGCTTCTCGCGCGAACGACCTCCGACGCGCCGCCGGATGCGCTGAAGGAATCGATCACCATCCGCTCGATCGGTTGCCCGAGGCGATCGAGAAGAGTCGCTGTCCCCGACACTCGCGACAGCGGCTCAGCGTCTCGATTCGTGAACCGGAACGAGATCTCAAACGGAGCGAGCTCGACGATCTCGATCTCGCTGATCCAGCCTCCGGTCGACTGCCCCGCTCCCGCGAGGCTCGCGAAGACCAGCAGTAACGAGAGGAGCCCGAGGCTCCGACGAAACGTCATCCAGGTAGGTTCTCAAGCGGCCCGAGAACCTGACCGAGGACGTCGTCGACGGGCGGTGCCCCTTCCTCGCTCCATCCGATGTGCGCAATCGAGATCGTGACCGGAAACTCCAGCTGCGAAGCGACGTCGGGAACGAGACCTCGCAGGCGCTCCGCGGCGACGGCCGCCCCGGACGGCGGCGTCTCGGGGAGAAGGGAGGCAAACCTGGACCCGGCAACGCGGTAGAGCACGTCGACGTTGCGCAGATTCCCGACGAGGAATCCGGCCGTCCGGACGAGTGCGTGATCCCGCTCCTCTTCCGTGCGCGACTCGAGGCCGCCGATTTCGATCACGAGGACTGAGGTCGGATGCTTGTACCGCCTGGTCTTGTTCAGCTCTCGATCGAGCTCGGCCTGCAGGTGATCGAGCGTGTACGCGCCGGTCAGCTCATCCAGGACCACGAGCTTCATCAGCTCCTGCTCGTGCGAGTGGATGACCTTCGTCATCAGGTTGAACCCGTCGACCAACCGGCTCACTTCGTCCCGCTGACGCGTTCCCGGAATCCTCCGGAACGGAACGGCGACCTCCACGTCGTACTTCCGGTCGGAGACCGCCTCCATCGCGCCCGCGAGCCGTCCCACGGGTCTCGTGACGAGCGCACTCAGCACGAGGTAGAGGAGTGCGCCGAGGACGATCGACCCGATCGCCGTCCCGGCGCCGAACTGCAACGACAACCGCGACACGTATCGAGCCTGTTCGGCGAGCGACATGTCAACCACAACGACACCGATCAGGTCCGGGCCGGAAAAGAGTGGGTGGTAGGCCCGCAAGTACGAGGTCCCGCCGATCCGGACCGACGCGATATCCACGCCGCGCAGCGTCTCGAAACGCTCCCGCTCCGCCTCGGTCGCCAGCACGCCGACGGTCGTCGGATCGGTGCTTGCCACGACGAGAAAGCCGCGCGCGCTGACACCGACCGCAGAGATTCCGACGACCGACTCGTACCGTTCGAGAAGTCGATCGATGTCGGCGTCGAGCTCGTCCGAGTAGTAGAGAATGTAGTCCTTCTCCTGGATCGACTTCGAGATCACGGAGGCGACGCTTCTCGCCCGCTGCTCATAGATCGCGGTGATCGACGCCCGCAAGGAGACGAACGAGAACCCGTAGAGCGCCCCCACCACGAGCACGACGATCGCGAGGACCAGCACGACCAGCTTCGCACGAAGGCTCGTCCCGTACCGGATCCACGAGCGGAGGCGCAGCCACCACGAAGGTCTCCGTGCGGGCGCGTCCGGGCCTCTTGATTTCATCTTGCCTCCCTTCCTACTCGCGGAGTGGCGTCGCGCTTGAGAACTCACGCGCGGCCTCTTCCGGCGTCTCGCCGAGCAGGCGGACGCGGCTGCTCAAGTCGTGAACGATCTCCGTCGTCAACCGCGCGGCGAGCGCAGAGAGAACCGCTTCGATCCCCGGATGTCGCTCCAGGAGCTCCTCGACAACGACCATGTCGATCGGCGAAGACGCGAGGACGCTTAGATCATCGGAGAGACTCGGGTACCCCGACAGCGTCAGCGTCTCCTCCAGATTGCCGACGAGGGCGACGTCGGCCGCTCCGAACTTGACCATCGCCTCCGCCTCGCCGACCGTCGTCGTCCACGTCACCCCGGCCGTCGCCGCGTCGAATCCGTAGGTCTCGAGGAACCGCGCGAACGCCTCTCTCCCGAATTCCTCCGTCGCAGCAAACCGAAGCATCTCGCCCGACGCGTGGACGATCGCGGAGAGCTCGGAGATCGTCGGCGCTGCCAGTCGCGCAGCGAGGGTCGGCGAGGCAACCGCCGCCCACCCTTCGCGCACGGGGCTCGGCACGACCTCCGTCTCGCCTGTCTCGGGCCCGTCGGTTGCCCCGTCCCTCGTCCTCCACCAGATCGCTTCCACGTCGCGCTCGCGAAGCGCGGCAGCGACGCTCTCCTCGTCGCCGAGGCCGACCAAGTCGATCACCCGGTACCCGGCCGTCTCCAGCGCGAACTGCAGGATTCGACCGAGAATCACGCACGCGGCGCTCCGCTTGGTCCCGACGACGATCGTCCCCTTCCACGCCGACTCCTCGAGGAGGACCTCCCCCTCCGTCGTCGGATCGTCCCGATCTCCCCACCAGTTCCCGGCCGCGTAGAGAGGGCCGTCCGTCCGGTTCGCGACGTCGACCTCGAGACTTCCGACAAACGTGTTGTTTGCGACGACCGGTGGCGCCCCTTCCGCCGCCGGAGGTTCGATCTCCAAGCCAAGCTCGAGGAGGCGCTCCGTCAGATCTGCATCTACCTCGGTATAGGCGAGGCCGATCCCGTTTGCCTCGAGGCGATTTCCCTCGATTCGCATCCCAGAGCCCTGGCCGACGAGGTAGAGGCCGATCCCGTTGTCCGCGAGACGATTCCCGAGCATCGCATCTCGGCTCCCTCTCGCAACGAGAAGGCCGAATCCCCCGGAGAGAACCGCGTTCTCCTCCGCGGTCGTAGTCTCTACATCGGAGAGGAGCGCGATCCCCCCGATCGACTGTCGTTCACAGACGTTTCGAACGAGGACGTTCTCTTCACCGCCGTCGAGCACAATCCCGAGGGATCCGCCGAGGACTTCGTTGTCCAACAGGAGGCTCCGCCTGCCGGCGACGAGCACACCGATCGACGCGCTCTGCTCGACCAGATTGCGCAAGAACCGATTCTCACTCGATCCTAGGGCCCGAATCCCGTTCCGATTCGACGCGAGCCGGTTTTCCATGATCAGATTTCGATCGCTCGCGTCGAGACCGATCCCGTCCCCGCCGGATCGGGAGATCGCGTTGAAGGAGATCGCGTTCTCCGCGCTCTGCGAGAGGGCGATCCCGTCCTCCCCCGAGCCGGAGATCCGGCACTCGGTCACCCGATTCTGCGCCGCTTGGCGAAGGGAAACTCCGACGAGGACAGAACCCTCTATCACACACCCGGCAACCTTGTTCTCGGTCACCATCTCCAGAAGGACGCCGACGTTCGACGCGACGACCCGGGAGGCGGTGAGCTCGTTCCCGCCGGATCCGCGGATCACGATCCCTGCCGCCGACGCCCGAACGAGCTCGCAATCGCGCAGGACGTTCCCCGAGGAGGCCTCCGTGAGCGAGATGCCGGTCCCCACATCGCGGACGGAGAGATCGCTCACGACGTTCTCCGCCGATTGGACGAGCTTCACACCCACCTCGCTCGCCCCCTCGACGACGAGGTCTTCGAGCCGGCACCCTCTCGACGAAGCGAGTTCGATCCCGACCCGCCCCCCGCGCGCGTCAATCTTCCTCAGCGTGCACCGTCGCGCTCCGGCGAGCTGAACTCCGATCGAGGCCGCAACGACCTCGATCCCCTCGAGGGTGCACTCGGTCCCGTCGAGGCGAATGCCGATGCTCCCGGAGCTGACGGTTAGATTCCTAACGGAGACTCCGTCCGTGGTGATCGAGAGCGCCGGCTCGCTCCCCTCCGCGACAATCGTCACTCCGGAGGCGCCCCCCAGAAGCGTCAGCCCGCGCACGTCGAGCGTGATCGGGCCCGCGTACGGGTCGGGGGAGCGCTCGAGGACGATCGTCGCCCCTTCGGACGCGCGCTCGAGCGCAGCGCCGAGAGAGGGAACGTCCCGAGGAACGACGATCGCGTCCGTCGGCCAGCGGTCGGATCCGATCGATCGGACGACGAAGTAGAGGCCGACCGCAAGGACCGCGGCGCCGAGAAGACCGATCCAGATCCAGCGAAACCGCCGCTTCATGCAGCCACTCTAGCACACCCGCTCGCGGACCGTCCAGACCTGCAGAAGCGCGAGCGGATCACTTCGAGACGGCTAGGGCGCGCGAAGCTCCGCCAGCACGTCCTCGAGCGGACGCGGGCGACCGATGTGGAAGCCCTGCGCGCAGTCGACGCCGATCGAGCGGAGGATCTCGAGGGTCTCGGCATTCTCGACGAACTCGGCGATCGTCTGCTTCCCGAGGCTTTCGGCGAGGTGAACCATCGCCATCACGAGGTGCCTGTCCACCGGATCCTTCGAGAGGTTCCGAACGAAGCTCCCGTCGATCTTCAGGTAGTCGACGTCCAGGTTCTTCAGCTGGTAGAAGGAGGAGAACCCCATCCCGAAATCGTCGAGCGCGAACTCGTAGCCTTGATTCCGCAGCGTTCGGAGGAAGTCCTTCGCCACGTGAATGTTGTAGATCGCGGCCGTCTCGGTCACCTCCATCACCAGCCGGACCGGACCGATGACGGAGAGCGACGGCATGTCGGAGATCACCGTGAGAAACTCCGAATCGGTCATCGATCGCGGGGACAGATTGACGGCGAATGAGAGGTCGCGCCCCTGAAGAGCTGGGTCGATCAGGATCTCCGCCACGTGGGTCAGTACCCATCGGTCGATGTCCCCGCTCAACCCGAATTGATCGGCGATGTCGAGAAACGCGCCCGGCGGAATGACGCTCCCGTCCCGATCGAGCAGCCGGAGGAGAATCTCGTAGCGGACGATCTCACCGGACGACAGGTCGAGGATCGGCTGCGCGTAGAGGACGAAACCGTCGTTCTCCAGCGCCTCGCGGAGAATGCGAAGCCAATCGATCCGCTGCTCCGGCGCGTCGAGCGGTCCCTCGTCGGGCGAGTAGACGCAGAGTCGGTTTCTCCCCTGGTCCTTGGCACGGTACATCGCCATGTCGGCCTCCATCAGGAGCTCGGTGGCGTGGATCCCGTGTTCCGGGAAGAGGACGATCCCCATGCTCGCGGTCGTCCGGATCGACTGGCCTTGAATGACCGCCGTGTGCTGGCGGATCGCATCGAGCAGCCGCGTCGCCGCAATCTGCGCCTGCTTCGAATCCACATTCGGATAGAGGACGGCGAACTCGTCTCCCCCGAGACGGGCGAGGACGTCGGACTCTCGCACGGTCGCCTTCATTCGGTGCGCGAGGCTCGCGAGGAGCTCGTCGCCCACCTTGTGGCCGAGCCCGTCGTTAATCTCCTTGAACCCGTCAAGGTCCATCCAGAGGAGGGCCCCAAACCGCGCGTAGCGCTTGGCGTGTGCGAGGTGTCGCTCCAGGATTGCATTGAATTCCCGCCGGTTGTGGAGGCCGGTCAACGGGTCGTGCGTCGCCAGATGGAGAAGCTGCTTCTCCTGGCGCTTCAGGTGCGAGATGTCCGTCAGGATCCCTTCGTAGTAGGCGAGGTCCCCACTCTCGTCACGGACGGCGCGCGCGTTCAGGATCGCCTCGACGAGGGGGCCGTCCTTCCCTTTGAGCGTCAGTTCCAGGCCGTCAATCCGCTCCTCGTCTCGAAGTCGGCGATCGACGACGATCGCGTCCCTCGCGGACGCGTAGTGCTCAGTCAGGATCGTGCGACAGAGATCGCTCTCGCGATCGAAGCCGAGCATCTGTGCGAGCCCTCGATTGGCGGAGAGGAACTCCCCTTCTTCCGTGCACTGGTAGATGCCGTTTCCCGCGTTCCAGATCAGGCTCTCCAGACGCGCGCGCGCCTCACCGTCGCCCGCGCGTCCGCCGCTCCCACCCCGATCGAGACATCTCTCCTCAGGCTCACGTCTCAATTGATGACCTCCCTGCTCGACGACCGATGGCAGGAGACCTCCGGCCTTGCCGGACGTTCCCACCCAGGCACCGATCTCTCGCCGACGGGGGCCCGACGGCGAGAGAGACTCGACCTACAGGTCCGCCAACATCTCGACGCCGATCGCCGCCAACCAGCAGAGGAGGCTTCGCTCGATCGTCGCGTCGTAGAAGCGGAGAGCCTGGGGACCGTGCGCCGTCGTGAATCGACCGACGTAGGCCATGATCTCGTCCCAGTCCTCCGGCGGCATCCCGTCCCGAATCTGCTGCGCCTTGTCGACCCGGAGCATGTCGAGGACCTTCTCGATCGTGAAGTCCTTCAGATCGGTCGCCTGATCGAACGACACGTCGCGCCCCTCGTCGAGAAGACTCAGAACCCCTTGCGTAAACTTCCGTACTGAACTGCGATACACGTCGCATCCCCTCCCTCTCGGGCCGGCTCGCCCGCCTACTCTCCGGGATGCGCGGGCGAGAGGACAGGTCAGGCTTCCCCGTTCCGACGGACAGAGATCGCACCGGAAGCCGGACGCTCAATCGCGCCGGGGCAGAACACGCGATCAGCTTCTTGAATCCGGGAAGAGGCCAAGCGCTGCACGCTGCAGCTTCGAGGTACAATCTAGGTCGTCTCGGCGAACCGGTGAAGAGCCGTGCGGATCACCGCAGCCCGAGCGAGTTACAAGAGATCCGAGAGCGCGAGCGCACACGCGGGAGGAAGCATGTTCGAAGGGACAGGAAACGCCGGAGGATTCAGGAGTCGCGGACGGAGCACGGTGGTGCTTCTCGCCCTGCTCACGTTCGTCTCCCTGACGGGCGTGGGGCAGTCGTGGCCGCGGTGCATCGACGGCTGCACGGCCAACGACGTCGAGCTTCTCGGGGTGACCGCGGAGATCGTCGGATCCTGCACGCCCGGAGGTACGGTCGAAACCACGCTCTGGGCGTCGCTCCACTTCAATCGAAACAAGGCTTACTGCATCCGATTCGTGGCCGACGTCTACATCGACGGCGCCCTCGCCGTGAAGGATCTGGTCACCGAGCCGTTCAACATCCATTCCAAGGGGACCTACCCGGACGTGTACCTCGGCACAGTGTCGCTTCCGTGCGGCAGCTCGCTCTCGCTCGAGAACATCAAGATCATGTGGTCAGTCGACAACAAGCTCGACCCCGTATCGAATTGCCGGGACGGGGCGTGCACGGATTACGGCCCAGGCTCGAAGTGCACCGGCGACCAATTCTCAAGCTACGTCGTGGCTCTTCCGCTCGACGCACAGGACGACGAGGACGTCACCGACGAGGAGATGTCGGTCACCACGAACGTCCTGTCGAACGACCTTCTCGGCCTCGCTCCGGCGGAGATCGTCGCCGTCAGCGACGGAACGCACGGCAGGACCCAGGCGAACGCCGACGGATCGATCACCTACACGCCGAATCCCGACTTCGAAGGAACCGACAGCTACACCTACACGATTCAAGATTCGGCCGGCGGAACCGACACCGCGACCGTCACGATCGCCGTCCTCGCGACCAACGATCCGCCGATTGCGAAGGATGATCACGCGACCACGGACGAGAACGATTTCGTGAACATCGACGTCACCGCGAACGATGAGGACCCGGACGGCTCCGTCGATCCGGGGACCGTGGAGATCGTCGACCCGCCGACCGATGGGTCGGTCGACGTCGATCCGGGAACGGGCGTCGTCACCTACACTCCCGATCCGGGAAGCTGCGGAAGCGATCGATTCACCTACAGGGTCTCCGACTACGACGGCGAGGCGTCCGGAGAAGCGACGGTGACGATCGACGTCCTCTGCAACGAGCCGCCGACCGCGGACGACGACGTCGCCTCGACGGACGAGAACACGTCGATCGCGATCAACCTCATCGCCAACGACGCGGACGTCGATGGGGCGATCGACTCATCCTCGGTCGAGATCACGTCGCAGCCGACCGACGGGAAACTCAGCGTGCATCCGACGACCGGCATCGTCACCTACACGCCGGACCCGGGGACGTGCGGATTGGACACCTTCCGCTACACGGTCGCCGACGATGACGGCGCAATCTCGAACGAGGCGACGGCGACGGTCGATGTGATGTGTGACGACCCGCCGCTCGCGATCGACGACCTTTACACTGTTGCCGAAGGAGAGACCCTCGAGATCGACGCGCCCGGCGTTCTCGCGAACGACGTGACGAGCCCGTGGGAACCGCTCTCGGCCATCCTCGTGTCCGATGTCTCGCACGGGACGCTGTCCCTCAATCCAGACGGCTCCTTCTCCTACGTCCACGACGGAAGTGAGACGACGAGCGACTCGTTCGGCTACTACGCGTACGACGGAAGCGAGGACTCGAACGCAGCGACCGTCAACATCGTCATCACGGCGATCAATGATGGGCCGACCGCCGAAGATGACGAGGCAGTTACCGACGAGGACATGCCTGTCACGATCGACGTCCTCGCGAACGATGACGATCCGGACGGCGATCGCCTCTCCGTCGATTGGGTCGGCTCCCCGTCGAACGGAACGGTCGTCAACAACGGATCGGACCTCACGTACATCCCGGACCCCGACTTCCACGAGGTAGACACGTTCGAGTACGGTGCGACCGACGGGCACGGCGGCTCGGCAACTGCCATGGTGACCGTGATCGTCGATCCGGTGAACGACCCACCGATCGCCGAAGAGGACAGCGCCGGGACCGACGAGGACACCCCGGTGACGATCGACGTCCTCGGAAACGACGACGACCCGGACGGCGACCCGCTCGTCGTCCAGTCGGTG
>Ga0180432_10001572_pt1 | contig 36002 bp, 31 predicted proteins | sample SS_ome_10_FD_132414 | JGI IMG/M metagenome (GOLD analysis project Ga0180432, IMG submission 132414) | Hypersaline lake sediment archaeal communities from the Salton Sea, California, USA - SS_1_MS_2 metaG | ecosystem: Environmental > Aquatic > Non-marine Saline and Alkaline > Hypersaline >... | reverse complement strand
ACGCGGCGATTCCGTTGATCACGATCCCGGCAATGGCAAGGTAGATCATCCCGCTCGCGTTCGCTCCTTCCGGCGAGAACAAGCGTGGAATGGCCTCGAACAGGACCACCAGCCCTCCGGCAAACAAGACGAAGGACATCACCAATGCTCCAAGAAGGGAGAATCGTCGATATCCGAACGTGAATGTCTCATCGCCTTTTCGCTGGGACACTCTCGCGAAGTGCCACGTCAGACCCAAGGCGATGCTGTCCCCAAAATCGTGCAATGCATCGGAGAGCACCGCCACGCTATTCGTCCACAGTCCCCCGGCAACCTCAAGGAGGGCAAACGCCAGATTCAACCAGAACGCAACGCCAATGCGCCCGCCTGGAGCGTGTTCGTGATGATGATCATGCACCATGGTCCGTCACCAAACGCAGTGTGAGTCCAGCCTTCTCGAGAATCAAGCGGCGTTCCGACCGCGGTGAATGATGCGCCCCAGCAGTGGGACGCGCAGCTCGATGGCTCCTTCCGGACACATCTCCTGGCAACAGTAGCAGCGGATGCACCGATCGTAGTCATGCGTCGGAGGTCTTGATCGATCCCCAGACTTGAATGCTACGGCTTTCGGCGCAGTGGGGCAGACGTGCACGCATGTCCCGCATCTCGTACAACGTTTCGCTCGAATCACCGGTCGGGGAACGACGAACCGCCGCGCAAGGCGACTGTAGCGGCCCGGCTTTCCGGTTGTTGAGGCGCGGCGTCGGTTCACGACGAAGTCCGAAACGACGAATGACTCGAGCGGATCGCCAACGATCTCGACATCCACTGCACGACCGAGCCCGAAGCGCTCTCCGTACACGATAGGAGGAACGAGGGTAGCATCGAGTCCGACCATCCTACACACTGCGGCGTCGAGCGCGACCGGATCGGTCGACAACAACAGCACGTTCATCGGCCGCGGCGTCCCATTCTGGGGGCCGTTCCCCTCCATCGCAACGATCCCGTCCATGACGAACAGCCGAGGGCGGAGGAGGCAGTTGAGGTCGACGAGCATCTGGGAAAAGAGGTCGACGTTGGGAAGTCGAGCATGGAACTCAGCCTTCAGCGCTCCGGGAATGCAGCCGTACTGATTCTTGATTGCGCCGGTGATCCGAGTCAGCCCGTGTGTCTTCAATTTCGGCAGAGACACGATGCCGTCAGCTGCCAGAACCCCTTCGGCGATGGTGAAGCGCTTGATCAGCTGACCGTCCGGGAACGAGACGGATCGGCCGCCACTGAACTCGGCGAGCTCGATTCCCAGAGCCTCGGCGGCAGATGCAATCCCTGTTCGCCCCGCGACCGTCGACGGCCTACCGAATCCCGGTGAGTCACCGTACGTAACCTTGGCTCCCGCATCGATGAACTGGCGCGCGACGGCTCGGAAGACAGCCGGATGGGTTGTCACCGCGCGCGAAGCATCCCGGGCCACGAGCAGGTTTGGCTTGAGAAGGATCTTCTCGCCCACTGTGATGAATCGCCCGATGCCTCCAACAAGCGCAATCCCCCGAGCAACAGCCGTATCGACGTCCATACCCTCGTACGATGCGCACCGCACGAGGGCTACGATCGGACGCGCTCTCGTCCCCTCCGACCTCTCGTCCATGCCGCCTCCCGTTCCTCGCCGCTAGCGTCTACACATCGAGAGAGCCCTCTTCGTCTTCCCAGACTTCGTGAACCACATAACGTTCACGCAATCCTGAGGTGTTGGCGTTTCGATCCATACAGATCGTGGCAATCCCTCCAATCTCGGCCCCAAGACGCTCCGCCAGTGCGATTGCCGCCAAGACTTGTGCACCGGTCTCCACCCATTCATCGACAACCAACACCTTCATGCCCGGAGCCAATGCGTCACGCCGCATCTCGAGCGCCTTCGGCATTCCAGTGTAATCGACGAATTCGATCCGTTCGGACGGTACGGGCAGCTTGCCCCCCTTGCGTACGGGAATCAGTCCCACCCCCAATCGTTCCGCGACGGCAGTACCGAGAATGAATCCCAAGGCATCGATCGCGATCACACGATCGATGAAAGCTCCGGCGAACGGGCAGACCAAGTCTGCAACCAACTGGACAAAGGCATTCCGATCCGCAAACAGCGGTGTGACGTCATTGCGGTTCCCACAGGTATCGGTGTCGATGTGCGCCAAGTACGGTTTCATCGCTTCCACCATGCGAGCAGTCCCAACTATGACTCAGCTCCATTGCTTTCGACCTCCAGCGGCGCCAAGAGCTCCGAGAGAGACGTGACATCATCCCGCATGATCGAGAACAGCAGAAGGTCAAGAGATTCGCCTCGATCGAACAACGCGCGCCGAAGCGTTCCTTCAAGACTGTACCCGGCGCGCTCGGCGACCATCCTCGACCCTGTGTTCCGCGGATCCAGGACGATCTGGACACGCTTGATGGGACCCTGGCCAAAGAGGTACGCTGTAGCCAGCCGTACCGCCTCGGTCATGAAGCCCTTGCCGCGATCCTCGGAACGGAAGATCCGGTACCCTAGCTCCCAACCGTGGTAGCTGTGCGAGGCTTTGTATACGTTGATCTGACCCAGGCGGCGGCCGCTTCGATCGGTGATCAGGAACAGCTTGTAGTCGTCAGTCCACCATCCGGTCTCCTCGAATTGCTTCAGCCAGCGCGGTTCCGAGATGCATCCGAGTGGCCAGAAGGCTCCGATCTCGCGCACATCGGCCGCAAGATCGTACAAACCCTCCAAATCGGTCCGCCGAAACGGCCGCAAGATGACACGATTTCCGACAAGCATGCTGATCCCTCCACAGATTTGGTTCGCGGATCAGCTTCCTGTATCGAAGAACGCAGCGCAACCACGATGTGAGCTTCCCACAGCCAAATCTCGCGTTCCATGCAGCCGGCTCGAAAGCTGATACATCTGGCAATGCTTTCCAGCTCTGCCTTTCCGTCATCCTGTAATCCACATCACAGACGTTCACCAGCTGAATGGAGAGAATACAAGCAGATTCCGACAAGACTCGGTTCGAAGAGGAGCACAGACCGTGACCATGCTGACCCACCGACGTTTGATCCTGCTGGCGATTGTCGGCGCATCGATCCTTCTCTCGACCACGCTGTCCGTTGCCGGACAGACCGTGGACACAAAAGAGATGGTGCGCCTTGAGCGACGGATCTCGACAGCCTACGCGATTCCCGAAAGCACGTTTCTGGTGCGGCTCGTCATCGAGGCACTTCAGGATCTCGACGGTGTAGGAGTCCGCGAGACGCTTCCTCTCGGCTGGGTCGTCCACCCCGTGGAGGCTCAAGGGGCAGCGTTCAAACGAACCGAGAACGAATGGGTCTTCCCGGGTCGCCTTGTTGAGGGAACAACAATCGAGCTGGTGTATGAAGTCACGGTACCGTCGGCCGATCGCCTGTACGCGGAGACGCTCCCCGCTTGTTTCGAGATCACCGGTATCTTTCAGGCCACTGTCCCCGGATTCGATATCCTTATCCCCGGCGACACGGCAATCGAGATTTCTACCGCAATCCCGATTCCGACAGCCATTGCTCATCTGATTCCAGGCAACTTGGATACGGCCGATCGGATCGACCTCCGTTTGGATCAGCACATCTCTGTGAAGCAACTTGATCGTGCCCTGGAGTACTGGGCGACGGATTCGATTGTCCCTTGGACCGAGGGGGAGATCATCGAGCTTCCGATGATGGAGAAGCTCACGGCGATGTACGAGACATGCACGCCGTCCGACGAGACGCTACCGCTGTCGATCGATCCCACGCTCCTTGGAGTGCGGCGGATCGATACGTTCCTTCCGTGCGATTCGATCCTCCTCCCCGAAGCGGGTCTCGATCCGGGTCTGCCGGCAAGGCAGTTCTCGGCAACCGTGGAGATCTCCGGTTCATACAATGCATACGGCATTGGTCTGGCGGAGCTGTTCCCGGAAACATGGCTCGTGACACCTGTGGAGCATCCGGGCTTCGTGTATCGGCCGTCCGCAACCGAATGGATCTATCCTGATCGCCTGCCCGTGGGGCAGACGTTGACCATTCGATACCTCGTCGAGGTCAGGGAAACGACAATAGGGCAACTCTCCATGTACGACGGATGCTGTGGCGCCCCCGCACCGTTCCTCGGCATCGTGTCCAGCGGACTGGAATGCAGCGAGGCTGAAGTCGGCGGCGAGTCGGAGGTCTTCGTCTGGAGATGTCTCCCCGTTCTGCTCGCCATCTCACGGTGGGATGTCGACGAGGATCGTCTCGATGCGACGCTTTCCGATACTATCTCCTTCCCGCAGGTCCAGCGAGCAATCGGCTTCTGGCTGTCGACCTCAGCAGTGCCTCACACATGCGGCTACACGGTCGGGTATCACATGCTCAAGCGGATCATCGCGTACTGGCTCGCCGGCACGCCGGTCACGAAACCTCTGCCCGGGGTCGTCGCATCGCCCTGTGATCCTCCTGCCGGATGCTATACGCCAAGCTGTCCTACCGGCGGGCTGTGTCACCTCATCCAGTTGCAGCGGGAAGAAGACTACGTCGGAATCTCGAGCGAACCCGAGTAGTCGGAGGCGCAAGTCGCATCCGCTCCGATCACGTCCACGGACGGGACCATCCATTGCTCGTCAGGAACAGAGCAGCCGTCCGTGGAAGTATTCTGATACACTACCGGCATGCTCCAAGATCCGTTGCACCTTGAAACTGCCCGCCTTGTCGTCCGCCGGTACAAGGAGCATGACGTACCGGATATTCTTGCCTACTCGCAATGTGATGAGACGGACTACTTCCGCAAGCGGAACATCGATTGGGAGTTCACAGTCGAAAGTGTCCGCACCTGGTGGAGCCCGATGGCTGAGATGCTGCCGGAGGAGGCGATTCAGTGGCTCTCGCTTGTGATCGAACTCAAGGCCGAGCAACGTGTCATCGGGAATGTCGGGTTCAATGCCAAGCGGACCGGCGAGATGTTCCAAGGACAGATCGGCTGGACGCTCGGCAAAGCGGATGAAGGCCATGGCTATGCGACCGAAGCGGCCACTGCATTGCTCGACTACTTGTTTGGAACCGCCGGATTCCATCGCGTTTATGCCCTCACATCTCCCCAAAACCCCAAGTCATGGCAGCTGATGGAACGCCTTGGCATGCGCCGCGAAGCCCACTTCCGGAAGAACTGCTCCAACGGCAGCGCGTGGGAAGACGAGTACGTCTACGCGATCCTGGCCGAAGAGTGGACCGACCGCTCACGATCGATCGGCTAGATATCCTCGCTACGTACCCTCTGGCAGGCGAAGAAGGGACACGGCACCACAGAGACCAGATCGGTTGTGCACAAGCAAGCGGGAGGCCTGAATCTGTCAATCCCCTAGGGAGTCCGACGAGTCGCGGAGTTGTCTACGACGTCCGAGGCAGGCAGCCGCAGCCTTGCACCATGCAGCGCACGTTGGAGCCGCTCTCCTGCGAACCGATGCCTTGCAGTGCGGACATCTTGCTTTGGATTCATCAGAGAAGATCTCAACCTCTCCACCGCACTGCGGGCACGACATGAGCGTCGAGGTGAGGGAGCGTCCGCTCATCCCTGGGCAGCGCATCGCCATCGTCCCTCCCTTCCTCCCACACCGACCAAGCACCACGTGCCGGTTGACCTTCGGCAGCCTGGATCGCCGATCGTCAAGGCTTCAACGGTATCCACACCGCCGTTCCTCATATCATACGACGGTCGGGCGACCGTGCGAAGTAGACATGGAAAGCCGGTGTCGGTCCTATGGGCAATACGCTACGAGGCTCATACCGCCCGCCCACAGCCGCGTCTTCACCCTCAACGAGTGTGGTATGATAGTCCATCAGATCACTTTGGAGGGACGGACCATGAAGACGCGAAGTGTTGTATCGGCACTGGTGGTCGTGTTGTGCTGCGCGACGGTGTGGCCTGCGTTCGCGGACCCCGCAAAGTCGTACGAGTTCATCCAGACGGATCGGAACGTTGGGCTGTTCAGCAATCTGACCGAGACAGCATGCGTTGGACTTCGCGTGATCTTCAGCGACAACGTCTCTCCGACACAGGGCATCGGGATCGGAGCAACCTTCGAACTGGTATCCAACGAAGAGGGTCAGCTGATCTACGAAGGAACGATCGTTCGCTACGGAATGTTCGAGATCGACTGGGTTCTCAACGGACCACGCGTCGAAGCTGCATACTGGATCGATGCCGACGGTGTGGAGTACGAGATCGACGTTCACTCGCCGTACGCGCGCATGTGGTACATCGTGCCCCCGGGAACCGATGAGAAAGGCGACGATTGTGTGTCCTACGTCCCGATCGACATCGAGTTCAAGGGAAACTGGTCGAAGGATCCCGATGGATTCCCGCTGGAGCAGTATCGATGGAGCTGGAGTGACGGCGTCGTGATCGATGGTGAGAACGTCGAGCGGACGTTCGTGATGCCAGGCTCGTATACCGTGATCTTCACCGTCTGGGATATCGAAGGTCTGCCACACTCGATCAGCGATACGTTCTACATCTACCAATACCGCTGCGACGAGTGAATCTGTATTCTTGCTTCTCTTGTTGCTCTTCGAGCAACAAGAGAAGCGGCAAGTTTGCCGACAAATACCGGCAAACACCGCGCGGATGACGTGTCCAATCCGAGCCGACACTTGTCGGAAAACATCGCGCGGATGATGTATCCGATCTGATGGGTCATCCAGTGTGCTCTGCAAACATCGCGGGCATAACGTGTGCAACCTAAACGCTGATCCCGCGTCTCCTCTGCGGACAGCAATGATGCTACCGAGCAAAGGTCAAGACGCGCGATCCTTGCGTACGCTGTCGAGCGGCCCAAGGCTGGGCATCAGCTAGCCGCCTCAGGGAGAACCCAGACCGCAGCCCCTTCCTCCCCCTGGATGGGATGCGGATCAGGGAAGCGCCGAAGACCAGGCTTCTCCCAAAGGAACGCGAAGCGTACCCGGTTGGGAGGTGAGGAATCCATTGAGGCAAGAGACCACGCTTGCCATCCGATCCTCTCTGCAGTGCCGCAAGTCGTGAGGAAACAGACGCTCGACTCCGTGAAACTCGCGTTCTTGAGTGGTATGACCAGGCAGCGGCTATTCACACAGGCTACGAGTTTGCACTCTCGACCACTGTTTCGATCGTCGGGCAATTCTGCATGAGCTTCTTGACCGTGCACTGCGAGGCCGCCCGGAGCATCGGGTCGATGTATTTCTCGGGGAAGTCAGCGGGGACATGAATCGCAATGCGGATGTCCGTGATCATCTTCGACGTCTCATCGCGGTCAACGTCAATCGAGAGAGAGATGCAGTCCATCGGCAGCTCACGCTGCTCGCAGAAGTGCAGCACATAGTAGCTCGTGCAGTTTCCAAGCGCGGCAAGAAGAAGGTCCACCGGGCTGGGTGCCGTGACCGCTCCTCCGGGCGCCGATGGGACGTCCGTCACAATCTTCAGTCCCTTGATCTCTGCCTCGACAACTTTGCTTCCCGCGAAGCGAATGCTCATCAGCATGCTAACTCCTTTCCCTAGTTTCTTCCGTTGCACACTCTCTGCCGTCGGATCCTTGTACCCCGCACCATCTCCACATTTCCTTCACTGGCTTTTCGATCCGGGACTTGAAACTATGGGCGAAAAGTATATGATGGATACAACATGTGTGCAACATGTCCCGGACAATCGCCTCTCACACCAGGAGGGCTTCGGATCCTCCCCGAGATGACGTTCACACAGTCTTGCAGGAGGTGGTACGCGGCAAGAAGCGAAGCCCGTCTGGCAGTTGTAGGACACTCGGTTCAAGACAATGGAGGTTCTGACGTGAGGAAACACACCCTACTAGCAACCATTGTGGCGGGGCTTTTGGTCTGTCTACTCGGGATCATGGCCCTCGCTGAGGAGAGACAAGTCTTCAAGATGTCCCAGATGATGCTGGACAACATCAACCCCACCTTGCTGATGGGGCGTCCCGGCAACATGCAAGTCGCCAGTCAGATTTACGACTGCCTGGTGATTCGCCAGGCAGATACGACAGCAGGGGCGGAGATCGCCGAGAGCTGGGAGCGACCGGACGATTTGACGTGGATCTTCCACATACGTGAGGGCATGACCTGGCAGGACGGGAATGAGATCTGGGCCGAGGGAGAAGCCCGCTCCGTCACCGCCCACGACGTCGTCTTCGCACTCGAACTTCACAAGAAGCACTCGATGCCATTGATGAGCACGCTTTCACATTGTGTTGAGATTGCCGCACTCGATGACTACACCGTGCAGATCACGACCGACATTCCCATGAACCGCCTGATCACAGGTATCCAGACGCTGAATATGGCATGCATCTTCCCGCCGGAAGCGGCAACCGAACACGAGAACGGCGTCGATATCCTTCCGATCGGATCGGGTCCCTTCGAACTTCAGGAGTACGTCGCAGGATCCAAGGCAGTTCTGACAAAGAATGAGGACTACTGGATCCCGGTCAAGCTCGATGAGGTACAGCAGATCGTGATGAATGACCCATCGGCACGCGTTATCGCTTTCGAGGCCGGAGAAGTCGATTTTCTTCTTCAGGCCCCGACGGACGAAGGCCTGCGGCTTCTCGACCTTGGGTACACTCGTGTTGGCACGTCCGGAGCCCCTTACAACATTGGGTTCAATACAACAGCGGCTCCGTTCGACGACTATCGTGTGCGCGAGGGTATCTCGCTGTTGATGGATGTCGATATGGCATACAACGCAATCCTCCCCGCGGAGCTCACTGTGCGATCCTACGGCCAACAGGGACCGTGGAATGTGTACAACTACAACCCTGAAGGCCTGATGGATTTCGACCGCTTCGATGTCGATGAAGGCCTCTCGATGCTCGCCGACGCAGGATGGACGGACAGCAACGGTGACGGATGGCTGGACAAGGGTGGCGAAAAGCTCACCCTCAGGATCAAAACCTTCGGCGGCGACCAGGTGAATGTCCTGACGGTGCTAGCCACACAGCTTCAGCAACAGGGAATCGACGCGACCGTGCAGGTCCTTGAGGTAGCGACGTTCGCGCAGGATCTGGCAACGGGGAACAGCGATATCTTCTTCGACTACATGTATGGCAACAGCGACGGACTCTACGCGTTGTACCACTCATCCAAGATCGGAGCAAGCAACACACACTTCATCGCTGACCCGGTACTTGATGCACTGCTCGATCAAGCCATGCTGCTCAGCGAAGCGGATAGCGGAGCCTACTGGCAGGCGGTGGAGCGACTTGCGGCAGCGAATCGGTACTTCATTCCGATGTGGTTCTCGCTGCCTACGAACTTCATCCCCGATTACGTGAAGGATTTCTCTTCGCCGCAGGGCTTCCTCGAGCTGGTCAACGTGGAGAGGAACGTCTACCTCGAGAAGTAGACGCGAAGCATCGTACACAAGGATTGGACGGCAGGCCTGCAAGGGCCTGCTGTCCTTGTCCTTCAACGGTAGGTAGAATCAAGAGCGAGGGAGGGGGGCGACCCACAGGACATGCTCTCGTACATCGTTCGGCGCATTCTGATCGCGATTCCCGTCCTTCTGGGCATCACGTTCATCACGTTTGCGCTCATCAGCTTCGCCCCCGGAGATCCGATCTCGTCAATGCTGATGGGCAGTGAACAGCTGAATCCCGATCTGGCCGACTCGCTTCGAGAGTTCTATGGACTGGACCAGCCGTGGTACGTTCAGTATTCGACCTATCTTGGCAACCTCGTGCGGGGGAATCTCGGCATCTCGATGTCATCACGGTCAAGCATTGCGGAGAGCATCATCAACTTCCTGCCAAACACGATGCTGTTGGCGTTCTCCAGCATGCTCCTCGCCTTGCTTGTCTCGATTCCCGTTGGAATCGTCAGCGCAACGAGGCGCAACTCCCTCCTCGACTATGGATCGCTGACGCTCGCGATGTTCGGCGTATCGATGCCCAGCTTCTGGCTCGGACTGATGCTTATGCTCCAGTTTGGCCTGCGGTGGCGCCTACTGCCAGTCCACGGGATGGGCGATTGGTCGAACGGTCCCTGGGACGTCATCCGCCATTTGATACTCCCATCGGTGACGCTGGGTGCAGCCATGGCCGCGCTCCTGGTTCGATTGACTCGGGCGAGCCTCCTCCAGGTGCTCTCGCAGGACTACATTCGAACGGCACGCTCCAAGGGGCTTCGCCAGAGGGTGGTGCTCTACAAGCACGGGCTCAGAAACGCTCTGCTTCCAGTAGTCACGGCCGCCGGCTTGCAGTTCGGGCGCCTTCTCGGCGGGGCATTCATCGTCGAGAGCATCTTCTCCTGGCCAGGGATGGGAAAATACACCCTCTACGCAATCAACGTGCGTGACTACCCGGTCATCCAGGCAACCACACTGGTTTTCGCCGTATGCTTCGTGATCGTCACGCTGCTCGTCGACGTGACGTACACGGTCATTGACCCACGGATTCGCTATAACTAGGAGAGGAACTCGCATGCGACGCCACAGGAAAGGGCGAGCGGTCTGCACGGATACGCGCAGAGAATGCAGCCGCCTTCAGCTGGCTGTTCGCACGTTCGTGCGAAACCGGCTGGCCGTGATCGGAGCTGTTATCTTGGTGGGGTTCATCGTCTGCGCCGTGTTCGCCCCCTACGTTGTCCCCCATTCGCCACTCGAGATGGACTTCTCGAGCATGCACAGTCCACCCGGCACACCGGGACATCTTCTGGGGACGGACAATCTCGGACGAGATGTGCTCTCTCGCTTGATCTACGGATCGCGAATCTCGCTCTCTGTCGGGCTTGTGGTGGTTAGCATCGCAGCGGCCATCGGCACGACCATGGGACTCCTATCGGGCTACTTCGGGAAGGCAACAGACGTCATCATCATGCGCCTCGTCGAAATCTTCGTCGCTTTTCCGTTCTTGATTCTGGTCGTTGCGGCGATCGCGCTTCTTGGGCCAAGCCTCTATAACGTCATGCTGGTCCTCGGGCTGGTCAGCTGGCCAATCTACGCACGCCTCGTGCGCTCGGAGGTGCTCGCCATTCGGGAACTGCCCTACATTGAGGCAGCACGTGCAATCGGTGCCACCAACACACGCATCATGTTCCGGCATATCCTGCCCAACTGCCTCTCTTCCGTACTGGTGACCGCCGCCATGAGCATGGCTGGCGCCATTCTTTCGACGGCGGCTCTTGGCTTCCTCGGACTCGGAGTCCAACCGCCAACGCCGGAGTGGGGGATGATGCTCAACGAGTCAAAACAGTTCCTTCGCGCTTACCCCTGGGAGATTTTCTATCCGGGCGTCGCCATCATGCTCGTGGTCCTGGCACTCAACTTCCTCGGCGACGGATTGCGCGACGCACTGGACCCCTATTTGCATCGATAGGCCAGCGGAATCGAGCACGCCACAGCCGCGGGCTACGCTTCCTGAGCGCGGATAAAGTGGAGCGCAGCTCCCAATTGGATCTCGACCAGCGTCTTGATCGGGATTGCCTTGTACTCCAGATCTGATTCCATCTCCGCCGCCCATGCAGCAAACCGTGTCTCAACCTCGGCCAGCGCCTCGGTCAGTGCCTGGGAACCCCGCACCGCCATCTGGGCTTCGATCGCTCGCCGGACCATGCCGACAAAGAGCAGCTGATAGAATCGGAACCCCAGCGCGCTGTCGAACCTCTGCGCCACTGTGACCGGCGTATCCAAATCAGGGTCCTTGTTCGCCCAGGCTCGTTTCGCCTCCAAGTTGGAGGCCATCATCCCGACGATCTCAAGCGACGAATCGCGGAGGCTCGTCGGTTCTGTCAGCTCCCCCTGGAGGCGTTTCAGGATCTCATCGAGAAAACTGATGATCTCAAGGGATCGCTCGACGCCTGCGAGAATTGCCTCTCGACGTGTCCCTGTGTCGGGCGATAGATCCGCGGTCCGTGGATCGAAGAAGTAGGGCAGCTCGACGATCAGGTGTGCCGGATTGCAGACACCGGATGCGAAATCGTAGCTGCCTCCGCCCATCGCCAGCTTCGTCGCAGGATCTTCATCCGTATTTGCCTCGAGGAAATCGTACTGATCACGCATGCTCGGCGTCTTGAAGATCGCAGGAGAGAGTTCCACACCCCATGGCATCTCCGGTTCACCCAACGCAAGAGGGATCCCTCGATCGGTAATCAAGGCCCGAAGCATGTCATCGACCTTCGGAGTATGGGGCGTCAGGTAGAAATAACCGCCCCCCATCCCGGCGTTGTGAAGCGAGTAGATGAAGACCGGGCGCAGCGCCGTGATCGCCGTCATCAGCGCCTGGGTCTCCTGAATCGGGTGCAAGAAGTCGTAGTTCTTGTGGGTGATGGGGAACGTCCATTCCGCCTGCTGCGTGGCACCGGGGCGGTAGAAGTTGGACGCATAGTGAGTCACGGTGAACGGCCCCTTGAACCATCCTTCGTTCAGGCGCGTACCGTCTGGGTCAATGCACTTAATCAGGTTCCAAGTGTACGTCTCTCCCCGCAGCGCAGCGTTGTCGACCAACAACCCCGCAAGTGCCTCTAGCATCATGGCGCCAATGGGCTCATTGGGATGCGGACAAGCAAAGAAGAGCAGCTGCTTCGGGCCTGACCCGATGCGTAGCATTGGGATCGGCTCGCCCAACGTCGAACGCCCGATCGTTGTGAGGCGCACGATCTCCGGGTGCGCCTCGGCCAATCGTTTCGACGAGGCGTTGAGCTCATCCACCGTTAGAAACGCGTCGTACTCAGGCACGGAATCGAGCACGTATTCAATATCATTCGTAGCTTGTGGGTTCAGCATGTCAACTCCATTCGTGCTAGCAATCGACCGCCCCAAGAGAGATGGACTCCAGGATTACGTACAGTCGCGCGGGGACCAGGGTGCGTTGCGTGTGCCCCAGCCCGCCGCTCCGAGCGGCTTGTAGGCACCCGAAGCCGGATCCAACACGTACTCACCCTCATAGCGTCCCGACACGATGAGGTTCACCGCTTGAACAAACCTCTCGATCTCAGCGTCCACGTTGTAGATGCCAAAGCTCGCACGAATCAGCCCGGGGGCACTTGTGCGCTTCTGGCTGCGCATATCGCGTACGAGAGTCTTGGACTGCTCGCTTGTCAGTCCGAGCAGCCGTTGGACGTAGGGATGAGCGCAAAACATGCCTGCGCGAACGCCAATGCCCCCCTCGTATCCAAGAATGGCAGCTGCCTTCTTGTGATCGATCCCTTTGATCCGGAATGTCGTTACGCCAAGGCGACTACGGGCTCTGGCAGGATCGGAGTCCCCGAAGATCTGGACTCCATCGATCGCCTGAAGTGCTGGAAGCATGACCTCGGTGAGTTTCGCCTCGTGCTCGGCAACGCGATCCATGCCGATCTGAGAGAGCGTATCGATCGCCTGGGCCCAAGCAACCGCTCCCACCACATTCTGCGTTCCTGCCTCCTCTCGGGCAGGAAGCGAACTCCAGACCACATCCTCCTCAGTTACAAGATCGACAGTCCCCCCCCCGACCAGATCGGGCTCCGAGGCAGAGACAGCCTCTCTGAGAGCGACCAACGCGCCAATCCCAAGCGGCGCATACATCTTGTGACCGGTGTAGGCAAGGAAATCAATGCGCCGTGGATCGCTTGGCATCCCTACATCGATCGTACGATGGGGTGCAAGCTGCGCTGCATCGACACCAAACATTGCCCCCGCCTCGTGCACGGTCTCCGCAATCTCATGGATCGGGTTGATGAACCCGGTAACATTCGACGCCCCCGTGATCGTCACCAGGCGGACCTTGCCAGCGTGTCGTTTTAGGAGGTCCCTCAGGTGATCCACATCGAGCGAGCCATCTTCCTTTAGGCCAATGTGGTGTACAGCGGCCGCGCGCCGCCATGGTAGGTCATTGGAGTGATGCTCCATCAGTGAGGTTAGCACGACATCCTTTTCGCCAAGTTCGAGGCAGTGGGCCAGTTTGTTCAGCGCTTCAGTCGTGTTCTTGCCGAGAATCACAGCGTGAGTCTCCAAACTGGCGCCCACGAATCGTCCGATCGTGGCTCGGGCAGCATCGAACGCTTCCGTCGATACGTGGCTCTTGTACCCTGATCCCCGTCCGACGCTTGCGTAAAGCGTTGCGAAGCTGTTCAGCGTCTCTAGCACCGGCCGAAGAAATGGGGTGCTGGATGCGTTGTCGAAGTTGATGTAGGGGTGTCGCGTTCCATCTAGCAACTCGACGGTTTCGTCCACGCCGACGACTAGATTTCGCATGTCAGTGACCGAGGGGGTGCCCTTCATGTTCTCCAGCTCCTTTGCTCACAGGGTGGACGTGTGATTGCGGTCCCTGCACTGGCGAATATAACTTATACGCGACATATATACAATTAGTGCGCGGTTTGAGATCCCTGCAGAGTCAGGAGAACGTCGGCTCAGGCCGTTTCTTCCGTGATCACCGACAGACGATTGATGTTCTCGCGATACTTCGTGATATGCGCTTGCAGAAGGCTTGCGACCCGCGTCGCGTCGCGCTCCTCGAGCGCGTCGACGATCTCCAGCAGATCAGCGCCGATCGATCGGAAGTACTCGTAGTCACTCGGCGTCAGTGACTCCAAGCGAGGCATGAAGTAGCTAAGCCGTCGGAGTGACTCAGCCAGCATCGGGTTGTGGGTCGCGCAGTTGAGATATGTGTGAAAATCCATGTCCTTGATCTTGATCTCGCGGGGCTCGGTGAGGGCAGCCGTCTCGGTCGCAATCTCGCGAAGCTTCTCCAGTTCCTCGTCGGAGATCCTTTGGGCGGCCAGCTGGCCGGCAATGGAGATCATATAGTAGCGAACCTCAAACGCGTTCCGATATGCCTGGTGTGTAATCTCAGTGACGTAGACCCCTTGCTTCGGAACGATCCGAACCAGGCCGTCCGCTTCGAGGCGGATCAGCGCCTCCCGGATTGGCGTACGGCTGACGCTGAACTCCGCGGCGAGAGCCATCTCCTGAAGTGCGCTGCCTGGTGCCAAATCTCCAATAAGAATGCGATTCAGAAGCTTGCAGTAGACTTCGCTGATCGGCATCGAGACCCCTTTCAAGACTTATCTACATCTTGGATACATGCGTGATCGGTGTCAAGCGACTGGGAGACTGAGACCTGCGTTGGGCGTCTCGAAGAAGCGCCGGCAGAAGGCTAACGAACAGCGGTGAGTTTGCAGACGTATCGGGCACAAACTCGCAGAAACTCTTACTCCCCGGGGGTACACGGGAAGATTCTGAACCAATGTAGTCCTGCCGCTCTTCGAGCGGCAGGACGTTTGTCAACGACAGGTCGGCAAACGTCGCGTGCATAACGCTGCCAGACAGCTTGTGAGTTTCACTGGCGTGAGACTCTTCAGGTTCGAGGCATCCGGGGGTCCAGAAGGGGTGGGCTTGAGGCCCACCCCTTCTGGACCCTTCGGTAGACGGATCTGGAGCTACTTGCTGGCCAAAGCGAGAAGAGATCAAGCGACTACTCATCCCAGCAGCGTAGACATATCCAAGCCTTGGCGCTCCTTCCGGACCGGATTCAGAGGGAAGTCACGAGATGTGCAAGTGGTGCTAGGCCGCTTTCTCAAGTCGGACATGAAGCAGTGAGGACGCGACGGCTGACGACAGACGCTCTTGCACCGTCACAATCGAATCACTAGGCTGAGCAGTTCAGCGGTCATCGACAGTGCTGCAGGAAGCGTGCACTCCCTGAAGTGCCCTTCTTCCCTTGTTGCAGATCTTCTGCGGATTACGTGGGTTGACCAGTTCTCCTCTGGGTGCTAGGGTAACCTGCATCCAGGAGGAGGCGGCAATGAAGAAGCGGATCGTTCTGCTAGTTCTGTCTATTCTCATCCTGCGTTTGTCTGCTATCGCCGATGGCGTGGGCTCATTCAGTATGTTTGCGAGCTTGGACCCCAACGGTCTGATTCGGCTCATGGATGCTAGGGCACTCGCTATGGGGCGAGCCTCACTCGCGGTTCCTGACTCGGGATTGCAAGCAATCTGGGAACCTGGACTTCATCCTATTCTCCCAAGCCGCGCGACCGGCCCGCTCCTCGGGCTGCAGTTCCCGAGCACCAGCTCGCAGTTCCTGGAGACGGCCTTTGGCTGGCGTGATCTTGCCCTGAGCCTCAGTGCGTCGAGGTTCGCCAGGAAATTCGCTTTCCTGACGTCCGCAGGCGAGCCGGGAGGGAACTCAACGTGGGTCGAGGAAGTCATATCTGCGTCAGCCGTTGCCAGTCTGGGAAATAATGGTGCACTCGGCACGCAACTCAACTACTACTTCGCTGACTCTGGCCTCGGCGACTCCGGTAGCGGATTGGGCCTGGACATAGGAGGTGTCTTTGAGATCAGTGATGAAGGGCTCGTGAGCTTTCGGGCAAAGGATCTCGGAGACACTGAAGTTGAATGGGGAGCAGGCGCCACAGATCTCATAGTTGGGTCCGCCCAGTTTGGTCTTGGCACCACGTCTAGGGCAAGTGTAGGCCTAGGGATGAGCGGACTTGCCATGAACCCCTCTCACAGCTTCCTGGCGTTACTGCGCGGCGCTCTGACGCTTGGAACAAACTCATACGCTAGCTTCGGCGGAGCCTACGTGCGGCGGAAAACGACAGGACATGACAATGACACGGATCGCGCGATTGATGCTGGCGCGATGCTGCAATTTGGCAGGAACCTGACACTTGCAGTCGATTGGCAGGGAATCCTTCCACTTGGGAAGCCTGACGTAGGAGAGGCAACGGATCGCAGGGCGGCCGTTGGGCTTGCTTGGCACGTCCCCCATATCCAGTCTGGCGCCTTGGATTTCGGCCGCGACATCGCCCTATTCGCTGCGGATGCGAGCATCGATCGGTCGGGCGTGCATCTAACGGGCCTTGGAGTAGAGTGGAATATCCACCATCTCGAGAGGGATTTCAGCACGCTTTCGCTGCGTGCTGGTGTCGCCCTTGATTCGGAAGCAAGATCTGGCGGGCTTACTCTTGGCGCAGGCCTTAACACAGATAGGGTTCGCCTTGCCGTTGCCAGTCTGATCAGCGAGATGCAACTGAAGGAGTTCGTCCTGAGTGCTGAGGCCGTCTTGACATGGACGACCTATCCTCCTGTCTCTCAGGATCCGCCGCGGGAAGAAGAGAGGCCAACTGGACTGATTGAGGACAGGAACCTCGAGTAGGTAATTCGAGGGGCGCTCGACGTCAGCAGGCGGTCTTGGGGGAGTATGAGTGGGGCGAGTGACACACCGTCATCTCAGCTGAGTATGCTGTGGCGGCGTTTCGCTTGACCATCGTTAGCAGCCTATCTAGTATGGGGAGTTTAGCGGTCATTGACAGCAGCGAGAGGGAGAGGCGTATGCGAAAGCGTGCTTCCAGACTGCTTCTTCTACCCCCGGGAAGATTCGAACTTCCGGCCTACGGTTTAGGAAACCGTTGCTCTGTCCTGCTGAGCTACGGGGGCTTGTTAGAACTCCTCCAGCATTAAGTATAGCTGTTTCGCTGCGGCTTGCTCGGCGTCTTTCTTGCTTCTGCCGCGGCCTACACCGCGGTGGCCGGCGACGGCGACACCTACGGTGAACTCCTTGCGGTGTTCTTTGCCTTTCGAGTTGACAATCGAGTAGGCCGGGCGGCAGTCGAATAGGCGCTGTGCCGTCTCCTGTAGCAGGCTCTTGTAGTCACCGGTGGTTGACTGCTCGACAAGAAACCGCTCGATGTCGTCTCGTAGGTTGCGGATGACAAACTTCGCGGCAAACGAGTATCCCCGCTCCAGATAGAGAACGGCAATCAGTGCCTCGAAGGCGTTGCCACGGTTGTTCGGCCGTTGCCGCCCGCGGTTCGCTTCCTCTCCCTTGCCTAGGAGCAGGTAGTCCGCGAGCCCCAATTCACTTGCCTTCTCCGCAAGCAGCGGTCGGCTGACCGCCACCGACTTGGCTTTGGTCAGTCGCCCTTCATCCGCATCAGGGTATTGTCGGTACAGATGGCTGGTGACCGCCAGATCGATCACCGCATCGCCAAGGAATTCGAGTCGCTCGTTCGATCCGCGCGGGTCTCCCATCTCGTTGACATAGGAGCTATGGAGAAACGCCCTCTCGAGGGCGTCATGGGGGATCTTGAGATGGAGTTTCTTCGCCAGCTCTGCGATTGGTCTATGCTTCATTGCGTACGGATACCCCTATCGGATAGCTCACGAATCGCAGGAGCCACCCCGTCTACCGGTATCGATGATACCAGAACCCCGGTTCCACGACGAGCGTAGTGTATGCAAACTCTCGGATGATCGGGACGTTGCTTGCAGAGAGAATATGGATTTATGGAGCCTCTTCTCTTGTTTATCGTAGATCGGTGCGCTATCCTCCGACTGAGGTGATGTCTATGCTCCACCTTCGACGAATCGCTCTGCTGTTTGTACTCGGCGGATTGATGCTCATGTCCTTTGGTTGCACGCTCTTGAACGAGCAGCCGATCGCCGGGTTTTCCATCGATCCTCCGGCGGGGCCCGCCCCGCTATCCGTGCAGGTGAACGCCTCGGTCTCGTTCGATCCTGAAGGGGATGTACTCACGTACCAGTGGGACTTCGGCGACGGAACCGCGCGCGGGGGGATGGTTGCCACTCACACGTACAGCCTGCCGGGCGAGTACACAATCCAGCTGACGGTGACCGACAGCAGCGGCAGGACAGCCACTGCACTTCGAACGCTCGTGGTAGCTTCGACCGACGAGATCCCGGTAGCCAGCTTCACCGCATCTCCGTCTTCGGGCGGAACGCCACTGACCGTTGCATTCAATGCCAGCGCATCAAGTGACCCCAACGGCACGATCGTCTCGTACGATTGGAGCTTCGGCGACGGATTGGCCGGCACCGGCGTCTCTCCGCTACACACGTATGCGACGGAAGGAACGTATGTTGCCATGCTGACGGTGACCGACAACGATGGACTGAAGTCGTCGCTCGCAATGACCATCGTCGTGATCGACGGAGGGCCGGGAGGCTGTCGGTAGCTTGCCCGTCGGAGTCCATCTGTGGACCTCCGACGGGGGGGAGTTTGTGCTGCTGAGACGGACCCGCGGCTTCTCAGCAGCGGGGAGTTGGTGCCGCCAAGTGGCACCAACATCCCGATCCAGAGCGCGGCTCAAACATCCTGGTCCGGACGGAAGTTCTCAGATCCCGCCCTAAAAGACCCCCAAAAGCCATGGGGCGGGAGGATTGGCTGCTGAGATGGATTGGTCGTTCTCAGCAGCTTGGAGTTTGCTGGCGCAAACTCCTATCCGTGGGGCGCAAGCTCTCACCACACGGCCCTAAGAGAAACCCGAAGGGGTTTCACCCTTCGGGTTTCTCTTAGGGCGGGAGGATTCGAACCTCCGATCACGGCGCCAAAGGCCGCTGCCTTGCCGCTTGGCTACGCCCTAGAATGCTGCATCTTCGGTTGGGAGTCCGCCGGCGAGCACCTGGCTCATCCCCCCAACGACTTCCTTGTATCGCTCAAGAACGGCGTTTTCCATCTCGATGCGGAACTGATTGTCGATCGGATGGGCCGTATCGCGAAACTCGCCGCTCTTCCCCTCGCGGCTCGGCATGGCGACGAACAAGCTGTCCTTCCCCTGGATCACCTTCACACTGTGAACGATAAATACATCGTCGAAGACGATCGAGCAAAACGCCTTCAGATTCCCTTCGCTCTGCATGGGACGAATCTCAATCTTCGTGATCTTCACGTTCAGAGCCTTTCTCGATCCGTCGAGCTTCCTCTGACATGGTAGCGAAGCGCGAACATCGTTTCAATCGCCGTTCCCCTGGTCCGCAAGCTCGAATTCGGTCACGCCATCGCCACCAAGATTCGGCGGAGCAAATCCAAAGGATGAGACGAAACTGCACGAGCCAAGGTAGGCGGCGATCGCATCGCGCAGTGCACCGGTTCCCTTGCCGTGGAGGATGCTCGCATGGCGAATGTCGGCACGTAGAAGCTGATCCATGTACCCATCGATCTCTCGTAGTGCCTCGTTGACGGTCATGCCTCGCACGTTCATCTGGAGTGGGACCCTTCCCGGACGGGGACGTCGCATGCGCGTTGGCCTCTTCGCCGGCGGCGTACGAGGGCTTCTCCCCTGCGGAGGCGCCAGATCCTCCGGTGCCGTCGTCACGCGCACGCCGTCGAGGTCGACGGTGACACGTCCCTGTGCGCCAACCTGTACCACGCGTCCGTCGGCTTCGACACTGCGCACGTAGACCAATGCCCCGACGTCGATCGCTCCCGGTGGCAGTTCTTCTCCGCGAACGAGTTGCTCCACAGTCTCCTGTTGCTCGACGGATTGCTCGCGAAGCCCTGCGACATCGCGTAGCCCGTTCCGCGTTGCATCCGTCGCTTCGCCAGCGTTCGCAGCCGTCAGAATGGCCTCGAGCTTCTGCTGGCCTTCCCGCAGGAATCGATCGAACCGCTTGAATCGCTCCGACAGCTCTCCCTGCTTCTCGCGTTCGAACTCGGCCAGTTTTCGATCGTAGGTTTCGCGCATCTGTTTCGCTTCGACACGGTCACGCTCGGCGGCTTCGCGGTGTCGACGCATGGCCTGACGTTCTCGCTCGAGTTCATCGAGGATGTCGTCGGCGCGGATCTCGCCCTTCGAGAGGAACGAGCGTGCCCGTTCAATCCGGTCGACAGGAAGGCCCAGCTGCGAAGCGATGACGAATGCGTTGCTCCGTCCCGGGATTCCCTCAATGATTCGATACGTCGGTGAGAGCGACGCCACATCGAACTCCATCGATGCCGTCTTGACCTTCGGATGACGGATCGCGAAGTACTTCAGCGGCGTGAGGTGCGTCGATACAGCCACGATCGCTTCGCTCTCCAACAACGCCTCGATCACCGCCAATCCGAGCGCTGCTCCTTCCTGCGGATCGGTCCCCGCGCCAAGCTCATCGAGAAGAACGATCGACTCGGCATCCGCCTCTTCAAGTAGTGAGACGATGTTTCGCATATGGGCGGAGAACGTTGATAGATTCTGCGAGATCGACTGCTCGTCGCCGATGTCGCTGCGGATCTTGTGGACGATCACCACCTCACTGTCCGGCGATGCGGGAATCGGAATCATCGATTGCGTCATCACTGTCAGGAGACCTATCGTCTTCAGCGTGACCGTCTTCCCTCCGGTATTCGGGCCGGTGATGACGACCATGCGAGTGTCTCGGCCAAGCGACAGCGAGATCGGAACAGCCCCTTCGATGGGGAGAAGCGGATGCCGCGCATTCCGGAGTACGACTCGGTGGCCGAACTGCGGAAACGCGCACCGATGGGAAACGGCATACGATGCTCGCGCGAACAGCGAATCGATGTGCGCAAGGATCGCACGGTCTCTCAAGAATGCCGGTTCAGCGCCGACAAACGCCTCGGTCAGCTCGCGCAGAATCCGCCGGACCTCGACACGGATTTCCTCGGCGATCTCCGAAAGGGCGTTGTTCTCAGCCACAAGGCTCGTCGGCTCGGCGTAAAGGGTCTGGCCCGTCCCCGATCGATCGTGAACGACGAATTCCATCGCTCCAACGGCCCCACTTCGGATCGGCACAACGAGTCGCCCACGCCGGCGCGTAATCACCGGCTCGCTGATCAGTTCAGGATTTCGATCGATCAGTGCTTGCAGCTTCCCCTCGACACGCCGATCGAGCGTCCTGCGTCGGCTGGTGAGCCCCGACAACATCTGCGATGCATCCTCTCGGACCGCACCACGTTCATCGATCGTTCGTTCGATGCGGCGTCCGAGCTCGGCGCCACCTGCTGTAAGCCGCTGAGCGATCTCGTGTAGGAGCGGGGCTCCGTCGTGATCGCTGAGCAGCCCGCGGACACTCAACGTCCCATCGATCGTTTGGAGAATGTCGAGATACTCCTCGCCATCGAGGTATGCGCTCTCCTTCGCCCGTTGCAGGACCGGCGCCAGGTCACGCACACCTCCCAGTGAGAACCGCCCGTGGTCCCCGAGAAAGGCAATCGCCTCGTTCACCTCTTGCATACCGCGATCGATCGTCTCCTGATCGACCGTGGGGAATAGCCGGTCGATTGCCTCTTCACCAAGCGATGAGGATGCGTAGCCTTTGACGACGTCCTTGACGCGATCGAATTCGAGATCGCGAAGCGTCTTTTCATTGACGATCTCCGGAGTCATGGCTGCTCACCTCGTGCCGTCATGTGAAACCTGACGCTGTGCATGATACCCTACACGCCCATGGTGCGACGCCGCGAGCCGTCTGCTCTCCTGCGCCACATGATCAGCCCCGGCCATTGCACCAAAGGAGCCGTAATGGGCCTGTCGACAGCCATCCGTGCGTACGGTGCATTGATCGCCGCGATGGCGATCTGGGGGATCTCGTTCCTCGCAATCAAGGATGCGCTGGTCAGCGTGCCAATGTTTTCGCTTCTGTTCTCACGCTTCTTGCTTGCAACGATTCTGCTCGGTCTCATCGGTGTCTTCCGCCGTGCGCTCCGCGTCAGTCGCAGGGATCTCATCTGGCTCGCCGGACTCGCGTTGCTCAGCCCGATCGGGTACTTCCTGTTCGAGACGTTCGGCATCGCCAACACACAACCGAGCCATGTTTCGATCATCATCGCCACCATCCCAATCGCTGTGTATCTGATTGCATTCGCGCGCAGACAAGAGCATGCGACGTGGAGGAAGACCGTCGGTATCGTCACGGCCTACGCGGGCATTCTGGTGATCATCGGCTTCGGACGCCACGAATCCGGCGTCGGCCTGGTCGGCGACTTGCTCATTCTCGGCGCGGTGCTATGCGCCGCAGCCCGAACCAGTCTGATCAAGGACATGCTTCAACGCGTCACGCCGCTTCAGCTTACGTTCTATCAGTTTCTCTTCTCGCTCTTCGTGTTCGGCCCGCTCGCAGCCACTGAAGGTCTTGACTGGTTGGGCAACCTCTCGACCTCTGCGTTGCTCGACATCCTATTTCTTGGCATCTTTTGCTCCGCTGGCGCCTATCTCGCAATGCACTACGCCCTGGCCCACCTATCGGCAACCCGGGTCGCTGTGTCGGCCAATCTTGTGCCAGTCGTCACCCTGGCCGCCGAGATCGTGCTTCTCGGCTCACCGTTGACATTGGCCAAGGGGATTGGCACCGTGATGACACTCGCTGGGGTTCTCCTGACGCAGTGGGATCGATCTCCCCGAACACCACCCAGCCTCGATCTGGAGGGCTCGATCATCAACCGGTAGCTCGCATCGTTGCATCTTGGGATTCCCCCGAAGAGAATCGGGGCTCTCGAAGGCACGCGATCACAGACAGCGCAGCACTCGGAATGCCACACGAAGCAGGGGGACAGGGCCGTGGAACGACACAAGAACCGATGGCGTGCAATCGCCAGGCTCTTCCCAAGCGTCTCCCTGTCGCGGGAGGTCCTGCGTCTTGCCGCCCCGGTCACGCTCGGAACGCTGACGTTCACGCTGCTGACCATCGTGGACACCGCGATGCTCGGCCGCCTCGGCGCCGTGCCACTGGCGGCAGCGGGGGTCGCAGGCGTGCTGTTCTTCACAATCACGTTTCCGATTTCGGGCCTGAGCATCGGGGTCCAGGCACTGACCGCCCGCCGGTTCGGAGAAGGCAACGATGCGCAGTGCGGTCAGGTGCTGAACACGGGCGTTGTGGTCTCCCTCGCGCTTGGCACTCCACTTGTCCTCGGGGCGCCATGGCTCGGACGAATCATTGCCTCCCTCGCATCGGATGATCCTCAGGTTCTCGCCGCAGGAGCAATCTACCTCCACTACCGGCTGTTCGGTGCCGCGTTCATGCTGCTCAATTTCACCGCCCGCGGCTTCTTCGCCGGTATTGGGAAGACGCATCATCAGCTCACCGGCTCGGTCCTAATCACCGCTGTGAACTTGGTACTCGACTACGTGCTCATCTTCGGCCGTGCCGGATTCCCGGAGATGGGGATCCAAGGCGCTGCGATTGCCTCGACAATCGCAACCGGCGTCGGATCGCTCTACTACATCGCCGCGCTTGCACTGCTTCCAAGCTGTCGCCATCGGTTTGCCACGTTTCGCCGTCCGCTGTTTGCCTCCCGCTGGTTCCATCCGATCGTGCGGCTTTCGATCCCGGTTTTCACACAACGTCTCCTCTCCCATGGCGCCTGGTCGGTCTTCTTCTTGATCGTCGCCCGCATCGGTACGCTGGAGCTTGCTGCCTCAAACGTCATTCGCTCGATCTACAACCTCACGGTCATGATCGGCGTCGGTTTCGGCACAGCGGCCGCAGCCCTCGTGGGGCAGAATCTCGGGTCGGAGAGGCCGGACCGGGCAGAGCAGCTTGCGTGGGAAGCGGTGAAGCTCTCCTCCTGGACGATGATGCTTGTCGGCTTGCTGTTTCTGTTCGCACCCGTGTGGGTATTCCAGATTTACACAAACGATCCTGCGGTCATCGAGGTCGGACGACTTCCGTTGATGGCCATCAGCCTGGTGCAGGGGTTCGCCGGGATCGGCCTCGTATTATCGCAAGCGCTCCAGGGGGCAGGCAATACGCGATACGTGATGTTCGTTGAACTCCTCTGCGTCGCCTGCTATCTGCCGACCGTCTACTTCCTTGGACTTCGGACGTCGCTTGGGGTGCTCGGTGCCTGGACCGGCGAGTGCATCTACTGGATTCTGATGGCTGCAGGAGTGGCATGGAGGTTCCGCTCAGGTAGCTGGAAGACGATCGTCGTCTAGCGATCCTCCCTAACTCGAATCGATGAGCACGATGCATGCATCCGCAATGTTCGTTCGGGTCGGTCCGGTTTGAAGCAGATCCCCGGAGGCTTTCAGCGCGGCGTGCGAATCGTTGTCGTGCAAAGCCGCTTCCGGATCGATCCCCGCCCGTCGGATGGTATCGGCCGACCGGCCATCGATAATGGCTCCTGCTGCCTCGGTCACGCCATCCGATCCGTCGGTCGCCAACGCGGCGATACAGAGCCCCTCGATGCCATCGATCTCCAGGGCTGCGGCCAGCGCAAGCTCTTGATTCCTTCCGCCTCGGCCGTTGCCGCGAACCGTCACCGTCGTTTCCCCGCCGGCGATATAGAGCGTGCGTTGCGAGTCGCCTCCGACGAGATCGACCGCGCATCTCGCGATATCCCGGGCGACGTGTCGAGCTTCTCCGCGGACCGGTTCGACAGCCCGTAAGGTGCGACAACCTGCCGCACGCCCTGCGTCCTCCAGCGCGTCGAGCAATGCATCATTGTTGCCGACAATCTCGATGGCCGATCCGCGAAACACAGGATCTCCCGGGTTCACCGTGTCGTCCACCTCTCCCGCCATTCCGCGCTCCAGATGTTTGCGCACGAGCGCGGGCGATCGTTCCCAAAGCCGGTATCTATGCAGCACACCGATCGCGTCACCGAAACAAGTCGGATCGGGAGCCGTCGGCCCAGACGCGATCGCCTCCAAGCGATCGCCGATCACATCGGACAAGGCAAGGGTGATCACCGTCGCTGGCTGAAGGCGCCGTGCGAGCTGTCCACCTTGCAGCGTCGACAGATGACGCCGCACTGTATTGGTCTCATCGATCGCTGCGCCGGACTGGATGAGCAAGTCGGTTGTGACAGCAAGGTCATCGATCGTCACGCCCGGCTGCGGCGCGGCAAGGAGTGCCGATCCTCCACCGGAGAGAAGGCAGATCACAAGATCGTCCGGCCCGACATCAGCCGTCATTCGAGCGATCTCCGCCGCTGCCAGAACGCCGTTCTCGTCGGGGATCGGATGACCCGCTTCGCGCACAAGGAACCCATCCACCTGCCCTCCGTAGCCATAACGCGTCAGCAGAACCCCACCGGCAAGCGCTCCCCCGAGCCGCTCCGTCAACGCCTCGGCCATCGGAACAGCTGCCTTGCCAATCGAGATTCCCCAAACCCGTCGGCGGTCTAGATTGAAGGCATGCGGACCGACCTGAAGTCGTCCGTCCGCGCAGTGAAGCACACGTCGAACACAGCAGCGCGGATCGATCGTCGCCAATCCACGCTCGAGAAGATCGAGGATGAACCTCCGCCCGAAGCCGGGGCGCAGTCCGGACCGGTCGAACCGGATCATCGCCTTGACTTCCCATCTCGTGTGTCCTGCCCCGCCTCGCAGATCGTTCGCAGAGGGCACCTTGCGCACCTTGGTGTCGCGAGGCAGAACGCCTTGCTGTGCCGCACAATGAGCGCGTGGTACTCGCCAAGAAGATCGACGTCGGGGGGCACGTTCGACAGGAATAGGCTGCGCAGCACTCCGTACGGCTCATTCCCTGCGATCCAGCCAAGTCGGCTCAGCAATCGTCTCGCGTAGGCATCAACGACGAAACTCGGCCTGTCTGCTGCATAGACGAGGATTGCATCCGCCGTCTCCTCGCCAATGCCGTACACTCCGAGCAGCTCGTCTCGTAGCCTGTCGGTCGGTCGCGAGAGAAACCGATCCATCTCCCCGCCGTAGCAGTCGACGATGTATGCCACGATCTCTTTGAGTTTCCGCGCCTTCATGTTGTAGAAACCCGAGGCGCGAATCGCTTCGGCCAATCGCCGAATGGGTACACGGTGGAGCGCCTCTACAGACATGAGGTCGAGCTTCGTAAGGTTCCGTAGTGCCTGCTCGGCATTCCGCCACGCAGTCCGTTGCGTTAGAATGGCACCCACAATCGTCTCGAACTGCCCATTCGCCGGCCACCATCCTTGGGGGCCATAGGCGGTGTAGAGGCGGTTGAAGAGGTCGTGAACTCGATTCGCAGGCATCGCTGAGAGATGAGCATACCCTCGCAACCCGACATTGATCAATCGAAAGGGTTGACTTGAGAATGAGAACCGTTATCATTATTCAGCCATGACACTCGACCAGATCCGACCTGGGGAGAGCGCACGCGTCCTTCGAATCCGAGGAGGCTTGGGTCTGCAGCGGAGGCTGAATCATCTTGGCATCCATCCCGGCGACACGGTCTGTTTGTCCGGGCGTGGGGCGTTTCACGGCCCGCTGCTCGTGCAGATCCATGGGATGCAGGTCGCCTTGGGTCGAGGTGTGGCGCGCCATGTCCTCGTCGAACCGCTAAGCGGTCCCCCCAGCACACACCCAGACGTCCACCTTCCGTTTGGGCGGCGGAACGGTCGTCGGAGGAGGTTCCGTCGGTGAATGCCAGACTATCGGCCATAGAGCGCCTCAAGGCGGCAGGGAAGCGTGTCACTCCCGAGCGTGAGCTTCTCGTTCGGATCATCGATCGGAATCCTCATCTCGATGCAACGGAGATCTACCAGATCGCACGGGACAAGCAGCCAAGAATTGGCCTTGCAACGGTCTACCGTACGTTGAATCTTCTCCGGGAGCTTGGTGTTGTGCGTGCCTGCGAACTCGGTGAGACGCATCGACACTATGAGGTACAGCAGGAGGACCATGTCCATCTCGTCTGCTGTGATTGCGGTCGGGTCATCGACATCCCATCCCCGAAGCTGATCCGGGAGCTTGCTGCATCCAGAGGCTTCCATGTCGAACGCATCCGCCTGGAGTTGATCGGCTACTGCAACGATTGCGCGAAGAAACGTTCTGCGGAAGCAGGTCAAGATGCATAGCATGTCCTCCACGGATCCCAGGTCGCTTCGCGTTGCGCTCATCGGACAGCCCAACTGCGGCAAGAGCACGCTTTTCAACCATCTCGTCGGCTACAAGGCAAATACGTCAAACCTCCCGGGAACGACAGTGGAGTACCTAAAGAGCGAAACACTGATCGGCGGCCAGCGCGCCGAGCTGATCGATCTTCCCGGCATCTACTCGCTGACGTCCCTCGATGAGGCAGAGGCGGAGACGAGGAATTTCCTGATCAATGAACCCATCGACGCGGTGCTCAACGTCGTCGATGCGTCGCTTCTGTCTCGCAGTCTGGAGTTGACGCTCCAGCTGCTGGAGCTCGGCATTCCGATGGTCCTCTGCCTGAACATGGTCGACGAGGGTCGCCGCAAGGGGATTGAGATCGACGCCGACGCATTGAGTGAACAGCTCGGCATTCCGGTCGTTCCGGCCGTGGCCGTTCGCGGAACCGGGGTGATGGAGGCCGCTGTGACAACCGCCCGCGTTGCGCGGAAGCGGTCGGTGGCACCTCCGGTGAAGTACAGCCAGGATGTAGAGCGTGCCATCGAATCGCTTGTTCAAGAGGTTCGAAGCCAGCCTCACGGCGGCGCACTGTCGAACGCCCGGCTGGCAGCCATCAAGCTGCTCGAAGGCGACCCGTTCTTCGTCGAGCATGCGAAGACCGAGGCTCCCGACCTCCTCGATTCGGCGGCCTCACTTCAAGAGCAGATCGTCGCCCAGCGGGGCCGCACCGGGGAGAGCGCGCTCTCCGCCGAACGCCACAATGCAGGGATGGAGCTATTCGAGCAGGTCGCAACCGTGGGCACACCGATTCGAAGCCTGCGGGATCGGATCGATCGATTCCTGATGCACCCGGTCTTTGGCGTGGTTGCCCTCGGAGCCATTCTCTACGCGCTGTTTTTCGTCGTGTTCAAGGTCGGGACACTCGTCGAAGCGCCGTTGATCGGTTGGTTCGATAGCGCCATCGCATGGATCGCGACAATGATGTCCGAGACCAGCCTCGCCTTCTTCGCCGTCCAAGGGATCATCCAGGGAATCGCCGGCGCGCTCGGCATTGTTCTTCCCTACCTTGTTCCGTTTTTGATCGGACTCGCACTGCTTGAGGATATCGGCTACCTCCCGAGGGCCGGCTACCTGATCGACGGACTGATGCACCGGATCGGTCTACACGGAAAGTCGGTGATCCCGTTCATCCTTGGCTACGGGTGCAGTGTTCCGGCCGTCATGGCCACCCGAATCCTCGACTCAAAGCGGGATCGATTTGTCACCGCGATGCTCTCGACCATGGTCCCCTGTGTTGCCCGCACAACGATCATCTACGGTCTCATCGGCTATTTCGTCGGTCCGCACTTCGCGTTTCTCATCTATGTCATCAACGTCCTCGTGATCGCTGCTACAGGAAAGCTGTTGACGGTCCTGCTGCCACGCGTCACACCGGGACTGATCCTCGAGATCCCATCGTACAAGGTTCCATCAATCCATGTCGTCGGAGCCAAGGTTTGGTTGCGAGTGCACGAGTTTCTTCGCTATGCCGTCCCGATTCTCGTCGTCGGCAGCTTGATCATGAGTCTACTGGACTACGTTCAGTGGAACGATGCCCTCAACCTGATCGCGCGACCGATCACGTGGAGCCTCGGGCTGCCCGCCGTGTTGGGTATCCCGCTTGTCTTCGGCGTCTTCCGCAAGGAGCTGTCTCTCGTGATGCTGTTCCAGGCAATGGGAACCACGCAACTCGCCGCCGTCCTGACCTCGGGGCAGATGATGACGTATGCGCTGTTCGTCCTGTTCTATGTCCCTTGCATCGCAACCATTGCCGTGCTACGACGAGAGCTGGGAAATGGACAAACCGGGCTTGTCGTCGCAACGACGACGGCCATTGCCCTGATCGTTGGTCTGCTCGCCCGGGGAATCTTCGCCCTCGTGGGTTGATCGGCCACTGGCTCAACCCGATCTAATCGGATACGCTCCGCCTCACTGAAGGGAGGTCGCGTGACCGAGATCGGCAAGTTCGTAGCGAGCATCGATGGCCCGCACGAACGGGCTTCATACGACGGAAGCACCGACTCCTCTGAGGCACGGGCAAAACGCCTCGACGTGATCGCCAAGGCCTCGTTCAACAACCTTCGCACCTACGGGAACTGCTGCCGATCGACGCTCTGGGCACTGCAGACGCACCTTGATCTTCCCAGCGAAGATCTCCTCAAGGCATCGACAACACTCGCCGGAGGTATCGCCGGAACTGGTGAGACGTGTGGCGCGGTAATCGGAGCTCTCATGGGAATCGGTATCGCTCTCGGATCGGCAGATCTCGGAGACCTTCTCAGTCGCCAGACCGCACGGACGGCTGCAGGCCTGTTCGTGCAGCGCTTCACCGAGATGTTCGGTAGCACACGCTGCTACGGCGTGCAAGAAGCGACCGTCGGCTGGTGCTGCGACGATCCATCCCTGACTGAGAAGTGGCACGCTGCAAATGGACCGATCGCGTGTGCCGCGGCCTGCGCCGAGGCGGCTCGTATGGCCGCAAACCTTGTCCTCGACGAGATCGATCCGGCCTAGTGCCTTGCGCGTTCCTCCCCCCTGCGCTTCGCGGCGCGATGCTTCAGCTCGTCTGCCCGCAAGAGCCTCTGTCGATCTCGCTCCTCCCGCAGATCACGGGAGTGGCGCTCTAGCATCACCGCTTTCTCCGTCTCGCTGATCGGTTCCTCAAAGCAGATCCGCAGGAGCTGTCGCAACTCCGATGAGATGGCGACGGATCGATGATGATCACAAAATGATGATGCACGGAACACGACCACGCCGTGCTCGGCATGCCTAACACGCACCTGAAGATATGCGGGAACATGATCGCAACACGTGCCCCAGCGGATATCCTCAACGACCGCAGGGCCGTGCCGGGGATCCCGATGGACGACAGGATGGCCGATCAGCTGACGCCATCGGTCGGGGTCCGTTCCGGCATAGCGCGAGAACAGTGCGGCGTCGGCTGTCGCCTCTGGTTCCTCGCTTCGGCTCACATCGTGCGGCTCCGTCATGTTGTCTCTCCGATCGTATCGTGTCGGCACGCGTGAGACCATGTGCATTGGGTTGTCCGATCCCACGACGGCCCCGACGCATCTCACGTGCTGAGGTCTCGCCTGTCCCGTCTTTCACGCGAACGCGAGTCCCGGACACTTCGGGCATGACGGCGTGATCCGGCGAACCGCCCGTGCCACAATCGAGACACAACAGCACAAGCGAGGCCTCACGGATGCGGCGTACTCCCCTACCGATTGTTCTCTGCATGCTCGTCGCCCTGACCGGATGCAGCGTCCTTGACGGCATCCGGTCGGATACGCCCCCAATTGCCGCCATTGTCGCCGATCCAACTCAAGGACATGCCCCGCTTCGCGTGCAGTTTGACGCATCGAACTCGGCCGATGATGGCACAATTGCCGAGTACGTCTGGGACTATGGTCCTGCCGAGGACGAGGCGTCGGTCGTTGGCGTTCGTGATGAACACGTGTTTGAGCGCTCGGGCGTCTACACGGTTCAACTGCACGTCACCGACGAATCGGGGCTTGCCGGGACAGCGGAGGTCATCATCACAGTAGAGAACACACCACCGCTCGCCAGCTGCCGGTTCTCCAGCGATTCCCCGGTCGTCGGAGAGTGGATCCTCTTCGACGCATCCGCGTCATTCGATCCGGATGGTCAAGTCGTCGACTTCATCTGGGACTTCGGTGACGGCACGTCCGTCCGCGGCACGCGGGTCGGGCACGCCTATGAAGAGCCCGATGTCTACTCGGTTCGTCTGACCATCGTGGACAACGCCGGCGCGACCGCATCGATCATCCACAGCTTCACCGTGCATCTCGGAAGCACCGGTGGAGGATGCGGCGGGCGAAGCGCCTCTCTCCGGTAGACAACGGCGCCCCGCGCGATAGGCCGTCATACCGCAAGACCGTCAGTCGATACGCTTCCCGATCGAGGCGAGGTAGACGGCGAACCGATCAGTACCGTCCAGCTCAAACAGCGCATTGGTCTTCTCGTCATCGAATGCGCCGATCGCGCACACTCCGGCTCCAATCGACTCAGCCATCAAATAGAGGTTCTGGCAGATATGGCCCGCATCAAGGAGCAGGTATCTCAGTCCACGTTCTCCGTACCGCCAAGCCATCCGGTTCCAGTCGGCGATCCAGACAAACACCGCCGCGCTGTCGGCAATGAACGACTGTCCCAGGCACGCGCTCACCAGTAGATCGCCAAGCTCCGGCGACCGATCCAGTTCCATGAGCTGATGCTCGACCGCCAGGTACTGATACATCCCCTGTTCAAGACCGTCGATACGATGCGCCCATACGACGGTCTCGAACGCATGCCGCGCTCCTGCGGAGGGAACTGTTCGAAACGTTGCGCGGCCTGGAATCGTTCGCCTCACGCCCTGCGTTCCTCGGAGAAGATACGACAGCTCCGCCAACGACAGTGACGCGGGACCATACTTACGAAGGCTCCGGCGGCTCTCGATCGCTGTGCGGAGATCTTGTGACATCTCGACACGGTGCGGATCCGGCAGCTCAACCGCGTCGCCGTGCCCGTGTCCAAGACGAATCTGAAGTGGTGGCTGAGGAAGCCCACGCTCCTGCGCCGAGGGAGCAAGGTGACGATACATCGTCTTGTCCCAGAATTCCCGCCCGATGTCCTGCATTTGAATCACTCCCCGTTTTTGCCTCAACGCCGCCATTCATCGTACGCGAATCGGGCATTATGACACAGGTTACCGTCTATCGAGGCCCACCGGCGCAGCCATCCCGCGGATGACTTCTCAACGTCCTTCTCGTTTCGTCATATACTCAGTCCCATGAAGACACGTACGTGGCTGCCCGCGGTAATCGTGCTACTGACCGCGATAGTCCTCATTTCCACGGTCGGCGCAGCCGGGGAGATCCTTCGCTTGTCACTCGATGGATCGATCAATCCCGCGAGTCGCGATATGGTTCTCCGAGCCGTCCGCCGTGCGGAGGAACAGGCGGCCGAGATCCTGCTGATCGAGCTCAATACGCCAGGGGGGCTTGAGGAGTCGATGCGCGACATCGTTGCAGCAGAGCTTTCATCTGCAGTTCCGATCGTCGTCTTCGTCTCGCCATCTGGAGCACGGGCCGCCTCTGCAGGCGTGTTTCTGACCCTCGCGGCCGACATCGCCGCCATGGCCCCCGGCACGAACATCGGCGCCGCTCATCCAGTGAATCTGATCGGAGGCGACACCACGGAGGAGGGCCAAAGCACGTCGATCGACAAGGCAGCAAACGATGCGGCCGCGTTCGCGCGGTCGATCGCCGAGCAGAGGAACCGGAACACCGATTGGGCCGAAGCAGCGGTCCTTCACTCTAGCGCACTGAGCGCTGTCGAGGCGTTGGAGCAGGGCGTGATCGACGTGATCGCCGATGACACGCATAGCCTGTTGGAGACGCTTGACGGCTGGGTTCTCGCCGATGGGAGAACGTTGCGCACCCGTGGAGCTACCGTCGATGAGATCCGATCTACGCTTCGCGAGAGGCTCCTGAGCCTTCTCGCGGATCCGAACATCGTCTACGTGTTGTTCATCCTCGGTCTCTATGGGCTGATTTACGAGTTCTTCCATCCCGGGATCGGATTCGGGTTGGCGGCGGGAGGCGTGTGCCTGTTGCTTGCGCTGTTCGGCCTTCAGATCCTCCCGGTCAATATTGCCGGGATCGCATTGATCGTTTTCGGCATGGCGCTGATCGTGCTCGACGCCTTCACGCCGACCAACGGCATCCTGACCGCAGGAGGGATCGTCGGTCTCCTGGCCGGTTCATTGACATTGTTCGACATTCCGGACCGCTCGATCGGCCTCTCATCGGCGACGATCATTGCGGTGGTCGGCATGACCGCGGCGTTGTCGGTCTTCATCCTCTCCAAAGGACTGATGATTCAACGAAGACGTCCGGTCACCGGGGCCGAGGGGCTGGCCGGGTCCGCCGGCGTGGCTCGCAGCCGTCTCGACCCGATGGGAATGGTGTTCATCCACGGAGAGTACTGGACCGCACAGTCGGTTGAGGGAGCCATTGAGCCCGGCGAAACGGTTCGCGTCGAGCGAGTCGAAGGGAGAACGCTGATCGTGCGTGGCGGAGACGGTACATAGTGTGCCCGATCGACTACAATACGACACAACGACACGTCATGTGATCCTGTCCGAGAAGGAGTTCGATGAATCGAACCGTTCAGATCGTCACGCTGATCGCATGCGCCTTCCTATTGCTCGGAATCCTCATTGTACTCGCCGGGATCGGGCGCCACGGTGTTCGGATCGAGCTTGCGGGCGATGTTCATGTTGTGGGGATGCCTGAGACCGTAAGGCTTTCCATGCCTGACCCCGTTCCACTGGTCATGGCTGAACCTGGAGAGCTGATCACCACCGGGCCCGGGGGGGCGGCCGTCCCTGCCGCCATCACGCTGCTGCCTTGCCCGGAATGCGGTGCGTCGATGCTCCCTGTTCGCTGGAGCCCTTGGTCGGGGGACATCGAATGGGCCTGCCCGGTCTGCAACGAGCGTGTGACCCACTCCATCGGATCCGAGTAGACGCTACACGCTACGGACCGACCGGCCGACTATCCGCCCAGACCGACTCGAAGAACACATCGAACAGCTCCGCGACAGCCGGCATCCTCAGCAGTCCAATGCCCGCCTCGACGTTCTCCTCCAATGAGTAGTAGTTCCAATTCGTCGATCCAATCACCACCGACTCACCGTCGATCACGATCAGCTTGGCGTGTGTGGTTCGCTCCGGGGCATCGAACCGAACCTCAATCCCGTGCTGATAGAGGTAGATTGCCGACGCGAGGTTGGCATTGGCCGAGTCGGCATAGAAGCTGCAGTCATCCATGACGACACGGACATCGAGGCCACGTCCCGCCGCGCCGATCAGCTCTTCGATCAACCGATTCGCGAGACTCCCAGGATAGTTCGGATAGACGGATACGCGGTACATCGACACGTGTACCGACTGCCTGGCCTGAGGCAGGAGTTCAAGCAACAGCGATGCGCTGAGCGATGTGCCGGGACCATCCGGCAACGGGACCATCGTCGGCCCATTCGTCACCACCTCGTCGAAGTCGATCTGCACACCGTTCTCTGGAAGCCGCGCCCCCCAAATCCGATCGAAGTACTCTGCGAAAACCGCCCCGACGTGTGGATTGTCGATGATCACATCGGCCTGCGCGTGCTCGCGGAGTGCGTACTGATTCCAATTCGTCGATCCGACAACGACAACAGAGGCATCGATCACGACCATTTTGGCGTGGGTCGTCACGCTTGGATCATCGAACCTGCAATCGATCCCTTGATCCGTCAAGTACGACAAGACGTCGCGATTCCCCTCGGTAATCTCGGGTGCCCAATCGCTTGCATCGAGCAACACGCGGACGGCAACCCCCCGATCCGATGCGGCGACAATTGAATCCCATAGAGGCACACCTGTCACGCGACCGCTGGAAAGGAGGACATCGATCGAGCGGTCCGCGCCGTCGATCGCCTCCATCACAGCGCTGCAATACGTGTCACTCTCCCAATGATCGAGCAATGGGAGCACGGTGGCCGGGGCGCCATGCGCAACTAGGCACAGAAAGGAGGAAAGCAACAACCCAATTCCAATCCCCCGTTGAATCGATATGAACATCTGCGATAGAATCCTAGGCCAAGGAGGGGAGCATGGTCAAAGAGCTCGACGCGAAGCAGCTACGCTATACATGCGATGAGACGTCATTCGGATTCGAGTCAACCGCCGAGCTCGAGCCGCTCGATCGGATTATTGGGCAGGAACGTGCGATCGAGGCGCTGAAGCTCGGGCTTGGAATCAAGGACGCCAAGAACAGATACAACATCTACGTGGCAGGGGATCCGGGCACCGGCAAGATGTCTGCCGTGGAGCATTTCCTAACCCGCGCCAGTGCCGACGAACCACAGCCACCCGACCTGTGCTACGTGCATAGCTTCGAGAATCCATACAGCCCTCACTTCCTCGAACTCCCGGCCGGGAAAGGATGCCAATTGCGGACCGATCTCGAGAGCCACATCGATCGCCTGAAGCGCGAGATCCCGAAGCTCCTCGAGTCAGATGAGTTCAAGGCCCGCAGCAAGAAGATCCACGATCGGTTCGGCGAGCGACGCACGACACTGCTCGAGGAAATGGAATCGAAAGCGCGTGAGCTGGGCTTCGCCGTCCAACGCACGCCGATCGGAATCAATACACTTCCCCTCCATGAAGGCGGCGAACCCCTCAGCCAGGAGGAGTATGATGCCCTTCCGGAGCAGAAGCGTAACGAGATCCGCGACAACCAAGGACAGGTCCAAACCGTTATCCAGGAAAGACTTCAGGACGTCGCACGACTCGATGAGGAGCGCGAGACTGAGATCAAGAAACTGGCGAAAGAGGCGGTTCTGTTCATGATCGAACCGCACTTCGTTCAGCTGAAGGCTCGCTACGAGGGGCTCGACAAGGTGACCGGCTT
>Ga0180432_10001569_pt1 | contig 36007 bp, 18 predicted proteins | sample SS_ome_10_FD_132414 | JGI IMG/M metagenome (GOLD analysis project Ga0180432, IMG submission 132414) | Hypersaline lake sediment archaeal communities from the Salton Sea, California, USA - SS_1_MS_2 metaG | ecosystem: Environmental > Aquatic > Non-marine Saline and Alkaline > Hypersaline >... | reverse complement strand
GTCCTCCAGCGACGGAGTTCACTGGCTACAGCGCAACGATCCTGGCTTCGGCAACGCCGGCAACGGGAGCACTCTAACCGCCATCACCTTTGACCGGGCCTTGTACGTGGGAACGTCTAACCCCGATCGGGGAGCGGACATCTATCGCACCACCGGTCATGGAGCCAGCGTGAGCATCATCGACGGGGACGGAAGCGCCTGCGCTGGCCAGTCTTACTCGTATGACATCCAGGTACAGAACGCCGGCCAGTACCCGCTGACTCAGGTCACCATCGTGAATGGCCTTCCGGTAGGCGCCATCTTCCTGTCCCACCTCTCCACTCCTGATGCCGACGAGACTAGACTGACCGGTTCGGTCATCTGGGATATAGGAACCCTGCTGCCCGAAGAGCGGCGATCCGTCCACGTCGAGATTCAGATATCAACCCTCGTCGCCGATGGCACACTGCTGGTCAACGCGATCACAGCAGCCGCACAGGAGATCCGCCCGCTGGCAACTGATGAGCGAGTGACCGTAGCGCACTGCGCTCCTCGCACTCCCCAAGCAACGGCTCAATCCGGACACCCAAACACACCCAGCCCAGTGTCTGGAGCTGCAACAACCACGGCGGCGACGCCAGATGAGCGTCCCACCCAAGGAGCCCCTACACCCGCTGGGGAAGCATTGCCTAGCCAGGTAGGTGTCGGCGACTCGATTCGACTACCGATGATCCTTAAGGCGTTTGTGCCCGGCTAGGGAGCCCCGGCCAAACGCAGTGTGTTGCTCGGCACAAGAGAGCGTCTCAAACTCGCCCCATTCTGTGTGCGGCGACCTACGGGTCGCTGACTCTCTCCTCCTTCTGTCGGCGCCCCCTCAAGGGGGCGCCGACACGCTTTCCGGCACAGCACGCACCGGCGCTGCCAGCTTCACTCTGTCCCCGTCGGTCTGAGTCGAGCTGGCACAGACCCACGATCACTCCCCGCCCTGCCTTCGATCCCGAAACAGGATGACGCCATGGAATTGGCGTATCCTTAACACATCTTTTACCCCGGCTTCACGCAACCCGCCCGGCAGTGTGCTAGAATCACAGTAGTTGAGTACGAGTCGCGTTCTGGCAACTCAGTAGAGACATGAGAAGAGAGGGGAGTCGCATGTGGGAGTTTCGTCCGGAGAATCCCAGAACAGGTCTGCGCGTGTTGGTGATCGACGATGATCCGGCGGTTCGCGAGTTGCTTCATGACATCCTTCTCGGAGAAGGATACAGAGTGGAAACGGCCGACTGTGGGGAAGCCGCCGTACGGTTGTTCAGGGAGGACCCGTTCAAGCTGGTAGTCCTCGACATCAGAATGCCGGGGATGAGCGGCCTCGAAGTGTTACGTCAACTGAAGCGTACTGATCCGTCCGTGTTCGTCGTGATGATCACCGGTTATCCGGTGGACCGCACCGCTGGAGAAGCCATGCGCGAGGGAGCCCAGGCCATCTTCCACAAACCCCTGAACTTTCCTGCATTCCTGCCGTTCCTTCTTTCTCTACAAGCGTCCGCCTCAGCACCGGCCCTCAGCACCGGCTGGGGGCAAGTCTTCTGACTGCCCCCCAGCCCGGCGGCAACTGGCCCAACCGTGGCGGGCGAAGCGCTCGCACAACCACGTGCCAAACCAGAGCATACCTCGTGCCACAGCCACACAACTGCCCCAGTCCTTGTCACCCCCCTCCAGCAGCTCCCGTGCACGCCATGCGAACCGATCCACGGCGTGCTCCAGCCTCTCCGATTAGGCGTCTTCCTCCCCCGCACCGGAGGACGCCAATTCGAGCAGCACTCTACGGATATCGTCAATCGCGAGAGGTTTCTTCAGGACCGGATTCGTCACTCGCGCAAGAAAGTGCCTTGTCGCCGGATTGATCACGTCCCCAGTGATCAGAAGAGTGTGCTGGGCAAGCTCGGGCCATTCCCGCTCCATGTGCCAGTAGAGCTCCTGGCCACTCATGCGAGGCATCTTCAGATCGGCGATCACCACATCGAATTCCCTCTTTCGCAGATGACCCAGCGCCTCCTGGCCGTCGCGTGCCGTCACAACCTCGTGTCCCTCCTCCCCGAACACCCTCGCCAGCAGGAGCCGGATCGCTTCCTCGTCCTCGACGATCAGAATGCGCAGCGGTGACGTCTGCTTCCCCGCGGTTGCCAGAACAGGCGCCTCCTCTACCACTCCCTCGGGGCGCTCTATCACCGGAAGCTCCACGAAGAGCGTCGTGCCAGTGCTGGGGCCCTGCTCCTCCCCTTGCGGCGGGCTCACGACTCCAATCCTGCCGTCATGACTCTCCACTATCCCGTGGCAAATCGCCAGGCCCAGGCCTGTCCCCTCACCAACTGCCTTGGTAGTGAAGAAGGGCTCAAACAGATGCGCGAGCACGGCAGGGCCGAATCCTGGCCCGGTGTCCTGCACCTCGATTCGGATGAACTCGGTTCGCGAATCGCCGGTATCGCGATCTCCCGGCACCAGAGCGGTCCTCAGGGTCAGAACGCCTCTCCCGGCGGATTGCACCATTGCGTGATGAGCATTGTTGACCAAGTTCAGAATCACCTGCTGGATCTGATACGGGTCCGCCATGGTCCAGGGCAAGTCCCTATCGAACTCTCGCCGCACAATGATGTCGTCCACCTGCAATCTGTAGTCCACCAGCTCGATCGCACTCTCGATGATCTCGTTCACGTCGACGAAGCTGGGCTCAGGGTCGCGGCGTCGTGCAATCGAAAGCAGATTCTGCACGATACGCGAAGCTCGCTGGCTTTGAAGCCACAGAAGCCGCAGGTCCGCGTTCGTCGTCGGGTCACTGCCCTTGCCCTGCGTCAACTGAGCGAAGCCCTGAATCGCGGTCAGAGGGTTGTTCAACTCGTGAGCCACGCCCGAAACGAGCTGCCCCATGACCGACAGCTTCTCGGCATGGAACAGCTTCTGACGCATGCGCACCCACTCCGTGATGTCCAGAAGCGCCATGACTGCCTCGGAGGTCCCCGGGGCCGCACCGACGCTCAAGTAGACGTCGAGCTCGCCACCGTCCTTGCGTCTTAGCTTGGCTTCGTAGTGCACGGGCGAGGACGAATCATCCTTGCGCAGGTGGCGCAACTCAGCGACCGGATCGTGACTACAGTCTGGAAAGAGGTCCATGTAGTGCACGCAGCCTTCGATATCGGCACGCGAGTAGCCACTGGCCTTCTCGAACACCCGGTTCACCGTGGATATGGTGCCGTCCTCCTCCACCACAGCTATGCCTACTCCGACGTGCTCGAAAAGCATACGATAGTAGTCTTCCAGACGCGCCATTCTCTGCCTTCCTTGTTCTCTGCCTTCCGCCTCACCAGGAAATCACTCTGAAGCAAGCTCTCCTCTGACCCACGTCCCCTTCGGGTGCTCAGGGTGCCTGAAAGCCCACCCACGCCCGGCCCGCGCGTCAGGGCAGGTAGTAGACATCCAGCCTCGGTCGCTTGCTCTCCTTGCCAGGAGCCGTGCACTCCGACGAGACCAGGCAGTACTCGGTCGTCCCACCACTGGCCCTCAGCAGAACCCCCTGATTGCTCCCCGGCTCACTCAGCCAATCCAGCACCATCTGAGTGACATCGAAGACGTAGGGATAGCCGTACTCCGCCTGCTCGGGCCGCATCTGCCCAACCGCCAACCCGCGCTCCGCATAGTCGCTCTGGTCATAGCAGCCGGGGGTTCCCCACACATCCGTGTTGGTCGCCTTGGTCCAGGTCGCCTCGTCCTCCATCCAGGCTCGCCGTACCGGGTAGGCGGTCACGTACTGGCTGGCCGGCCGCGTCTGGCCGTCGTCGTACGAGTAGTAGCTGTGAACGTACAGCTTGGCTCCCACCACCGTGGCCCCCGTAGGCATCGCTGTCAGATCGAACTTCAGCAGCGCCGACTTGTCTCCCCCGTAGCCCACGCGCATGCTCGAATCGGATCCGTGGCTCGTCTCGCGCCCATTCCAACTGGTTATCCACGTGTCCTCTTGGGCCGAGATGCTCGTCTTCTCGTACTCCGGGGAACAGCCAGCCTGCTGACCGATCCATACCGGCGCGGTGAAGGCCTGGTAGTACAGGTTTGAACCCTCCTGCAGGCGGCCCAGCTTGGCCCGAGCGTAGTAGAAGCCTCCGTCCGTCGGTCTGGTTGGCCGCCAGGTGTACTCAGACACACACGGCTGGACGGAGTCCACAACCTCCGTCCCATATGGCCCACCCCTGACCAGCTCCAGCTCGACGATCTCCTCGCCGCTGGCGTCGCCGGCCAGGATCTCGAATTCCAGAGAGTCGTCCCAGGGAACACCGGAGCCCATCCACACCCCGTTGACCCGCATGGCGATGGCCAGGTCTCCGTCGTCCATGCTCATGAAGGTACGCCTGGCCTTGAGAGCTTCGAACACTCCCTCCCGCGTGAGTTCGGCCGCCATGATGCCATATCCCGCGTTACAGTCGGTCGCCGGATCCTCGACCGGATGGTGGATGTCACTGTAGCCAACGGGCCCAACGTGCCATCCGGCGTAGAGCGCCGCCTGATACATGCATTCGAATCTACAGGGTGGCAATCCATATGTGGGATCAGCCTCAATCGTCACCACGTGCTCGTCAGCCTCGGCGTCATAGGCGAAGTCTTCGAAATCCCACGTCTCTCCAGGAAACGGAACTCGGAACGGATGGTTGAGTGCTCCCAGAGCCTCCGGATGAGAAGTGATCCACTCATAGCACGGCATGATGCTTGGCGTGCGTGGTACGCCCCTGGTCTCGGTGCCGTATACGTTGATGTGACCCCGCCGTGACATCCACTCAAACCCGCGCATGGCGACGAACAGACCATCCTCGTTGTAGCTATCAGCGATGTCCCCCAGACTGCTCCACCTCTCAGGGAATCGTTCGTACACCTCTTCGTACTCAGTGAGTGCCAGGAAGTCGACCCCGCCATCGATGGCTTGCTGGTAGTGGACCGACGGGTGGCCTGTCCCCTCGTGGTCTTCGTCTCCAGAGTAGGCGCTGTGATGATGCAGATCGCCCCAATAGGAGGCCAAACCTCCCAGCTTCAATCGATAGCGGTTGGGAGTAGGAGTCACGCTGGGAAGGAGCGTTGCGGTGAGCGACGGGGTCGGCGACGGAGATCGCGTCGCAGTTGCCGATGGCGTCGCAGTAGGAGAGGGCGTCCGCGTCGGGGTCTGGGTGGGCGTTGCGCTCGTCGTCGGAGTCAACTGAATGGTCGGGCTAGGAATCGTGGGCACACACACTCCCACCGCTCCCACGGCGGGCAGGTACACACTGGGCGCTGCAGGCACAGTCGGCACCGGTATCGGCGTCCAGGTCGGAACCGTCGGTAGCGGCGTCGCCGTTTCCCGGCCGGTGCCCGTGGGCGTGGCCGTCGGTGCCGGCGTGAAGGTAGGCGTCGCCGTAAACGTTGGCGCACTCGTGGGCGTACTCGAGGGCGTGCTCGTGGGCGTCCTCGTGGGCGTAGCCGTAGCTGTGCTCGTGGGCGTACTGGTGGGCGTTGGCGTAGCCTCCGCGTAGCTTATCTCTAGCTTGGGACGATCACTCCGCGACCAGTGCTCCGAGCTGACGAATTCGGTGCCGACATTGGCCGGAGAGAGCGCCTTCAGTAGAATCCCGCGGTTCGTCGACGGGCCGGCGACCCACTGAGAAACGATGGAAGTCACATCCAGTGTGTACCAGCAGTCACCTCCGGCGCTGCGGCAGTCGCCCTGTAGCACCAAAGTCCGAGCGGGAAGGCCGATCCGATCCGAAGCGTAGTCATCCCCCTCCCCCATGCACCCTCCTGCGCCCCAGGCTCTACCACTCTCGGCCTCGTCCCACGTCGCGGTGGCCTCATCCCACTCAGCCAGAACCCCGTACATCTCCAGGGCGATGGAGTGAGTCCCGTCGCCCGCCGGCCGGTCCGGGTCATCGCAGTAGAGGTGTAGCTTTGCCTCGGTCACCACCGAGGTCGCCGGGATCGTGCTGACATCGAAGCGCAGCAGCGCTCGCGCGCTATCGAAAGCCCGCACTCTCAGCAGTCCTTCACCGCCGTGGGGAGGCAGGTAGGCAGGATCTTCCCAACACTGCAAGTAGGTGTCTGCCGTCCCCTCGTAGCCATCAGTACCCTGCTGCAGAACCACCGCGGTCGATGGGGGGGGCGGAACCACGGGCGATGGCCAGGTCGCCCAGATGAGGCCATCTGCAGACGGCGGCTCGCCGGGCGCAGCCGAGGAGATGGTTGAATGCATCTGACAGATGATATACTGATGCACCGTCGCAACGCTGTCCACCCACACTTCGTCAGTGCCCCCGGCACCGTAGTTATGGTACAGATAGTCAATGGCCATCTCGGTATCGCTGGCATAGTCGTTGACGCTGTGCTCGAGAGAGCGAAGCCAGTATCGCTTGTCCGGATTGCTCACCACTCGATCATGCATGTCGTCGAACCGCGAGCCATCCCGGCGGATCTGCTTCCGTCCGAACTCGCAGGGCGTCACTTCATGGAACTCATCGAGGTCGTGGAGTTCATAGCCACAATTCCCCATGGTCTGAAACCCAAGCTGGTCATTGTAGTCGCGCACCAGGGGGAAGTAGTCGGAGTCACCGAAAGGCACGAAGAAGGAGTACGGTTGGTAGCCCGGCAGAGCATTCTCCAGGGCCTGGTTGCAGCTCAGTATCTCCGCGTCCACGATGTGTTCGTCGCTCATTCCCCGGTCCCGATAGTAGCTGATGGGCCTGTGATAGTAGGAGTGGTTGGCGATCTCCCAGCCCTTCTCCATTATCTCCATCATCTGGGCAGCGGTCATGTGATCGGAGCCATCCTCACCCTCAGGGTAGTTCCCGTCGAGGTACCTTCCAACAATGCCGATCGAACCTCTGTAGCCATACCGATCCAGGAATCGAACACCATTGGTGTACTGAGTCAGATAGCCGTCGTCCATCGTCAGACTGAAAGCCCACAGCTTGTCGTCTCTCAGCCTCGCCAGGTTCGCCTCGCCGATCTCGGAGGGGTTGCTGGCCAGGCCGTCGAGAACGAGCACCAGGTCTTCTCCCTCCGTGGTGAAGACAGCCTGCTCCGTCTCTGGATCGTAGGCGCTCTCGATGGGCACGCCATCGACGAGCACCGCGACGCCCTCCACCTCGCCCACGTGGACTACTATCGTGAGATCCCGCTTGGTCACGAAGGACGGCACATCACCACGGTCGATCCGGTAGTGCAAGTACGCGTAGGGACCATCCGCCGCCGTCACCGCTGATCCGGCCAATCCCCCTACACAGACCGCAATCAGAAGCATCAGGACCGCAAGGACGGTCCCGGCCAGCCTCTCCCTCGCGGCAGCATTGTATCTACTCAACTCACTCAGTGCCTTCAACGACACTCTCCCTCGTTCCATAGCGCAATGATGGTCTTCCTGTCGATCCCGCGGCCGACCGGACTCCCACCGATCCAATGCCTCGGCCCCTACAGCCTGCTCAACACTGCCCTCCTACTTCGTCACCAGCGGTAGGCAGACCATCGGCTCCGGTGACGGCGTCAAGGTGGGAGGAGGCAGCGTCGGCGGCTCGGTCACCGTCGCCGTCGCCGTTGGCGTCGACGTCGGCGAAGGGCTAGACGTCGCGGTGCGAGTCGGCGTTGCCGTGGCGGTGCGAGTCGGCGTTGCCGTGGCGGTGCGAGTCGCCGTTGGCGAGGCGGTTGGCGTGGCCGTCGGCTGCACCGTGGTGTATGTTAGCACGAGTTTGGGGCGATCCGTCACCGAACTAGTGTCCGACGACCTGAAGCGATAGTCTCGCACGTCCTTGGGTGCTCTGAGAACCAGGCCGTAGTTGGTCTCTGGATCGCTCAGCCACCCATCTACCAGATCCGTGACATCGAAGGAGTACCAGTTGTTCGTCTTGAGCAGAATCGTCTCGCAACTGATATCCCGCGCGGCGTCCTCCCCTCCTTGAGCACCGGGCACCTGCCACGTCGCTCCTTCACTGGCCTGGCGCCAGTTCGCTTCCCACATGTCCCAGGGTCGCAGCACCTGGTACGCCCTGGTCACAAGCCATCTATCGTCGTTGCCTACATCCCAGACGTAGAGCTCCAGCCTTGCCTCATGGAGAATCGCGCCCGGATCCAATCCCGAAAGATCGAACCGGATCAACGGCATAGAGACGTTTGAGGGGCGCAGGTACAAGTTCCAGTCCTGGGGATGCTTCGCATCCTGATCCTCGAAGTCGAGATAGGTGTCCTCAGCTCCCGCATACCCGTCAAGACCATTCTGCAGAGTAATGGTCGTCGCGCCCACCGGCTTGAGGTGCACTCGCACGGTGACCGTCCAGGTACGATTACCCCCCGTGATCGTCAGGTGTCCGTCGTAGCGCCCAGGTGGTAGATCGCTATCATCCACGCTCACGCTCAAGCTGGCAGAGGAGTTGCCCGAAGCGGGAGTGTAGTCGATCCAGTCCACGTCGGTCCACGAATCCCAGGGCCAGGGCGCCTGGTCCGCACTCAGCACGACTTGCCTCGTTCCCGAAGGGGTACCCTTCTCGAACTCGAACTCCACCAGGTACGGGTCGACGGCGAAGGGCCGCGTCTCCGGCTCCAGCAATGAACCAGGGTCCCCATAGGCGAACACAGTCCCGACCACCCAGGCAACACCGGGATCGTCGCGCTTCTCCACTCGGATGTTCCCTGCCTGGCAGCCAGCTTCCATGCCACTCATATTCACCGAAACCGTGACCGTACAAGGAAGACTCGCTCCAGAGGTCGGGGTCACCTCGATCCAGGGAACTTGCTCCACGATGCGCCACTCCATTGACCGGCCGTCGTTACTGTCGATGTAGAATTCCTGAGGCTCGGGAACCTCATCTCCGACTGAGGTCCTGAACACCAGGTACGAGGGCTGCACCCGGAAGCGCGTTTCATCCGACAGCCAGATAGGCGCGCTCCAAGCTATCTCGCCCTCCATGTCCCGCGCTTGCACGAAGAAGTAGTCACAGCCCTCCAGGTTCTCCAACGTATGGCTCCAGATGTAGGGCGAGACGGGTGACTCCGGCTCAGATCGCGCGATCACGTTGTAGTGAGAACCCGACAGTATCTCGACCGTCTCGATCCCGTCTCCCGAGATGTCCGCCGCGTAGATCTCGAACTCCAGGGACTCCGGCCTCGGGATGGTCGAGCCCATCCAGTGGCCATTGGCCAGGAAAGCAACCGCCAATTCGCCCCTGTGGTCGGAGTTGGGATGACTGCTTCCGAACGTACGATTCGCATTGAGGGCCGCGATCAGATCGGCACGGGTGATGTCGGCAGCAAAGATGCCGTACTCCCGGCACCCGGCACTGCTTGCATGGTTGCCATCCCCATACCCCACAGGCGATATCCCCCACCCGCGATTGAGCGCGACCGCATAAGCCGTGTAGTACTCGAAGACCAGATCGCTCTCTATGCCCCAGACCCTGGCGTCGGCTCCCGCATGATACATGTAGTCGTAGTGGTCTCCCAGAGTCTTCCCCAGGCGCTCAGGATGGTTGAGGTGGGCCGCCACGGTGATGGGCTGGCCGGCGAGCCAGTTGTATATGTCCATTATCTCCGACGGAGCCGGATGGATGTCACTGTTGATGATGTTGATGTGCCCGGAGGTCCGATGGGGCTCTGCGGGGTCGCCGTAGGCGCTCCCGGAGAAGGTCCACTCGTAGCCCCTCACCGCCGCGAAGCTCCCATCCTCGGTGTAGTCATCGGCCAGTTCGGAAGCCCGCTGCCACTTGTGAAGCTCCAGGTCCGGGAGCCGACAATCCAGGTCTGGGTGGTCCGACCCGATGTACGGGCTGTCCCAATTCCAGTGATGCTCGCTGAGACACAAGAAATCGTTCCCATTCGCCCGAGCAGTCTGGTATGCCACCTCCGGAAGGCCGCAGGCCTCTCGGTCCGAATAGCCCGAGTGTTGGTGCAGATCGCCGTAGTACGCATTCAGCCCGTGAAACGAAGGCCGCTCACCGCTGATGGGTTCTCCCGCCGGCTCCTGAGCCGATACCACCGAAGCCCCTCTGGTCCAGCCTGGCGCCGCAAGAGCCACCAGCGCCGCAACCAGCGCAAGCAAGATCCCGCATGCCACTCCTATCCGGTTGCGGTCATCAATCCGTGGTTGTCGATCCCTTACCACACTATCCCCCATCCAAGTGATTCCTTGAGCCCACCCACGCATCCGATCCGCTCGGCACCGGCCGGACCTCACATCCGTCCAGGTCACTCTGATCCGGAGCGCAGGTTGAGAATCTCCATCCCACCATCGCGGAAACACAGATCCTTCGCGCCGTGCGGGCGCTCAGGATGGCGGGTCGGGATTGAGAGCCCACTCACCGCTCATTCTGAGCCGGAACTCAGCGCAGACGCCTGCCCTGAGCCGGGCCCAAGGGAGTAATCTCCACCGAGCCACGACGCATACCTCATCAGTGGCACACCAGACAATCTTGAAGCGCAGTGAGCCAACCTCTCTACGGAGGGGCAAACAGCCCGACCAATCCTGCCCGGGCCAGGACGTGCCCGTCGATCGCCGCCAGAACCCCAGCCATCGTCACCCCCGCGTCCAGATCCGGTACGACGTCCAGGGCGTAGAGCGAGAAGACATAGCGATGCTCGTCCCCCGGACACGGACCGTCGTAGCCGACCTGCTTGATCTCTGCCCCCCCTGGGAACACGCCCCCTCCGTACTCCGCAAAGTCGTTGGGACCCTGCAGCGAACCATCCGGCAGAGCCGGTCCCGCAGGCACCCCCTCTGGCAGCCCCACGGCCGTGGGAGGGATCTTGTAGATCACCCAGTGAACGAATCCCGCAGGCTGCGAATCGGGATCGTCGAGGACCAAAGCCAGACTGCGCGTCCCCTCCGGAACCCCTGACCATTCGAGCGGCGGCGAGAGGTTCTCGCCGAAGCAACTATACTTGCTCGGGATGTACTCCCCCGGCTCAAAGGCAGAACTACGGATCTCCAGCGGCGCCGGCGGCGTTTCCGTAGGTGGCACAGGCGTTTCTGTAGCTGGCACCGGTGTCTCCGTCGGCGGCACTGGGGTCTCTGTAGCTGGTACCGGCGTCTCCGTCGGCGGCACGGGAGTCTCTGTAGGAGGCACCGGTGTCTCCGTCGGCGGAACCGGCGTCGACACGGCCGGCACCGACGTCGCCGTGGGAGTCGGCGGTGTCGCGCAACTGCTGAGCGCCACGCAAAGGCAGGCAAGCAACAGAACTGAGCTGGCTTTTCTCATCGTCTCCTCCTTTGAATAATCATATCGCTCCGGGCCGACAATGCGACAGCACGATCGTACAGCCCGACAGGATCAACCACATCTCAGGGAACCCTCATCGTACCGCGCGCCTTCCTGTTCAGCCATCTCGCCGGGGCCACGTCAACTCGCGACGGTCTCCCATCCTCCCTATCTGCCCCTGGTATTGACCAGCACCACCCCGGCCATGGACAGGCAACCGCCCACGAGAGCGAGGACGCTAGGCGTCTCTCGCAGCCACCCCCAGGCGACCGCAATGGCGGAGACGGGCACCAGGTACAGAAAGCTGGCCACGATAGGAGCCGGAGCTCGCGCCAGAGCGTACGACCAGACCAGGTAGGCCAGCGCACCGGGAAAGATGCCCAGGTACACGACGGCCAATGTGTCTTCCAGCGGGGCCACCCGAACCGCTCGCACCAACCCAGGGAGAAAGAATGCTATCAGAAGGGTCCCCGCCCAGATGACGTACGTCGTCAGCCGCAGTGCCCCATACCTCTCGAGGTAGGGCTTCTGCACCACCGTGTATACGCTAAAGGAAAGAGCCGACAGCAGGACCAGCAAAGCCCCCGGCGCAAACCGTACCCCCTCCCCCTCACCCCAGGCCACCATTGCCACGCCCAGGAAGCTCCCCACCATACCCAACCAACCCCAGAGCCTCAGCTTCTCGCCCTTGAAGATCATGGCCAGCAGTGCCGTAATCACGGGGCCCGCCCCAACCAGAAGACTGGCGGCACCCGCGCTTACGCTGAGTTCCCCGTAGGCCAAGGCTACCTGATAGATCGAGATCCCTAGGAATCCCAGCGCGAGGATCGCCGGAAGATCTCTCGTCCGCGGCATGGGCATTCGAGTGATCACAGCGTAGACCATCAGCAGCATCGACGCGATCGCAAAGCGCAGGAGCGCCAACTCGCCGGGAGTGTAGGACCGCAGGCCCACGCGGATTCCCGCAAAGGCAGACCCCCAGATCGCCACCGACGCCAGTAGCAGCAACGCCGTGCGGGGCTCCATCCCTCTGCTGGCCTTCCGCAACGTATTCTTCCGCACTACGAACGCCCTCCTCGGCCGACCGGTTCTGCGCCGCAGGTCAAGGGTGATGGCCTGCGGCGTCGCGGAGCTCGGGCGAAAGCCTCCGGTGGCCACGGCGGTTCCACGCATCTGCTCTCCGAGCCCTGACCCTCCTGGTCTATGATCCGTGCCTCGTAGATCAAATAGCTGCCGTGCAGTCCCAATCCAGAGAACTCGATCTTCATCGCGTCATCACCGACTCTGAACTCCTGGTCATCGGGTATTGCCTGGTAGTCAAGCGTAAGGTAGAGGAAGTCTCTGTGCCCATGGTCGACCAGGGCCACTGCCAACCTGCCCAGGTCGTCGGCACTGAGCGTTCGGAAGAACACCTTGCGGTCCAGGATCGATTCCATCTCCTGGCTGATCCATTGATGAGCAACCACGACGATCCGGCTCTCGTGCTCCGCCACCAGATCGAGCGCCGGCAATACTCTGCCCCGGTAGTCGTCCCGCAGGCTGGGTGCGCCCAGGCAGGTATTCCTGTAGAACCCCAACCCAAACAGCAGGAGGAGAATTGCGATGGCGAAACGTCGCCCCCAGACACCCACCGACCCGAGCACCGTCTCCATCACGGCCCCGGTCAGCAAAGACGCGATCGGCGTGAGGAGCAGCAAATAGCGCGGGCCCCATTGCTTGCCGCCGGAGTTGGGAAGCACCAGGGCAACCGATAGGATGAACGCCACGCTCCCCCAGAACTGGATTCTCACGTGGCGGGGCAGCGTCACCCGTCTGCTCAGCAAGGACAGCACGATACCGGCGGCAGGGAACAGAACCATCGGGAAGTAGACCAACAGCTCAGTGCACATGCTCTGGAGGATTCTCCGCGAGCGCTCGATTCGGCCATACAGACGGAGTTTGTCCGAAACCCACAGGGATCGAGCCCCCAGGGGATGACCGAAGACCCCCTGGTTGAATGCCGCCAGCAACAGGATGGGCAGTAGCATTCCACAGATCAGGGCAACCTTGTGCTTGTAGTCGTCCCTGAGTCGCCGGAAGACGAAGAGCGCCGCGCAGATCACGCCCACCAGGCACACCTGCTCGGTCCTGAACCACACCGACAAGCCAACCAGTAGTCCCCCCAGCGCAGCATGGCGACTCCCCGAGGCGCGAGGCTGGGACAGTAGCGCCATCGCCAGACCTCCGAAAGCCAGACACACGGTCAGAGTGTGCTCCCAGTACATGGCGCTATACATGGTCAGCGGCGACGCGAACACCAGGATAGCAAGCGCCACGGCCGAGCCGAGGTCGCTCAAACCCAGGCCCCGACACACCGCGACCAATGTGAGCCACACAACCCAGACGGACACCAAGGGAATCACGTGCAGGCCTCGATATCCCAACAGTGCGTAGAACGGGGCACTGATCGCGGAGAACGCTGCCGGGAATACCGCGTAGTATCGGCCGGCCATCTCATAGACGAACGTCGGTCCAAAGGGATACAGACCCTGATGCCAGAGATCGAGCACCCAAGGATCTGCCGGCAAGCGTAGATCGAGATGGAAGTCGCCGGAGCAGAACTGCTTGGCCAAGACTGCCTTCAGCCCGGCGTCTCCACTGAAGAAGACCCCGCTGATCACCTGCTCTTGCAGATACAGCGAGTACAACACGCCAGCCACGGCCACAATGACCACGAGCCGGTGCTTCTTCAGCCAGGAGGCAAGGGTCATCCTGTTCTCCCTCGAATCACGTCAGGCGCTCCCTGGAGCGGACTCCGGCCCCCGAATCGCACCACACTGCGATACACAACCGCAATGATGAAGGCCCACAGAAGAGACTCGATGGGAAACTTGAATCTCACGTTCTCCCCGTACTCGAGCGCGCACCCGACTACCGTGGTGTAGAGGATCATGAACGCCGAGAAGAGCATCACCGCGTCGGCGCGCACGCGGTCACGCCACTTCGACAGCGACTTCCCCGATTCCCGAAGCAGGCCCACCCCGTAGACGATCAGGCTGGCCGGCAGATAGAAGTACATGAGCGAGCAGAAGGGATCTCGTCCTATCAACCTGTTCAATTTCGTGGTGAGCCAGTGGCCATGCACAACCAGGGAGCTGATCGAGTGATGAACATGCATCTTCTCAGCGTTACAGGCCACGAACTTGTACGTAGATGAAGGGCAACTATACGTACGGTAGGCCCCACAGACATTCCAGAGGTAGTGCAACGGGTCACTGGCGATCAGTCTGATTGCACTCCGCCCGTACATCCTGGAAATGGCTACCACGTTGATGTTGTTGTAGTCATCTCGGGACAGAACGTCGACGTCGGAACGGCGGTCGAAGCCATACTCGACGAATCTCGACGGGGCGCTGTACGGATACAGGTCGGCGACGGCGCGCTCCACGACACCCTGCTCTGCCCGAGCATCTATCTCCTGAGTCGAATAGTTGAGTACCGCTATCTTCCACAGTCCCAGCCCGCTCCAACTGCTGCTCCCGAAGAACCCGAACTTCGCACAGTTCTTCCCATACCAGCCTATCGACAGCGCGCTGATGATGATCGAGCCCACGAGCACCTTGCGCCAATTGCGGCGTGCCAGGATTGCAGCGAATGGTATGGCGACGAACAGAATCGCCAGATGGTACAGACTACGAGTGAGCACCAGCAGATTGAGGCAGAGAATGAAAGCATACAGATACCGCTGCCGCCCATGCGACGAGAAGAGCGTCAGGCAGAACACGGACAACACCACCAAGAAGGCGGTAGGCAGAGTGTACAGCGGGTAGGCCTCGAACAGATAGATCGCAGGATTCAAGGCCAGCAACAAAGCGCCGAGAAACGAGAGCCCCTCGCGGCGGGTGAATTGTCGTAGGATAGGGTACATCATCCCACAGAGCAGAGAGCCCAGCACGACGTTCGAGTAGTACATGGCTTGAAGCTGTTGAGGATAGAACAGTCTGGCCAGCAGAGCCCCGTAGAGGTTGTACAAGGGCGGCTGAGAGTGCAGACTCCACATGCTCTCGGCGAGATTGTTCATCAGAGCATCGATCGGCAGAGTCTGCCAGAAGGCATCCCAGTTATTCATGACCGGGTCCGCCTGTATGTCTATCCCGGCGAAATGCTTGTACCCAAGGGCAACAGAGAAGTGCACCACGCAGACCACCCAGAATGCCAGGCACTTCCTGGTGCGGATCCGGTCCTCCCAGCCTCGCAGCAGCTCCCTCATGAACTATCCGACTCTCCCGTCACCCCACCGTTTCCTGGTAACGCGACGGGCGTACCGCCCGCAGTCACGGCTGTCGCAGGCCCACACACGGTCACGGGCTCATTGTATCACCCGATCAGACTTGCGGCAAACAGGTGCACTTGCCCCATCTGCCCTTAGCCCAGTACACAACAACGTGTACAGGCCGGAGCCTGCTCCCGACAACGCACCTAGTCGTCGTGAAGCAGCATCCGGCCATGAGTGCACCTACGCCCGACCGGCTCTAGGGCCCGAATCTCCTGTGCGGAATCCTCAGTCCACGTATTCGCCAAGCTCGGATTGAGGCATTGGCTCCAAGGCATAGAAGACGGTCAGCTTTGGCCTCAGTCCTGCCTGCGGCCATTCCGAACTGGCTACTCGATACTCCACCGATACGTTCGCGTAGCCCTGGAGCAACAATCCACTATTGGTCCAGGGTTTGTCCAGCCATTTCCGCACCGACTGGGTTACGTTGAAATGGTACCAGGTCCGTGCCGACGTCAGGTTCTTCGCAGCCACAAGGGCGGCCTCGTGATCCCCAGGCACGCCACTCGCGCCAGGCCTGGCCCAGGCTTCCTCATCCGTGGCCATCAGCCACGTCGCCCCGTCCTCGTCCCAACAGCGCCGCATCTCGTGAATGTTCAGGTGCATGGGGTTATCGTTACTTCTCTCGCTAACATACAGACTCAGAACCGCCCTCGAGACCCCTTCCCGCACGTTCTCGCCGGCCAGGTCAAAACGGAGCAGACTCCCGATCACGCCCCCCGAGCGAACGATCAACTGGCTATCCGCACCGAACTTCTCCTCCGGCAGCCACCCATTCACGTGCGTGTCTCGAGTCCCGTCGAAGTTCCCCACGCCCTGCTGATAGCCCACGGGAAGCAAGGCCAGCGTCGGGGTCGGACTGACAGTCGGCGAGGGTGTGGCACTTGCCCTCAGAGTCGGGGTCGCTGCTTTGGTTGGCTGCGGCGGTGGAGTCCCCGTGGCAGGACGAGAGGTCGGACTGGGACCAGGCGTTGGAGTGACTCGGCGATAGTACAGATACAGCCACGGCCGCAGGTTAGCATTGTACCAGTCGGAACTCGCGAACCGGTACTCGACCGAGGCACCTCCAACCCCCCGAATCAGGAACCCCTGGTTGGTCCACGGCTCGTCGGCCCACGCCTGCACCGCCTCGGTTACATCGAACTGGTACCTCTTCTTCACATCCTCCAAGCTGACAACGGCCACGGGCTGGTCATCACGGTCCTGTCGGGCACCATCGCCGCCCGACACGTGCCACAGCCAGCCATCATCTGCCTGCCGCCAGGTTGCCTGCTCTGCCACCCATGGACGACTCAAGGTGTACACTTCGGCCTTCATCGAGCTATCGTTGCTGCGCTCCAGAGCGTAGAGGCCCAGGATAGCCGTCTCGATGTGCGCGTTGGGGGGCAGACTGCACAGATCGAACCGTAGCAGATCCTTGATTATCCCCGCCTGACGCACCACCAGCTTGCCTGCGGAATGGAAGTTCCCGTCCGGGTCCCAACGGCTGATCTGTGTGTCCTCGACCCCGGTGTAGCCATCCTTACCGGCCTGAAATGTGAACTCACCCGTGAGCGGCAGCGGTGTTGGGCTGGGCGCCAGTGTCTTGGTTGGCGTGTGAGTCGGCGTCGGAGAAGGGGTATCGGTGTAGTTGGGCGTCGGAGTAGGAGTACCTTCGACGTAGTCGATCACCAGTTTGGGACGCAGGATCACGCTGCTCCGATCGCTGGACACCAGCCGGTATTCCACCGAGACGTTTCCGGCCCCCACCAGAAGGACACCCTTGTTGGACTCCGGATCATCCACCCAGCGCTGGACCAGAGAAGTAAGATCGAAGGGGTACCACTGATAGGTTCGATCCAGGCGCGCGTCCGCAGCGGACTCGCCCTCCCTGTCCCAGGGCACCGAAGCCGCGCCAACCCACAGCCAGCCTTCATCATCTGTGGCCATGATCCATGTGGCTTCGTCAACCTCCCATTGCCTGTTCAAGGGGTACATTCCGATCATCATCGGATTGTCGTTGCTTCGCTCCAGAGCATAAGCGTGAAGAGTGGCCTTCTTGATGGTGATCGGCGAGGGCAACCCGGAGAGATCGAAGCGCACCAACGATTCGGTTATCCCTCCTTGTCGCACAATGAGCGCCCTCGAGCCGGCGAAGTTCATGTCCGGTTGGTACGACAGGATGTACGTGTCGTCGGTCCCTTCGTATCCGTCACTGCCCTGCTGGAGCGATACCACATCCCGCACGGGTGAGGGCGTCGGCGTGACACTGGGAGTGAGTGTGTGGGTCGGACTGGGAGTCAAAGAGGGTGTCAGCGAGGGAGTGGGAGTCGGAGGAGTCCCGGTGATCGTCGGGGTAAGCGTTGGCGCTGGACTGCGCGTCGAAGTTGGAATCAGAGTAGGCACGGCACCCTCGAACCGCAGGCCCACGTAGCAGTCCGAGCTGTTCGCGGTGCTGTCTCCCCTCCACACCAGCCGGGCATCATACCCCTGCACATCATCATCATCGCTCAGCGCCAGATTCAGCCCCACGATGATCCCCGCCTCAGCTCCAGAGTATCCCAAATAGCGGATGGGCACGCCGAATTCGATGTCGTACCCGTCACTGACCCGGCTGGTGGCAGCAAGCAGGTTGTCATCATCCAGCAGCTTTCCCTTGTCCGTCAGTCTTCCGTCGAAGCGGATGGTGTACTGGTGGTCGTCGCCTCCGCTGCCAACGTGGTCGTAGAGGCCATCTAGCCCGATCTCCAGGCAGTCATCGTGCCACATAGTCGAATCGCTATCGGCAACCAGGATGTCATCATTCACGTGAGCAGCGAAGTAAAGGTACTCCTGATCCCACGTTGCCCAGACGTCAGCGCTCAGATCAGATCGCCCATCGATGACGCCCACTGCCTGATACGCAGTGGCTGCATCGAGCGTCATCAGACGGTCGACGGGCCACTCGCCCCTCGATCCGTCCACAACAACGGGAGAACCGTTCGCAGGCACGCTCAGCACCAGTGGCTCCATGGTGGCGCTGGGCCTGGGCGTGGCGGTTGGAGCCGGTGGAGCAGGGGTACCTCCGCTCGGCGTAGACGTAGGCGTGACCGGCAACGGCGTCGAGGTCGGCGGCAGTGTGTTGGTCGGCACAGGAGTGGGGGGCTCGCTCCCCCAGAAACCCTTCACCTGGATCATGTGGATGGTCTCGTCACCGTCCCCATTGCAGCTTATGCGGAAGTCGGTTCCTCCCGGCATCCCATTGTCCATGTGCGCATCGGTCACTCGCCAGGTGTGTTTGACCCACTCACTCGGCGACCCCAGGCCTGACCCCTTGCTGATGGCGCGCGTCTGCATGTTGCCCTGGTGATCCAGATACTGCAGCGAGAGCGTATCTCGCGCGCCGGACACGTCATTCACCAGAGTGATGATGATGTCGTAGCCAACCTCGCCGCCAGGTGCATCATGGGGCAGTCGACCGGCGAAAGGATAGCTGTCGTCGATGTCGAAGGACATGAACCGGTTCTCGCTCGCCTGATCGGTTCGCCGAGCCCTCCACGATTGGGGCGGAATATCCGCGACCTCCAGCTTGCCTCCCGGCAGATCCTCCTGCTCCACGACCACGGTCTTGTTGCCAGGTATGTCCTCCGACCGCTCGTTGCCGACGCCGTACTGGTTCACCTTTTCGGGGCGATACAGCCAGAACTCCCAATCACCCGGCTTGCCCCCATAGCCTCCCGGCTCCACCGGGTGCCCGGTATCGCGCAGGGCTATCCACACCGAGGGAGTATTCTGAATCGTCACGCCCAGGTGATCGGCCACGAAGCCACTCGTGATGATGTCGTTGTTTAGCCATTCAGAATAGGTGTCGGTCCAATCAGCGTGCACAGACAGGGCCATCAGGAACGACCAGTACTCGCCCCATTGCCAGTGAGAAGGCCCGGACTCCATGGCCACCGGGGCAACGCCGTAGAGGTTGTGGAGCTGCAACCACGATCCACGGGTGCCCGGTTTGCCATCCTTGGTCAGGCTGTAGTGAGCGTTGTGATCCTCCAGCATGGCGTTGATCTTGATGCCAACCGGGGGCCACTTGCGAGAGCAGTAGTCGGCCAGGTCGTCCCGACTCCACGAACTCATCAGGTACACGGGTTTCTCGGGGAAGAACTCCCGGTACCAGTCTATCATCTTGTGAGTGTAGCCCTTGTAGCCCCCCGCACTGACGTAGCGATCGAAGACTTGCCGGTACTTGCAGTACTTGCCGAGATTGTACTTGTCACCGGGTTCGGGCATCACGGGCCAAGACCCATTCAGCACCAGAGTATCCTTGGTGTTGGAGACGACCTCCAGAGTGCGCCATTTCGCAGGTCCCGACTCCATGGTCAGGGTCCAGCCACTCCAGTCGTTCTCTCGCCAATCCTGGCCCGAATCGGTTATCGAACTCGCGCTCACCTCACTGATCTGGCCCTTGCCGTTTATGCCGATCCGCCACAAGTCCTTCGTCGGCATTATCTCGCCATCTATTCCCGTCGGGATCATCAGCGCGGACAGCCGAGGATCGTCAGCGAACACCCGACCGAACTCGCGCAACGACTGGCGCATGTGTTCCAGCCAGATCGGATCATCGTATCTGGGGCAAGCCACACCCGGATCGGGCCCGTCACCATCCGTGTCCAACAGGTGGCCCACTATCCGTCCACCCAATCGAGGCAGTTGCTCTCCCGTACGCGCCTCGATGTCGGAGTAGACCCACTGAGGTGTGCAGTCATACCAGCCGTAGTGCCAGTCAGGGTACGCCGTCGTGTAGACGGTATTCAGAGCCAGGACCACGGGCTTGGGGATCGACTCGCCCGTGGGAAGCGTAACCATGCACGAGCTCGCCTTGGCAAGGTACTCCTCGATCCGGGCGATAGTGCACTTGGCCCACCCAAACTGATCCGAACTTCCCAGGGGGGCAGAGTCGGGCATCTCTACTGTGTAGCATGGGTTACGCCAATCGCTTTGAGCCAGGGGAATACCGGGAGGCGTTGGATAGCCCGGAGGAAAGCCCGGCAACCCACCACCCAGCCCAGTCCCCGGCAACGGTGTTTCCGTAGGCATCGGACCGGTTGTAGGTGTCTCTTCAGGCACCGGCGTCACGGGCGTGCTCACCTTGGTGGCCACCGGTGTTGCCGTCCTTGCCGGAGGAGAGGGAACAGGAGTCGGTGTCGCCTCTCCGGGGATGACGATGCCCGAGTACCACACTACCACCGCGATCGCAATCACCAGCAATATAGCGATCACGATCATGATCCAGGTCACACGGTGCATCTACTCCTCCTCACCGATCCGTCGCATTGATAGAGAATCACTCATAGTCACGATCACAGGGCTCAGGAAACCTGAGTTCTCCTTTCCCGGGCACCGCCCTCGCGGAGTGGGATTGGACCTGAACCCACACCCGCCGACCCCGCCGTACCTGTGACACGTTTCCGTCTCGCAGATCGTCCCTTGCGGGCGCCCTCATGGTACTCGATCACCAACTACTTCCACACACACGGGAGGAACACGTCCGACACCGGGCCTCCCGGTGTCGGCGTCAAAGTGGCAACCAGCAGCGCACCGAAATCCACGCTGATAGTCTCGTAACCTACCAGGTCCAACTTGGCCGTGCCTGCAGTGGTCAACTCGTATCCCGCAGGTGCCTGAGCCACCAACACGTACCGGCCCGCGGGCAGATCGTTGAACAGATAGTGTCCATCAGCCTGCGTGGTCCGGCGCCCCACTTCCACATCCTGGCTCTCGAACAGTGCAACCACGGCCCCAGCCAAACCCGGCTCGCCAACGTCTCGCCAGCGATCCGCGTCGGCGTCATTCCACACGACGCCCCCGATGCCTCTCACAGGCAAGTCGGTTGGTGAAGGAGTCGCGGTCACGGTCGCGCTCGCCGTCGGCACGACGGTGCCAGGAACTGTGGCTGTACTCGTCGGTGTCGGCGTGCTCGTTCTCGTAGGCGTCATCGTCGGCGTGCTCGTGGGTACGCCCCCATGAGACGTCAGGGCAAGCTCAGTTGTACCCTCCTCGTGCCAGATGCCACGCTCTTCTGCCCACTCTTCGCCGACCCTGAACCGCAGCTCCGCATCCTCAAGGGGCCCCTCTTGAGTCGCGGTCTCTGGATCGTCCCCGATGACAGTAACCGCGTAGACCGAGCTTCCTCCCTGCATCTGGGTCAAGGCTGATCCACACTGAGCCCATTCGCCCGGGTCCCTCTCCCACCAGGCAGTCACCGACGTCCCAGTCGGAACGTTCTCGCCACCTACCCTCACGGTACCATAGAACGTGTGCGGGAAGGGTGGCACGGCCCAGACCGCCGACGCCGCAACCAGAGTAGTCACCATCAGCACGAGACACACGATAGCCGTACGGCCAGCACTAGCCAGTCTCATCTACAGCAGCTCTCCCACCTGCCATCATCAGTTCACTATACTGAGGATGCAATCCTCGGTCACATAGACCCAGTAGGCCTTGCCCGGCTCGAACTCGGTGAACTCGTTCCTCCAATCCTCCCACCCCGCATCGTTGACCCGCCAGGGGCGAGACGGATCGGTGCCATCGTAAGCATAGATCCTGCTCCACTTCCCCTCGATCGGGGCCAAGACGTTCGCCACCGGACGGACTTCTGTACACGGATATCCGATCAGATTGGCCCCCTGGTAGAGCTGAATGTCAGTCGTGCCGGGATACTGCCCATCCACCGTGTACGTCCCCGCCGCATCAACGAAGACCCAGAATCCCTCAGCGGAATGCAGATCAACCAACGTATCGGCCCAAGGTGGCAGGGCCTTATCATAGACCAGCCATGGCTCCTCGGGATTCGAGGCGTCATAGGCATAGGCCCGAGAGATGCTCTCCCAGGCAACCGACAGGGCCTCATCGATCCCAGTTCCCGGCGCAATGACAGGCAGCGACACCAGATTGTACCCCTGCAGCAGATCCAGCTCTACCGCCGAGGGGATCGGCTCACCACACGGTTCTACGTCCCTGGCCGGCTCGGTGTCCCACCTCATGAATTCCAGCGTGTCGATGCGAGCCGAGTTGGCGCCGCACGAGAACTCGACATCATGCCACCCCTCCGACAGCCAGAACGTCTTCGGATCGGCCCCGTCTCTCTCCGATACACGATCCCAGACCCAGCCGGCCTGACCGCCTGGGAAGTCCCAATCGAACTCCGGTCCGCCATCCACCGCGACCCTAAGCGAGGTGTCCTCATCGTGTGAGGACAGCACGCGAGCCCAGATAAGGTAGTCCCCAGGCTCCGTCACGTAGTGACTCAGGGATACCGAACCGTTCTCCACCGGTATCGTCACGTAGCTGCATTCGGAGGCGGACGCATCGTACCTGACTGTGGCCGAACCGTCCAGGCTCCCCGCCTCGGCCTCACGATCGAACACAGGTGGCGGGGGCGTCGTGCTCGGCGTCGGCGTGGGGAAGGGTTGATCATCCATGAACTCTATCCAGTGCTCGCCGTGACTGGTGAGTACGCCCGGATACGATGAGTCCCATTCGAAGAGCGCGCCGTTGAAGCCACCCGGATGCAGTGGGTCGCCATCCCAGGGGTTCTCGTTCAGGCTGAACCACGCCCAGCGCTGCACCAGCCGGTTGCCATCCCAAGGGCAGCCGGTCTCGGGATCACTGGCATTCAGCAGATAGGTGAAGGAGTTGCTCATGAAATCGTTGACCCGGTCGGCCGTGAAGCCGGCCCATTCCGGCATCAACACCCCGTACTCGGACACGATGAGCGACTTGTCCTCCAGTCCATACTTCTTCATCCACTGACGAAAGTCCTGTATGTGGCTGATGAAGATGTCCAGGTTATCACTGTCCTCACGGGTGTACGGGCGACCTTCATCGTAGGGCAGCCCCGGCGGGATGCGACAGCCCGTCTCGTACCGATTCTCAGCCAGGATCTGATTGTGGATGCTCCAGACGTCCACCTGCTCGGTGAAGGTAATGGTATAGCTATCGTAGTACTCTTCGATGACGCGATCCAGCCACTCCAGCCGCAGCGGAGTCGGCTGCACCACCGCACCGTTGGCTATCTGGGCAGTAGGGTCGGCGCCCTTGATGATCCCGCGCAGCTCATGGAAGCGCTCAGCGTAGACACCGGGCACGTTGTTGTCCTGATCGATGCAGTCCGGTTCGTTGCCGATCTGCCAGAGGCATCCGGGGTTGGCTGCCGCAGCAGCCTCAATCCGATCGACCAGGTCCCCGCTCAGAGGGAAGAGCTCGTCCTTGGTCGAGATCATCTGCATGTACTCGAGACCCTGAGGATGGCTTATCTCCTCGCGAAAGACGTAGTCACAGTACCAGCCTATCTGGAGTTCGCTGATGTCGTAGTCCGAGATGAGCCCCCGCTTTCGGGACACACAGACGCCGAAGCGCCAGCGCTCGTCCGGATGGTCCAGGAACGCTGCCTGTCTGCTGCGATCATCTGCCCTGGTCGTTCGGCTCAGCGAAACGCCAAGACACAGAGCCACTCCAGCAATCACCAGAGCCGCAGCCACGTATCTACGCAATGGTCATCTCCCCGTCCATCGCCACAGACGTCATCTTCACTTCCAGATCACGGGAATGAAAACAGTCAAGTTGCCGACCGGGGCCCGAAGGCCGAAATCGACTCTCAGGACCCCCGACTCACACTGGGCGTAGACTTCGTGAGGCGTAGTAGGCTCGTAGCCCGAAGGATACACCTCAACTACCTCGTACAGCGCGGGCGGAAGCCCGTGGAAGACGTAGTGCCCCTGTGCATCTGTGAGTTTCTGCGCGACCGTCCACCCGATGTCGTTCTTCAGTAGTATCCGCACATCCACCAGAGGCGGCTCGGCGGCATCTCTACGCCCATCCTCATCCAGGTCGCTCCAAACCACCCCACCTATCGCACCGGGAATCACCGTCGGTGCGAGTGTGGGGGTCGCCGTCTCAGTCGGAGAAGACGATGGCGTGGCCGTCCCCACCTGAGGAGTCGGAGTTTCTGTCTCGATCGGTGACGCGGTGCGCGTCGCCGTCTCGCTTGGCTGGGGCGTGGGAGTTAGGGTCGCAGGCACCGTCGCGGTTGGCGCAGGGGCTTCAGCGTAGTAGCGGACAACCAGCCGCGGCCTGTAGGGTTTCTCATTGCGCATGTTGTTATCACAGGCCACCAACCGGTATGTCACATCAGCGGCGCCGGTCGATCTCAGGATGACGCCATTGTTGTCCTCCGGATCCGCCAACCAGTCCCGTACCAGGTCGGTCACATCGAAGCTGTACCACTGCATCAGCCCCTCACTGCCGAGCACAACGGTGTCCACCGGCACGCCCGCCCGGTCAGTAGCGGTTCCGTTGCATCCTTCAATGCCCCACTCCTCTGTCGCGCTCGCCCGCTCCCAGGTGGCCTCGCCGGCTACCCAGGAGCGCAAGACACGATACGCACCGGTGAGTAGGCTCGAGCTGTTGCTCCGCTGCCATGGATACAGCCCCAACTCCGCCGATACCACGTAGGCATCGGGTGGCAACGGCGACAGATCGAAGCGTATCAAGGATGCAACCGCGCCACCGGTACGCACGCGCACGTACCAGGCGATATCGTAGGGTGTAGTGGGCAAGTCGGAGTCTATGTATGTGTCGGATGCGCCCTCGTACACGACCCCGGGAGCGACCTCCGGTGATAGCCCGAACTGGAGAACCATCTCCATCGGGGTATCGGTCGACGTGGGCGTCGGAGTCACACTGGGCGAGGGCGTATCCGTGTGCGTAGCCGTAGGAGTCAGAGTGAGGCTAGGAGTAGGCGTCAGACTGGGTGTGTGTGTAGGAGTATGGCTTGCAGTAGGTGTGGCGCTAGGTGGGACCTCCAGGTACGTGACGACCAGCGCCGGACGATAACCCGTGACCGTGTGCTCAGACGAGGCAAAAGAGTAGCCCACGGGCTCCTCGCTGTGAGTGGCCACTTGCAGCCCATGGTTGCTTCCCGGATCGCCCAGCCAGCCGATCACGGCCTCCGTGACATCGAGACTGTAACGATAGCCAATGCCACCCAGCGTCTCCAATGACTCCGGCCGTGCAACTCGGTCTATCCCCAGCCCGCTGCAGCCAGGGATCACCCACGGAGAATCAGCTCCTGCCATGTCCCACGTGACCCTTGCCTCCTCCCAGGTTCTCATCACCCGGTACGCCAGAGCCATAGTCTCGGCGGGCTCGGTCCAGTCCAGTGCGTACAGCAGCACGTGGGCGGTGACGACATGGATGCTCGCCGGTAGATCCGAGAGATCGAAGCGCAGCAGGCCCACCCTGGTGCCGTCCGAGCACACCTCGAGACGGTCCCAGGAGCCATGACGAGTCGAGGGCTCCCAGAAATCCAGAAACGCATCGCTCGCGCCGTTGTACTCCGACACACCTCGACGAAGTAGCTTCTGCCTCAAACCGGGCGCCAGAGTGCCCGTCGGCGTCGCCGACGGATGAGGCGTGGGCGTCGCATTGGGGTCAGGTGTGGGCGTTCTGGTGGGTATCGTGTCGCGCAAGCCCGTCATGGCAGGGCCGGCCCACGTCTGGTTGCGAGAAGCCAACCCAAGCAGAGCGATCGTCGCCAGCGCCACGAAGGTCAGACAACGGCGAACGTGCGCCAGGCGCCTCGATCTCCGTTGCTCTGCTGCGACGATCACTTCGCGCGCCGAAACCCTCGCGTCAACCTGCTCCTTCAATCCCGCCTCTCATTCTCTCTTGCGGCACTCGGTCCTGTCGACCGACTCCTGGCCCGGCAACGGGCAACTGACGACTCACGCGCGAGTCTGCGGGGTGCTTTCCGAGCCGGCAGTGTGGCAAAGACGACGATTCCCGTTCTGCGCAAGGACGAGTGCCGTAGCGTTTCTGCATCATCCCTTCTCGCGAGAGTCGCCGTCTTTGGCGATGCCAGCAGTTTGCACGAGGATGTCCCGACGTGGTCACAGATCGGGATAGGGCCGGTCCGTGATCCCGGTAACACAGACTAGATCGGAAACGTACTTCTGCACTCGGGCAGGGTTGCCGTACACCACTGCCCTTGCCGGAACGTCACGGCTCACAACGCTCCCAGCGCCGACGAGAGCGTGCTCCCCGATCGTGACACGGGGCAACAGAGTCGCGTTTGCACCGATCTGCGCACCACAACGGATCGTCGGACCCCGCATGCACTCACCGGAATGCGGACAACCAGGATGAATGTCATTCGCCACAGTCACACCCGGAGCCATGAACACGTCGTCTTCGATGACGGTGAACTGGGCCACGTAGACGCCGCAGTGGATCTTCACTCGGTCACCCACGCGACAGCCATAGTCGATCACTGCGTTGGACCACACGCTCACGTCATCGCCGATGACGTTCTCCTCCCGAATGATGACGTTATGACCGGTTTGAAAGTTACGGCCTATAGTCGAGCCCGCGTAAACCACAGTACCACTACGCAGGCGAGCACCTACGCCGATCGCCAGACCCTGGGACCGTATCTCGCGCCCTGTCTGACACCCCAGAAGCACGCCCCGGCCAATCTCGGCATCCGCACCAAGTGTGACGTAGGACGGCCAATCCTTCACCACCCGCGACGCCCCTTCGGATCCTACCAAGAGATGGCCACGCCTTCCCCGCCGTTGAGCAGCGAGCGCTGAGCGCCCTCCAAGATACGAACCACCTTCAACCCCACGGGGCCACCAGAACGGGGCTCCTTGCCATGTCGGATGCAGTCCAGGAAATGCCTGCACTCCAGATTCAGGGGCTCGGCGGAGCTGATGGCGGGAGTCGTGATGTCCCCGTAACGATACGACAGACGAAACTCCTCCAGAGTATCCGAATACGGGGGCATGTCGACCCCCTTGTCGTATATCTTGATCTTCTCCACAGGCTCGACGTCATCGAACACGATCATCTTCAGACTGCCCACGACCGTGATACGTCGGATCTTGCAGGGATCGAGCCAGCTCACGCGCAGGTCAGCCATCACGCCGTTGGGGAATTGAAAGGTCAGATAGGCCACATCGTGGATGCCGGGCTGAACGTACGCGCTTCCGCGCGCGCTCACGCTCACCGGCGCCATTCCCAGAACGTGCAGCAGTATGGAGATATCGTGTGGCGCCAGATCCCAGACGACGTTGATGTCCTGCTGAAAGATGCCCAAGTTCACACGAGTTGCGTTGATGTAGTAGACCTGACCCAGCTTGCCGCTGGCAATGAAGTCCCGCAGAAAGCCTACGGCGGGGTTGTACTCGAAGGTGTGCCCCACCATGAGCACCCGGCCCTTCTGCCGGGACAGGTCTATGAGCTCCTGCGCCTGTCGGCAATCATCGGTCAACGGCTTCTCGACCAGGATGTGCTTTCCGTGCTCCAGGCAAGCTTTGGCCAATTCGTAGTGAGTGGACACGGGGGTAGCGATGGCCACCGCCTCGACGTCCGACTCCAGCAACTCGGCGTAGTCCTGAGTCACCTTCACGCCCGGATACAGACCGGCGATGTATTCGAGCCGGTCTTCCCTCAGATCACTGACCATCTGCAGTTCAGATCCGGGGGCGGCATTGAAGTTCCGGGCCAGCTTGGGACCCCAGTAGCCACACCCAAGGACGCCGACCCTGATATTGCGGATGAGCTTGTCGTACAATTTGCCCCCTTCGTCCCGGCCGAGACCTCCGTCGCTTGCTTCGACGAACCCAATTGACCAGCGAGAGTGTTTTCCGGGAGATAGACACGAGGAGGGTATGCTACCATGATCGAACCGGCTCGTCAAAACGCCAGCCGAAGCACTCCGCGACCTGACCCCGTCACACGCGCCACAGAAAGCCGTCTCCCTGCGCACGCATCACTCGTCAGGACAGACTTGCTTCCATAGCGAACCCCGCGGCCGCGCTCTCGACGCCCGCCTCCACCCCCGTCGACAGAAGTATATACAATCAAGATGAAAAGATGGTGAACAGTGGAGAGAGCAGAGATTACAGTTTGTTCAACCGTGCGAGGACCGACCACGGGGAACCACTGCGACTTCTTGGCCCGAGCAGCACACTGCCGGCGACACCTATGGCTTCAAGACCAGCGGAAGGTAAAGGTACTCACTCTTACCAGAAGACGCAGACAGATCGTGTTCGACATTGGTGGCACACCGCCAGACGGCAGAATCCGGAGAGGGATAGCCGGCCACACGGAACATGATCGTGTCGCCTTCGACGCCTCCCTCTGTAGCAGGGGACTCGGCGTCGTCGCCTGGCACACTCAGGGCATAGACGGACTGCCCTTCGTACGTCAACGCCGCGATCTCGGCGAACCGGACCCCATCTATCCAGGCCGAAACGACCGTTCCTGGGCTCACATTCTGACCGTCGAGAGTCACCCTGCCGTAGAAGCTGGAAGGCAGAGGGGGCTGCGCGTGCGCAGAAGCCCCCGCGATCAGCAGGAACACGCAGGCGAATGCCAGACTCCGCGTCATACTCCTCAATCGACCACCCCCACCTCTCGGCGAGCGCGCTCCCGCCGAGCACCCCTCTCTTTCGATCGATCAGCCCGAATCCCGATCCACGTCTACGGGCCTATCCCTCGAACCGAGACGCCACCCAGCTTGCCATACGTGTACGGCGGAGAAGCGGCCGTGTGGTGAACGTACGTCAGGTTCAACTGCCCATCGCCTATGGCGACATACAGCACCTTGGTCACCGCCAGGTAGCGCCCCCCGGCCTCAGAGTAGATATCGAACCTGGACAACACTTTCTGACCCTCCAACAGCACATCGAAGACACGATCCCCCTCGAAGAGGTGCTGCACAAACTCCGTGAAGAGCAGGGTCACTTCGTATGTTCCGTTGGGCAAATCGAACCGATACTCGCCTCCGGCTCGCTCAGTCTGAAACAGCACGCTATCGTCAGTCCCGGCAATCTCGTGCCCCGTCGAGAAGGCCGCGCCGTCGACGTGGCCGTAGCCACCAGATTGATACTCGCGATCAGGCTGCCACACACGCCCCTGGGAATCCGAGTACCAGGATCCCCCGCAGTTGAGCCGAGCCTCGAACATGGGAGTCGGCGTCGGCGTAGGGGGAACCGGCTTGCTCACGTACGGGAAGTTGACCGGGCGGGCAACCGCTGCGTCTCGAGTAGGTGTGCTGGTAGGCGTGACGGTTGGCGCTCCCGAACAGGAGATCTCCAGTGTGTAGTTGCCCTGCTCCCCATCGAATCCATCCACGACGATGTAATACGTGCCCGGCGAAGCACTGGCGTAATAGGCATCATAGGGATGGTAGAGAACGCAGGCACTGGGGTCAGCCGCATTCAGGATGAAGATGTCGAGATCTCCTGGTGCCGAACTGAAGCGGGCCCGAATGTCCATGCTGGCGTAGGTATGCAGGATGTGCACCATCTCCGGCCCGTCGTAGATCCACCCCGGGTCCACGCAGTTGTATTGCTCCACCTGAGAGAGCTTGCCCGTGGTCCAGTTTGAGTACAAGCCCCCGCAGGTGACCTCGATGGCCTCGCTCAGATCCAAGACTGGAGTCGGTGTGGGAGTTGCCGGGGTGGGGTCGATCGTTGGCGTCAGGCTCGGCGTGAGTGTGAGCGTTGGCGTCGGCGAAGCCGCCCCTGTCGGGGTCGCACTCGGCGTAGCGCTGGAGTCGGGCCCAGATTGAAGCCGATCGCCGAAATTCGCCTCCACGGACAGACCATCGGCACAGTAGGCCCACACTCGTTCGCTGGTCACCGGAACGTAGCCCGGGGGGGAAGTCTGCGAGAGGAGATAGAAGCCCAGATCGAGATTGCTGAAGCTGAACTGCCCATCCCCCAGGGTTACATCCAGGCCAACACTGTTCATGTAGCGATCCAGCAGGGTCACTACCGCTCCAGGCAGCGGAGGCTCTCCCGAGTTCATCACACCGTTGGAGTCCAGATCATTCCAGACTTTCCCATGAATGCTGCCCCTCTCCGGCGTCGGGCTGCACGTGGGGGTAGGAGTGTTCGTGGGAGTTGACGTGTTGGTCGGCGTGGGACTCGGCCCAGGCGTTTCCGTCGCCGTCGGTGTCAGAGTGGGTGTGAGGGTATGCTCGAGTGTTGGCGTCAGAGTGGGCGTCGAAGTCTTCGTAGGCGTGTTTGTCAGCGTAGGGGTTGGGGTGAAGGTAGGCGTATTGGTCGCGTACGGCACGGTATACTCGATGCTCAGACGAGGAAGGCGCGCAGAGTGACCCACAGCATAGAAGTGGTACTCAGCATTGGTGGGGGCCGTGCCGACCAGAATCACACCCTTGTTCTGCTCCGGAAAGGAGACCCATTCCTGTGCCAGACCACCGATGTCCCAGTGGTACTCCTTGTTCTGGTCATCGACCACGGTGGAGGCCGCTGCGGTGCCATCGATATCCATCCCGACCATCTTGCAGCCCCAGGTGTACCAGTAATCCTCGGCCGTGCGCATCTTCCAGGTAGCGTCGGTGATGGTCCAGGTTGCTCGGACCGCGAACGCGCTCGCCGTCAGGCTCCAACTGGTCTTGTAGTAGTCGTCAGTGTTGAGGTACAGGACCGCACTGGAGACCTCTGCCCTGGTGGGGATCGCGGAGAGATCGAAGTAGAGCAAAGGGCGCTTGCACCCACCATTACCCGTCTCGATCGCCAGGTAGATGGCATCCTTGCGGTTGGCGTCGGGTGAATCGCAGTCGATCCAGGTGTGTTGAGAGTAGTACACCGCACCCGGAGAAGTGTTCTCGGGGATCGACAGGCTGCCCTCCGAAGCCGAGGCAACCGGTCCCGCCGCACCCTCCTCCACCCGTGCGAGGGCGGAAGCCTCGAGCGCACTCTCCACATCGCAGCCCTCAGGTGGCGCGGCCGAAACCCCCACAACCACCGCACACACGGCCAGGATCACCAGACAGAGCGAGAGCCACAGAAAGCGATAGAATCTCATTTGTCGCTCCTCCCAGGATTACCTATCACAGCGCACCCAGGTCACATCACGTACCGCCCTTGCCTAGCCGGCTGATGCGACTCGTCAAGACGGCGCCAAGACGCGGGTACGCCGAGCTGCCGCTCGATCTGCCCGCATCTGCTACATATCACTGAGAGGTCGCCTCGCTGAGACACAGCACTAACGCACATCCGGATCCCCTCACCGCTGCGCTCTTACACTGTGCCAGCTCCGCTGCCCTCTTGATCTCCACTCTCCCTCGATTCCTCGAAGGGTGCATCCTGAGCCTGTCGAACGACCGCCCAAGCAACAGGCTCACCACGGCCAGGTGTGCCAGTTCTTCTTCAGTACCAGGGGCAGATAGACATCGCAGGCCAGCTCCGCCCCCTCGAAGTCCACCTGACGATTCGTTCCCGCCCCCACGGTCACGGCAACCAAGGGCGGATTGGGCCAGACAGCCTGATACTCCCCGGGAAACACCACCTGGATCCTCCAACTGCCGGGCTGCAGGTCCGCAAACACGTAGGTTCCAGGAGAGCCGGTGGTCCTGGTGTCCGCCAGTTGATTGGCCGCGGTCCGCAGTTGGACCTCGGCCCCGGCCAACCCCTCTCCCACGGTGAAACTCCCGTCCCGATTCAGATCGACGTACACTGTCCCGAAAATGCTCCCCGTCGTCGGCGTGAACGTGGGCGTCGGCGTGTGCGTTGACGTTGGGGTCAGCGAAGCCGTCGGCGTAAGTGACGACGTGGGAGTGTGCGACGGCGTGGGGCTGTTCTCGACGGTAGGGCTGGGCGTCGGCGTCAACGTCTCCGTAGCCGTGGCCGTTGGCGTCAGTGTGGGTGGCACGCTCAGATAGGTGACCGAGAGCTTGGGCCTGAGGTAGTCGTGCCCCACCTCTGATTCGTAGCAACTGTACTCCACCGTCTGGACCACTCGAAGACCCATGAGCAGCACGCCGTGATTGCTGCTCGGGTCGTTGACCCACTCCTGGACCACCGGCGTCAGATCCCACTGAGCCCACTCATTGACCTCAGCCACACGCGCGGTGTCCGTTGGAGTATCGGCCCGATCGGTGGCCGCATCCGCTCCCGGTGAAGTCCAGATCGTTCCCGGCTCACAGTAGTACCAATTGGCTTCCTGCTCGTCCCAGTCTTTCAGTAGCTTATAGGCCTGGATGTCCAGCTCCAGGACGTAACTCTGGTAGGCCGTCTTTATCTCCAGCACCGCCGAGGTCACCGTAGCGCCCTGCGGAATCCCCTGAGGCTCGTTGATCATCAGATCGAACTGGATCAGTGACCTCTTCTTGCCCTGGGTTCTGATCTTGAGCCCCTGCAGATCGTGTCCGACGTTCTTGTCGTCGTCATCGATGTAGGTGTCCTTGCAGCCATCGTAGTCCGGCACCGGCGACACTCCCTGCAAGAACACTCTGGTCTCCGGGTGAGGCGTCGCCGTGTGCGTGGGCGTCACCTCTGGAGTCTCGGTCGCAGTGGGCGTGTTCGACGGAGTGGGCGACGCCGTAGGCGTCAGCGTCTGCGTCGGCGTGTTGGTCGGCGTCGCCGTCGCACCGGTTGCGGAGAGATCAATCTGCCTGCTCCCACCCTCGCCCCACTCGTCCTGGTCCGCATCGTGATGGAACTCCGTGGCCACGTTGTCCCCGATCCGGAAGTTGACGGACTCCCCAACGGAGGGCCCCTCTTTCGCCCCCGTCGTGTCGGTGTCGTCCCCGCTGACCTCCACGTTGTACACCGACTCTCCCTCGTACGTCAGCGTGGTGGTCTGAGTCCACTGTGTGCCCCAGTCCTCCGACCACACGCTGATGATGGTCCCGTCGGGCACGTTGGCGCCGTTGTACAACACCGTTCCCCAGTAGGAGCACGCGACTGGCGGTGTAGCGCCCACGCTCGATGGTACCGCCAGAGCAATGATGGAAATCAGCAAGACCGCCTTAGCCGCAAGCACGCATTTGCTTCGCATACGCGGAATCCTCTCCTAGCCCTGATGCGATCCACCAGCACCAGATACCTATCTACGTTCTCTCATCCCGCCGGGCACGATCACTGTGCGCCTGGCGGGAGGTCCTGAGCCGATCCGCCCGTGAGTCGAGTCAGTTGGTGACCGTCCAGGTACAGTTGGTGTCCACGTAGACCCACAGGCCCATTCCCGGCTCCACGTTCTGCAGGCTGTTGCCGTACGGCGGGCCGTTCTTGTCGTACTTGGTCCACGTCGTCGTGGCGGCATCGTAGGCGTAGACCTTACTGAACTGATCCCAGATCCCGGCGAAGGCCGTCCCCACGGGCACGGTGTCCATGCTGGGCCAACTCACCAGGTTGGCCCCACTGTGAAGCTGGAACTGCGTCGATGAGGGCTCGACTCCGCTGGCTTGCAGAGTGCACGCGCCATCGACGTAGACCCATAGCCCCATCGTCTCGTCAACGTTGGTCAGCGAGTTGCCGTACGGCGGGCCGTTCTTGTCGTACTTCGTCCACGTCGTCGTCGCGGCTTCGTAGGCATAGACCTTGCTGAAGTTAGCCCAGATGCCCGCGAAGACCCCCGCCACCGACGAATCCCCTGGCTGCAACGGCAGTGAGACCAGATTGGCGCCCGCCGACAACGGGATGTCATGCGTCTGGGCGCCACCGCTACCCTTGGTCACGTGGACGATGTGGATGTACTCGTTGCCATCGCCCAGACAGTTGATGCGGAAGTCCGTGTCGCTGGTCTGGTCTCCATTCAGGCTCGCATCGTAGACCGTCCAGACCTGAGTCTTCCACTGATTGCTGCCGGTCTTCGTCACCGGGCCGAGCGCCTTGTACGACTCGGACAGTGCATCGTACTCCAACTGCCACTGATCATACCCGTAGTCGAAATAGGTGACCTTGAAGGTGGCCTCGGTGGCGCCCACCTCATAGTCGTTGCCGATATCGAAGTACATGTACGGGCTGCCGTACTCCTGCCTGGTGCTGCGGCAGTAGCGGCCCTCCATGGCTCGGTTCCCGGGATCCGGATCGATCGTAACGTCATACTCCGCAGGGTAGAGGGTAGTCCCGGAGTAGGTGTCGTAGTACTCGTCCACGTTGGTCTTGGGAGCGGTCTTCCCATCCGCCGGGCTCTCGTCCTGCCAGAGCCAGAACTCGTAGTTGTAGGGATCACCTGCCTTGACCGACCAGTTCTTGCGCAGCACGCACCATACGCTCGGTGTCGTGCTCAGAGTCACGCCGCAGTACTCATTGGCCAACTCGAAAGACGATCGGAAGACGGGGTTGGTCACCACACTCTTCTCGCTGTTGTCCACCCAGGTGAAGCTATCCGGATGCTTGGCCAGCCCATTCAGTACCGTCCAGTAGAGATTCGACTGACCTTGAGCCTCAGTATCTCCATACGGAGGCATATACGTCCAGATAACGTAGAACTCCCAGCCGATGGGGGTCTCATCGAAGTGATCCTTGAGCGGTTGATAGGCCGGCCAGTTGCTCCAGTCCACTCGCAGACCCGAGTTGCGCAGGCCCACCCCCAGAGCCGCCGCGTGGTCGGACCACTCGACTCGCTCCCAACTGGAGTTCTTGAAGCCCGGAGCCATGTTCAGGTACAGCACATTCGGGAGGCCGTGAGCCGTGAAGGAGGCGTGATAGAAGTCGGTCACGCCGTTCACGTACGCCACCCACTGCTCGGAAGTCCAGTTCAGCACGTCCTTGTAGTAGTACAGGTCCCTTCTGTTCAGCCCGCGATTGGCCGACGGCTGAGTCTCGTTATCGAGGCCCGTCGAGACCATGACCCAGGCAACGTTGTCAGCTACGGTGGGGTTATCGTCCAGGTACTGAGCAAACGCCTCGACGAAGTTGGCGTACTCCTGCTGATACGTACTGTTGAGGTAGTTCAGCACCCAGAAGCCCTCGGCGACAAGACCTCCAGTCTCATCGTACGGATTGTACAGCCGCACGTCGGCATCCTTGAGCCAGAGCCACTCGGGCACGCGAACTCCTCCGCCCTCTCGGCCCTTGTAGACCTCGACTATGATCCCGGCCTTCTTCCCGTGGGCCGCCATCCCGGTGACCCAGTCGCCTATCTCCGTGGTGAAGCGATAGTCGTCCTCGTTGGGTTCCAACAGGCTCCAGGATATGTCTTTCATTCCGCCAACTATTGGGGCTCCCGGGGGATCTATCCCGTAAGCAGGATCGTCGTACGCCAGGTACACACCGGCGCCGGTCATGTCGTAGCCGGGAGGTAGCCGGCCCACGTCTTCCCAAGTCTGCCTGGCCTCTTCCCAGTCCGGCGGCGGCCCCGCCTGAACGACGCTGCCAAGGGCCAACGCCGTGCACGCCAGCACCGCGATCACGTAGACGCGTGCCCTTCCAACGCGTGAATTCTTCAACGCTTTACCTGCCTTTCAGGCCCATTTTACGCGAATTTGCGGCCTTTCGCAAGGGCGTTCAACCAACAAGTATAACACAACTGTAAGGCATTTCCAAATCTCTCGCCGTCCGTCATCCTGAGCGACCGAAGGGAGCGAAGGATCTTCTCCCCCTCAACCCATCTCGTCATCCGGCCCATCCCCCCTAACCCACCTCTTCGCCGAAAGACCACCAGCTTCCCCCCCGCGGGGCGGGGGGGACTGAGG